>Ga0265297_10000503_pt1 | contig 113406 bp, 117 predicted proteins | sample Munlanlwell13791_FD_192502 | JGI IMG/M metagenome (GOLD analysis project Ga0265297, IMG submission 192502) | Leachate microbial communities from a municipal landfill in Southern Ontario, Canada - Leachate well 137-91 | ecosystem: Engineered > Solid waste > Landfill > Unclassified | place...
TCAGCGTGACCGAAAGCGGTTTTGCCAAATCCGCCAGAATCCCGGGATATTACGTTGCCGGAAAAACAGGAACCTCGCAAGCATCCTATTCCGCTTTGGGCGAGGATAAAAGAGGATATTCCGACAAAACCTGGCAGAGCTTTGTCGGTTTCGCACCGGCCTTCAATCCCGAATTCGTGATTCTGGTAAAATTAAACAATCCCAAAACCAAAACCGCGGAATATTCGGCAGTTCCTATTTTTCAGGATTTGGCTAAATTCATTATCAATTATTACCAAATCCCGCCAGACTATGAAAATTTTAGCAGCAATTAAATCCTTTTTCGGAAAGATTAATCCGGCGGAGAACCGCAGAGAATTTTCTGGCCGGGTTTTGCAAGATTATCTTAAAATCAAAACTGAGCTTCGGGCCAGCGATATCAATGTGAACAGTAACGGAATAAACTTTAAGGTGAATTATCACGGCAGCGTTGTTCCTTTCTGGCTGGCTTGCGATGACGGAGTTTCCGCGGAAAAATCAGATTTGAAAGTTCAGGATGCTTTAGCTGACATTGCCGTTGGCTTGGTATCCAATCTCAATTTGGTAGAAATATCCCAAATTTTGAAGGACACAGGTATTGACAGACGCAATAAATCGGTGTAGTATCGGCTTGGAAGATTATGAAAAGCTTAATCAGCGAATCATACCTTTTTATCTTCAAAAAAGGAGCTGCTCAGGGGATCAGTTGAGTTTTTAACTAGGAAGGCTGAAAACTCGACTGACCCTCAGGATCAGCTCTTTTATTTTGACACACCGAAGGGTCTCTTAATAGTTCTTTATAAAAAAGAATATAAAGAAAATATAAATTCGAAGGAGGTAAACTTGAGAGGTACCGTACACAGCCCACAGATTATAGACGGGGAGGTTGATTGTCCCAACTGCGACGGAACGATAAGCTTAAAGCTTGGCGTTTGCGGCAGGTGCGGAGCAAAGGTTACCAGACTCTACAAGCGTCGGCGACAATGCGTCAGAATGACTTACCGCGCTAACGGAAACGGAAATGGAAACGGCGCAAAAAAAAGTGCCAAACACTTCTAGCAGACCCCTTTTAATTGGATATTTTCTTCGGCAGGCCACCCTTTTTATGGTGGCCTTTCCCTTTGCATTGGAAAAAAATGAATTTTATGATAAATTAATTTTGAGGCCCCATCGGCTAGACACTCTTTTATATTTATAAAAAAGTGGATGAAGATGGGTGCCAGTAATATAAGGCCCCATCGTCTAGTGGCCTAGGACGCCAGGTTCTCATCCTGGTAACAGGGGTTCGACTCCCCTTGGGGCCGCATCAGAACTAATTTTTAATATCCCGGAAGTTGTTATCTCGGGTTTTTTTATTTATAATATGTAAATATGGCAGAAATCTTTTGGCATAATTTATCTTGGGAAGAAACGATCAAAATATCCGGGACTGATGCCGAAAAAGGGCTGGAAGAAAAAGATGTCGTATCCCGGCAAATGGAGTTCGGAAAAAATGAAATTGCCGGAGAAAAGCCTCTTTCCGGGCTTAAGATATTGCTTGACCAATTCAAAAGTCCTTTAATTTACATTTTGATTATTGCCGGAATCATCACTTTGCTGTTGAAAGATTTTACCGACAGCATCGTCATTTTCGGGGCAGTGATTTTAAATACCATTGTCGGTTACCTTCAAGAGAGCAAGGCGTCGAAAACCCTTCAGGAGCTGAAAAAAATCGTAAAACAGGCCGCCCAGGTCATAAGAGGAGGCAGGGAAAAACTCATCGACTCGACCGAGGTGGTTCCCGGCGATGTTTTTGTTTTGAACGTGGGAGAGAAGGTGCCGGCTGACGGGAGGGTGATTGAAAGCCACAATCTGACCATCAACGAGATGGCTTTAACGGGAGAGTGGCTGTCGGCCAAAAAAAATGCCAACCCGCTGGCTAAAGACACGCCTCTGGCTGACAGGAATAATATGGTTTACATGGGGACGATCGTGGAAGACGGCAAGGGTAGAGCAATGGTGACGGAAATCTCCTCACAGACGGAAATCGGCAAAGTGGCGAGAATGCTCAAGGAAACGAAAGAAGAAAAAACTCCTCTGCAAAAAAAACTGGCGAAATTCAGTAAAATTATCGGCGGCTTGATAGCCTTGATCGCTGTTTTTATTTTCATTGAAGGAATGGTTACCGGCAAGAATTTTTTGGAAATACTGACTACTTCGGTGGCTATAGCCGTAGCCGCCATACCGGAAGGCCTGCCCGTGGCCATGACGGTTATCCTGGCTTTGGGCATGCAGAGGATTTTGAAAAGAAAGGGTCTGGTCAGAAAACTGGCTTCGGCCGAAACCCTGGGCTCAACTTCCATTATCGCCACGGATAAAACCGCCACTCTGACCGAGGGTAAAATGAAAGTGGCTGATATTATCGCCCCCTCGAAAGAACTTGCCCTTAAAATAGCTGTTTTATGTTCGGACGCTTTTATTGAAAATCCGGAAGAAGAAATGGAAAAAATGACCATCAGGGGCCGACCCACGGACAAGGCTCTGGTTTTCGCCGGAGCGGAAGCCGGCATCTTCAGGAATGAACTGGAGAAAAAAGAGAAAAGGATCGATGAGATGCCCTTCGATCCGATTCACAAGTATTCCGCCGCCCTGCATCAAATTTCCGAAAGCGAATTCCGTTTGTCCGTTATCGGCGCACCGGAAAAATTAATGGAAATTTCCAATTTGGCGGCAGAAGAAAAGGGGGAATTGGAAAAGCAGCTGGAAAAATCGGCGGGAAAAGGCCTGAGAATAATCGCTCTGGCCTACCGGGAAATAAAAGCGACGCAAAGTTCTTTGCCCCCGGCTAAAAAACTGACTGAAGAGGATAATCTAGTTTTTTACGGCCTGATTACCCTAAAAGATCCTGTCAGAGAGGAAGCCAAATCAGCCATAAGACTCTGCCGCCAGGCCGGCATGAGGCCGATTATCGTTACCGGAGACCACAAGTTAACGGCCAAAGCCGTGGCTGAAGAGATTGGTTTTAAAATAAAAGCGGAAAATATTTTAGAAGGCAAGGATCTGGATAAACTGGGGGAAAAAGAATTCGCCGAGATTCTTACTAAAATCGATATTTACGCCAGAGTTGAGCCGAAGCATAAGATGAGAATAATCGAGGCCTGGCAGGCTAGAGGAGAAGTCGTGGCCATGACAGGCGACGGCATTAACGACGCGCCGGCTTTGAAAAAAGCGGATATTGGAGTAGCTTTGGGTTCGGGAACGGAAGTAGCTAAAGAAACTTCCGATTTGATTCTTTTGAACGACGGCTTCGGTATAATCGTGGCGGCAGTGGAAGAGGGCAGGCTTATTCTGGACAATATCAGGAAAGTCATTACCTATCTGCTTTCGGACAGTTTTACCGAAATAATCCTGATCGCTGTCAGTATTGCCGGGGGTTTCCCTTTGCCGGTGACGGCCGTCCAGATCTTATGGGTGAACTTGATCGAAGACGGCTTGCCGGATTTCGCCTTGGCTTTCGAACCAAAAGAAAAAGACCTGCTCAAGCTCAAGCCGCATAATAAAAAAGATTCTTTACTGACCAAGGAGATGAAAGCGATAATTTTCGTTATCGGCATCCTGACCGACTTGCTGCTTTTGGGGCTGTTCTTCTGGCTGCTAAACAAAAATTACGACATCTCTTACGTCAGAACCATGATTTTCGCCGGACTGGCCACCAACTCTCTATTCTATGTTTTTTCCTGCAAAAGCTTAAGAAACAACATCTGGCACATCAATCCTTTTTCAAACAAGTTTTTGCTGGGAGCGGTTTTTATCGGTTTTGCCATGCTTGTTATGGGAATTTATGTTCCTTTGTTCCAGACCCTGTTGAAAACCGTTTCTCTTGGTTTCGCTGATTGGATCATTGTTTTCAGTTTGGGATTGGCCAATGTTATTTTAATCGAGGCCGCCAAATGGTATTTTATTTCCAGGCGCCAAACATCCTGATTTTTTGTTTCTAAAAATATGAAGACGATTTATGCCATTGCCACACTCTCGGGCACCATCATCGGGGCCGGACTCTTTGCCCTGCCCTACATAACCCTTAAGCTTGGTTTCTGGGTGATCCTTGGTTATTTTCTTGTCTTGGGAGGATTTATCATCTTGATTCATCTGTTTTTCGGGGAACTGGCCTTAAAGACGCCTGATTTCAAAAGGCTGCCCGGTTTCACCAAAATATATCTGGGCAGGCGGGGCCAGGTCATAGCTTATATTTCAACGATCCTCAGCATTTTCGGGGCGCTGCTGGCTTATCTGATTTTAGGCGGAGAGTTTTTGGCAGAGCTGCTCCAGCCGGTTCTCGGAGGAAACGTTCTTCTTTATACCGTCTTTTATTTCATTATTGCCGCCACCGTTATTTTCCACGGGATAAAAGCCGTGGCCAAGGTTGAACTTTGGGGGTTTATCCTGTTCTTTGTGATTCTCTTCGCCATATTTTTCCGGGGAGAGTCTTTTATAACGGCCGGAAACCTTTTTACCTCTCCCGATTGGTCCTTATTGTTCTTGCCCTACGGAGTGATACTTTTTTCTCTCTGGGGAGCGACCCTGATCCCGGAGATAGAGGAAATGCTCGGGGAAAAAAAGAAAGCTATTTCCAGGGTCATCCCCGTTGCCGTTTTGATTCCGGCCCTGGTCTATCTTTTTTTTATTTACCTTATCCTGGGAATCACCGGCGATCAAACAACCGAATCAGCTCTGACCGGACTGAGAAACGTTCTGGGTAACGGCATTGTTTCTTTAGCTCTCATTTTCGGGCTTTTAACGACCTTCACTTCCTTCATTACCCTGGGGCTGACCTTGAAAAAAGTTTTCTGGTACGATCTGAAATTAAAAAGAATCGTATCTTGGGCGATCACCTGCTTTCTTCCTTTATTCTTATATCTGGCCGGGGTCAAGAGCTTTATTGCAGTAATCGGCGTTGTCGGGGGCATAATGCTGGCGGTTGACGGCATTCTGATCCTGCTGATGTACAAAAAAATCAGGCCCGAAAGAAAAATCCTCGTTTACCCCTTGATTTTATTGCTTTTGGGAGGGATAATCTATTCTGTAATCTATTTTTCATAGAAAAATAGATGAGGATGAAACTTATTTCATTGCCTGTTTATTTTTCTTAAAAAATATGCTCTGGTTTTATGCTTTAATTTTTACGGGCTGCTGCGTTTTGCTTTATTTTTCCGGGGAATGGGTAATCGGCGGGCTGATACGGCTGGCAAAATTCTTAGGTTGGAAAGAATTCGTCGTTGCCTTCTTTGTCATGGCTTTTGCCGCCTCTCTGCCCAATCTTTTCGTCGGCATTACCTCCGCTCTTAAAGGGATTCCCCAGCTTTCTTTCGGAGATATCGCCGGGAACAATCTGGTTGCCCTTACTCTGGCGGTGGGCCTGGCCGCTCTATTCGCTAAGGGAGGAATAACAGCCGACAGCAAAGCCATTCAAACAACTTCGATTTTTACCCTAGTAGCCGCTATCTTGCCCTTGCTCTTGATTTGGGACGGAGAGTTGTCCAGGATAGACGGAATAGTTCTCATTCTTTTCTTTATTTTTTATTGTTATTGGCTTTTTTGCAAAAAAGAAAGGTTTTCCAAAGTTTACGAAGAACAGCACACTTCAACGGTTAAAAGTTTTAAAGGCATAATCCGAGATTTCGGTAAGGTTCTTCTGGGAATGGTTTTCCTCGTAATTGCTGCTCAGGGAATCGTTGCCTCGGCCCAATTCTTTGCCCAGACCTTTAATTTTCCGCTGATCCTTGTCGGGGTGCTGATTACCGGACTGGGAAGCGCCCTGCCGGAGATTTATTTTGCGGTTAGCATGGCCAAGAAAGGACAAAGCTGGATGATTTTGGGAGACCTGATGGGAGCAGTCATCATTCCTTCCACTCTGATCTTGGGCATTGTCGTCTTAATCCATCCCATCAGGATTTTAGACCTTTCGCCCTTCGCCATAGCCAGAATTTTCCTGATTATCTCAACCTTTTCCTTCTTCTTATTCATAAAGACGGACCGCCACATCACCAAGAAAGAAGCTTTTTATCTTATGGGGGTTTACCTCGTTTTCTTCCTGGTTGAAATTTTGGCAAGATAATGTTATCATCCCTATATCATGGGTGAATTCAATCTCGTTTTAATTGCTCTTTTGGTAGTCATTGGCCTGTTGATTTTTTTTCTCTTCAGGAAGTCAAACGTTGATAAGACCCAGTCAGACTCAATCAGGGATCTGGAAAGAAGAATCACTGATTTGATGATCGGCCAGCTAAAAGAGATCAGAGATAGCCAGAACGGAGTTTCCCAGGCCATGCAAAACCAGATTTCTTCCTTTACCAGGGAAGCCACGCAAATCAAGGAAGAGCTAAAACAGGTGGAGGAACACGTCAAAGACGTTTCCAATTTCCAAGACATCTTTAAGGCTCCCAAATTAAGAGGCCAGTGGGGAGAGGCTTCCCTGGAACACATCTTAGGACAGCACTTTCCTTCAGAGCTTCATAAATCCCAATATTTATTTTCTTCCGGAGAGCAGGTGGATGCGGTTCTGAAGCTGCCCAACGGTAAGGTTCTGCCGATTGATTCCAAATTCCCCTCCGAGAATTTCGCTAAAATGACGGAAGCTTCTTCTGACGCGGAAAAATTAGCCTTTCAGAAGAGATTTGTCGAGGACGTTAAAAACAGGATAAACGAAATCACTTTGAAATACGTTCTCCCTTCGGAAGGAACCACTGATTTTGCCTTAATGTACATACCGGCCGAAGCCATCTACTACGAGGTGGTAAACAATATCGGCAAGGATTTCGATCTGAACAATTACGCCTGGTCAAAGAGAATCATCCTGACCTCTCCCAATACCATTTACCTGACCCTGAGGACTATCGAGCATTGGTTCAAAGATACCCAAATTTCCCGCAAAACCCAGGAAATCTTAAAAAGATTGAATAAAATAAGCCAGGACGCTTCCAAACTGATGGCCGATTTCAAGAAGCTGGGCAGCCACTTGAGGAATGCAACTTCTGCCTATGACAGTTCAGAGAAACGCCTAAGCTTATTTTCCGACAAAGTCGAAAAGTTATTAGAAGTTAAAGAAGAGCCTAAGAAATTAAAATAACATGTTGGCAGTAATTAAAACCGGAGGCAAGCAATATACCGTGACCCCCGGACAAAAAATAAAAACAGAGAAAATCGCCAAAGAAGGAGAAGTCTCTTTTGACGAAGTTTTGCTTTTGGAGAAAAATAAAAAAGTGGAGATCGGCACTCCTTTCGTCAAGGGAGCAAAAGTGATCGGAAAGATCCTGAAGCAGGGGAAAAGCAAGAAAGTGATCGCTTTTAAATACGGCGCCAAGAAAAGAGAAAAAACTAAAAAAGGGCATCGCCAGCCCTTTACCGAAATACAGATAGCTAAAATAGAGACTAGCGCCTAGATTCCAGAGCAGAACTCAAGGTTTCATCGTCAGCATACTCCAATTCAGCGCCCATGGGCAGCCCCCGACCAAGTCGGGTGGTTTTTTTACCCAGAGGTTTCAGCTGTCTTTCCAGGTAAAGAGCGGTGGCTTCTCCTTCCGTGGTCGGATTCAGGGCGATAATGACTTCTTTTACTTCCTGGTTTTTTACCCTCTCTAGAAGCTCTTTTATTTTCAATTTCTTCAGCTCTTCTTTTTTTAAAACGGAAACCGTACCGCCCAAGATAAAATACAATCCGCGGTATTTTTTAGTTTTTTCAATCGGGATTAAATCCGTCTCTTTTTCCACTATGCACAATAATTCTTTTTTCCTGCCAGGATCCCTGCAGATTTCGCAAAGCTTGGAACCATGGTCAGCAGGGGAAGGCTCAAAAGATTTGAAGCAGGAATCGCACAGTTTTACGTTTTCCTTCAGTTTTGAAATATCCGAGGTTAATTCCTTGACTTTTTCTTCAGGCAAACTCAGCAGGTAAAAAACAAACCGGGCGGCCGTTCTCGGGCCAACCGTTGGAAATTTAGAGAACAAATCTATTAATTTTCTGATTTGGGGAGAGTACATAATCAACCTTCCTCCATGTAGTTTTTCTCCAGATTTCTGAAGGCAACCCGGGATTCGTCAAAATACAACTCAATGTTGCCCACGGGTCCGTTGCGGTGCTTGGCGATCATTATCTCGGCAATATTCTTTCTTTCGGTATCGGGCCTGTATCTGTCTTCGCGGTAAATAAAGAGGACCACGTCCGCATCCTGCTCTATGGCGCCGGTTTCCCTTAAGTCAGAAAGCCTGGGTTTCTGGGGAGTTCTTTGCTCAACAGCTCTTGATAGCTGGGAAAGGGCGAGCACTGGCACGCTCAGCTCTCTGGCCAAAGCTTTCAGGGAGCGGGAAATTTCAGTCATTTGCTGGACCATGGGAGCCTGGGTATTCCTCGGTTCTATTAATTGCAAATAGTCGACAATGATCAGATCCAGCCCTTCTTTTGCCTGCAATCTCCTGGCCATGGCTCTCATCTGCAGAACATTGCAAATGGCCGTATCGTCAACATAAACCGGAGCTTCGGACAAAACCCCCAAGGCCCGCTGAATCCTGGTAAAGTCATTGTCTTCTCCGTCTTTGGAAATTTTTCCGGTCCTCAGTTTCCATAAATCAATCCCGGCCTGGTCAGCAATCAACCTGTCCACCAGTTGGTCTCTCGACATTTCCAGACTGAAAATTGCCACTGATTTTTTCTCGTTAATCGCCACATGGCTGGCAATATTCATGGCCAAAGCTGATTTTCCCATAGAGGGGCGGGAAGCCAGAATTATCAGGTCTGATTTCTGAAATCCTGCCAGCATGCCGTCAAGGTCGTTAAACCCGGTGGGCAGGCCCCGGAGCTCTCCCTTGTATTCCCACAGCCTGTCAATCCTGTTGAAAGCTTCTCCCAGATCTTCTTTTATTCGGATGAATTTGTGGCGAAGGCCTTTTTGCGAAATGGAAAATATTCTGCTTTCGGCATCATCCAGCAGCTTTTCCGGACTTTCAAATTCGTTATACCCTAAAGTAGCAATCTCGGTGCCTGAGCTGATTAAGTCCCTCAAGACTTTTTTCCCCCTGACCGTATCAGCATAGCTTAAAATATGGCTGGCCGTAGGAACGGTATTTATCAATTCAGTCAGATAACCGTTCCCTCCGATATCTTCAAGAACTCCTTTTTCTTTCAAGCGATTGGCGCAGCTTAGAAGATCTATCGGCTCTCCCTTTTCAAAAAGCTCCTGGCAAACTTCGTAGATTTCCTGGTGTGCTCTCTTGTAAAAATCGCTTGCCTCCACATAGTCAATCACTTTGTTAATGGCGTCCGGGCTCAACATTAAAGACCCCAGAAGCGCTTTTTCGGCTTCTGCTGAACGGGGAGGAATTTTTTCTAATATTTCTTTAGCCATAAACTCTATCCATAAACTCTATAAATCAGTGTACTATAAGGAAAGAAGGCTGGCAAGAAGGCATAATTTTTGATAAAATTTAAAAAAGTATAATATGCTGCTCAGCAAAGAAATAAACTTCCAAAAAGCCTTCACCTTAGTTGAAATACTGGTAGTCATTGCCATAATCGGGCTTTTATCTTCCATTATCTTTGCCGTAACCAGAGGAGCCAACGAACAAGGAAGAATAGCCAAAGGTTTATACTTTAGCCAGCACCTGCAGAACAGCCTGGGAGCTTATGCTGCCGGCATCTGGCAGTTTGACGAAGGGACAGGGGTTACTGCCAATGACACTTCTGGCTGGGGAAACAATGGAACCCTGGTCAATACCCCTACCTGGCGATGTGCCAGCGTTGATTCTAACTACACTCCTTCTGGCCAGGGATGCTCTTTGGAGTTTAACGGGTCCACTCAGTATGTGAACGTAGGGAATGACGCAAGTTTGAATATTATAAGTGCAATTACCTTGGAAGCGTGGGTTAAGAAACCAGATTATTCTCATGTCGTTGACGCAATAATCAGAAAGACCAGTTCTTATGTTTTGTATTTTGCTAATGCCAGCGATGGTGAACCTCAAGGCTTACAGACATATTTTTGGGGATTGGCGAACCCTCGATTAGGTTACGATTATACTAATTTCATAAATGACCGATGGTATCATGTCGTTGGAACTTACAACGGAAATGTAGCCAAATTATACGTGGATGGAGTCGAAGTTGCTTCTGAAAATAAGACAGGAAATTTAGCTATTTCCGGTAACAATGCTGCCATTGGGGCTTCTTCTGACAACGAAATGTATTTTAGCGGCCTAATCGATGAAGCGCGCATTTACGAGACAGCTTTAACCTTAACCGAAATACAATCCCAGTACTACGCTGGTCTTGGAAAATTATTTGCCAAAGGTCAGATATCTGGACAAGAGTACCGGCAACGTTTAGTAAGGGATTAAAATATCATGTTGGATATTTTTAGGCATAAAAACAATCAAAAGGGTTTTACTTTAACCGAACTCCTGGTGGTGATAGCAGTAATAGGATTATTGAGTTCCATCATTTTTGCAGTAACCAGAGGAGCCGGAGAACAAGGCAGGATTGCTAAGGGCCACTATTTCAGTCAACATTTACAGAATAGCCTGGGCTCTTTTCTTGTTGGTAGATGGTCGTTTGATGAAGGAACAGGCAGCACTGCCAATGATACTTCGGGATGGGAAAATAACGGCACATTAGTCGGTTCTCCTGTCTGGCGATGCGCCAGTATTGATTCCAACTATACCCCTTCAAATCAAGGATGTTCTTTGGAGTTTAACGGCAGCACTCAGTATGTCAATGCCGGGAATGCTACAAGCTTACAAAATTTAAGACAAATTACTTATGAAGCTTGGGTTTACAATAACGGAAGCAGCAACATTCAAACTATTATTGACAAGCGCTATTTTGTTTTAAGCATAAATACTTCTAATGGGTTGCGCGGTGTAGTCGAATCCACAGGAGGCGGAGTTTATTTCAGTTCCTCTTTGTCGATTCCACTTCAGTCTTGGTCTCATGTTGTCATGGCTTATGATGATAATGGCGACAGAAAAATTTACTTATTTGTAAATAACGCAAGCGCTACATCTGCAGCGGTAACGGGAACATTGTATTCCGATTCTGGCTTCAATCAGTGGATAGGCAGGGCAAATTATTTAGATCGTTGGTTTAACGGCCTTATCGACGAAGTGCGTATTTATAACACAACCCTAACTTCCGCCCAGATAGAAGCTCAATACTACGCCGGCTTGCAAAGACTGCTGGCAAAAAATTTGATAAGCGAAACGGAATATCAGCAGCGTTTGGTAAAAACATGAAAGTTGGCTTAATTTCATTCCATTCTTTTTTGCAACCGGGCGGAGTCAAGCGCCATATTTTAGGCTTGCATCAGGAATTCAAAAAGAGGGGGATTGAATCGAAAATCATAGTTCCCCGCAGATCTTCTTCGGAAAATTACGGCAAGGAAATAATCCTGCTGGGAACCTCTTTTTCTTGGAAAATTACGGGAACCCAGAGTGACTTTTGCATCAACTTTAATCCTTTTGCCATCAAAAAAGTTCTAGAAAGAGAAAAATTCGATGTTCTGCATTTTCATAATTGCGGCCTTCCCTCAACCCTGCAAATTCTTGAATTCTCGGAAGTTCTCAATATCTTGACTTTTCATGCCAATATGGAAAAAAGCGCTTTCTTGAAATCTTTTCCCGGATTTATCTACGCTTTCAATAAGTTGGTCCAGTGGAAAATAGACGGAGTAATCGGGGTGGCTCCGCTTAACATTAAACTTTTCAAATACTATCAGGGACCCAAAACCGTAATTCCCAACGGGATTGATTTGAATGAATTCAATCCGGGAGTTAATAAAATTAAAAAATATCTTGACGGAAAGATAAACATCCTGTTTTTGGGAAGAATAGAAGAGAGAAAAGGGCTGATCTATTTGCTCAAGGCCTTGAAAATCATCAATAGAAAGCATGATAACCTGCGGTTAATCGTGGTGGGGGAGGGCCCCCTGAAGAAATACTGCCAGAAATGGATAGTAAAGAATAAGCTGGACAACGTTGTTTTCGAAAAACCAATCAGCCAGGAAGAAGTCCCTTCTTATTATAAAACAGCTGATATTTATTGCTCTCCGGCAATATACGGTGAAAGCTTTGGCATTGTCCTGATAGAGGCCATGGCCTGCGGCATTCCGGTGGTAGCTTTTGCCAATAAAGGATATGCCGGGGTTCTGAAAGACACCAAGGGCGGAAGATTCCTGGCAAGGCCGAGACATTACAAAGTTCTGGCTGAAAAGCTGGAAATCTTAATCAACAATCCTAAATTGAGAAAAGAGATGGGGGAATGGGGGATAAAAGAAGCCGGGAAGTACTCCTGGCCTAAAATCGTTGACCAGGTTCTGGCTTTTTACGATTTATGCCGGAAAAACAAATCTCGGCAGGCGATGAGATAAATCTCATCTTCACCTGCACTTTCGTATATATTTTTGTATAAATATGTATGAAAGTTTGGTTGTTGACAGAAGAGCAATAAAATTGTAGAATAAAAAAAGCAAATAAAATAAAGGAGGATTGAAAAGTGAATAATGAAGAAAGGCTATTGGCAGCGATCTTCGGCCAGCCCGAGATAAGGTCTTATCCTTATATCTGGCGAGAGAAAATCAACGCAGAAAACGAACTTTGGGTGGAACAGACAAGCTACCCGGTCCAGAAAGTGAATCTCGCCCAGGAAATCCAGGACGTTCTGGGAACCCTCGAGAAAAAACACGGACAGATACTGAACCTGCGTTTCGGCCTGGAAAACGGCAAGTGCCTGACGCAAAAGGAGATCGGCAAAGAGTACGGGGTAACCCATACCCGCATAGGACAAATCATCCACCGATCCCTTGTCCGTCTGCGCCATCCGACGCGTTCCCGGCGCCTGAAGGAGTTCATAATTCCTTCACCAGAAGAGAGATTCAAGGAAAAACAAAGAATTCTCAACCTGGAAAAAGAGCTGGAAAGGCAAACCTCGGTTTTATATGACCGGGAAGACGAAAGACGCCTAGCCGTAGCCCTGAAAAAAGCATCTGACGACTACCAAAGAGAACACGGCCTGACCATTTCTCCCTGCAACCGCATTCACAATGCATTACGGCGCCAGAACATGCTGCAACTCTCGCAGCTCCAGAAAACGCCCGAGCAGGACATCAGGAGCTTCCGCGGTGTCGGCAAGGAATCTTTCGAAGTCATCAAGAAAGCCCTGCTGATAGCAGAACAAGAGGCACCTCCTTAAAAAGAGGTGCCTATTCTTTTTCTCAGGGAAACTTGACAAAAAGCGTAATTTGTGTTAAATTTTGCCTTACCTGAGGGAAAATTCAATAAGGAGGAAAATCAAATTTTATCCCTCTATTTTACAGGGTAAACAGCTCTTTTGCCCTTTGACATATAAATATAGAAAGAAACGAATGAAACGGAGGAAATGACCTATAGAAAGATACGACCAGAAAACTGAAAACCGAACGAAATAAAAAAGGAGAAGGAAAGTGAAAGGTAAAATCTGTAATGCCTTGCTCGCCTTGATGCTAGTGCTGAGTTTCGGCCTAGTTACGGCGACACCCGTTGCTGCAGATAGCCCTGCCACTATCGAAGTGAGCAAATGGGCAGAACATGCAGCAAATCCTGTTTTCGATCCCGCAGAAAAAGCATACTATCCGACCATCTTGTTTGACGGAAATACCTACGAAATGTGGTATGCCGATGAAGCGGGGTTACGCTACACGACCTCCAGCGATGGAGAAACGTGGGCGGACGGAGTTCCGGTAACCGGCCTGACCAACGCAAACCATGCCCTAGTTGAAAAGATCGATGGCAAATACCTAATGTGGTACTGGGATACCTCAAAACTATACAGTATCGACGCCATCAGATATGCCGAATCAACGGATGGGATTGCCTGGACAGAAGACCAGCCGATTACAGGCGACATAATATCCGGCGTAGCCGGACAATGGAACGGGGGCTCTTACGGCCCGATAGACCTTATATACAACTCTACCGCCAACAATACGGGTGATCACCCGTTTGACTATTCGTTTGCGCTGTATTTCGACGCAACCACTGGCGGCTTTGAGGAAATCGGGCTGGGCTATTCCTCGGACGGCAAAGACTGGAAACTATACGGAAAAGTCTTGCCTAGAGGAAACGACGGTGCCTGGGGCAATACGGACGTCTGGGATAGCTCCTATACCACTTTCGGCTCTATTGTCAAAGAAAGCTCTGACACGTGGCATATGTGGTATTCCGGCGGACAAACAAAAAGCCATGAAGGAATAGGCTATGCTTATTCTTCCGACGGCTTGAACTGGACGAGAAGTACCAGCAACCCAATCATGCATTCGAACAATGGCGTCCTCTGGAGAAATGAACGCACCTATACCCCGGTGGTGATAAAAGACGGCGATCTCTACAGAATGTGGTTTTCCGGAAAGGATACCACCGGCAACTATGCCATCGGTTATGCCACCAGCCTTAAACCTGGTGCGGACTATGTCACCATCCAAGCTGCTATTGACGCGGCCAATCCCGGAGATACCATCCAAGTTGCAACCGGCACTTACCCGGAGAAACTGGTTATTGCCAAACCTCTTACCTTTATAGGGCAAGAGCCTGCTCGTCCGAAACTGGACATGCCAGAAGGAGACGATGGGGGAATAACCATTACCGCGAGTGATGTTGTCTTCGAAAACTTCCACTTTTACCGGGCGGACCAGGAATATCACACCGGCGGTTTCAACTCCCTCATCAGCATTCCGAGAGGAGGCAGCTGGGGAAGCTACGTCATCGCATATGAGCGACCGACTTTCCGCAACGTCCTGTTCGAAGGAGGCCGGCGAGCAGCCTTTGTCAGCGCTGCAGACCCGACTTTTGAGGATTGCGAATTTCGCGACCAAGCTCGCGACTCGCTTTTCTTCGCCAACGTTTCCGGCATAACCAATGTCGTGAATAACGACTTCAGCGGTCTTGCCGACACAAAGAAGGCGATAATCTTCGAAAACCACAGCGATATCGACCCGGGCGTCAGCGGCACGATCAACATCCTGAACAATAAATCAGTCGGCAAAGCCAACTTCCTGGTATACAACCAATGGCTGCACCTCGAACAAAAAGTCATCCTGAACATCATCGGAAACGATATCCAGGATCCGGCTGGCACAGCCATAGACATCTACAACCTGAATCCTGAAGTGCTGCAAGGTAAGTTCGAGGCCATAAACGCCTCGTTCAATTCCTTTGCCGGAATTCCGGAAGGCGAATACGCCATCGTCAATCGATCGACGGATATCACTGTCAACGCCACCAACAACTGGTGGGGCACGGCAGTAGAAACAGAAATACAGGCTCTTATTGAGGGCGCGGTTAACTACGATCCCTGGCTAACTCTCAGTGCTAGCGCTGATCCGGTCAGTATAGAAGCTGACGGCGCCTCAACCTCTACCATCACAGCCGACATGACCAAAAACTCTGCCGGCGAAGATACTTCTGAGACGGGCAATATTCCCGACGGCCTGCAAATCAACTTTACTGCGACCAAGGGGTTGATTACCGGAAGCGCTGAAACGGTCAACGGCAAAGCAGTTGCTACCCTGACCTCTTCTGAAAATATAGAAACAGCCACAATAAAAGCTTCCGCCCCACCTTATACCGCCAATACCACTGCCATCATCGCAGTCTTCTTCACAAAAAGCGGAATTGCCATAGAGCCTGAAGGCATTAAGACGGAAACCACGCCAGCAGGCGAGGTAACCGTTGACGCCAAGACCGAGACTGACACCACGGTTGAGAAGAAAGGGGACGGCACGCCAACCATCACCGTGGCAGAGTACACGGATAATCCCGGCGATAACGCGCCAGTAGGATTCACTGCCACCGGGAGCTATATCGACGTCTTCATTGACGATGCGACCGATGTCGATGAAATCGAAATCAGAAAATACTATGTTCCTGCTGACGTGGCTGGCCTGACCGAATCAACCCTAAAACTCAGCTGGTGGAACGGAACGGCCTGGGTGGAATGTTCCGATTCCGGAGCAACCTATCCTGCCGGAGAACCTGAATACAGGGGTTATGCCTGGGCAAAAATAAGAACTGATACCACGCCTACCTTGGCTGATCTGTCCGGCACTCCCTTTACACTCATCGGCAAGATGCCACCCCCGCCCCCGCCCCCGAGCTATGATGGCGGAGGAGGAATGCCGTCGCTAAACACGAACCTTTTCGGCAAAACTAAGAGTTTCGACATCAGCTATGCGGGCGCAATCCAGACAGACATAAAGGCAACTTCTGAAGACGGCAAACTGGTAATAAGCATTCTCAAAGGAACCAAAGTTCTCAACAAGTACGGCAGCCCTCTTTACAGCTTAACGGCAAAAACAGATACTGCTGTATACGAACTGCCCAAGGACAACGAATTCATCGGTCCAGCTTACAGTTTCGGACCTGATGAAGCCGCTTTCCAGCCGGGAATAACGCTCATTTGGAGCTACGACCCGGACACCCTGCCAAAGAACGTTGCCCCAGAAAGCTTGTTCATCGCTTACTTTGACGCCGCAACAGGAAACTGGACAGCCCTAGCCGGAGATATCGATACGGCAGACAATAAGGTAAGTGCCAATGTTACGCACTTTACCACCTTTGCCCTTATCGGAATCGTAACGCCACCAGCGCCGCCAGCTCCTACCCCGACGCCAACCCCAACACCTACCCCAACACCCGAACCAACACCAGCACCTGAACCTACCCCGACACCGACTCCTGAACCGACAATAACTCCTGAGCCGACTCCGACTCCGGAACCGACTCCGACTCCCTCTGAACCGACAGAGCCGATAACACCGCCGGCAGTTGAAAAAACCAACTGGCCTCTTATTGGAGGCATAATAGCTGGCGTGATAGTTATCGCTGCAATCTGTATTGTCCTGATCAGAAGAAGGAGGGATTAATAAAGTTATTAGGTTGAACGTTAATAGAACGTTCGGCCTGTAGCCATAAAGGGCTGGGATTTTTCGCGACAGCGAATTAAGTCCCAGCCCTTCTTTAATTCTCTTTTATATTTGACAAAATAATAAATAAGTTGTACAATAAAGAATATAGATTATTTGATCAGTCGCAATGATCAAAATTGCAACTTAAAAAATAGATAATGACAGTAAGGGAGGTGATTTCCAGTGAAAAAGTTGGCAGTACTGTTTGTAGCGCTTAATGTTCTGGATATCGGACTGACATTATACTTTGTAGGAAACGGAACCAGCACGGAGTTAAATCCAGTCATGGTGAAAATTCTTGCCCTGCCCTTGCCTATGATTCTGCTCTATAAAATTTTGCTGCCGATTGTCCTGGTCTCAGTTCTTATTGCCCTCAGCAGATTCCGGATAATAAGACAGAAGTTCAATATAGGACTAATTCTGGTCCTGCTGGTTGGCGGCGAAATAGGCATCTGCCTGTTCAACCTGACGGGGTTGATATGGAGCTGAACAAAAAGCACCATTGCAAATTCAATACTGCGCAATGGTGCTTTTAACTTATATCTTTTTTATCTTCGGACCCTCCTCGGTATCTTCCACCCTGTAGCCCATTTTCTCAATCTCTTTTCTGGCCTCATCCGCTTTTTGCCAGTTTTTTTCTTTACGATATTTCTCCCGCTCTTTGGCTAACCCGATAATTTCCTGGGGAGTTTTCTCCCGGGATTTTTCCTTTAAAATAAATCCGAATATCTTATCAACTTTTTTCAAAAATTTAAAAATATCTTTTGAGCCGGTTGAGGATAGTTTGCTCTGAGAGATTAAAACGTTCGCTTTATTTACCAAATCAAATATTACGGCAACGGCTTTTGGCGTGTTGAAGTCATCTTCCATGGCTTCTGCAAAATTGTTCTCATAATCGGCAATCTTCAATTCTACCTTGCCTTCCTGTGTTTTATCTTTTACATTTTTGATTTTGTTTGTGAACTCGTCTATCCTTGCCAATTCTTTCTGGCATTGCAGGATCGCTTCCTCGTTATAATCAATAGGGGAGCGGTAATGGGTTTTAACTATAAGCAGTCTTAAGAAGCGAAGGGGATTATCTTTGAGAAAATCTTTTATGGTAATGAAATTGCCGAGAGACTTTGCCATTTTCTGGCTTTTGACCGTCAGAAACCCTGAATGGAGCCAGTATTTTACCAGAGGGGATTTTCCTGAAATCGCTTCCATCTGGGCGATTTCAGCTTCATGGTGAGGGAAGATCAAATCCCTGGCACCGCCATGGATATCATACTGGGATCCGAAGTATCTCTCAGTAATGGCTGTATCTTCGATATGCCAGCCCGGCCTGCCTTTACCCCAAGGACTCGGCCAGCTCGGCTCTCTGGCCTTGCTGAATTTCCACAAACAGAAGTCTCCCTTGTTTCTTTTCCCTTTGCTCTCGTCTATCCTGGAAACCGAGTCTTCCGCCTGCAGGGCCGTTCTTTTGGATAATTTTCCGTATTCCTTGAATTTGGAAATATCATAATAGATGCCGTCTTCAATCTGATAAGCAAAACCTTTCCTTATGAGTCTCTCAACCTGGCTGATGATTTCCTTGATGTGCTCTGTGGCTCTGGCATACTTATCAACGCTGTCCACTTTCAGGCTTTTCATGTCTTTGAGGTATTCCTTTTCAAAATTCCTGGCCAGCTTTTGGGGCGTTGTTTTTCTTTCTGCGGCCCGGTTTATTATCTTGTCGTCAATATCGGTGATATTCTGCAGGTAAAAAACGTCGTACCCTTTTTCTTTAAGGTATCTGACGATAACGTCAAAAATAATGTAGGTTCTGGCATGACCGATATGGGAATAATCGTAAACCGTCGGCCCGCAGACGAAAAGATTGACTTTCCTGCCTTTTCTCGGCCGGAAAGATTCTTTTTTCTGGGTGAGGGTGTTATAAACCTTCAGCATATTAATTCATCTTATCATTTTCATTGTTTTTTTCCACTATTTAGAAATGGCGATGAGGATAAATCCTCATCTTTACCTTCATTTTTATTGAATAAAAACTCGGTTTATGATAAAATAACGCAACATGGAATTTGCCGAAGAATTGAAAATATTTTTATGGGCCATGACCCCGATCGGCGAGCTAAGGGTGGCCATACCCATGGGCTTGACCGTTTATAAATTGAGCCCTGTTGCCGTTTATTTCTTTAGCGTTTTGGGAAATCTGTTTTCCGTTCTTCTGCTTCTTGCTTTCCTGGGAGCTTTTTCCCGCTGGACCTCCAAAAACGTTTATTTTTTTAACCGCTTCTTTACCTGGCTTTTTTCCCAGACAAGGAAAAACCATTACGACAAAGTAAACAAATACGGGCTTTATCTTCTGCCTATTTTCGTAGCCATCCCCCTGCCCGTTACCGGCGGCTGGACAGCCTCCTTAATAGCTTTTGTCTTTGGCATGCCGTTTAAAAAAGCTTTTCCCTTGATCGGCCTGGGAATCATGATTGCCGGCCTGGTCGTTTCATTTCTCACCAAAGCCGGCGTTGCCATTGAAAGCAATTTCGGCTGGCAGGCGTTAATAGGCGTAATTCTGATTTCGGGATTCATTTATTGGTTTTACAAAAGAATAAGTAAAAATAACCGGTCTGTTTCCGTCAAAACAGACTTCTAAAAACATGGGGAAGAAAGATGCAGTAATCAGCATAATCATCGGTTTTTTTGTAGGGGTTTTCTTCTTTATCATTTTAAAGAATGTGGGCATAGAAATTCCTTATTCCTGGGTCCTGATTTTCGTTTTCCCGCCCCTGGCCCTATTGGGCATGTTCGTCGCTTCCATTCTCGGCAGGAAATTCATAATCATTTTGCAGGCAGGAAGATTCCTTCTGGTGGGAGCTTTAAACACCTTTATTGATTTGGGAATATTGAACATACTGATCTGGTTTTCGGGAATAGCCTCGGGCGCCTGGTTTTCCGTTTTTAAAGCTCTTTCTTTTCTGGTAGCCACCACCAACAGTTACTTTTGGAACAAGCATTGGACTTTTGAGAAAGGTAAAAACGGTTTCGCTGCTCATGAATTCTCCAAATTCGTGGCAGTAACCGCTGTCGGTCTTTTCGTTAACGTAGGGATTGCTTCCCTCGTTGTCAACGTGATTGGGATCCAGTTTGGCCTTTCCGAAGAAATGTGGGCGACAATCGGAGCCGTCACTTCAGCCTTTTTTGCCTGGGCCTGGAATTTTTTAAGCTCCAAATTCATCGTCTTTAAGAGCTGAAGATTTATCTTCATCGAACGCCAAGCTTTCATTCATACAAAATTTATTATATATCTAAAAACGCAGGCCAATATGTCTTTAGTCTTATATCGAAAATACAGGCCCCAGACCTTTGCCGAGGTAATCGGCCAGGAGCACGTGGTCAGAACCCTAGTCAACGCAGTTTCTTCCGGGATAATATCCCACGCTTATTTGTTTGCCGGCCCCAGGGGAAGCGGCAAAACCACCATAGCCAGGCTTTTAGCCAAGTCTTTGAACTGCCAGAAAAGAAAAGAAGGGGAGTCAGAGCCTTGCAATAAATGCAGTTCCTGCCTGGAGATTGCCGAGAACAGGTCCTTGGATTTGATTGAGATTGACGCAGCGTCCCACCGGGGCATCGACGAAATGAGGGAGCTGAGAGACGGGATAAAGTTCGCTCCTGCCAAATCAAGATACAAGATCTTCATAATAGACGAATCGCACCAGCTGACCAAGGAAGCGGCCAATGCTCTCTTGAAAACCCTGGAAGAGCCGCCCTCCCACGCCATTTTCATTCTGGCTACCACGGAAATACATAAAATGATACCGACGATCATTTCCAGGTGCCAGAGGTTTGATTTCAGAAAGCTGACCTTGGAGGAGATCGTCAGAAGGCTGGAAATTATTGCCAAAAAAGAAAATGTTAAAGTAGGAAAGGAAGCTTTGGAACTGATCGCCCTGAACGCGGCAGGCTCCATCAGGGATGCAGAAAGCATCTTTGGCCAGATTCTGACGTTTGAAGACGCAGGCAGGGAAATACAGCCAGAAGAAGTGAAAAGCCTGCTGGGCTTGGTGGAAACTACCTTAATAAGCCAGTTCTGCGATTTTCTTTCCCAGAAAAAGGTTTCTGAGGCTGTCAATTTTCTGAACGAAATAATTGAAAAAGGATCTGACCTGCAGGAATTCACCAAGTCTCTGATCAATTATTTGCGACAGGGGCTGATCTTGAAAATTATGGGATTGGAAGCTGCCAATCCGATAATTACCGGTTTGACCAAAGAAGAAATAGAAAAACTTGAAAAGCAGGCAGCTCTTTTTAAGGAAGAAGAACTAAGGAAGACGATTGAGCTGTTTATGGAAGCTGAAAACAAGATGAAATATTCTTCCATACCCCAGCTGCCGTTGGAACTGGCCATAATGGAAGCCTGCGGTATAGATTAGCTTTGGAAAATTTCTTTTTGACAATTGATATAAAATCATTAGCATAGGTTAGATTAAACATTGCGGGGTCGTCTAATGGTAGGACATCACCCTTTGGAGGTGACTATCTTGGTTCGAATCCAAGCCCCGCAGCCAACTTGTACTTTTTGCGTAAGACTCCTCCAATGCCCGTTTATTTGCGGGTATTGTTAGGGGTTCTAACCGCTCCGTTTGTGTTCGGATAGAGGACGCGACTTTTTGTAGCGGTAAGAGTGATTTTGTGAGGTCTATATCAAGTATTTTGTCTTTTAAGACGAGGTTCGAACCAAGCGCAGCAAGTACTGTTTTTTTCGCCAAAAGCTTGCCTTCTGGGAAAACTTCATGGGCATGCTGGGCAAACTTCAATATTTTTTCTATTGTCTCGATCCATGTATCAATACGCTGATCAGTGGTTTTAAGAAGCGTTTGTAAACGAGCCTTTTCTTTCATGAGCTCGTTTCTTTTGTTATCAAATTCTTCTTCGCTGATAGTGCCCGATATCCGCAAATCAACCAGGCGGTCAATCTTTTTTACCGATGCTTCATAGGTCTTTTGCTGTGATTCAAGAATGGTATTGCGATCTACTGATTCTTTACCGTTCTCAGCTTTTATCCATATCAAAGACCAATCATAGAATTCCTTTGGGATTTTTATTCCCTCTAACTTTTCTGAAATCTGTTTTTCGAGGTCTTTAACTTCGATGCACTTTTGACTGCACGGACCTTTGCGCTTACTGCAATGGTAGTAGGTATAGTGATGCGCATTTCCATTCTGTTGATGTTTAGTCTTTTCTTCGGCCGTAATCATGCAACCGCATTCGCCACAGCGTATCATGCCCGTAAAAGCAAACTCATGCTCTTTGGGTCGCGGTTTGCCCTTTCTCCCAAGAATGTCTTGTATGCGGTCATACTGATCCTCTGTAATCATGGCGGGATGCTTGCCGTCATACCAGGTGTCGCTATTTTTTGGATATTTATATTTACCGTAATAAAACGGCTCGGTAAGAACTTTATAAAATGTACTGCGCCCCAGCGGTCCGCCGCTCGGCATTCTAAAACCCCATTCTTCGTTAGCTTTCTTAACGACTTTAGGCGGGCTATATTCTCCCGTTAACACGAGCTCAATCATCTTTTTAATGAGTGGAAATCTAACAGGATCGCTGGCAATTATTTTTGTGCCAGTCTCATTATCGGTTACGTTCAAATAACCGATTGGTGCAGGTGCAGGAAACCAGCCCGTTGCTGCTTTTGATTTAATGCCACGCTGGGAATTGAATGCTAAATCTCGGATGTACTGATTAGCCATACCCAACTCTACGCTGATAAGCAGAACGTTGTCTGAGGGGTAATAGCTACGCTCAAACGATCTGATCTGTTTTATTACGTTGTTTTGCAGAAGCCATTGTATTTTTCCGCCATCTACTGGGTTTCTGGCCAAACGATCTATCTTCCAACAGAGAATGCCTTGCGCATCGCCTCGCTCAATTCTGGCGACCATCTCATTAAAAATCTCCCGCCCTGGGGCTTTAGCGCTTTTAGATTCGGTAAGTATTTCTATAATCTGCAAATGCTCGCGTTCGGCCAGCTCCTTTAAAAAGTCTATCTGCGAATCAATGGAAGCAACTTGTCTATCTTCTTGTTCAGAAGATTTTCTGGCGTAGAGGAAGTATTTAAATTTTGGTGATACCTCCTGGTTCATATTAGTTTTTGAATAAGTCGGTGGTGTTCAAGTAATAAACCAGTTTGCCACCACTCGATATTATTATTCTGGCAATCGGATGTTGCCAGGGATCGCCTGTCAGCCCGTCTGGGAGTGAGACGCTTTTATCTTCCCAACGCCATTCATTCTGTGCTGGGTTTGCTACGCCTGGCTTGCTCGGAATGTATTGAGGCTGAATATCGGATCGGAGCATGAATCTGGTATGTTCTGGGTCTCTGCCAAAGTATGCGAAGGCAATCTGTTCGATTTCGGCTTTTGTCTTCAGCGGAATTTCTAATGAGCCGTAGTCTGTGCATGTTTTATTTTTTCCTGACGTAGTCATAATGGTCACTTCTTCAGGATAGACAATGCCGATTTCCACGACCTGGTTTGTTTTAATCGTAACCTGGTATTGATAAACTTCGCATCGGTCATTGATGTAATTCTTTTGCTGGAAAATATAGACTGGGCGATACCATTCTTCGGGAGTGTCAGCAGTAAATCCGCCGCCATTGCCAGTCTCCTTGACGTTGCTTAAGACTGAGAAGTTTGCGGGATGCCTGTTTTGACTCATGTAGACGAGCTCCAAGTTCGGTTCTCCCATGAATGTTCTGATCGCCGATTCTGCTTTGGAGAGTTCGACTTCGCTCGGAGGATTTTCGTTGACGAAGATTCTCCCATCTGGAGTCTGGCACTGATCGGGATAATGCTTGATTGTCGGAAAGCCCGCATCGTTGCATTGCTCGAATGTCTTTATTGAGGCTACGTCCACGTTGCCTCTGCCTTGCGGTACTTTGCTTAAGGTGATAAACTCCGTAACCTGCTCCAAAGACCGCTACAATGGCGATTACGGCGTAAATTTTGGCTTTTATTGTCATATGCTTGTTGTTAATTATTATTTTTATTGGATTTGGCCCTTCACACACATACATGGGCCAAAGGTTTAAGGAAGTCAAATAAACAAAAAGGGACAGCCGTTGCCTGCGTCCCACATTACCGAAGTCACGAGGACTCCGATTGTGGAGGAACGACTGCCCCTTTCAGCCCGCAATCGGGTCTTAAGAGACATCATTCCTCATGACAATGTCGGTAATATGGGACGCAATTATATTTTACGTCTTTTTGTTCATTTTTACAATATACTGCTTTGATTTTTCCCCGATGTTTTCCCGATGACTTACCGATGTTTTGGTTTATTTTTGGTCGCCTTTCGGTCGCCTTTAGTCGCCCCATGGCCTAAAATCTATCCGCCTTTTGTCCGCCTTTCATCCGACTTTGGTATAAAACCTGTCCAAGTTTTATCCAACTCCCATCCAGTTATTGGTCTAAATCTACCCTCGTTTTACCCCAACTTTGCCCGCCTTTTGGTCTATCTTTGGTTTAGTTTTAAATGTGAAAGTGTTTTTCTGAATTCTAAGTGTTCTTCTGCTTTGGCTTTTTTTACTCTTTCAAAGATATATCGCGATTCAATTTTTTGCTTCCACTCTTTTCTCCTGATCCACTTGAATTCTTTTGACCAGTTTATAATCGTTGCTCTTGATGGCGCTTTTCTAATTTTTTCTTCAATGCCTTTTAAGGATTCAGGGGCCTTACTCTTGTCTGCTTGAATCTCTTTCCATTTACATAGCATTTTATTAACGCTTTCCATTTCGCAATATAGAAGCCATGCCCAATATTGTCTTAGGTTTTCTCCGTCCATTATTGATAATTTTAATTTTATTTTATTGGTCATGATCTTAAGTTTTGCATTTTTTGTCCTTCCTCCCAGACGCTTTATTTAAGCTATATTAATAAATCTTTTTTAATTACTCTTTATTAATAAGGAGTTCATGGTGGTCTCGACCTTTGGTTCATGGTGGTCCTTAGCCAGGGTTCACTATGGTCTCTGGTTTGGATTAAAAATTGTCGATTGATGCGATACATTGTTCCTCCCAATTTTCCGCTTTTAAGAGATTCTCTTTTGGTTTCTATTAATCCCAAGTCCTTTAATCTTTTTCTTACGCGCTTACATGTTGATAGACCGAAGCCGAAAGATTCAAAGCCCAAACTTTTACCATCGCGGTTTGGGAATGACTTATCTGTATGCCAGAACCATCCGTCTTCGCCTTTGCCGTATCTGTTTTCTAAATGGCATAGCGTCATATAAAAATCTCGTTCCGCATGAGTTAGTTTTTTCTTTAGGTCTTCATTGTCATAGGGTTTATGCGGCGCAAGAAAAAAGTTTGTCTTTTTCTTACTTATTTTTAGGTTTTCGAATGGGTTTGCTAACATAGTCATTGTTATTTTTTGGAGTATTCGGGAAGCCAAAATGTATGGCTTTGCAGTACTGAAAAAAGGTATTAGCCCGCACTGAAGCTTCGGCTGGTTCAAGTTTTACGCCGTACATACGCTCGTATAGGTCGGTAAATTGTTTTATGGCTTCAGTTGGGAGGGGCATATCAATTTTCGTAAAGGCGGGCTTTAATCTGACGGAGTGCCTCAAAATATCTTCGGGGCTCGACCTTTAATTCCCCGCGCCAATAATCCGTAACTGTTTCGTCTAAATGGCCGTCAGCGTCTTTTTTAAACAGGAATAGCGCCTTTCGTGGATTTTGCTTATCAATGTCTTCAAGCGGAAAGAAAAGAAAAAGCACCGCCGCCAGCGCGAGGTCGGAGCTTTTGAAATATTCTTTTTCGGTTTGTTTAGTCGTCATAGTCATTTTGTTCTTTCACTGACCAATGGCGACTTGTCGGCGACTTATCCGAGAAAAGTAAAAGACCCCCTTATTTTGGAGGTCTTCTTGATTTAAGCTTTATTTGTTTTTGTCGGGCTTGTCAGTAATTATTCTTCATATACTTGATTGCTGAATAGATCGTCTATCTCGGCGTTTGTATCTTTGCTTCCTTTTGTGTCTTCTGGAGGCATAAGCTGCAACCTAATTTTATATGATCGCTCCTGCTTTTGCGGACCATACGGATGGTAGGGATAAAATGGATCATCGCTCAGCCCAAAGTAGTATTTAAGGGATTTTGAAAGCCTTTCTTTCCATTTCTGTATTTTAATCTGGGCGCTTTCCGAACCCCACATAAGCTCACCAGGTACGGGCTGTTTGGCTAAGAGTAATAAAAGTTGCCATTGAATATTTGGTTTTTCAATACTTCTTTTGTCTGCAAATCCCATTTGATAAAAGTTTTGTGGTTCTTGAAATTTACCAGCCCTTATCACAGCGTTTCGATCATCAATAAATTTTATAATGATTTTCTCCCAAGTAGTACCTGCTGGGAGATGGTGCGGAAACCTCTGGCCATGATCATCTTTTTGTAAGGCATTACAACTATAAAATTCTTCAAACTTTTTCTTTTCAGTAATGGTTATTTTGCAGCCGTAAGATTCATAAAGGGTGGAATTCTTAGTAATTTCGTACTTAATTCCAGCTTGCGAAGCTAATCCCTCAAGAGCGTCTTTAAGTGTCAAATAGTCATTTTCGTTATCGAGCTTAGCTCCGAAGCCGCCGAGCTCAAAGTTAAAATTATCGGCCGTGGGATTAAGATCGCGGCGCTGTTGTATAGCTTCTATGATCTTTTTAGTGGCGCTATCATTTATCATAGTTATTTTCATTGTTATTTCCATTATGACAAAAAACGTCATCTTTGACAATGAATATTTAAAGAGCTAAAATGATAATAACCAACTACAGAGGCACATAATTTTATGAATTCAAACATCGACAAACTTTTTACGATTGAGGAAGTCGCTAAAATTTTACGAGTTAGCGGCCGCTCAGTCACGCGCTATATAGAGTCTGGGAAACTTAAGGCATCAAAGATTGGTGTATGGCGAATTAAGGAATCTGATTTGCACGCGTTTTTAGAAAAGACAAGCAATCTTAAATATAGAAAGAAAAAATAAATATGAGTGAAGAAATATTGAAACTAAAAAAAGAAATTGAACGCCTAAAGAAGGCTGTAAAAAAACAGCGCTACGGTTTAGTCTGGATGGACGTTCCAGAAGCTTTCGAGGATGATGTCGAAAACAAACTGCCAATTTTAAAGGAAATCCCGAAGCTTGCTATAAAAAATATCGATAAAAAGCCGACCCACATCTTGATTGAGGGAGATAATTATCACGCACTTACTTGTCTTAATTACACCCACAAAGGAAAAATTGATGTAATTTATATTGATCCGCCATATAATACTGGTTCGGATGGTTTTCGTTATAAGGACAAGAGAACATTAGATAGATTCCCCGATGGGACAGAGGTGCCAGTAGATCATCCATTCAGACATAGCTATTGGCTTTCGTTTATGCAAAAGAGGCTTGATTTAGTTCGTGATTTATTATCAAAGAATGGCATAGTCTTTATTAGTATTGATGATAACGAAATGGCGCAACTTAAGTTGTTGTGTGATTCAATATTTGGTGAAAATAATGTTGAAGTTATGATATGGCATAAAGTAAGTGATGATTCTGGCAAATTAAAAATTACTTATAGATTTAGAAGAGAACATGAATATATCATCGTTTGTTATAAACAAAAAGAAGAAACCTTTTTTAAAAAATACCTTTCTGATCGAAATTATAAAAATGAATATACCAATCCCGATAATGATCCTAGAGGAGCATACAAACAAGGAATAATATCAAGTAGTGAGGCAAGTTCGAACCCGAACGGAAAAAATTATTACAGCATTACAACTCCCTCTGGTCGTGTTGTTACTCGCCAGTGGAGAGTAGACAAAGAAGAATTAAAAAAGCTCGATGCAGACAATAGAATTTATTATGGAAAAAACGGAGATTCTATTCCTAGTTTAAAGGTTTTTGTTTCCGAGCAAAAAGAAACAACTCCTACATCTATCCTGTCTGAATTGGGTACAGCTAAAAGTGCTGGCATAGAATTAGAGGATTTAATGGGCGCGAAGATTTTTAATTATCCAAAGCCAGTTACTTTAATCAAACACTTAATTAAAGTAAGCTCACAGGAAAATAGTATTATTCTAGATTTTTTTGCGGGTTCAGGAACGACAGGACAAGCAGTTATTGAATCAAATAATGATGACGGAGGAGATAGACAATTTATTCTCGTAACAAATAACGACGAAGTGGTTAATGGCAAGAAACACAAGATAATGAGCGGCATTTGTTATCCCAGAATTAAAAAAGTAATGCAATTATATAAAAATGGAATCAAGTACTACAAAACTACTTTTATTGGTAGAAACAACATTTTAAATGCTAATGATCAAGACAAGGTTGAGCTCGCACATAATGCAGGCGAATTATTAGCGATTGCCGAAAATACTCTTGAATTAGTTAAACAGAATAAGTTTTATCAGATATTTGAAGACGGCGAGAAACAAAAATATACTGCCGTATACTTCCGCGAGGAATTAGATAAATTTGATGAATTTTCAGAAATGGTTAGAAAATTCAAAAAGCCGACAGTGATCTATGTTTTTAGTTGGGGTGACGAGGAATTTTCTGATGATTTTGCGGATTTGAAACAAGTGAAAGTTAAAACTATTCCCGTGCCAATCTTAGAGATATACAAACAAATTTATAATCTTAGCACCGAATAATTATGTTCAATCCTTTACCATTCCAACAAGATACCATAGAGAAATTACTTTCCACCTTCACGGATTTATGGAAAAAAGAAGGTAATCAATTACCCCTTGTTTTTAAGTCACCAACTGGGAGTGGTAAAACTTTTATGTTGGCACATTTTGTTCGAGGATTAAATAAATTGCCAAACTGGGATGCAGATAAAGCTTTTGTATGGATTACTTTCAGTGATAATTTAGCAATGCAAAGCAAAAAAAAGTTCGAGGAATATTTTGAAAATACACTCGAAAACAACCTGCTTACTGTCAGTGATATTAATCGAGGAAAGATGTTTAAGAACGACATTTTGTTTTTAAATTGGCAAAAGGTTGTTTCGCGCGCCGCAGAAAATAGAATTTTACGAAGACCTGATGATGAGTTAATGAGGAAAGAAAGCGGAAAGTATTTTGAGGACTTTGTCGATGGAACGAAAAAAGATAATAGATCAATTATTTTGATTATTGACGAAGCGCACACAAATGTAACGCCTGACTTGGCACAACAAATAATCGATTACATTAATCCAAAGATTGTTATTCATGTCAGCGCAACACCAAAGTCGGAAATCGTTGTTAAGGCCGCAGACTTGAATAGTTATATTCTTGTTGATAGAGAGCGCGTTGTTGCTGAGGGATTAATTAAGGAAAAAATTATAACTCAGACGGAAGAAGATTTAAAGAATCTAAAAGGTAAGGATTTGGATGAAGCATTGCTTGATTTGGGTCTGGAAAAGCGAGATCAGTTAAAATCTGAGTTTGAAGCGCTGGGTAAGAAAATAAATCCTCTACTTCTAATTCAACTGCCGAATGATGATAATGAACGAGTTCAGAGAGGTGAAAAAACAAAAGAGCAAATAGCCAGTGATTACTTAAAAAAGAAAGGTGTAAAGGAAAATAAAATTGCTCGCTGGTTTGATAATTATCCAAAACCAGATGGAATTGAAGACAATGAAGATGATTACGATGTTTTGATTTTTAAATTAGCGGCTGGTACAGGCTGGGATTGTCCGCGCGCTCACATATTGGTGATGTTCAGAAATGTACGAGTTGAGCAAAGATACATCCAAACAGTCGGGCGTATTTTAAGAATGCCCGAACCAGATAATAAAGAAGATTATAAAAATAGTCCGAATTTAAGGGTTGGTTATTTGTACACGAATTATAACCGAAAAGATATTACTGATAATTGGATTGATAAAACACAAAATAAACCTTTTGTTCATATTGCTAAAAGAAAAAAAGGAATAAATAATATTCAACTTCTATCAGCATACGTTTCGCGTGTTGATTATGGTGATTTAAGTAATTCTGCTAAGTTCCAAATGAGTTTTATTAGATCAGTGAATAATTATTTTGGACTTAATAAGGATGATATTCTAGGAGAAGCAGAGAAGAAAATTTTGAAAAAAGGAGTTGATTTGAACGCTTCGTTAAAAAATCAAATAGTCGTTGATGCCCAATTTGAAGATTACGACAGAATAAATTTTGAATTTCAGAAAAAGGGGCACGACGTTTCAATGGAAATGTCTCAAAATGATGTTGAAAAAACCTTTAATTATCTCTGTTGGCAATTGTTAAAAGAACAAACAGAAGATAGCGCGCGAATAACAAATCTTGCGCGTTCGTGGAGTCCTTTAAAATCCGCGATCCGTGTGTGGATGAAAAATTCTCTAGGCGAAAATAGCGACTATTATTATCGGGTTTTTATAAAGGATATTCAGAGAGGAGCTAGTAGCGTTCTTCGTCCTGCAATCACGCAGGCCCTTAAAAATTATAGGCCAATTTTGGAAAAAATATTAAGCGAAAGAGCTAAGAGAAACGAAGAAAAAGAAGCTCCAACTTTTACCATTCAGGAAAGTTATAGCTATACAGATGATTACGAGATAATGCCAGTTTATCTTAGTGTTTTAGAGAATTTTTACATAAGGAAAGACACTTATGATGGAAAGAAAAACGAAACAGAGTTTATAAATTATCTTGAAAGTAAGAAGAAAAATATTGAGTGGTGGTTTAAACAAGGGATTGGTCAAGAATATTTTGCTATTAAGTATTTTAATACCACTGATAAAAAATATGCTCTGTTTTACCCAGATTGGATTTTAAAATTAAAAGATGGACGAACAGGTATCTTCGACACAAAGGGTGGAAGAACCGCGACAGATACCGAGGGACGCGCTCCAGCATTAGCAATGAAATTAAAGGAGCTTGGTAAAAAATATACTGGCGGAATTGTTGTTAAAGAAAACGGACTTTGGTATTACAACGATTTAGAAAGCTATAAGTATGTGCCAGGCAATCTAGATAACAATTGGAAGCTTTTAGATTTATAAAAATAAATGGACATATTTCCTAAAGATTACAATTTTTATAACTTTCTTGTAGATGTAATTATACCCATTGGAACTTTTTTGATTGGTCTGCTCGCTGAACGAAAATGGCATGTAATAGGGAATCTTTTCAAAATTAAAATTCATGATGAAAGCGAAACAGAACAATCACAGGAGACCAGTGGAGACAATAACCAAACCCTACAAGCAAGAGATATTTATGGAAGTGTGTCTATTAATGCCAGCAGTAGCGCAGAGACTGCGCCAGAACAATTACCTTATAAGGAAAAACAATTTGTTGATGTGATTATAAGAGTATTAGGTAGTAAAAATATTACCTCGAATTTTGCTGATCGATATGGCGATGGATACAAACACTTAAAAAACAGCTGTTCTTCTTTAGCGGCATCATCATATCTTTCTGCTTTTTTGCAAGTAAAAGAAGTTTTTTTAGCAAAAGTAAATTATCGCGCCGAAGTCAATGAAGATCTTATTAAAGCATTAGAAAGTAGTTTTAATAATTTACAGCAATTATCGGATAATTCCACAAATAATATAGAAGAGCTCAAGGGGATAATTAATGGAATTGAAACTACTATGGGTTCTTTATTTGGTTATATTTTATGAATCAGATTGAATTACACAAAAAAATAGATGAATTGTTAGCAAAGATGCCTAACGACACTAAAGTGGAGGAGGTCTCTACTTTAATTTCTGCCAATAACGATGCACGGCAATACTTCTTTACTAAAGCCGATGATAATTGGCTTAGTTGGTTTTGGAATAATGGATTATTGGATGTGATTAAACAAAAAGCAGAAGATCCAACAAAATATGGCTATCGAACGCCCGAATTAAATTATCTTGCGAAAATGACAGATAAAAAAGTGAATGAGGTTGTAGACATTATACTTTCAGTAGCTATCTCAAAGGATAATTTTAATCCCGAAGTTATTGACCAATTTTTACGAATTTGTAGCTCATTACCAGCGGAGCAATTAACGAGAATAGTATCGAAGATTCGTGATGAAAAATGGGTGCAATTGATGAGTGTTTTCAATCAATGGGGTTTTGATTACGAAAAAATATTTCAAATACTTGCTACCGCTAATGATTACGAAAGCATTTTAATACTCGCCGAAGCGGTGCTTACCGTTAAAAATAAGGAAGAACATAAAGAAAATTCTCGTGGAAATAATCCTTTCTATTTTAATGATCTTTCTTATACGAAAGTTTTTGAGCATTTAACGGCTGTAGAAAATGAATATCTTGAAAAAGCATTTGAGCTTACAACAAAAACAATGGCAGCAGTAGTTCGTTTGGGTGATGAAGGAGAAAAAAAAGAGGTATTTCCAATACGTGATACCTTTTATCTTTTCGATGTAGATTTCTTTTCTTTGGAATTAGGCGATGAAAAACATCATTCGGATCGTGAAAATATTAAAGATTTAGCGGCGGCCATTAAAATGCTTGCCCAAAGATTAATCGGTAGTAATTGTAACAAGCCAGAATTGATAAGTGATATCTATAAAAAATACATTCAAGCCCTACCAGAGAGCAGATCAATGTGGCGGTTACGTCTATTTGTTTTGAGTCTATGCCCAGGTGTTTTTCAGTCATGGCTAAAGCAATCTTTCTCGAGATTGTTCGAGATAATGGAGGATGGCAAACATTACTACGAGATTGAATCTGGGACAGAGTATAAGAAAACCCTTAAGCGTGGCTTCGGTACTCTTGATTCTGATTACCAGCGTGAATACGTGTCGAATGTTTTAAAGTATTTTGGGCAAAATCGTGAAGATAAAAAAGAAGAACAATGGTATAAGCGTGATGGTTGGCAAATCCTTTCCAGTATTTGCGATTCTTTAACTGAAAAAGAAAAGGAAGATTGCGAAAAGGTGTTTGGTAAAAAATGCGATCCTGCTTTTGAGCCCGAGCCATCTATTGGAAAAGTAGTGAGCGGTTTCGTAAAGCCGAAAGCTGTTATTTCACAAGAGGAATTTAGCAAACTTTTTGTTGCCGATATTGCCAATAAATTAAAAAATGTCTGGAAGCCAGAAGCTCTAAGAGAGAAGAATACAAGCGATGATTTTTTAAATCCTTTGAATGCCGAAGGCGTTGGAGAGCAATTACGTGCTGATATTGCGAAGCGTTTGCAGGATTATATCCAGAATGCCAGTCTATTTTTTAAAAGAGATGTGCTTGACGAGCATTATACTTACTCATTTTTAAGAGGCGTTCAGGAAGCGATACGTGTTGATAAAATAAAAGCATCAGACATTAATTGGGGTAAGCTGATAGAGGTTTTTGTTGTTATTAAGGATTCTGGCATTGCGAAAGCTTTTGATTATAAGGTTAGGGAGCGAGAAAAATTTGATGCATGGCTTTCAAGCTGGACTGGAGTGCATTCTGCGATGACCGATGTTCTGCAGGAATTATTAAATGAAAATGAAGGGAAAATCATTATAGATTTTTCAAAATATCGTAGCCAGCTTTTTGAAATTATCAGTTATCTTTTGGCATATCCTGATCCAGAACCACAGGATGAAGAATTGAAAACTGCAAAAATTAAGACTCATTCGCCTGGCGATAAGGAAGAATATTCTGTGAGCGATCCATATACAACGGCGATTAATTCGGTGCGTGGTAGAGCATTCCAGGCCTTTGTATTGTTTGTTTACCAAGATGGAAAACAATTCAAGAAAGAGGATAAGATTAAAATTACTGAAGACGTTAAGAAATTATACGAGGAAATTCTCAAAAAAGAAAATACTCGTGCTTTGATGTTTATGTTTGGGCACTATCTGCCATCGTTTTATTTCCGTGATATAAACTGGATGCACGAGCTTTTACCTCAAATATTTTCAGAAGAAATAACTAAAAAGCATCTTTATCTTGCTGCTTGGGAAGGCTACCTTGCTAATAATCTTTATGAGGAGATATTCTTTGATTTAGAATTTCAGAAATTATATAAGCGTGGCTTAAATTTGACTGGCGATGAAGACCAGAAACGCAAGTATTTCAAAGAGCCAGAAAAAGGAATTGCCGTCCATATGGCATTGGCTTTTATTGTTTATCATAAAAAATTCGGCTTTGATCACCTTCTCTTTAAGGAATTTTGGAAGCAAGACGTTGTGCGTCAAGGTGAGTTTGTTAGCTTTATTGGAAGAATGTTTGTTTCTGGAGATAATGCCCAAGTAAACGAACAATTAAAAAAAGATTCGGAAAGCAGAGAAAGATTGGTTAAGTTCTGGGAGTGGTTACTTCAAAATTATGATGACCCGAAGTTATTTGCGGAATTCGGATTCTGGGTGAATCTTGAAAAGGGACTTTTTGAGCCAGTATGGTTGGCAAAACAATTAAAAGTAACGCTAGAGAAAACTAATGGTTTTTTGGAATGGGATTATGCTCTTACTAAATCCATTAACGAATTAGCAAGAGTTGCACCTAAGGACACCCTGGAGATTGCACGTCTTTCACTACTTGAAGGTGGAGTACGTGGCGGTAAAATGCGTACGCCGTTTATGTATGATGAGGAGTGGTTTGGAGCTCTCAAAGCTCTTTATGAAAACGTTGATACAAAAGATGATACTTATGAACTCATTGATAATTTGATTCGTGAGGGTGGGAGCACATTTTGGAAGTTGAAGGAGATTATAAAATAAACTTTTAAAAATGACCCTATCTAACATTTTGATCTTAATAGGACTTTGCTTGAATACTACAGCGTCATTGATTATACTGTATCCTTATTTGAGTATTCGGAGAAACGTTGATGATGATTTTATTATAGACATGGATAAAAAGACGGGAGATTATACCCAGAAGAAACATTTGAAGGATAGAAAATTAGGCATAGCTGGTTTTAGTCTGTTTGCGCTTGGATTCATTGCGCAAATCATAGGAATTATTTTACAAGCCAAATCTTATTAATATGTTGCCCAATAAAGCCATCCAAGAATTTAAGGAGTTATATAAAAAGAGGTTTGGTCAAGAGTTATCCGACCAGGAGGCCTCATACAGGGCCAACAATTTATTTAATCTTTATAAGGTCACCTATATGCCCGAATCGATTATGGAGTCAGAGTTTCCTAATAAAAATAAAAAACATTATGCAAATTAATTGGTGGGAAATAATAAAAGGTTCGCTCCCGATCCTATGGAAACTATGGCCGCTTTGGGCGCTTCTTTTGGCAGCCGTTGCTATTAGATTATTCTTTTACTGGCTTGATTTAGAGATTGATGATTGGCATATCCGCCGAAAATTCAGGCAAGGTGAGAAATGGCGTTCAGATCGTGATCTTCTGCAATGGCTTCGTGGAATGAAACCATCAGAATTTGAGGATTATATTGCTGATTTATTCACGCGTCTCGGCTATAAAACCAAAGCTGTTGGTGCTTCACACGATGGAGGCGTTGATGTTATTGTCGAAAAGGATGGAATTAAAGGTTATATCCAGTGTAAAAAATTTATAACCTCTGAAGTAACAGTTGGCGACGTAAGAGACTTTTATGGAGCGTTAGCTGATCATCTTACTAATGGGAAGGGATATTTTATTACCACCAACAAGTTCACCCTTGAGGCCGAGAAATTTGCTGATGATAAGCCCATTGAGCTTATCGATGGTTATAAGCTGATTCGGTATATCAAGATGACTAAAAAAAACAGAGAAGGATCAAAAGAGATGCCCCAAATATGTCCGCGCTGTGGTGGTAAGTTAGTGCAGAGAAATGGGAAATTCGGATTGTTTTATGGCTGCTCTAATTATCCAAAATGTAATTACACGAGTAACCAGGAAAAAATTAATTAAATAATTTGGCCGCCGCCGCCATTTCGTGGGAGTACCAACCCTCAAGAATAATGGTTCTAACGGCGTTCAAGGCTTGCAGCCATCATATGCTAAGTCAAGTGACTGAGATACGCCAAGCCTCAAAAGCGGTTTCTGACATCATTTTACCCTAGCCACTAATAAAAGAAGTAGACCTCAAATTAATTTAATAATACAATATAAGGGGACTAAGATAAGAAACTTTTTAGCCCCTTGCCAAGATATTTTTATCGACTATACTTAAAATAGTCGGTTTTTACTTACTTATTTATTTATTTAAACTTATGTCAGAGTTATCAAAACTTATCACCAAGAGTGATCTAGATGAGACCGTTTTAACCTCTATTTTAGAGCGTTTTGTGAAAATTGAGGGGGGTAGCGGAAGGATTATATCGCTTCCCGACTTTCCACTTCTTAAATCTAGGGATGCTATCTTGATATTGTTATTGGGATATAAAGCAATGAAACTTCTGAATCTTAAAGAAAAGGAATTGGTTGGGCCGAAAGAAATACACGAAATTTCTGGCATTAATTTGAGCACTGTTAAAAATACTTTACGCGATCTAGAAACAGAGCGTTTTGTAAATTCAGAGAAAGGAAAATATTTTGTACCTAATTTTCTTTTACACTCATTGGGCGATTATTTCTCAAATTTGAAGTTAGAAAAACAAAAACGTTCTCAGTCGAAAAGAACAAAAACAATAAGATTAGATACTTCTCGAATTGAAAAAATTCTACAATCAAAATCTTTGGATAGTTTTCAAGAATTTTATAATTTTTTGATTCAAGAAAAAGGCAAATATCTTTCAAAATGCCTAATCGTCCTTTATGTCGCTAGAGAGGATTTTCACATAAATTCATTAACGGCTGGAGAAATTACTTACATCTTGAAGAGCTTCTTAAGTGTTCCCATGATACATCAATCTAATATCACTACTGCCCTTGGCGCCCGCGATTCTTCTCGTTTCATTTTTAAGGAGAGGGATGAAAGGGGTAAGTATTCCTATAAATTAAACGCAAAGGGCATTGATTCTGTCAAACAATTAATACTGGAATATGAATCAAAAACAGATCAATAAGCAAATTTTTGAGCGACTTGAAAAGATTGAAAAGGCCGTGTTTCCTCAAGATCCAAAAGAGTCTGCGGCTTCAACCTCCAAAAAACCGAAAACATTAGCGGAGTTAATCTTTGGTAGGAAGTTTAAAAATGGACAAGAAAAGATTGCTGTTATTGTAGGATACTTGGAGAAATTACAGCGAAAACCAGCTATTAAAGAGGTGGACATAAAACAAGAATGGAAAAATGGAAAATTTGAGGGAAACTATGCAAATGAATTACTCCGCCGTGCTACAAGAAACTTGGTACGTGATTGTAAAGATGGCATATATGACTTATCTCAAACTGGCGAAAAATTTTTCGATAATTTTCTAAAATTAGATGTTAGAAACAATTAAGCAGGAATTAAAAAAGAAAGTTAACGACAACGAGCTCGTCGATAATTTATTTTTTAGCTTCCAAAAAATTTCAGAAGAATTTGTCAGTCAAAAACCAGTAGGACTCTTACAAAATACTGGTTTATTTGTTGAGTCTGTTTTGAGGGTTGCGGAGCATTTTGTATTAGGCAGCCATACGTCCCTTGAAAATAAATTTGACGTTGATAGCTGCATTCAAAAATTAGAGAAAGCCTCTGGTTTCGACGGTTTAAGAATCCATGTAGCACGTTTAAGTAGGGCCATTTACGATTTCCGTTCCAGAAAAAAAGGAGTTCACTTGAAAGCTATTGATCCCCAAATCATTGATGCAAATTTAATTTTTAATATTAGCACTTGGATATTAATAGAAATTTTAAAAGAAAGCGGTATACCTAATCCGGAAACTGGAATTCGCACACTTTTCACTAAAAAAATTCCTTTAGTGCAAGACGTAGGCGGGGTACTTCGCACAACGAATCCAAAACTTCTTGGAACACATAGAATTTTACTCCTTCTTTATTCTGCACCAGATGGATTAACGAAGGAGCAACTTTTTAATGGTACAAAACAAAAAATCAAAACCCTAAAGCACCTAAAAACAGATCTAAATAATATGAATTCCAGCGATTTGGTTCATCAATTATCGGATAGTAAGTGGGTCTTATTCGGAAGGGGATTTTCTGAAGCAGAAAAACTCATCGAGAGATTTGCTTGATCGGTGATTTTTCGTTTACTGAAATAGAATCTTTCTGTCCTTTAGAATCAACTTACTTTTAAGGAAATAAAGGAGTTCTCTTTTTTCAACCAGCGTCCCTTCCTTAAAGAGATATTCTCAAGCCAAAAATCATTAAAAACGAAAGCAGGGGAGTGCATACATATGTTTTCCTGATAAAGGATAATAAAGATACGCTACCTCCTAAAAAGTTAACCGAAAGTAAACTCGTTAAAGAAGTAAGGGACGGAAAAGAATGGTTTCATTCAGAACCATGGTATAAGTTTGTTAAGGATCCTCATAAAGCGTTGATGGGCTATAAAATAATGGATTACCTAAAAGTTATTAAAGTTAAAAATAAATAGAAATTAACTTATGCAACTATTTTCCGAAAACTTTGGTGAGGTAAAAAACGATGAGGAACTGGCGTCATTGCAGCATCAATTTCCTCGCTATGACCCGGGATATATTACGCAATCTGCTGGTCTGCCACGCCGCAAAGAAAAGGCGTGGATCGAAGAGCTATGGAAGCAATACGAACCTTATGCAGACCCACATTTCATTGAGGATTTTAAACGACAATTTCCACAACGTTCTTGGGAATTGTATCTTGGCGCCACATTGTTAAATCGAGGTTTTAAACTGGGTGAACATAGTTCTACCGGACCGGATTTTGACGTACGGGATAATAAAAATAGTCGATTGACTTGGATCGAAGCAATTGCGGTTGATAAAGGAAGGGGAGGAGATAGGGTGCCAGAGATGATTGATGGCGTTCTGGCCGATTATCCAGAAGAACAAATGTTACTCCGCATATCTAATGCACTTGATAAAAAATTTAGAAGCTATCAATCACAATTAATGAAGAAGATAGTCGGAGATAGTGAGCCATACGTAATTGCACTTAATCGTTCTTCTCTTGGCTATGTCGACCCTGGTCTCTCGTTAATCCTAAAAGCACTTTTTGGTATAGGCCACCAGACTTTAAGGGTTATTGTTAAGGGCGTGAGACAGAAAAAGCCAGAGTCTTCTTGGACCAGTAGGCCTAAGATTAGTAAGCTTATCGGCAGTAGTGTTCCCATGCTATTCTTTGAAGAAAAAAAGTATGCAGGAATAAGTGCGATTATCTATTGTAAGGATGATATTCTAAATAGCCCTCGTTTACTCGAGGAAATGGGAGAGAATTTTGTTATTGTCCATAACCCTCTAGCAAAAAATCCATTATGCGATGGCTTCTTCTCATTTGGAGATGAATACAGAGAAGAAGGGGAATATATCAAAAGAATTCGGGAAGGAAAAAGCTGGAGTAAATCCCTTTAGCCTATGAGAAAATTATTAATTTTTAATCTAGAATTCCCTGTATACATCAACGTGCTTGATATAGCTGGATATAGATTCAGAAGGGTAACTGATTATGCTAATGCCTTTTCTGGCCTACAACATACAATTGAAGTTTTTGGGAGTGAATTCCCGATTAAACCAACCACGGGCACTCACCAACAAACAGCGACTGTTGAAATTCCGGATAGGGAAGATAGTGCCATATTACCCTGGGCCAAGGAGAGTAGATTCACAAAATTTCAAGACATACTTCTCTTTTTAACTTTATTTACCGGAAGAAATGTTTTTGCCTTAAGGCCGGGAGAAGAAAAATATCCCCTACGACCAGATTCGCGATGTCATTTTTGGGGTGGCCAATTCCGTCTTTCAAGACAACGCGATGTAAAGTGGAGACACAAAACTACTGGGGAATTTAAAACAGACGAAGAAATGAAAAGCCTTCCAGTATTTGACTACGATTATTTAGACATGGGGTTAGAAAAAACTATTTGCCTTGTTCTCCAAACATTACAATCAAAAAATTGGCGAAAAGAATATGGGTCTGGATATTTTATTTTTACTTTTCGACAGGCGGTGCGAGAGTATGATATAGAACCCGCATTTTTACTCTGCTGGACAATTTGGGAACACTTATTTACTTTACATAACCGTCATTGGTTAGATGACGCAAGCATTGAACAAACGAGTGGCGACAAGAAAATAGCTTTTATTTTACACAGATATCTTTTAGTGGAAATTAATAATGTTGCGAGGGCAGAAATAAAACGGATTACCAAAGCGCGGAATCGTTTAATTCATTTTGGTCCTATTCCAGATAACGTTGACCTTGAAGAGATGCAAATGTTTATCCGATTAACCGAACAACTTATGGCTATCGTTTTGGGATTAGAACCATCAAATGCCTTAAATTCATTTGATCATTTACAAAATTTTCTAAAAGGAAAAAAATCAAGATAATTTTTTATGAGTTTTTTGAAAGAGGCAATTTTTTTCGTTAAGCTCAACGATCACTACGAAAATGAGTTTATTTACGATATCTATAATACACAAACTTTTGATTATTCGGAGCCAAATTTTATCGTGGAGGGAATCTTAAATAGAGTTTAATTATGGGATACAATAAAGAAAATCATAAAATTAATTTTGCAGGAGGGCAAAAACCAAGCTCGCTGAATTTTCTATACATAGATGAAAAAGAAAGTGCCATAGATTCTCTAGTAATGGCTACAAAGTTTTTGAAATCAGTAAATTCGGATGTTTATCACTGGAAGTGGGTGACTATAGCTTTACACAATGCCCTCTACGGTTTTATGGTCTGTGCCCTTAATAAAGCAAATCCTGATAATGTTTGTAGATATGATAAGAAAAATAAAAAATATACTCATTGGCTTATAAGTTTTGAGACGGCGCTTAAACGTGTACAAAGCAGTAATCATATAACAGGATACGTGGGAGCTAAGCCGATTCGGCTTACCAATGAACAGGCGCAAAGTATAAAAGTGTTGACTAAATTGCTTCGCAATAACTTTGAGCACTTCGTACCCATGGGTTGGTCGATAGAGATAAGTGGGATGCCTGGAATTATACATTCTATCGCAGAAATAATAGACGATGTCGCTTTTGAAACTGGAACAGCGTTTTGGGAGGAATATCAAGTCGTAGAGATAAAGAATACATTAAAAGAATTGAAGTAGCATCACGACTGATATTCAAGCGTAAAGCATTTTGAGGATAACGAGTGCTGAGATAAAAATGAGACACCGAGAAACATACCCATGCGGTGTCTCATTTGTCTCATTTTGTGCTAAAATAGCCCTGACCGAGACACATTACGAGACAGTCTTAAAAGGGGCTAAAATTCCCCTTAAAGCGTTGGTTCTAGACCGAGCCTCACAGCAAATTATTGTAAAATACTATACATGAACGAAATAACACTTCACAATCAATGGGTTGTTAAAGCTCCCATAAATGATGTATTCAGAATAATGACCGACTTCGAAAAATTTCCGGAGCATTTTCCAAAGGTCGCTGAATCAATACAGATTAATAAACGGGAAGGAAATTATCTAGAGATGGACGCAACCGTAAGATCATTCGGTAAAAAGTTTCAGGTGAAGATGAAGACTCAAATTCTCCCGGGGAAAGGCTTCATCTCAGACAATGACAGTTATCAGTTTGGGACTTCCGGGCATGAAGAGCTGTTGTTTTCTAAACACGCTAAAGGAACGTTGATTGACTATACCTACCAAGTCACCATTCATAAAAAATGGCTAGGTATAATCGCCGTACCTCTACTACGCTGGTATTCGATGAAATACTGGGAAAAAGCAGTTATTGATCAGCTTAAAAAGACACTTGAGAAATAATGGTTCTGACATCGTCCCATAGCTCCAGAACTTCGGCAAACTCAGTGTAAGCTATTACTTCTTACCGCCTCGTAATTGAGGCGGTTTTTTGCTAGAATAAGAATGAATTATGAACACAAAAACTTTAATTATCCTGATAGTGATACCCCTTTTGGGCGCGGGAGGGTTTTTTGTTTGGCAAAATTTTTTAAATAAGCCAGAGCCGATATCCTGTACTCAGGAAGCCAAGCTTTGTCCGGATGGTTCGTACGTTGGCCGCACTGGACCCAATTGCGAATTTGCCGAGTGTCCGAATAACGAAATATCTTCCGGTTTTGACAATGAACAATTAGAGAAAGCCATTATTGAATATCTTTTGACTCAAAATCATTTCAGCTGGAAGACAAGAGACGACAGCTATAATTTCTGTGCGGTGGAAAACCTCAAGCCGGAGAAGGAATTATTCCCGTTTTACGCTTGGGCTTATTGCGGAGAATACGTTGTTGAAGACGGCGAACTTAAAACGCTAAGCGGATCGTCCGGCCCGGTAAAAGTATATTATCCGAACGAACTGTCTTTTCTTTACGACATGAGCCGGTTTTCTTATGAAGCCCCGGGTGACGGCTCACATTATGCCGAAGACGTTAGAAGAATATTCCCCGATGACGTTTGGCAACACATTTTTGATTTTGATAGAGAGAATGTCATCGAAAGGATCGAAAGCATTGCGTTTACTAATATTTCTTCGTGGGAATTAATTAAACAGGCCATTGATAATTGCGAAGTAGAAAGCGTTTGGCAAACACATGACAGGACGGTAAAAGCAGAACTTAAAAACGGAGAAGAATTAATTGCCGTCGAACCAAAGATTGACGACATAATAAAGGTGGGCGAAGCTGCCGAACCAAAATGCGGCAGCATTATAATGGGAACGGAATAAATGAAATAATCCGATGTCTCAAATGAAACAAAAAGGCATTTATCCAATTGTCATAATTCTAATTATTGTTGGAATTTTAGTGGTAGCTGGCGGGACCTGGTATTTCTATCAGAAATTATTTGTCACCGAAAACGAAACTGCTGACTGGCAAACATATGAAAATAAGGAGTATGGATTTGAGATGAAATACCCTTCATTCTTAGATAATGGTGAACCAGGTTGTAGTATTAGCGAGACTGAAGATACAATCTTTATAGGTCCTCTTTCGTTAATGTTTTTCGATGCTCAAGGCTTAACTCTTAATGAATGGATAGATAAAAAAATATCAGAAGCTGAAGAAGACACAAAAGAGATGCAAGAGAATCTTAGGCAGGCTGGACACGAGAACTGGCAGGAATTCGGATCAAAATTATTATCCCGAGAGGAAGTTTCTGTAGCCGGAGAAAAAGCCGTAAAGCTTTCTTATCAGTTCATAGGAGCAGGTTTTGATCTACCGGTTACAATTTCTGTAAAAAGGGTAGACCGAATATATGATTTTCGCACTAACGATGCCAATCTTGTCGATGAAGAATGCGCTGCTAGATTTGGGAAAAAACCAAGCGAAGTTATGGAATTAATGCTTTCTACCTTTAAGTTCTTGGAGTAAAAATGCCTTGGCCGAGACGGGTCAGCGTAGTTTGAAAAACCAAATCGCTAATCAGGCGGTTTTTTGATAGGATTAGAATAGTCAAAGAGAATTTCGTTCTCTTTTCCACCTTTACTTCCACATATATCAAAAATAATAAATTATGAATGAAGCTCGGTATATGAAGAAAAGAACGGTAGTCGTTGGATTAAATGTTGGCCATGATGGCGGAGCCGCCATTAGCATAGATGGCGTTATTAAGTGTGCTATTTCGGAAGAGCGGTTAAACCGTAAAAAATATTCTCCAGGTTACATAAACTCTTTTTTTTATTGCCTAAACGCACTAAACCTAAGAATAAAAGATATCTCTTCGGTCGTTTTCAGCAGTTACGGCAAGAAACTTCCGCCTCGCTACCGCGGAGAACTAGAACCTCTTGGCATTCCTCAGGAGAAATTCATCACCGTTGATCATCACTTATCTCATGCTTTCACAGCTTATTTTTTATCTCCTTTTGATGACGCTTTAGTTCTGGTTATAGATGCGCGAGGAAATGGGAATTCCGCTGAGAGTTATTATGTCGCTAAAGGGCAGGAAATTAAAAAAATAGGCGGGAATTCAAATAAAAGAAATCCTGCCAAGGGAATAGGGAAAACTTATGATTCCTTTACCAATTTTCTTGGCTGGATAAACCAGGAAGCAGGAAAAACAATGGCTTTGAGCTCTTATGGTGATTGCTCATCCATCAATACCCCTCTTTTTTCATTGAACGGCATTCAGGTTGGGGGAGCATTAGATTATGAATACGAAAAGGGAGTCATGGAATTCTCAAAGAAATATGCTCTTGGTTTCGGAGAACCTTATCAAAAAGGAAAAACCCCAAGTTCCCGCAAGGCCGCTGCTTACGTCCAGAGGGAAACAGAAAGAATTGTATTATCGCTGGTTGACAGATTGGTTAAAAAAACAGGGAAGAGGAAACTATGTTTTGCCGGCGGGGTTGCGCTTAACTGCTGTGTAAATGGGAAATTAATCCAGTCCGGCATTTTGGACGATATCTTTATTTTTCCGGCAGCTTCCGACCGGGGTCAGGCAGTCGGAAATGCCCTTTATGGTTTTTATAAATTAAAAGGATATCTGCCCAGAAAGAAACTGACCAACGATTATTTCGGCAGGAGCTATACGGAAAAAGAGATAAGATCTACTTTAGAAAAGAAACGAAAAAGCATTGAACAAAATATTCCCAGAAAAGATTTTTTCTTTGAGAAAAAGCGTTCCATCGTCAAAACTGCAGCAAAACTCATAAGCGAAGGAAAAACAATCGGATGGTTCCAAGGGGGAAGCGAATTGGGCCCCCGCGCCCTGGGCCACAGAAGCATTCTGGCAGACCCGAGAAGGAAAGAGATGATAAAGATGGTAAATGAAAAAATTAAGCACAGGGAATGGTTCCGTCCGTTTGCTCCAAGCTGTTTATCGGATAAAGTGCCAGATTATTTTAGACCCAAGATGAAATCTCCTTTTATGCTTTTTACTTTTGACGTAAAACCGGAAAAGAGGCAAGAGATTCCGGCTGTTTTGCACAAGGACAATACGGCAAGAGTGCAAACCGTTACTAAAAAAGAGAGTGGTATTTTTTACGAGCTCATAAAAGAATTTTACAGATTAACCAAGGTCCCGCTTCTGCTTAATACGTCCTTCAACAGTCAGGGGCCGATCGTAGAAACCCCTGAAGATGCTTTGTCTGTTTACCTTAAAACTGGTTTAGACTATTGTGTAATAGGAGATTTCTTAGTGCGGAAAAAATAAAATGTACAGAAAGGACAGGCAAAACGAGTTCTATACAAGGTTAGCTAAAAAAGAGAATTATCCTGCCAGGTCGGTATACAAGCTGAAAGAGATGGATGAAAAATACCGTATCATTAAGCAGGGTGACCGGGTCTTGGATTTGGGCAGTTCTCCCGGCTCCTGGCTTTTGTATCTCTCTCAAAAAGCGGGCGATAAAGGGCAGGTGGTTGGCGTTGATATTGAAGAAGTTAAAATACCGAAGAAAACCAATATCGTTTTCATTAAAAAAGACATCCTGGATTTGAAAGAATCAGATTTCAAGGATGAGTTCGAAGTGGTGGTTTCAGATCTGGCGCCGAAAACCTCCGGCATCAAATCATTGGATTCCGGAAAATCTCTGGAATTGGCGGAAAAATCTTTTGAAATCGCAAAATCGGTCCTGGTGCCTGAAGGGAATTTTGTCTGTAAGATTTTTGAAGGAGAGGAGAACGATGAATTTTTTAAAAGAGTGGGGGATTCATTCGCTTTCACCAAAAGATTCAGACCGAAAGCAGTCATTAAAAAAAGTAAGGAATTTTACATTATTGCCAAAGAATACCTCAAAACAGCCAGCAAAAAATGATAAATCGCCCCAAAAGAGATTTTTTGGTATAATAGTAAAAAGGTCAAAAAATTAATAAGAAATAATAAACATGGCAAATTGGTATAATTTTCGGGAGGATCTGAGTTCGGCACCTGATACCGAAGGCGTATACATGTTGGCAGACGACCACCACAATATAATTTATGTGGGCAGAGCAGATAACCTTAACAGAGAATTATCCAAACATCCGGATCCTCACAATCCCTGTCTTCGGAAGAAAAATGTACAATACTTCTCTTTTGAAGAAAATCCCAATTCTGAAAGCAGGGAAGCTCAACTCATAAGCGAGCACGATCCGGAATGCAACCGCTCTTAAAAGAAAGGAGGGCGCGTGAACAGAAAATCGCCCAGCAGGCGGTTTTTTGATAGAATGAGTTCATGGACCAGGAGACTTTGCTAAAAATAGTAAGCACATGGGATTTAAGGCCAGAACCTGAATACAGAGGATTCCGATGCGCCAACTGCCAAAAATACATGCGAAAAGCCTGGCATCACTGGCTGACAAAGGGAGGGTACAAAACGCCCGTCCATTTTTGCCATGCCTGCCAGGAAGAATTCAGGTCTGGCAGAATCAGAACAAATAAGGAGAAAGCAAAAGTTGATAAATCAAAATTCAAATTTCCCATCAAAGAAAAAGAAAAGCTGATAAAGCTTTCCAAGAAGTGGGGAGTTAAAGCAAAACCGACTTACAGAATGTTCACTTGCGATGAATGCAATAAGGATATGTACAAGGCCTATCATATCTGGCTGGCAGAGAAGGGAAGTTTAATCGAAATCCATTTGTGCAGAGAATGCGGGGATAAATTATTTCCAGGAAAAAGGATATGCGGCATAATCTATGACTTGGACGGAACCATTCTTTCAACGCAGAAACTGCACGAAAATGCCTGGCTTTTTGCCGGAAAGACCTTGAATATCCCTGTTTCTCACCAAATGCTCATCAACCAAAGAGGCATATCCAATAAGGAAGCTGCCCTGATGATGATCCCTCAGAATAAAAAGCATCTGCTGGATAAATTTCAAAAGGCAAAAGCTGAATATGTAAATAAGAATTTAAAAAGAGCTGTTCCTTTTCCCGACGCAACGGAAACCATTGGCAGGCTGCTAAAAGAAAGGTATAACGTTTGGATCTGCACTTCTGCGAAAAAGGATTTCGTTAAAAAGGCACTAAAGCCTTTTAAAGATCTGCGGAAAATGAATGTTGTTTGGCGAGAAATGTATAAGAAAGAAAAGCCGTCAGCCGAAGCATTAAATTTAACCATCGGAAAGATGGGTTTGTCCAATAAGCAGGCTTGCTATGTCGGCGATGCGTTTAACGATTATAAAACAAGCCTGAAAGCCAGGGTTAAATTCATTTACTTCTGCCCGGATAAAAAAAGGCGGGATCCAAGAATACCCAAATCAGTCCCGACCATTTCTTTTCACAAGGAGATATTCAAATTAGTTTAAGGCATTCCCGGACTACCGCCAGACAGAGTTTTTTGATATAATGAAATATATGTTTGAAAATCTAAAACAATTAGGAAAGTTAAAAGAACTGAGAGACATTCTTGAAAAGGAAAGGAAGGAAGTGGAAAAAGAAGGAACCAGAGTCGTTGTCAACGGGAAAATGGAGGTTGAGGAAATAACGCTCAACCCCCAGCTGGAGGCAAAAAAGCAGGAAGAGGTTCTCAGGAATTGCATTAACGAAGCTGTAAACCAGATACGCCAGGAAGCGGCCAAGAAAATGTTTAACGTATAGCATGAATATGAAAAAACTTTACAAAAGCAGGGACAATAAAATCTTTACCGGCAAATAAATGAAAACAATAACGAAAAAGAAAAACGGCTTTGCAACGAAAAAACACGTTGAGGGAATTTCCCTTGTCAGGATATCAAGGATATTAAGCGAATTCATGAGCGGTTTTCAGTTTCTGAAGAAATACAACAAAACCGTAAGCTTTTTCGGCTCCTCAAGGGCAAAACCAAAAAACAGGTATTACCAAGAAGCTTTTGAGCTCGCTTCCTGGCTCTCAAGAAGAGGCTACACAATCGTTACCGGCGGAGGAGGGGGCGTTATGGAAGCTGCCAACAAAGGAGCCTATATGGCCGGCGGCAAGTCAGTAGGAATAAACATTGACATCCCCCACGAACAGAAACTGAACAGATACGTAAAAGATTCAATTTCTTTCCGCTATTTCTTTACGAGAAAAGTAATGCTTACCTTTGCTTCCCAGGCCTACATATTCCTGCCCGGAGGATTTGGGACTCTCGATGAGTTTTTTGAGATAACCACCCTTATCCAAACGAAAAAAATAAAAAAGATTCCCATCATCCTGATACACAAAGACTACTGGAAACCATTGCTCAAGTGGGTTGAAAAGACTTTATACGCCGAGAAACACACTATCAGCAAGCAAGACATGAACATCTATCATCTCGTTGACACTCACGAGGAAGCGATAAAGCTGCTAAGGTAACAAAGCACGTTGCATTTTATCGGAGCTCTTTTAAAATGGCAAAGACATCTGCCTGGCGGTTGGCAGAATGCAACAGAACAATGGCGATCTCTTTTCCGCTGACGTTGAAGATGGAAGCTAGGGTTTGTTTGGCTTCCGGCAGATAACCGGTTTTCCCGCCGATGAAAGCCAGGAGGGGATAAAAATTATTCACATTCTGAAATTTAAGCATGGTTCCTGTCTCATTGGGAAGCCAAAGGCTATTGCTCTTGGTAATGCTTAGGATTTCCGCATGGTTTTCCCGTATATAAACCAATAGCTTAACGAGATCTGCTGCCCTGGAATTGTTGGCAGAGTTTAATCCGTGAACATCGTAAAAAACCGTGCCATCCATGCCAAGCTCTTGCGCTTTTTCGTTCATTAAATCTATGAATTTTTCTTTGCCCAAGAAATGGGCCAGGGATTCGGCAGCATCGTTGCTTGACTGGATAAGGCTGGCTTTAAGGAGATTTTCCGCACTGACGTTCAGACCCTCAAAAAGTGACGGGCTTTGTCCCAGAGGAATGAGCATTTCCTCTGTCAGGGTTATTTCCTGATCCATGCCAATGTTCTCAAGAGCGATCACGGCAGTCATAAGCTTGGTAACGGAGGCCAGGGGATAAGCTTTATCTGAGTTTTTCTCCAAAAGAATTGAATTATCCGAAAGATCGACAGCCAGATAAGAAGAAGCTGTTATTCCCTGCGCTGATTGAAAATTCAAAAGCAGCATTTGCAGAAGGGAAATTTCGTATTTCAGTATCTCTATTTGCCGGGCAAGATCAATCTGGCCAAACGCCTTGGCAGGAGAAGAAACGGAAAAAATCAGCAGGAATGACAATAAAAATACTTTGAACCTCATACCTTCTTTATTTTACTACAAACAGCTAAAGCCGCCTAGACACTATTGCTTGCCTTAGGTTTCTAAAAGTAGTAAAATTAATAAATGAAAATATTCGTTAAGGTCAGACCTAAAGCAAGAGAAGAAAAGGTAGAAAAGATTGACGATATTAACTTCAAGGTCAAGGTCACTCAGCCGCCGGAGAAGGGGAAAGCCAACCTGGCTGTGGTCAGGGCCCTAGCTGACTATTTCAACGTCAACCAATCCAACGTGCAGATAGTTTCCGGCTCCACTTCAAAATTAAAAATTATAGAGATTATAAATCAATAAAAGGTCGTAAATAAATTATAATTATTTTGTAGGGCAAAAAAATGGGCATCGGATGGAGAAACAGGAAACGAATCAATAAAAGCTTAAAGAAAAGGGGGGCGAAAAAAAGAAGGCCCAAATAATAATTATCAAAAAAACATGTCTTTAAAAATAACCGCTCTATTGGGAGGAAAAAGAGCCGTAAAAAGCTTGGGAGCTTTTTGCCTAGTCGTCTTCGGCATACCCGGTATTATTTTAAGCTTGGAAATGAGCTCGCTTCAGCCGAGCTGGACAATCTGGGTATTTTTCGGAGGGGCTATTCTCGGGATCATCTTATTGATCGGCGGGATTTTCGCTGTCGACGTTGAAGAGCATAAATAAATAATATTCAGGACCGAAAGAAACAACAACCATTCAGACCTGGGTCTTTATGGTTGTTTTAGTTTTGGTAAAAAAGAGGCAAATAACCGATAGTCTTCCTTTTAATCAAAGTATTTTTTTGGTAAAATATAACAGCGATGAAGGATAAACCTTCATCTTTACCTTCGTCCGTCTTAAACGAACTCGGTTTATGAAAAAAGCATTTTTCTTGATCCCGATTTTTCCTCTGTTGTTTGGCGGTTTTGCCTTTGCCCTCCAAGATTCCGAAGGAAGTGAAGGACAAGAAGAGATTTATCTCTTCGCGGAGTCGCCGGAACCCGTACAAGAAGAAAGATCTGAGATCGTCTTTTTCTGGAGCCAGGGTTGTCCTCATTGCGCGGCGGAAAAAACGTTTTTAGCCGAACTGCAGGAAAGATATCCTGAAATAGAAATAAAACAATATGAGTTTTCTGAAAATATTGATCTGGTGAGAAAATTCTATCGGGACTACGGAGTCACTTCCAAAGAACAAGGATTTGTACCTCTGACTTTCACGCCGGAACGGTATTTCGTCGGTTTCAACGAGCAGATAGGCAAAGAGATCGAGGAATGTATGCAAATATGCATGGGAGGGAAAACCGACACCGCGATACAGGGAATCAAGATCCCGCTCTTCGGAGAAATCAACCCGGTAAGCATTCCCATTCCCGCCTTGGCCGTCATTCTCGGGCTTCTGGACGGATTCAACATTTGCTCCCTGGGAGCTCTGGTTTTAATCCTGAGCCTGGTGCTCGCCTTAAGATCAAAAAAAAGAATATTGATCTTCGGCGGGATATTTATCGTGACTACCGTTCTTGTTTACGGCCTGCTGGTTTTTCTCTGGCACCAGCTTTTCGTTTTCATAGCCCCTTCCATCAAAAGAATAGAGCTGCTGATAGGATCTTTAGCTTTAATCGGAACATTGTATTTTTTCAGAGAATTCTTGAGAAACAAATGGGGGAAAGCTGTCTGCCGATTCGGCGGCATCCCGGAGAAACTCAGCAAAAAGGTACAGGAAATGTTTACCAAAAAAACGGGCATTTTAGCCTTATGCGGAGCTGTCTTGCTTTTTGCCGCCGTGGTCACTGTTATTGAGTTCCCTTGCACTGCCTTTTTTCCGGTCTTATTCGCCGGCATCTTGACAGAAGCCAGCGTTTCTTTGCCTTTATCTTTATTTTACATTGGCCTTTATATTTTGTTTTACATGCTGGATGAAATTGCCGTTCTTCTGATTGCCGTTTTCACTTTCAAAATCTGGGTGGCTTCTCCAAGATCCGTAATGTTTCTCAATTTATTCACCTCCATACTACTCCTTTTCCTTGCTCTTTATTATTTCTTTTGATTTGATTTAAAAGCTTGCCAGGCGATGAGGGACAAGCCTTCATCTTCAGCTGCACTTTTACATATATTTTGGAAGCTACAGGAATGAAAGCTTGCTTCTTGACAATCTTCCATTATGGGTATATATTCATAATAGAGACGCCGAGTCGAGCCTCTCTATTATAATTAATACTCTTAAAAACTATGCCAAGATTTAACGGAACAGGTCCTTTGGGACAGGGTTCGGGCACCGGTCGGGGATTAGGCCCCTGCGGAGCAGGAATGGGTTGGGCAGGGGGAGCGGGTCGCGGATTGGGCTGGAGAAGATTTTACAGCAAGAAAGAAGAAACTGAAATCCTGGAAGATGAAATCAAAGACTTGGAAGAAGAATTGAAAGGAGCGAAAGAAAGATTAAGCGAACTCAGGGGATAGAAATTGAACTGCGCAAAAGACACCCTGCTTCTAAAATAACAATCGGGAGCAGGGTGTCCCAGAATTATATTCAAAAATATGGTCAGACCCTTTAAAAGACGATTTATTAGCTTTAATCCTAATGTTATATATTTCAAGCCGAGAGCCGTGCCTCTGTCCATGTTAGAAGAGGTTGATTTAAGCATGGATGAGATGGAGGCCCTGAGGCTTTGTGATTATAAAAATCTGGAGCAGACCGAAGCCGCCAAAAAAATGAAAGTTTCGCAAAGCACTCTCCAGAGAATTCTAAGTTCGGCTCGTCAAAAAGTCGCCGAAGCCCTGATCAAGGGAAAGGCGATTAAGATAAACAAGGGGAAAGAATAGAACTATTCCGCTCTCTTTGTGTATTCTCCCTTTTCCGTATTTATCTCAATAACGTCTCCTGCTTCTATAAACAGGGGGACGTTGATTTGAGCTCCGGTTTCCAGAGTCACTGTTTTGGTTCCGCCCTGGGCCGTATTGCCCTTAAAGCTCGGGGGAGCCACCGCTACTTTCAAATTAACTTTTATTGGCAAGTAAATATTGATTATTTCCCCTTCGAACGACACCGCCTCCACAAGCTGGTTCGGCTTCAAAAAAGCAACGCTGCTGCCGATAGCCTCTTTGGACAAATCAAACCTTGAAGAAGGATCGTCCTCTTTGCAAAAGAAATACCGATCGCGATGCGTATAAAGAAATTTTACTCTCATTTTTTCCGTGATAATTTCTTCGAATCTTTCACCGGACTTGAATGTTCTTTCAATCATATTCCCGCTGTTGAGGTTCTTAAGTTTAGTCCGGTAAAAAGCGGTCCCTTTTCCCGGGCTGACAAAATCAAAACCGGCAATCATCCACAGTTGCCCTTCGAGTTTAATGATTATTCCTTTTTCTAAATCGGAAGTGGAAATCATCTGAGAGAAAACAATTGTTGGGCCGGAAAGGGGAGCAAATCGTTGATATCTTCAATATCCAGCAACAGCATCTGCAATCTTTCCAGGCCTAAGGCGATACCGCCGGAAGGCGGCAATCCTAATTTTAAAGCAGAAATAAAATCATTGTCAATGGGAAGTGCGCTTTTTTTATTTTTCTTACGCAGAGCCTGTTCTTGCTTCAAGCGCAAATGTTGTTCTTGGTGGTCGGTTAATTCCGAAAACGCGTTGGCCAGTTCCAATCCGCCGATATAAACTTCAAAACGCTCCGCATAGAAACTGTCTTTATTTTTTCTCTTGGCCAAAGAGGCCTGGGGCAGGGGATAATCGTAAATTATGATTGGACGATTATCGGGAAAATTGGGTTCGATTTCATTCAGGAATACGCTGTAAAAAATATCGTTCCAGTCATTCGCCAGATATCGCTTGTTTTTTATTTGAGATTTGAAAGACTCCAAGGTTTCAGCTTTATCCAAATCAATCTTGGCGTATTTTATAAAAGCCTTCTTAACGCTCAATCTGGGCCAGGGGGGCGCCAGATCTATTTTGCGGCCCTGATAGTTCAAATAAGAGGAACTATTTATTTTTTTATTGAGGAAACAGATCAATTTTTCCGTATCTTTCATAATCTCTTGGTAGTCCGAATTCGCCCTGTACCATTCAAGCATGGTGAATTCGGGATTATGGATGCCACCGAAACTTTCATTGTTCCTGAAAACGCGGGCCAATTCGAATATCTTATCAAAACCTGCCGCCAATAATTTTTTCAGAGAATATTCGGGAGAAGTAATAAGATAGCCCTGGTATCGTTTATTCCTCTCATCTCTCAAAGAAACTCCCAGGGGATTGAGATAGGGTTCCTGGCCCGGGCGTCTCACCAAGGTCGGCGTTTGCACCTCCAAGAATCCCTCCTTTTTGAAAAAGAGGCGAACCAGATCAATGATCTTGCTTCGCTGAATTTGAATTTCCTTAAGTTCCTGATTGAATTTTATTTTCTCCCAATTGTTCATCAGAATCGTCATTCGAGAATGGCGCCGATGAAATTCGGATAACCTCTCAGAAAATCTTCCGCCGCCATTTCTTTTTTGCCTTCCATCTGCAATCTCTTGATTGCCAAGAAATCTTTACCGCACTGCACCCCGATTTCATTCTGGGGGACAATTAATACCTTGCCTGTCGGGTACTCATTTTTATCAGGAGATTTGTAGACTCGGGCATTGAGGATTTTTATTTTTTTTGATTTTGCTCCGTTGTTAAAAATCGCGTAACTGCCGGGCCAATCAGAAAAAGCCCTGACCTGCCTTTCTAAAACCTGGGCCGGTTTTCGCCAATCAATTTTTCCGTCTTCTTTCTTCAGAATTTTGCTGTAGGTGGCTTTTGAATTGTCTTGCGGCCGCAGCGAAATCTTTCCCGAAAATATTTTGAAAATGGCTTCATTCAACAATTCGGCTCCCAGTTTGGCGAGCTTGTCGTGCAATTCCTGAAAATATTCCTCACCCGTCATTTCCATTTCTTCTTGAAAAAGAATCGGACCGGCATCCATTTCCCTGATCATTTTCATTATGGTTACTCCGGTCTTTTTATCGCCGTTTAAAATGGCGTGCTGTATCGGCGAGGGCCCTCTCCATAAGGGCAGCAAAGAAGGATGAACGTTGATGGAACCGTATTTCGGGGCAACTAAAATATTCTCCGGAATAATCTGCCCGTAAGCTGACAGAATGATCAAATCAGGAGAGAGTCTTTCAACCTCATCGGAGAAATCCTTGATTCTTTCCGGCTGGACGACCGGAATTCTATGTTCCTTGGCCAAAGTTGCCACCGGCGGAGGAGTAATGATCTGTTTACGGCCTACTGCCTTGTCCGGAGCAGAAATCACCAAAAAGGGCTTATTGGTTGATTTAACAAGCCTTTCTAAAATAATCGCTCCGAATTCAGATGTGCCGATAAAAATAATCTTCATTTATCAAGCTTCCATTCCTAATTTATATTAATATATACGGAAGCGCAGATGAAGATGAATCTTTAGATTCATCGACTACTACTTTACTATTCTCCATTCTATTTCCTCTTCTCTGTCGGCAAATTCCAGCCAGGAACCGTGCTCGTCAACAACGTACCATTTTTTTTTGGTTTCTGACCAGACCATGGGATTGTTCCTGTAATAAGGTTTTTTAACGATCTCTTTGGGCTTTAACCTGTCCAGCTCCAGCCACTTTTTAAAAACCGTTTCTATGGCATAATCCAAACCTCTGGAATTGGCCCATTCAGCCACCTTATCCATGGCTCCCTTGGCTTTCTCCACTGATCCGGCCAGGACCAATAACTGTTCTGCCGGCTTGGTGAATCTTGAATAAAGGATTTTCTTTTTCCTGGCGTTTTCCTTGACCCATCTCAATGACAGTCCTTTCGTCTTAAAATAATGTGTGACAATCTGCTGTATGGCCGTGTCTTTCTTCAATTCTTCGTAATATTTGATTTTTTCCTTCCTGAGAAACTCTTCTATCTTTTTGCCAAGGCTCTCACCCACTCCTAGCGCTTCCCTGATGCCCTTGCTGCCCCGCTCCTTGTAAATAACCGATATATCCTCTTTCAAATCATCCAGAGACCTGGCTGCCTTAAGATAGGCTCCTCGCTTGTAAACAGCTCCTTTTTCGATATTGCCTTTTATGTCCAAAAGCTCGGCTATCTCGAGAAATATTTGGCTGAGCTTCTTGTTGGCATCCGTAGTTTTCATTGGTGTTTTTCTACGGTAAAACGATAGGTGAAAGTTTTTTCTTTTGCCGGGTCTATCTGTCCTTTCTGGCAGGCAAGGATGAATTGCTCTTCTACAGTATCTATCCCTTGCAAATCCGGAAGTAAAAGTCCGGACTTCAAGGGAGTACGACCGTCAAAAACCACGTCCTGGTTAGGGTAAGCAAAAGGCGTTGTTTTAACGATAATGCCGAATTTCTTTGGATCCAGGGTTTTGATGTCCTCTACCGGCTCGGGTTCGCTCAAGATATAGACTTCGTAAGAAAGAGAAGACAGTTCTTCTTTCTTGACAGAGCCGAATCTGCAATCTTCGGTGGCAGCGGCTATGGCGTTGCGGATTATTTCCTCGACGATTGTGGGCCTTGTCGGCAAATAAGTGCCGATGCATCCCCGCAGATCGTTGCCTTTCTTGATCGTCACGAAAGTTCCCGCTCTTTTCTCGTAAAATTCTTTTGGCAGGTCAGAGGGCGGTTCAATGCTTTTTCCTTCCTTTACGTAATTTTCTACTGCTGACTTGGCGAGTGAAATATAATGGTTCATATTGTTTCCTGGTACTCTTTTTTAAATATTTGTTTTATTCTTTCTACTTCATTCTCGACGATTTTACCTTCGTATTCTCCGCTGTGAGCGGTTGTTCCCTTATAGCTCGGCCGCTTTTGATCCAAATGCAGGTTAAGGATCAGATCATCATCCTCCTCTTCCCTCAAATAAACGTGGAATCTCGGATAACCTCTCGGCGGCCGGACAAAGGAAGATTCTTGTCCGCTTTGGCCCTGGAAATGATAGCCGATTTTTCTCATCAAGCCGTGCAAATTGTCTTTAAGCGGTCCCTTTAGAATTAATTTCATAATTTCATAAATTTTTGCCGGCTAACTGACCGCAGGCAGCTTTGATCTCTCGACCGAAACGATAACGCTGGGTTACGTCAACGCCTTGTTTCTCTAAGACATCTTTAAATTTTTTAATTTTCCAACCGGAAGAAGGACTGAACCCAGAATGACCAACCGGGTTAAGCGATATCAGATTAACAAAATACAGAGGTTTTTTCAAAATCTTGACCAATTCTTCGGCCTGTTCCAAAGAATCGTTTATTCCGTCAATCATCAAATATTCAAACATCACTCTTCTTTTTGTTTTCCTGATGTAATCGTCAACCGCCTGTAAAACTTTTTCTATGGGATATTTTTTGTTTATCGGCATTAATTTGTCCCTCAGTTCATTGTCGGGAGCATGCAAGGAAATGGCTAAATTTACCTGCAATTTTTCTCCGGCCAATTTCTTAATCCCTTCCGTAATGCCGCAGGTAGAAATGGAAATGTGTCTGGCGCCCAAATTAAGCCCGTCTTTGTCATTCAAGGTTTTTATCGCCTCCAGGACATTATCATAATTCAAAAACGGTTCTCCCATGCCCATAAAAACGATATTGGTTATTTCTTCTTCATCCTTTTTAAGCAAACGGGCAAAATATAAAACCTGGTCAATTATTTCCCAGCCTGTCAAATTTCTTGCAAATCCATGCTGGCCAGTAGCGCAAAACTGACAATTCATCGCGCAACCGACTTGCGAAGACAAGCAAACCGTAATCCTACCGTCAACGTGCCGCATTAAAACCGACTCTATTTGGGAACCATCTTTTAATTTGAAAAGAACTTTGACAACTGCTTGATTGTTTTTTGAAACCAGAATTTTTTCTGCTTTTAATTCTGAGACCGAACAGCTCTCAGATAATTTCTGGCGTAAATTCTGGGGCAGGGTAGTAATTTCATCCCAATCCTTAATTAAATCCTTAAAAATAGCCTTTTTAACTTGCCTTAAGCGGAAAGAAGGTTCCTCTTCCAAAACCTTTTCCAGTTCTTTCAAATTCATGATTTTAAATCGGCAACCAAATAGCCGACTCCAAAAGGTCCTTCGTAAGAAATAATTTCTGCCTGCCAGCCAATTTTAGCTTCCTGCAAAATACCCAAAATGAAGCATATCGACCTTAATCCGCACTCTCCAGCTTCAGGATAGATATCATCCAATTTTAAAATCTTTTTGATATCTTTTCCTTTTAATGCCTTAATCAGATCTTTATCAAACTCAGGTCCCTGAGGATTGAACCCATATGGCCCTTCCGCCTTTAAGCAGTGAGAAAGGTCTCCGGAAGCTATGAGGCCGAATCTGCGTTCGGTGTTTTGCATATCGTACTCGGCACATAGTTCTTTGCCTTGCTCAAAATAAGATTCCGGTGTTTCATTCCCGGTCAGGAACGTCTCAACCTTTCCTTTAAAGTCTTTTGCCAAATAGAACAGGGGAACCCGGAAACCCCAATCAGGGTGGGGAGAAGAAATAATTATCGTCTCCGGATCAGATTTTTTTAATTTTTTTCCGGCTTCTTCCAGCGCCTTGATCGTATTTTTAACCTGTTCTCTGTCTTCTTTAGATCCTACCGAAGGCAAGATTATCGGCGGGTGGGGAGATATGGCTGTAAAAACAATCGGCATATGCTACTTTAAGATCAGATTTAAATCTTGGCCGCACTTGAGGCATTTGCCTTCTTTGTCGTGGCGATAAACCATAAAGCCTGTCCTGTCAATCACCAAAGCATTGCATTTCGGGCAAAAGGTATCTTCCGAAGGCATTCCCGGGGCGTTTCCGGTATAAACGTATTTTAAACCGGCTTTTTTCCCAATCTCATATGCTTCTCTTAGAGTTTCCAGGGGGGTGTCCGGCAAATGATGCAATTGCCAGGAAATCGAACTGGAAAACCGGGAAATATGCCAGGGAGTTTCAGCTCCCAATTCTTTTTTGATGAATCCGGCAATGTCCTTGAGCGTTTTTACGGAATCTGAAAATGTCGGTATGATCAAGGTGGTTATTTCCACCCAGACGCCGGATTTCTTCATCAGCCTGGCAGTATCCAAAACCGGCTTTAATTTCGCTCCGCAAAGCTTACCGTAAACATCCTCGGAAAATCCCTTGATATCAATGTTAATGGCATCAAGATAAGGGATTACCAGTTTTGCTGTTTCTGGGCTCATGAAGCCGTTGGAAACAAAAGCATTCTTCAGTCCGTTTTTCTTTGCCAGCTTCATCGTGTCCAGAGCGTATTCCAGAAAAATCGTCGGCTCCGTATAAGTATAGGAAATGGAGGGAAGCTTGCTCTTGAGGGCCGCATTAACAATCTGCTCAGGCTCCAGATCCTCTCCGGGCACCTCTCCTCCTGCTGCCAGATTTCCCTTATACTCCTGGGCTATGTCCCAGTTCTGGCAGTTCAGACAGCGGAAATTGCAGCCCACAGCTGCCATTGAAAGAGAATAGCTGCCGGGCAGAAAATGGAAAAATGGTTTTTTCTCGATCGGGTCGATACTAACGGCAACCGCTTTGCCGTAATTAAAAGCATAGAGCTTGCCGTCAATGTTTCTCCGTACGGCGCAAATACCTCTGCCTAGCTGCGGAATCAGGCAATAATGGGCGCAGGTCTGACACTGTACGTTATTTTTTTCCAGTTTCTTGTAGAGATAAACTTGTTTTCTCATATTTAGATTTTAATCTTTTTTATGTTAAAATTCAATCATCGAGCTTCTATTCATAACTTATATAATAATATATACTGAAGCGAAGATCGAAATGAGAGCAAAGCTCTCATTAAGCATTTCTCATCGCTCAAAACAATGCCGCACCGAGTTTTCATCGCCATAAATCTGCCCGAACGCATCAAGAACAAGCTGGCCGAATATCAGCTGAAATGGCCGGAATTGCCCTGCCGCTGGACAAAAAAGGAAAATCTGCACATTACCCTGGAGTTTTTGGGCTATCTGACTGACGAAGAATTAATGGAGGTTTGCCAAAAGACAGATAAAATGGCCTCAGAAAAAGAAGCTTTTTCCGTCCGTTTGAATAAAGTCTGCTACGGCCCCGCGGATAAAAAACCGGTAAAAATGGTTTGGGTTACGGGAGAAAAAATCAAGGAGCTCAGCATTAACCCCCACATCACCCTGGGCAGAATCAAAACCTGGCAGTTCAGGCAGATGGAACAGGAAGAAAGGCCGGAGATTAACGAAGATATTGATTTAAGTTTTGAAGTGAATTCGATTGAAATAATGGAAAGCAATCTGAAAAGGGGAGGACCGGAATATACGATTTTGCAATCATGCAGACTTGCTGATAAGCAAGAATGAGAGATGAAATTTTAATTTCATCGAACCCAATATGAGAATCCACTTCATAGGCATCGGCGGAATAGGAGTATCCGCCCTGGCCCAATATTATTTGACTAAAGGCCATAAGGTAAGCGGCTCTGATTTGACGCCCTCTGAAATAACTCAGGCCCTGAAAAAGAAAGGGGCGATAATTAAAATAGGGGCTCACAAAAAAGGAAATGTTCCCAAGGATACAGACTTAATCGTTTACAGCCCGGCAGTAAAGCCGGACAATCCCGAGAGAACGGAAGCCGTAAAACGCAAGCTGAAAATCCAATCGTACCCGGAAGCCCTGGGAGAGCTTACCAGACAGCATTTTACTGTTGCGGTCTCGGGCACTCACGGAAAAAGCACAACCACGGCAATGCTCGGCCTTTTGCTGACTAAGGCGGGGCTGGATCCTACGGTTATTGTCGGCACGAAACTCAAGGAATTCAAAGACAGCAATTGCCGGGTGGGAAAATCAAAATATCTGATAATCGAGGCTGACGAACACTTTGCTTCTTTTTTGAACTACCGGCCGCAAATCATCGTTCTGACGACCGTGGAAGCTGACCATCTGGATTACTACAAGAATCTGAGAAATATCATGCGGACGTTTCGAAAATACGTTGAGCTTCTGCCGCAAGACGGAATTTTAGTGGCCAATAGAGAAGATAAAAACATATCTCAGATACTGAATACCTTGAGAAAAGTTCGGATAAAAACGCTCTTTTATTCAACGAAACAGAAAGAGGCCAAAAATCTAAAAAGAATATTGAAAGTTCCCGGGGCGCACAATGTTTCCAATGCTTTGGCGGCACTGACAGTCGCCAGGGTCTTAAAGGTCAGCGACAAGGCTTCCTTCAAGGCTTTGTCGGGATATCACGGCTCCTGGCGCCGTTTTGAAGAAAAAACCGTAAGGCTGGGCGCCCGGAGATGCGTCTTAATCAGCGATTATGGCCATCATCCGACTGAAATCAAGGTTACCCTGAGAGCTGTCCGGGAGAAATATCCAAAGAAGAAAATCTGGTGTGTTTTCCAGCCCCACCAATATCAGAGAACTTATTATTTGTTTAAAGATTTTGTAAAAGCTTTCAGGAAGGCTCCGATTAACAGAACAATTATCACCGACATTTACGACGTGGCCGGGAGGGAAGAAGGTAAAATAAAAAAGAGGGTCAGTTCGGAAAAATTAGTCAAGGCAGTAAACAGAAAAAACGTGATTTATCTGCCCAAGGGGGAAATAATGGATTACCTAAAAAGGAACTCAAAAGAGATCGATGCGCTAATGATAATGGGAGCGGGAGACATATATCAGCTTGACATTGGCAATAAATAACGGGAAAATGGATAAAGAAAGTTTTTTCAAGGTCGAATAAACTTAAGAATCTAAACTTTGAAGTATGAACACAACAACTTGGATAATCTTAGTGGTCGTAGTAATCGGAATCATCTGGTACGCAATGTCAAAAAAGAAGAAGGGAACAGGAGCGTCGGGAAGACCTGAAGGACCCGCTACGCCTCCTGAAACGCCGGCAATGTAAGAATTGCATTTGTATTTGAAAGGCGCCCAACTGGGCGCTTTTTGTTTGAGAAATAAATAAAGTAGGAGTAAAATTAAGATATTAACATGAAAAAGGATAAAGAAAAGATGGAAAGCATTTTCAGAAAATGGACAAATTTGGTTAATCCCAAAATCAAAGAGACTTTGAATGTTTCCGTTGATAAAAAAACGCGGGGGTTGGTTAATTATCAGGTGACGACTGGCGGAAAAAGGCTGAGGCCGGTTTTAGCCATTGCCAGCTGTTTGTCTTGCAACGGGAAGATCAAGGATGTTCTGTTTCCGGCAGCCGGGTTGGAGATTCTTCATAACTGCACTTTGATTTACGACGATATAATCGATAACAGCGATAAAAGAAGAGGGGAGCCGACCGTCTGGTCAAAATATGGCAGGTCAATTACTGAATGCTTAGGCTTAGATTATGCGGCGGCAATATTCCAAGCAGCCAATAAATCAAAATATCCGGTTCGCATTTCAGAAATTTTCGCCAGAACTTTGAAAGAAGTGGTAGATGGGCAAATTTTAGACATACTTTTTGAGCAGGCGGGAAGAGAAAACGAAAGATACGTAACCAAAAACCGTTTCCGAAAAATCACTCAGAATGATTATCTGAAAATGGTCGGTAAAAAAACTGCTTCATTAATCCAAGCCTGCTGCGAAGCAGGAGCTGTTTCTGCCAGCGCCAGAAAAAACATGATTGAAGCCCTGAAAGGTTACGGATTCAGCCTGGGAATCGCTTTCCAGATAAGAGACGATATTCTGGACATTTTCGGTAAGGAAAAAGAGTTTGGTAAAAAAATAGGTAAGGACATCCAGGAAAGAAAGCTGGGCAATGTGGTTATTTTCTACGCCCTGCAAGAGCTTGAACCAGCAAAAGAGAAAAATAAACTTCTGGCTATTTTAAGAAAAAACAGGGTTGAAGACGGGGATATTAAGAAAGCCTTGACGCTGATCAACAAAACCAAAGCTAAAGAGAGATCGTTTGGTCTAGAAAAAGAATACGTTAAAAAGGCCAAAGCAAACCTAGAGAAACTGCCAAAGAATAAATGGAATGAATTCTTAACCAAGCTTGCCGATTTTGTAATTGAAAGAAATAAATAATGTAATAAGATTAATTCTATGAAAACAGAAAATAAAACGCTGCAATATCAAACCAAAGGTGAGTTTGATTTTATTGATATTACCGAAGAGGTAAAAAAATTTGTCAGCCAATGCGGAATCAAAAACGGATTGATAAACGTCCAAACTCTTCACACAACGGCAACAATCATCGTTAACGAAAACGAGCCCCTGCTTTTGGAAGATATCAAGAAGAATCTAGAGAAACTGGCTCCGGAAAACGCAGATTATAATCACGACAATTTTAAAAAAAGGACAGTAAATGTCCGCCCGAGCGAATGCGCTAACGGCCGCTCCCATTGCAAAGCAATTTATCTTCCGGTTAACGTCACCCTAAACCTGATTGGAGGGCAAATCCAGTTCGGCGAATGGCAAAGCATTATGCTTATTGAGTTAGATCATCCGAGGATGCGAAAAGTCCAGATTCAAGTCGTAGGTGAGTAAAACAATTGACGAAATCATCAATTGCTTATATAATAAAAATAGCTAATTTAACAATCGCACCTTAGGTGCGTTTATATATTCCGAAAATTAATGAAAGGAGGTGGGCCCAGTGGCGATTAAAAACGAAGTCGGAATTCGACAGAAACGGAAACAGACTGCCGTGAGAATTCGACGGGCAACAATAGAAGATATTGATGGGATGTTGAGCCTTGAAGAAGAAGTCTGGCCAGAAGGACTAAGAGCTAATAAAGCACAGCTTATTTCTCGCATCGAGACATTCCCTGAAGGAATCTTAGTGGCAATCATAGACAGCACTATTGTCGGTGTAGTCGCCACGGAGATAGTCAATTACGATCTCGCTGCAGCAGGACCAACATGGAAAGAGATTACCGATAATGGCTTTATCAGGAAAACTCACAATCCTGAGGGCGACACTCTTTACGGAGTAGATCTCAGCATTTCTCCCTTTAGCGTTAACGCCGCTAAATTGCTCATGGAAGAAATCGGTAAGCTTATTATTCGACGCGGCCTGAAAAGAGGTATGCTGGGCGCTAGAATTCCCCGGTATCACCGTGTTGCCGACAAAATCAGGGCGGAGGATTATGTTAACGGACACAGAGGCAATCGCCCCATCGACCCCGAACTGGTTTTCTATACCAAATTAAACCTGAAGATAGCCAAAGTGATTCCGAACTACATCCAAGATCCCGAAAGTTGCAATTATGGTGTCTTAATGGTCTGGGATAACCCCTTCTACGGAAAGCCATTCCCGGCACTCTGGAGTCGGCTTTTCAGTGCAAAGTAAAACCTGGTGTATAAAATTGCGTCTGTAAATTTGATGCATTTATACACCAGGTTCTTTATTTGGAGAAATCTCGTCTCCACACTTGTTTGCATTCGCAGTCTAACCCATCAAAGAGTCTGACGTTGCCGCTTTTCTTGTATTCTTCAAACAGCTTCATTATGAACGAAGAACATTTAGGACAATTCTGAGGAATGTCAATCGGCTGCGGCTCGTCTTCAAATCCACCGATTCTTACCGTACCCAGATGATACGTATTTTTTACTACCTCGATAATACTCCACAACCACGGTGGTTTATATTCCCCTCGATTATAGAGCACTTCCATTTTCGTACCTTTCTGGATAAAGGCGGATTCCAGGGCCACTTCGTCTGAGCCGGTCAGGAAGGCATATTCTATGGTAGCGATCGCTTCTTCCACCGCTTCTTTTTCCGCAAGAAAGATCGGTTTAAGGAATACGTATGTCAGAAGATCTGCACCATTACGATTAAGGATTGCAGCAGCTTTCTCGTAATCCTTCCTTAAAAATCCCTTGTTGATACATCTTGCCCTTATCTCGTCGCTTTGACACTCCAGACCGATTCCAACCTCCAATACCTTCCCCTTCAAGACGGAAACCAGAAGTTTGATTTTCTCTTCCGTCACAAACTCCGGTCTCGATTCTACGAATAGTTTCTTAATCGTGATGTGCTTTGCGACTTTCCGGCATATCTCGAGCTGAGTCTTAAGCGGGATTTCTTCGTCGTTCAGGAAACTCCCTCCGTTGTAGATAGTCAGGCTTTGCGGAGATCTGCCGATGGTTGTCAGTTTTCCCAATAGGAAAATTGTCATCAGGCGCCCATGAGAAGCGGGTTGACCTTTCTGAATTTCCTCTATTTTAGTCTTGAAACCGCACATAAAACAACCACCGCCCCTTTTCGCCCAAGAACAACCGCTACCCGGAAGAAGCAACACCCAACGAGATATGTTTCTGTCCGTCTTCGGATCAAACTCTTTGTCTAAATAAGAGAATCTCATTCTTAGCCTCCTTTTTAATTATTTTCGATTATTAAATTAGCAAAGTGCTAGTAATTTTTTGACTGTTTATATAGTATACCACTTAATTCCGAAAAAGCAAATTAATGTTTATTTTGAAGCTGGTTTGTGATAATATTAGAAAACATGCCAAGCCTTATTCTTGTCACAATAATAGCCTCTTTGTGTTTAGCTTTAGCTACTATAGTTTTTTTTCAGAACCCAAGAGAAAAAATAAATAGAATATTCTTCATACTCGTTTTCTTAGTCATTGTTTGGCTATTCAGCAATTATCTGCAAAACGAACCACTTAGTCCCTCGTTGGCATCGTTATTTTTACGAATAGATTTTGCCTCTGCCTCTTTGCTATTTTATTTTTTCTTTCTTTTTACGGTAAATTTCCAAGGCAACTATCTTGTTCCTTCGACTTTAAAACAGGCTTTATTATTTATACCGCCACTTATCCTTTCCTTTCTGTCTTTTTCCGATATGATCATCAACCAGATCGGGTTTGAAAATCATATAATTACGTTCAAAACAGGGCTTCTTTTCCCAGTTTATCTCATCTTCCTCGTTGGTTATACATCTGTTGGCTGCGGAGATCTCCTTTTAAAATATAAAAAATTAAAAGGAATAGAACAAATCCAAACTCTCTATGTTTTGCTCGGATTTTCTATTTCCGCCTTTATCGCCTTAATTATAAATCTTTTTTTCCAACATTTACTTCCCGTCGATTTATTCAGGATAGGGAACTACGGCATACTTTTTTTCATCGGCTTCACAACTTACGCAATCCTGCGACATCATCTTTTGGAAATTAAAGTTATCCTTACCGAACTCTTTGTGGGAATTATTGCTCTTTTACTATTAACCCAACTGCTTGTCTCAGAGACTTTTTCCGAGTTCCTATTTAAATTAACTCTATTTAGCAGTTTCCTCGGCTTTGGTTATTTACTTATTAAAAGCGTGATGCAGGAGATCAAAAGACGGGAAGAATTGGAAACTTTAACCTATCAGTTGGAAACGGTTAATGTCAAACTGACCATGGCCTATAAAGAACTGGAGAAATTAGACAAAGCAAAGTCTGAATTTATTTCCATCGCATCCCACCAGCTTAGAACTCCTTTGGCTGCCATCAAAGGATACATCTCTATGATTTTAGACGGAGTCTATGGCAAACCAAATGAAGAAGCCAAAAAACCCTTGGAGAGCATTTATCAGAGCAACGAAAGATTAATCAGATTGGTCAACGATCTCTTGAATTTATCGCGATTGGATGCGGGAAAAATCAAATTTGAACCCGTGCCCGCATCTCTAGAAAAAATTGTCAAAGATATCGTGGAAGAATTAAAATTGCCAATTGAAAATAAAGGATTATATATTAGAATGAATAGACCGAAGACTCCCTTGCCCCAGATTACAATAGACAAAGACCACATAAGGCAAGCCATTTTGAATATAGTTGATAATGCCATAAAGTACACTGAAAAGGGCGGCATCACCATTGAATTGTTAAAAGTCAGCAATAAAGCTCAAATTAAAATTTCAGATACGGGCGAAGGGGTGGACGAGAAGGAACTGAAAAATCTTTTCCAGATGTTTTCTAGGGCGGCAGCCGGTATTCAGTTCCATACTGAAGGAGCTGGCATTGGGCTCTACATAGCTAAAAAATTCATTGAAATGCATAAGGGTCGAATTTATGCAGAATCAAAAGGAAGGGGCAAGGGTTCAACTTTTTACATTGAACTACCAATAGAATAAATAAGATGAGGGTCAAAAAGGACCACGTCCTCTTTTCCACCTTCGTTTCTACATATATTATCAATAATTAAGAAATAGAAACTTGGTATATGAAGAAAAAGATTTTAATAATAGAAGATGAAAAAATTTTAGGAGAAATGTATCGGGACAAATTTATCCAGGCTGGTTTTGAAGTTGCCTGGGCTGATTCGGCAGAAGAGGGGATGAAGACCCTTTCAAAGGAGAATCCTGATTTGATTCTTCTTGACATTTTGCTGCCTCGGGCCAGCGGTATCGGTTTCATGGAGTGGCTGAAAAAACAAAAAGAGGTTTCTCCGATCCCTCCGGTAGTGGCTTTTTCCAATTACGACGAACCCACTACTAAAAAAGAGGCTTTAGATCTCGGCGTAAAAGATTATTTAATCAAAACCAACTACACTCCACAGGAAATCGTTGACAAAATAAAGAATTATCTGAAATAAAAACATGAATAGAATCCTTAATGCAGAAACGGCAAAGCATCCCGGCGAAAGAGTAAAGGTTCTGGGCTGGGTTAACAACTGGCGGGCTCACGGCAAGATTCTTTTTATTGACTTGAGAGATGTAAGCGGCATCTTGCAGGTAGTTTTCTCGGGGAGCGACAAGGTCCTTTATGAATTAGCTGAAACCTTAAGGCCGGAATGGGTGGTCTGCATCGAAGGTATTGTTAAGGAAAGGCCCAAGGGAATGCAGAATCCTAAAATCGAAACCGGCCAGGTTGAGATGGAGGCAAAAGGCCTGGAAATTTTATCCAAGGCGAAAACCCTACCCTTTGCTATTGATGATGACGGTTACGGCATCAACGAGGAAAAAAGGCTGAAATACCGATATCTGGACATAAGGCGGGAAAGGATGAAAAACAATTTAATCCAGAGACAGAAAGTAATCCATTTCATGAGGGAATTCCTGATTAAGGAAGGTTTCATTGAGGTGGAAACTCCGATCCTGACCAAATCCACTCCTGAGGGCGCCCGCGACTTTCTGGTTCCCTCAAGGTTGCAGCCCGGCAAGTTTTACGCCCTGCCCCAATCCCCGCAGCAATACAAACAGCTTTTAATGGTTTCCGGCTTGGAAAAATATTTCCAGATCGCCAGATGTTTCAGGGACGAAGATCCGAGAGCCGACAGGCAGGCTGAGTTCACCCAGCTGGACATGGAAATGTCTTTTGTCGAAGAGGAAGACATTTTGCAGCTTATCGAAAACCTTTACCTGGCCCTGGTCAGAAACATTTTCCCGGAAAAGAAAATTCAAAAAACTCCTTTTCCGAGAATGCCCTACAAGGAGGCCATGGAAAAATACAACACTGACAAGCCTGACTTGAGGAATGATAAAAACGACCCTGATGAACTGGCTTTTTGTTTCATTGTTAATTTCCCTATGTTCGAATGGAAGAGCGAAGATGATAAACCATCTTCTTCCGCCGATCTTCCGCAGGGAAAATCGGCAAAACAAGAAAAAGGAAGATGGGATGCGGTCCATCATCCCTTTACCCGGCCGCAGACAGAGTCAGTCCCGGAAATAAAAAATAATCCGGGCGAGATCCTGGCCCGCCAGTATGACTTTGTTCTGAACGGCTATGAAATCGGGGGAGGAAGCTTAAGAAGCTACAAGCCTGAAGTTCTGGAAGCGGTTTTCGAGGTAATGGGTCACAAGAAACAGGATATAAAGAAAAAATTCGGCCACTTACTGGAAGCCTTTGACTACGGGGTGCCGCCGCACGGAGGCATAGCCCCCGGCATAGACAGATTCTTGTCCATCGTCCTGAACGAGCCCAACATCAGAGAAGTGATTGCTTTCCCCAAGACAGGGGACAACAGGGATTTGATGATGGAAGCTCCCTCCGAAACAGAAGAAACTCAGCTTAAGGAGCTTAATATTAAAATCGTGGAAAAAAAGAAAAAATGAATTTGCGGAAAAAAATATTAATCAGCATCCTGATTTTGATTTTGTTCAGCCTGTGGGGAATATTTGCTTTCGGAAAAAACATAAGCGATTTTTTATTTTGGTACGACATGAGCCAAAAACAGCAAATGCTCTCCGCCGAACTCAGTCTGGAAGAGAAATTGTGGGAGACAAGACCCACCCGGGACACAAAAATGCCAGATTTGGAGATAACGGCAGAATCGGTAATTTCAGTTCTAATCAAAGATAACGGCGAAGAAAGGATTCTGTTCGAAAAAAGCAGCGACGAAGTCATGCCCATTGCCAGCCTGACCAAATTAATGACTGCCTGGGTTGTTTTGGAACATTATGATCTTTCAGAAAAAATTACTGTCTCTGAATCAGCCGCCAGCCAATACGGAGAAATGGGAAAGCTGCAAGAGGGCGAAATCTTCCCGACAGAATATCTTCTTTATCCTCTGCTGATGGAATCAAGCAACGGGGCTGCTTTCGCCCTGTCCAATGATTACCAGGGAATGACAGAAAGAAATTTTGTGGGGTTGATGAATTCGGAGGCAAAGAAAATAGGGCTGAAAGACACCTTTTTCGATAACCCTTCGGGGCTTGACCCGGAAGAAGCAAAAACCGGAATGAACTATTCAACCGCTGCTGACCTTGCCGTCTTCAGTAAAAAATTGCTGGAAAAGCCCTTAGTCTGGGAAATACTTTCTCTGCCCACATACTCTTTATACGGACCGGAACTGACCAACACCAATAAGTTTTTGCTTAACGGCTCTGGCTATTGGCAAAGCAGGGTAATCGGAGGGAAGACCGGCTATACGGACAAAGCCGGAGGCTGTCTGCTTCTGGCTTTAAGAGCGCCGAAAGGCCAGGGAATTTTAATTAATATAATTTTGGGAGCTGACGGAAGAGAAAACAGGTTCGACGAAATGAAAAAATTGGTTGAATGGGTAAAATCAGCCCATAAATGGTAAGGTAATTTATGTATTTGCCGGAGGCAGCGATAGACGTCATTAAAATCTTCACCCTCGGGGCGGTAAGCTTCATTATCGCGTTCTTGTTAACGCCGGCCTTAACTCATTTTTTATATAAACATAAGCTCTGGCGGAAAGAAGTAAGACAAAAAGCGATAGACGGGGGAGAGGTTACCTTTTTTCAAAAATTCCATAAAGAAGGGGAAATAAAGGTGCCGAGAATGGGCGGGGTTTTAATATGGGCAACCGTTCTGATTGTAATTTTCCTCTTTTGGGCAGCATCTCAGCTAACAGATATCTGGTGGCTGGAAAAATTAAATTTTTTGAGCAGGGGGCAAACCTGGCTGCCTCTGTTTACCTTGGTGGCAGCTTCTTTGTTGGGATTGACAGATGATGTCCTGCAAATTTTCGGCAAAGGCAAATACATCGGCGGAGGGTTGAGCCTGAAAAAACGGCTTTTGGTGGTCGCTTTAATCGGTTTAATCGGCGCTCTCTGGTTCTACTTCAAGCTGGACTGGACAACAATCCATATACCGGGAATAGGAGGGCTGGAAATTAACGGCTGGTACATTCCCATTTTTGTTCTGGTAATGCTGGCAGTTTATTCCGGAGGCGTTATTGACGGTCTGGACGGTCTAGCCGGAGGAGCTTTTGCTTCTATTTTTGCCGCTTTTGCCGGCATTGCTTTATTTTTAGGACAAATCGATATTGCTGCTTTTTGCGCGGTAATTTTAGGGGCCTTGCTGGCTTTCTTATGGTTCAATATTCCGCCTGCCCGTTTCTACATGACCGAAACCGGGACAATGGGTCTTTGCGCCACCTTGACCGTTATTGCCTTTATGACGGACTCGGTCTTGGTTCTGCCAATAATCGGATTTTTGCTGGTGGCAGAATCAGGCTCGGTTATCTTACAGCTTCTTTCGAAAAGATTCAGGCATAAAAAAATATGGCTTTCAACTCCCATCCACCAGCATTTTGAAGCTAAGGGCTGGCCCCATTATAAAGTAACCATGAGATTCTGGGTTGTCGGAGCGGTCATGGCGATAATCGGAGTCACTATTAGGCTGCTCGGTTAATATGGATTTTCAATATCTCAGAAAAAAATATCCCAAGTTCATATACGAAAGATATTCTTACGGAATTTCTAAAAACAATTTGGAAATTCTTTTTAGTTTCAGAATTACGCCCGACATTGAGTTCAAGCCCAAAATTTCAATAGAGAACATCAGCAAATCCAACCTGGAAAAATTGGGGAACGAAACGCTAGAGAACTTAATTTTTAATCTGGGGCTGATAGAAATGGTCAGCTATTGGAAAGCAACCTGCTCTCCTAAAATTGAAATTATGGCAGGTTCCCTGAATAGAAAGCAAATTAACTGGTGGAAGAATCTGATAACCAAAGGAATGGGGCAATTTTTTTATGAAAATAAAATTGATTTTCGAAAACCTGACTTTTTGGAAATCATTGTCCCGGATAAAAGATCATCTACTCTTAAGACAAAGGGCAAGCTTACAGGGTTGAAGAATGAATATCTGGTGCCGGTAGGCGGAGGAAAGGATTCAGCGGTAACCATGGAACTGTTAAAGAAAGCTGCGAAAAACATCCAATGTTTTTCCCTGAACCCCACCAAAGCCGCTTTAAGAATAATGAAAATAGCCGGATGTAAAAAACCGGTTACAGCTAGACGGGAAATAGACAAAAGATTACTGGAGCTGAACCGGAAAGGGTATCTCAACGGACATACGCCTTTTTCGGCTTATTTGGCTTTTTTAAGCCTTTTGACGGCGGCAATTTCCGGACAGAAATACATTGCCCTTTCCAACGAGAGAAGTTCCAACGAGGGGAACGTGAAATATCTGGGAAAGGCGATCAACCACCAGTGGTCAAAAAGCTTTGAGTTTGAAGACAAATTCAGAGATTATTCTAAAAAATATCTTGCGGATAATATTGAGTATTTCAGTTTTTTGAGGCCACTGTATGAAATTCAGATAGCAAAGATTTTCAGCAAACACCCGCAATATTTTCCGTCTTTCCTGAGCTGCAACGAAGCTTACAAGACTGCTTCCGGCACCAGGAAGCCAACCGGGGAATGGTGCGGAAACTGCTCGAAATGCCTCTTTGTTTATGCCATTTTATATCCCTTTTTGAAGGGAAAACAGCTTTCAAGAATCTTTAAGAAAGACGTTTTTGAGAACGAAGAACTGCTGCCAACCATGCAGCAGCTGATAGGGGAAAGGGGATTCAAGCCTTTTGAGTGCGTGGGCACGAAAAAAGAAAGTCTGGCCGCTTTTTGCCTGAGCCTTGGCCGAAAACCGCAATTGCCGTTCCTGCTGCGCTATTTCAAAACCAAAGCTCTGTCAAAACGCAAAAGCCTGGGAAAAGAATCAAAGGACATACTAACCAGCTGGAACGAACGAAATAATCTTCCTAAAGAATTTATAAAGATTTTGAGGAAAGAAATCTCGAAAAAACCCTAAATTTATGATATCTTAGACGTGATGAAGGCAATGAAGTTAAACGAACTAAAGGACAAAAAAATCCTGATTTTCGGCTTCGGCAGGGAAGGACAGGACACTTTTAAATTCCTGAGGAAGCTATTTCCCAGGAAAAGAATAGGCATTGCCGACAGATCAGACGAAATAAAAAAACCTGACAGAAACACTGTATTGCATCTGGGAAAAAACTATCTTAAAGCGCTTGAAAAATACGACGCAGTCATCAAGTCGCCCGGAATTCCGTTCAAAATCCTACCCCGCTCAGCTGCCAAAAAGATAATTACCCAGACGGAAATTTTTTTTAACAACTGCCAGGGCCAGATCGTCGGCGTTACCGGCACCAAGGGAAAGAGCACTACAGCCGCTCTGATTTACCGCATATTAAAAGACGGCAAGGTTAAGACGTATCTGGCGGGAAACATCGGGAAACCGGTCTTGAACCTTTTATTTTCAGACAAACCCAAGAATGTTTATGTCTATGAATTATCAAGCCATCAGCTCTATAATCTCAGGAAATCGCCCCATGTCGCGGTTTTTTTGAACGTCTATCCTGAACATTTGGATTATTACAAAAGCTTTAGAGAATATGCCAATGCCAAAGCTAATATCTGCCGCTGGCAGACGGAAGACGATTATTTGATTTACAACAGCCAGGACAAGATCGTCAAAAATATCGCCAAGAAATCAAAAGCTAAAAAAATACAGATCAAGGGAGAATATTATGAACTGGACGAGGCTGCTGCCCGGGCTGCCGCTAGAATATTCAAAATCCCTGGTCGAACCATTGATAAATCCGTTAAAAGATTCAGGCATCTTCCCCACAGATTGGAGCTGGTGGGAACGTTCAGGGGAATTACTTTTTACAACGATGCCCTAGCAACCATTCCCGAAGCAACGATATCAGCCATCAACAGGCTGGGGGATAAAGCGGAAACCATTATCCTGGGAGGTTTTGACAGGAATATTGATTTTAAAAAACTGGCTGAAAGAGTTTTATCAAGTAAAATCAAGACAATGATCTTTTTTCCGACAACCGGAGAAAAGATCTGGAGAACCATTGTGCGACAGAATAATAAGGGGAAAAGGGAGTTTAACCGTTTTTTCGTCAATAGCATGGAAGAGGCAATAAAATTGGCATATCAATATACCGGAAAAGGAAAAATCTGCCTTCTCTCCACAGCCTCTGCCAGTTTCGGCATTTTTAAGGACTATAAGGAAAAAGGGGATTTATTTAAAAAATACGCAAGAAAATATGGTTACGGTAAAAAGATATAACCAGCCGGATTTTGTCTTACTGGCAGTAATAGGACTTTTGGTTGCCGCCGGGATTTTAATCTTGGCCAGTGTTTCAGCTCCCTATTCCCACCAGAAATTCGGCAATACTTACTATTTTTTAAACCATCAGATCATTTACGGCCTAATCCCCGGACTGATATTAGGTTTTCTGGCTTTCAAAACCAGGATGTCTTCAATTAAGAAATGGACTCCTTTTCTCCTTTTGGGTAATTTGTTCTTGCTGGCAATGGTTTTCGTTCCGCGCATCGGCCTGCAAATCGAAGGGGCAACGAGATGGATTGCCATAGGCCCTGTTTCTTTCCAGCCCTCGGAAATCTTGAAGCTCATCTTCGTTCTTTATTTGGCTGCCTGGCTGGCTAACCGGACTCCCAGACAAAATGCATTGAAAAACCGCGGCACGGAAAAGAGTTTCAGCCAAACGCTGCTCTTTTTCTTCATTATTATGGGATTAATAGCCATAACCCTGATTTCACAGCCCGATATCAGCACTTTCGGACTTATTTGCCTTGTCGCTCTTTCAATGTATTTTGCAAACAATACTCCTGTCTCTCACAGCGTCTTGATGGTTTTTCTGGGAATGGCCAGCTTATTCGTCCTGACAAAACTGGCTCCTTATCGGGCCAATCGGCTTTTGGTGTTTTTCAATCCGGAAATCGATCCCATGGGAATAGGATACCAGCTGAAACAATCACTCATTGCCGTAGGATCTGGCGGCGCTACAGGCGTCGGCCTGGGGATGGGAATACAAAAGCTCGGGTTTTTGCCCCAACCGATCGCCGATTCTATCTTTGCCGTATTTTCCGAAGAAGCAGGCTTTGCCGGATCCCTGTTTCTGATTTCACTTTTTTTGCTATTTCTCTGGAGAGGCCTTAAAATAACTAAAGAGGCAGGAGACAGATTCCAACAACTAGCTGCCCTGGGAATTGTCTCCTGGATTACCATTCAGGCCTTTATAAATATCGGGGCTATGATAGGGATTCTACCTTTGACGGGGATTCCCTTGCCCTTCATAAGCTACGGGGGCACAGCTTTGGTCGCAACATTAATCGGGACGGGCATATTATTGAATATATCCAAAAACGCAACTCAATGAATCTGAAGATTCATTTCGAGCTTCAATAAATTTTCAATTTATTTTGCTACATGAAGATATTGTTTACTGGCGGAGGCACTGGCGGCCACGTCGTTCCAATCATCGCAATAGCTCGGGAAATAAGAAAGATTTACCAAGGAGACGATCTGCAATTGTTTTTCATCGGACCGCAAGACAGGGTCGGTTCCAATTTACTTTTTCTGGAAGGAATAAAAGTTACGAATATCATGGCGGGAAAAGTAAGAAGGTATGCGGGCTTTAAGTCTTTTTTCCAGAATCTGGCTGATGTTTTCATTAAGATTCCCATCGGAATTTTACAATCGTTTTTTCATATTTTCTTCTTATCTCCTGACTTGATCTTTTCCAAGGGAGGCTTCGGTTCAATCCCGCCAGTAATAGCAGGCAAACTGCTTTTTGTGCCGATTTTTCTGCACGAATCAGACATCACCCCCGGCTTTGCCAACAACATTTTAAGGGGCCTTGCCTTGGAAATTTTCACCTCTTTTCCCAAAACTGAGCATTTTTCTCCCAAGAAACTGATCCGGGTGGGAAATCCGATAAGAAAGGAATTACTGACCAGCTCGAAAAAAGCAGCTAAAAGAGTGCTCGGAATAAAATCAGAAAAGCCAGTTATTCTGGTTATCGGCGGCTCCCAAGGATCGCAAAGAGTTAACGATGAAATCCTGGAAGTTCTGCCGCAGCTTCTGGAAGAATTCGAGGTAATTCATCAATGCGGAGAAAAAAGCTACGGGACAATAAGAAGCGAGACCGAAGTGATATTGAATAAAGAGTCGAAACCCTTTTACCATCTTTATCCTTTTCTGGAGGAATCAGATCTGCGTCATGCTTATGCGGCCGCTGATCTGATCATCGGACGGGCGGGATCGGGAACAATCTTTGAAATAGCGGCCAGCGGCAAACCATCCATCCTGGTTCCCTTGCCCGAAGCCGCCCAGAATCATCAGTTGAAGAACGCCTACGCCTATCAGGAATCCGGGGCAACAATAGTCATAGAGGAAAATAATTTCAGTTCCCATTTCCTTCTGGAAAAGCTAATATCTCTTTTTGAAAATCCGGCCAAACTCAAAGAGATGTCCGAGAAAGCCAAAGAATTTTCCAAACCATGGGCCGGCTGGATAATCGCTCATTATCTTATTGAATATTTAACCAAACAAAAATATGGCTCCCGAAGAATTCAAGCTTAGAAAACCCGGGGAAATAAGAACGAGATTCGCCCCATCTCCGACTGGGGTTCTTCATGTTGGAGGAGCCAGGACCACACTTTTTAATTATCTCTTTGCTAAAAAATATGAGGGTTCTTTTATTCTGAGAATTGAGGATACGGATCTTGAAAGATCGGCTCCTGAGTTTGAAAGAGATATCGTTGAAAATTTAAAATGGCTTGGGGTTGAATGGGACGAAGGCCCCGACATAGGCGGAAAATACGAACCGTATCGTCAGACCCAAAGAACGAAAATTTACAAAAGGTATCTGGAAAAACTTTTAACCCAGGACAAAGCCTACCATTGTTTTTGCTCCGAGGAAGAGCTGGAGGCTCAAAGGCAATATCAAATGTCCCAGGGGTTGACTCCCAAATACTCGGGCAAATGCGCCAGTCTGGATAAAGAAACCGTAAAGGGATATCTGGCAGAAGGGAGACCTTCGGTAATCAGGTTCAAGGTTGTTTCAAAAAAAGTAAGTTTCAACGATTTAATCAGGGGGAAAGTGGAATTTGACACCGGTCTTATGGGCGACATAGTCATTGCCAAGAATCTCGAAACTCCTTTATATAATTTCGCAGTGGTGATTGACGACTTTGAAATGAATATATCTCACGTAATCAGGGGCGAGGATCATCTTTCCAACACTCCCAAACAAATTCTTTTACAGGAAGCTCTGGATATGCCGCAACCCACTTATGCCCATCTGCCATTGATCCTGGGAACCGACCGGACTAAATTGAGCAAGAGACACGGTTCGGCCTCCGTCACAGACTTCAGAAAGGAAGGGTATTTGCCGGAAGCCCTGGTTAATTTCATGGCATTTTTAGGATGGAACCCCGGAGACGACAGGGAAATCTACTCAATGGCTTCATTGGTAAAAGAGTTCTCCCTGGAAAACGTACAAAAAGCTGGAGCTATCTTTAACGTCAAAAAGCTTGATTTCTTGAACGGTTTTTACATTCGCCAGCGCTCTCCGGAAAAAATAACCGAATTATGCCTGCCGTATTTCATTGAAGCGGGACTGATTACCAAAGAAGAAATGGACATTGATTTCCTCCAAAAAATAGTTTCCATTTACCAGGAAAGGCTAAAAAAAATATCTGAAATCGTTGAATTAACCGACTTCTTCTTCAAGGAAAAACTCATCTACGATAAAAATTTGTTGAAATGGAAAGAAATGCCCGACAAGGAAATCAAAAAATCCCTTGACAAATCAGAAAAAATATTATCTAAAATAAAGATAGAGGGGTGGGATAAGGAAAACATAGAAAGAGTTTTGCTGTCAGAAACCGAGAGAACAGGGAATAGGGGAGAGCTTCTTTGGCCCCTGAGAGTAGCTCTAACGGGCAAGGAAGCTTCAGCCAGCCCCTTTGAAATAGCGGAAATTCTTGGCAGGGACAAAACTTTAAAAAGAATAAAAGAAGCTAAAGAGTTATTTTAAAGGTCTTTTTGCTCAATGAATCTAAAGATTCATTTCGACTTTCGCTTTCATATTTATAAATAATTAAAGGAATAAAAGCTCAGTAAATGAAAAAAGCAATCACAATTTTTATCTTCATTAGCCTACTTTTACCGTTTTTTTCCTTGGCCCAGGCTGATCCGCCCGGAACTCTAGAGGAGGCAAGGGAAACAGGAGAGAGGGCGCTGCAGATAGGGGAAAGGGAACTGCCCGGAATTATCAGGCAAATCTGGGAAAATGAAATTTTTCCGGTCTGGCTGAGTATGTGGAACTGGCTCAAGGCAAAAACCTGGTCCAAGATTGAAATATGGGTAACGCCGGAGTACGAGAAAAGAAAGCAGTATTTTGAAGATGACTTTGAGCAAGAGAAAGAAGAGCTTAAAGAAGAAATTAAAACCGAAGTCCCCAAAGTAACCAGATCTCTATGGGAAAAGTTTAAAGAGTTGATAAAATAACATTGTGCAACATAAATAAAACACCATGAACCTTTTTAAAAAACTCCGGCAAATTCTCTCCATAAAAGTCCCTTACTGGCTGGGAATTTCGTGCTACATTCTTTTGGTTATTACCGTTCTTCTTCTGATTTTCGTTATTTTGTTCCCTGAATGGATGGGTAACTTCATTGCTGAGCATGACATCAGACTCTAGTCCCAGGAACAACCAAAAAGCCTTCACCTTAGTTGAAATACTGGTAGTCATTGCCGTAATAGGGCTTTTATCTTCCATTATCTTTGCCATAACCAGCGGGACAGGGGAGCAAGGAAAGATAACTAAGGGTTTGTATTTCAGTCAGCACCTGCACAACTCCTTAGGCTCATACGCTGCCGGCATCTGGAGTTTTGACGAAGGAACAGGCACTGCTGCCAATGACATATCCGGCTGGGGAAACAACGGCACCCTAGTCAATGCTCCCACCTGGCGATGCGCCACCACAGATCCTAGCTACACTCCTTCTGGCCAGGGATGCTCTTTAGAGTTTAACGGCAGCACTAATTATGTAAATATGGGCGACGTGCTTGATATAGGGGTGAATGATTTAACTATCGAAACCTGGATAAAGCCTCTTACCATTAGTCCTGCTGGCAATCAATATGTGGTAAGCAAGTCAGACAGCTCTACGACTGACGGGCGATATGCCGTAGGTATGAGCACCGACGGCAAGGCGAGAGTTGTTTTTGATTTTGGTCCGGGATTGGCATTCAACGGAAGCATATCTCTGGCCACCAGCTGGAATCACATAACAGCTGTCTACGATAGAGACGACGATTTATCTATTTATGTCAATGGAGTTTACGACGCGGGAGAACCGATATCTGCGGGCAATGGGATAAATTATAATACTTCAATTTCTTTCATAATCGGAGGATATACCTCGACAAGCGGATTTTTTGACGGCCTGATTGATGGGGCGCGTATTTATAACACGACCTTAACTTCTGCCCAAATAGAATCACAATACTATGCCGGTTTAGATAGATTACTTGCCAAAGACAAAATCACGGAACAAGAATATCAAGAAAGACTGGCAATTAATAAATATTAATAAGTAAAGAATCAAAGATGTTAAAATAGTATTGTGCGACAGATATAAATGATGGGGGTTGATTTGATAGGGCAGGAGAATACTCAAAGAGCGCGAAAAAAGCGCTCTTTTCGACCTTCACGTCTATATATATTTAATTCATTTATGAATGACGCTCGGTTCTTGACAAACCTCTTTGGAAAAAATTATAATAAAGATGGGAGGGAATCATGCAATCCAATCATCCTCCTGGGAGAGGGGTTGGCGACCTCAAAAACCTAAGGGGTCTCGACTACCTTTAAGGATCACAATCAAATTTCCGTCCCAGCCCCTCTCTCATCGAGTTTTCGCAGAGCGAAAACGAAGATAAAGATGAAGGTTTCTCCTTCATTGCCCAGTTCTTTCAAAATTATTGCTCTTTGATAACTTACTCGCCAAGTCGATGAGAACTTCGTTCTCATCTTCACCTTCGCTTCTTCCGGAAGCTAGGTTTACAGATGGTACCAACATCACATAATCCAACATAAAACATGCAAAAGGACCGCATCTTTGATCTCTCAGCGGTCCTCGTTTTTTTACCCATATAATAAGCTGAGGGGAGTGCTTGACAGGCCTTTTTGGTCTGTTATTATGAAGCTAGATTAGTGAGTATAATATCCCTAACACTCATATAAATAGCGAGCATTATATGGACAATCCCAACAAACGACAAACGGCACAACTTCCTCATATAGACGATTTCCTTCTGGAGATCCAAACAAGAAATCTTTCTGAAGAAACTCTTTATAATTATGAAAGAGATCTAAAAGTCTTTGAAAATTTTTTGAATGGAATAAATACCCTATTTGAGAACGTTGATAAAAAAGCTATTCTTAATTATAAAGCCTACTTGACCTCTCGGGACCGCAAGACTCCAAAGTCTCTCGCAGGAAAGAAGAAATTGGCTAGCTTCTCAATAAATCGAATGCTCTCCTCTCTCAGGTCTTATTTGAAGTTTCTCATCGATTCAGACTACCCTGCGCCTATCCCGCCGAATGCCGTCAAATTGATAAAAACAGAAAGTAAGCTGCCGCGAGTTGGAGATTTCGATGAGATAAAGAAATTGATCGAAGCTCCCAGTCAACTAGAAAAAAATAAGCTCATCGCCTTGCGTAATCGAGCAATACTGGAAACCTTCTTTTCCACGGGAGCAAGAATTTCAGAACTTATAAACATCAAGCTGAGCGATGTCGATAAAAACGGCCGGATATTCGTTAAGGGCAAAGGCAAAAAAGAAAGATTTGTTTATCTAACCCCCAGAGCCCAAAGACATATTAAAAGATATGTAGAGGTTCGTGCCGGAGATGATTCTCCCTACCTGTTCATCCCTTACCGAGGAAGGAATGTAAATGTTAAAATTAAAAAACTTTCCCCGAACTATTTAGAGGAAAGGATTAAAAAATATCGGGAGTTATTGGGACTAAATATCCCTGTTACCCCTCACGGCCTCCGCCGAGCTTTTGCTACGCTTTTAGCCGAAAATGGAGCTAGCGTAGCTGCTATCCAAGTATTATTGGGACATGAATCTTTAGACACTACCACTCGCTATGTTCGCACCTCCAATCGTTTCGCCGAAAAAACTTTCCAAAAATATCACCCTTTAAAAGAGTAACCTATGCCTCCTAAACTACAAATTAAAACCCTTTGGAAAAACTGGGATATAGTAGAAAGAAAGATTAAAGAAGAAGTGAATTGGTTAAGAAAAAATATAGAAACTTTTCTGCAAGAAGAAAGAAGTGCTCCTATGGGTTGCCGAGAGTGTTTTCTGAGAAAAATCGCTATTTTAATAGTCTCGGGACAAGTCAAAGCTTCAAATATCACAAAGAACCCCCCTTTAGAAAGTTTTTGGTTAAATGTAAAAACTAAAAAGAAAAAAGAAATATGCCATGGCTCAGATTGGCATAAGGAAACAATGCAACGGATTGAAAATCATTTCTTACATTTAGGATATAGAGTTATTCGTGAACCAGATTTAAATCATGGCCGTGCTGATTTAGGAATATATAAAAAAGGGAAACAAGACCTATTAATAGAAGTGGGCACAACTTCTTTTTTCAAGCTCTGGCACAACTTGGAAACAATGCGAAATTGCACCTACTTGATAGTGCCGAACGATGATAAATTAATTGAGTTCACTCGTTTATGAATCTTAATAAATTCCTTAACGAAACGGCTTGTTTTGATCTTCAGTTCAGACGAGATGTACGCCATAAAAGAACCGGCTCTCCGATTTACTACAGCTGGAAAGCCCAATTTGTCGTTGCCGGCTCACTAGAGAAAGAAGATTTATTAAGAGAGATTCAAGAGATAATTGGCTGCGGCAGGCTGCATTACATTACCGCCAGACAATTGAGATACTCGGTCCAAAGTATCGACGATTTATACGATAAAGTTATTCCTTTTTTCAGAGAGCATCCTTTATCTGGAAAGAAAAAAGATGATTTTGAACTATGGATCAAGTCAGTTGAAATCATCCATCAAAATAAAGGCAAATCGCTCAGCCAATGGTCCAAAGAGGCTTTCGGACAGTTAATAGATATCCAGAAATCAACACAAGAATATAAGGCAAAAAGAGTTCAAAGCGCCAAGTGGCTGCCAGTGGCAAAAGCCGTTCTTGAGCACTTAAAACAAGCTTAAAATCAAGCTAAAAATAGGCCATTTTTAGGCTAAAATTGCCCTCCTGAACGGTTTCAATACCAAACAGACATAAAACTATCCCTCCCCTAACCCAAAGCCCTATCTATGCTTTATCTGTCGCACAATAAAGATATCTAGGGAAACAAAAATCCTAGGCTCGCAAAAATACGGCACCTAGGATTTTTTAAGATTGTAGTAAACGTAGTATCCCCTCATGGAAGCAACGATATTCTCCAGCAGTCGTATCTTCTCTCGCGGAATCGCCTCTCTCAAGGGAATAACCTTCTCCTGATCCAGAACCGGGAAATCCAGACCTGTATCAAATTCAGAAATGTGCTCGGCATGGTCAAGACTGTTGCCCAGCTGTCGGCAAAACATTTTCTGCTCTTTTTCCGTTTGAAACTTTTTCCAGGCAAGATCTTCCGGTTCAATGTACCATTTAATTTGCCTGGGATAGTATCGCTCTAATGTTCGCTTTAGCCAGTCATCGTCCTGGGTCAGAAGCTGTTCTCTGGTGATTATTTTCTTTCGGTACAGGGGTTGGACCATTTTCTTCAGGAAAAGATCAAGCGCCCGGGAATAAGGATTGTAGAGAAGCTCCCGGAACTCATAAGCCCTGAGTAAAAGGAAATTGAAAAGATTATCAGGGCTTGAGAAAGCGAAACCGCCCCTGCCCGTTGCAATAATGTTTTGCCAGACATCCATGATCAAGGGATGCTTCAAACAGAGCGTCCTCACTCTTCCTTTCCTTTGCACGCCCAGGTGAAAACAGTCAAGAGCTGTGTAGGAAATCTTGTCAATAAAATCCAGGAGCTGGCCGATGTCTTCCTTGCCTGCAATCCATTTTTCGGCCAAAGCAGGATTGAAACCAAACTTTTCCTGCCAGCGTTCGGCCAAGCCGTAATGCTCGATTGCCCAGACAAAGCTTTCTTCCTCTCCCAGGTTTTCAGGGTCAACTCTCTTTACCGAGTCACCTCCGGCCGGAATGGCAATATCGTGAAATCCGGCTGCCAATACCGCAGGAATCCTTTCTTTCTCGGGAAAACCGTTTCTGGCCAGCACCACTTCCATAATTATGGCTGCCAGCAAGGAATGTATCCAGCGGTTATGCGGGAACTGAGGAGTCAGATAGGCAATGCTGATGTTTTTGTTCCATTCTTTCGGTCGGGGCGGGACCAGATAGCCGAGCTGGGAAATGCCGGCCAGGCGCTGGAACGCAGGATTATGGACTATTTCGTAAAAAACACTTCCTTCCTTGTCCACATCCACATAGAAGTCGGTTGAGCTGAAGGGAAAAACGGTCCGTTCAAAACCGATGTCATCATCCCATTCATCGACAATGTGGAAGAAACGGTCCCTGGGAATGACGAAGACGTCGGGATGAAGAGGGTTGAATAACTTGGAAGTCGATAATTTCCTCTCTTCCGATATCCCCAAAAACTCGTATACCCTTTCCTCGGCTTCCTTGAACGTCCTTGCTTTTTCTTTCTTTCTCAGAACGCGGCAAGCTTCCCGTTGATATGCTTTGAAATCAAAATCAGGATGCTGGCCAAACATGGACGGTGCCGGCTGGCGGAATCTTGAAATGTCATCTATCATCTTTCTTGTTTCCATATCTCTCCTTTCTGTAAAATCATTCTATATTCAAATTTAAAAGGGCGAGCCTTAAAACAACTCCCTCCCTGTTGCTTATTAATGATAAATTATAATGAATTTAAATTAAAAAGTCAAGGAAAAGCCGCCGTTTCGTTTCCTACTCCGGCGGCCTACTGATGCGATGTCCTCCTTTTTTATTGTTTTTTCTCCTGGTCTTCCTTCGGGATGAACTCGTACTTTATACCGCAGCGTTTGCAGTAAAGCCCTTCACTGACGTAATGGTACTGCTGTTTGCTGCCGGGTCCGATTATCGGCGGACCGGTCATCGGGTTAAACTCCCGAACAATCTTTTCGGTAACGTCTCCGCCGCAAACCTTGCAGGCGCCTTGGTAAAGCCTGGGTTTGGGCGACTGGTCCTCCGTCTCTCGGGGAATGCTCAGGGGAAAATCCTTCAGCGCCTTTCTCACCTTCTTGGGGTTAAGATTCTCAGGCGAGAAAGTGTTTTTCCCATTCTTTTCCGCCTTTTCCGTCATTTTCTCTCCTCCTTCCTAATTTACGAGGCTGCTGGCGAATCTCGGTCCTTTATATCCCGGCCGGCTGGTTCTCCTCCTGTTTTCCTCCTCATCCTCAAGCATCTTCCTGAGCATTCTCGCGGCATCTTTCTCCGCTTTTTTGAACCACCTTTTTCTGGCTTCCTGCAGGTCTACTCCGCAGTTCGGGCAGCTGACCGCGTCCCATTTCGGAAGAACGTGTCCGCAGTCAGGGCATTTGGGCTCAAAACGAATCATCGGCATTTCTTTTCCTCCTTTCAGTCACTATGAGACAGAACCTTTATTGCCGGCGGGAAACGCGGTATCAGAACGGACTGAATTTTTTTCTTGCATTCCGGGCAATAGCTCCAGGTATATCCCTGTCCGTCCCTGCCGAAGCGCAGACCAGCATTGCAATCCGGACAAACTTTGTCGCCGATCGCGGCCTCGCCTTCGTCCTCCAGCTCCAGCTTCCTGGCTATCCTCTTGAAATTAGCCATCTTATACCTCCTTTTTTATTTGACTCTTTCCAAAGCCAGAAGTTTCGTTAACTGCTCCTGCCTGACCATGTTCACGTCGAACACCTCTATCTTGGGACTGACACATCCTGGGGAAGATTCGCGGTGGTCTTTATCTATCTTTCTGATAATATCTCTGGCTCCCTCTCCCCTGCTGTCCACTTCAGCCAGCAAGCCCGGATCAAATTCTCCCCGCTTGCCGCAGGCACTGCAGCACCAAGTGTTGCCGGAACGGGAAACAATCTCCCGAGTCCTTTGCGGCATTAATCTGGTTTTCTGGAAAAGCTCCCTGACTTCCTTGCCGAGCTTGGTGCCTGTCGTCTTCTTGATCTGGAATTCGTTGATTACCAGCCTTCCTTCCTGCTGTGAAACGGAGATTAACTCGTTGCCGACACAGAGAGAGAAATTTCTTTCTGTGCACCTCTTCAGCCATGCCACTTTCCAGAGCGGATCCAAAACATGCCTTGCTCTTATCAACAGATCGTAATTCATAGAACCTTCCTCCTTCTCCTTATTGGTAATATTATTTGCTGATGATATTATAACAAAATTGCCTGAAATTTCAAGCCAAACTTCATTCATAATTCTAAAAATATATGTAGAAGTGAAGGCCGAAAAGAGGATTTATCCTCTTTGAGTTTAGTTAGTCGATGAATCCTTGGATTCATCTCCACTTTCGCTTGACTTTGTCTCGCTCAGTGTGTAATAAAAAAATGACGCAAACGTCATAATGTTAATGGAAAACTAATCCCATTAGCGCATGTTCTAACGGGGTTGTACCCGCTTTACGGCGGGTTTTTTTAATTGCTCTTTGCAAACTTCTTTAAAGATTATCCTGAACCAAGGCGTATATTTTTCCGGATCATGTTTAATGTCTGCTTCAAGATCTTTAAAACCCATCCATTTCCAGCCGTCTGCCTCTTCTTTGTTCGGACGAGGCTCGCCGGAAAACTTTCCCAGAAGAACGTGATCAAACTCATATTCCGTCAAGTCGCCAAGCTTTGCCTTGTAAATGAAACTGAAGGATTTTTCCAGAGGACAGGCAAAACCCATTTCTTCTTTCAATCTTCTTCCGGCCTCCGTCATTAAATTCTTTCCCGGCCCGGGATGGGAACAGCAGGTATTAGTCCATAAACCCGGTGAATGGTACTTGGTCTTCGCTCTTTTTTGAAGCAGCCACTCCCCTTTCTCATTGAAAATTAAAATAGAAAAAGCCCTGTGCAACTTCGCTTCTCTGTGGGCTTTTATTTTTTCTTCCTTTCCTATTTGATTGTCCTGCTCGTCAACCAGGATAACCTCTGCCATTAAAATAGATTTATTTGTTGAGATGAAAGATGAATCTTAATTCATCGCTTATTTTGCTTTCTATCTGCCGAATCTCCTTTCTCTCTCTGAAAATCCTTGGATTATTTTTTCAAACTCTCCCGGTTTGAAATCAGGCAGGAGCGTTTTGGTGAAATGAAGCTGGGAATAAGACGTGTCCCACATCATGAAACCGGCCGATATATGAGGGTCGCTTTCGCAACCAGTCCTGATTACCAGATCCACCTGGGGCAGATTCTTCGTCCAAAGATTTTCTTTTATTGTCTTGTCGTTGACTCTGGCTTTCGGAGACTTGGCAATCTTCTTGATGCAATCTATCATTTCGTTTCTCCCGTCGTAAGCTATAAGAAAGGTTAAAAAATGTTTGCTGTAACCTTTTGTTGCTTCTTTTGCTTTCTTAATGATTCTTTTGGTTTCAGCGGGCAGAATCTCTTCCCAGCGCCCCAGAAAATCAATCCTGACCTCGTGCTTGTGGATTCTTTTATCGTCAGCAATTTTCCTGAACCAATCGCCGTATACCTTGAACAGAAATTTGATTTCAATTTTTGGTCTTTTGGTCAGATTGTCCCAAGAACCTCCCCAGAAAGTAAGGTAAGGTATCTTCAGCTCCAAAGACTTTTCCAGAATCTTTTCAAATTTTTTCGCCCCGACCTGATGCCCAACCCACGGCTGAAGCCCTCGTTCCCTGGCCCAACGCCGATTCCCGTCGGGAATAAGAGCTACGTGTTGTGGTATCTTTTTAACGTTGACTGACATAGTTTATTTACCTTAGAAAATCTCCTTTAATTTTAACGTTTCTCGGAAGAAGCCACGGAACATTGAATCCAAAAAAATAAACCGCTGCAGTTATAACCTTGGAAAAAGCAATCTTGCCCAAGAAAAACCTTTCTGCCTCTTTTTTATATTTTAAAAAATCTGGAAAATCTTTCAAGAGCAAGTCTGCCGCCAGCAGCCCCCAGATAACCCCTCCGCCAGACCAAGGCTTGGTAAGGCCGGCGGCATCTCCGCAAAGAGTGACTTTTGAAGAATTTTTCGGGATTAAAAATCCCTGAGGAATCAAAGCTGCTTTCGTTCTGCCAAGAGCAATCCTGTTTCTGGCCAGAAAGTCATCCAGAATGCCTTTAGCTTGACGAGGGCTTGAGATTATCCCGTATTCAGTTTCTTTGCCCCGCGGAATTTTCCAGATGAATCCCTTGGCCACCGGCCAGGTTTCAACGCAGTCAGAACGATCCTCAAGCGGCAAAAATCCCTGGATGCCAAAACGATAAGAAGGTCCGGCCAGCTTTAAGTTCTTCCTGATTGCCGAATCAGCTCCGTCGCACCCGATAATCCTGTCAAAGCCTTGGGGTAAAGAATCCACCTGATTGTTTAAAACGATCCTTGCACCGGCTTTTTCGGCCAAAGAAGCTGCCAGATTGTCTAATTTGGAATGATCCATCACGCAAAATTTCTCCGCAAATTCAACCCTGACGGTTTTTTTTGGAAAATGGATCAAAACTGACCTTATCTCGTTCTGAATCAGTTTTTTGCTCTCGGGAATAAACCTCAAGATTTTCTCTGAAAATAATCCTGAGCAGGCTTCCTTGCCGATCCTATCTCTTTTCTCAAAAACCGTCACTTTATGCTTCCTTTCCGAAAGCTTCCAAGCAAGATAAAGCCCGTTGGTTCCCGCTCCGATAATAGCTACTTTCTTGAAATTTGATAGGTTCTTTGTCATAAGTTTTAGCCGCAATAAAGCCCATAGCGAAAGAAAGCAAAGAAATCAAAATTACGCCGATTACCAATATAATATCAGTCTGATACTTGTCGATGAAAGTCTTTGCTTTCATCTTCACCTTCGCCCAGCTTCGCTGGTTTCGGTTTTTGACAAATTCTTTTATATCATGTAACATAGTATTATTAAGTTTACCATATCGGAGATGGGTCGGAAGAACCCTCCGGTTCTTCCGTGTAGGAAAATAATAGAAACCGCGGGTTTCTATAGAGTAATTAGCTAAGCTAATTGCGATATAATTAAGTATTACCACTATGGCAAAGACAAAAGCTGCGGGCGCCACAAAGCTAGGAAGAGACTCGCGCCCCAAATATTTGGGAATTAAAATTTTTGACGGACAAAAGGTAAAAGTCGGGCAGATTTTGGTTCGGCAAAGAGGCACCAGAATCTATCCGGGAAAAAATGTCAGAAAAGCCGGAGACGATACTCTCTACGCCATGAAAGAAGGGGCTGTCCGTTTTACCACCAAAAAGAAAATCAGCTTTAATAGCTCCCAGAAAAAAGTAAAGATCGTTAACGTTGAATAGCAACTTTAATAAATTCTCTGAATAAAGGGTGAGGGTTCAACGGTTTTGACTTGAATTCCGGGTGGAATTGGCAGGCGACAAAAAATGGATGGCGGGGAATTTCAATGATCTCCGCCAGATCTCTTTCTGGATTCACCCCGGCTATTACCAGCCCCTTATCTTGCAAATCTTTTCTGAATTCGTTATTCAGCTCGTATCTGTGGCGATGTCGCTCTTGGACCAGTATATCGCCTTTTTTATTTTTCCTGCCCCAACCAGACTTGGAATAGGCCGAATGCGAAAGAGTGCCTTTTTTAATTAAACAGGCGTACTCTCCCAGCCTCATGGTCCCTCCGTATTTTTTCTCCTGGATAAGGGCTTTTTGTTCAGGAAGAGTGTCTATTACCGGATACTTGCAGTGCTTAACGATTTCAGTCGTGTGAGCGTCTTTCATATGGCAAACGTCTCTGGCAAACTCAACGACTGCCAGCTGCATCCCGAAGCAAAGGCCAAGATAAGGAATCTTATTCTTTCGGCAATATCCGATAGCTTTTATCTTTCCTTCCACTCCCCTGTTGCCAAACCCTCCTGGCACGATTATGCCGTCAAAATTTTTTAATTCTTTTAATTTGGCCGGCTTCTTCTCATACATCTCACTCGATAACCAGGTTAATTCCGGCTTGACTTTGTAAAACCAGGCGGAATGTTTCACTGCTTCGATAACGGAGATATATGAATCGGCCAGAGTGAAATCTCCAGTTTCGAAATATTTGCCGACAATGCCTATCCTTACCTTTTTTCTGGCTGACTTGATGACCTTAACCAGTTTCTGCCAGTCCTTGAGGTTTTCTTTTTTAACCCTGACTCCGAACTTTCTCAGAATTAATTTTCCCAGGTTATCTTTTTCGAAATTGATCGGGATTTCGTAGATGGACTCAATGTCTGGAGCGGAAATCACGTCCTCTTCGTGAACATTGCAGAAAATTGATATTTTCTTTTTTCTCGGCTGATCAATGGGTACTTCAGAGCGGGCAATGATTACGTCCGGCTGAATACCTGCTGAATTCAAGGTTCTGACGGCATACTGAGTAGGCTTAGTCTTCATCTCGCCAATCAGCCTGGGCAAAGGCAAGTAGCTTACCAAAATGAAAAGAACGTCTTTCGGTAGCTGCAGCTTCATCATCCTGGCCGCTTCCAGAAACAAAAGGTTCTGATATTCGCCGACTGTCCCGCCGATTTCAATTAAAACAAAATCGGCCTTAGTCTTTTTGGCCGCTTTTTGGATTCTGGAGATCACTTCGTTGGGGATATGAGGAACGACCTCCACGCACTTTCCGCCGTACTCCAAGTTTCTTTCTTTGCGAATGACCGTCTCATAAACACGGCCGGTGGTAATGTAATTTTCGGTGGTCAGCTCTTCGTTCAAAAACCTTTCATAATTCCCGACGTCTTGGTCGCACTCCACTCCGTCCTTGGTCACGAAAACCTCTCCGTGCTCAACGGGGTTCATTGTCCCCGCATCAACGTTGATGTAAGGATCAATCTTGATTCCCGTTACCTTAAACCCTTTGCTCTGCAGGATTTTCCCGATGGAGGCGGTGGTAACTCCCTTGCCGATGCCGGACATGACTCCGCCCGCAACAAAAATATAGCGCGTCATAAATCGTGCCTACTCTTGCTCTGATTTGGTAACCTCGACCCTTATCTCGACTTCTAAATTGTGCTCCAGTTTTATTTTAATCGGAAATTCACCGATTTCTTTAATGGGTTCTTTCAGCCCAATCTGGCTTTTCTTGATATCAAACCCCATTTCTTTTAATTTTTCTGAAATTTTCTGAGCGGTTACCGATTCGAAAAGCTGATCAGAATCTCCTGTTTTTACCGGGATTGCCACTTCCAGATCATCAAGCGAAGAAGCTAACTCCTGAGCCTTTTTAAGGTCGTCTTCCGCTTTTTTCCCCTGAATCTCCTTTTGGACTTCAAGCCATTCCAAAGCTTCCTTGGTTGCCGGCTTGACTAAACCCTGGGGAAGCAAAAAGTTCCTGGCATAGCCGTCTTTGACTTCCTTTACCTCAAATTTCTTACCTATTTTTTCTACATCTTTTAAAAATATTACCTGCATATCTTAATTTGCTTTACTCTTTATATCTATTTTATTCCAATGTCTTGATAATTTCAATAGCCCTGTCCAGCTGAGGGTCCCTACCCTGATCATAATCATCCTGCGTCAATTCTACCATTATATCAGGTTCCAGCCCTTCGTCAGCAATGGAATAACCTTTGGGGGTCAGCCATTTGGCAATGGTTATTTTCAAAGAAAACCCTCCTCTTAATTCTGCTAATTCCTGAACTGATCCTTTTCCGAAGGAAGCTTCCCCCAGCAGCATCACCCCCCGGTTATCCCTCAAAGCCCCTGCCAAAATTTCCGAACCGGAAGCGGAACCCTGATTAATCAAGACTATTACCGGATAAGTAATTAACCTGGCATTGCCTTCAGCCAGAAGCTCTTTTCTTTCCTTGCCTTCTCCGAAATCCTCAATAGCCACTATTTGTCCTTTTTCCAAGAACCAACCAGCTATGTTTTGGGCTACCGGTAAATAGCCGCCAGGATTGTTCCTCAGGTCCAAAATTATTTTTTTAGCCGGGCTGCCCAATATCTTAATGGCTGCATTCTTAAAATCATAAACCGCTTCCTCTGAAAAATGATAAAGTTTTAAATAAGCGATGTCGTCTTCCCTGATTTCTAATTTCAACGAAGGGATGTCAATCGTCCCTCTGACTATCTTAATGTCCCTTTCTTCCCCCCATTCTTCCCGGTAAATCGTCAGGACGACTTCCGTGTCTTTAGGTCCGCGGATCCAGTCAACTGCCGTGTCGGCAGCAATGTTATCGGTTGATTTGCCGTCCACTTTCAGGATTTTATCGCCCGGCCTTAAGCCTGCCCTGTGGGCCGGAGTTCCCTCAAGAGGAGCTATCACCTGCAGCTGCTCTTCTTTTATGGCTATCTCCACTCCCACTCCTTCGAAAACTCCCTTAACGTCTTCTAGGAACTTCTTAGCCTCTTCCGGGCTAAAAAAGACCGTGTAGGGATCATCCAGAGATTCTACCATGCCCGAAATCGCTCCGTAAATCATTTCTTCGACATTAAGCTTTTCCCTGTCCCTGTATTTTTCCTCTACTGTTTCCCATGCCTCCCACAAAAGAGAAAAATCAACGCCCTCCGGAGGCAAAACAGGACAAACGATACTGGATTTTCCTGACCAAAAACCGAAAGCGAAAACAATCGGTAAAATCAAAAAAAATAAAACAAAATTTTGTTTTAACTTAGAAAACATTATCCCAATTTACCACAATTAAATGCAAAAGACAAACGAAGCTGAGCAATTAAAAATACCCCAAAGGGTATTTTCATACGTGTGCCCCCGCCGCGACTCGAACGCGGAACCAATAGCTTAAAAGGCTACTGCTCTACCAATTGAGCTACAGGGGCATAAAGGGCTAAACGCCCTCTTCTTTCAATCTTTCTAATAACTCTTTCTGCTTTTTTGTCAACTTTTTGGGCACTTTTATCGTCAATTCAACGTACATATTGCCGGATCCCAATCTTGAGAAACGAGGAACACCCTTGCCTGAGATTTTCAACACTTTTCCTGATTCCGTGCCTGAAGGTACGTTTAGCAAAATTTTAGTTCCTGCCAGCGTTGATATTTCCACCTCGCCGCCCAAAACCGCCTGAGTTAAGGAAATCGGAACGCTGAGGTACAAATCATCCCCCTTTCTTTTGAAAGCCTGGTGGGGTTTAACGAAAATCCTGACGTACAAATTGCCGGCTTTCCCTGCCCTCCTGCCAGCCTCCCCTTTCCCCTCAACCTTTATCACTTGATTGGTGTCTACTCCGGCAGGAACGAAAACATTTATTTCCTCTTTGCTTCTTATCCTTCCTTCTCCCTTGCAAACATTGCACGGTTTTTCAGGCTTTAACCCTTCGCCTCCGCACTCAGGACAAGCAGCGGATCTGGCAAAAGAACCAAAGGGCGTTCTCTTAATCTGCTGCACCCAACCTGTCCCGCGGCAGGAAAAACATTCCTTAACGTGCGTTCCCGGCTCAGCCCCCACTCCCTGGCATCTTAAGCAGGAAACATATTTCTCCAGGATAATTTTTCTTTCTCCTGCCCTGAGAACGTCTTCCAGGGGTATTTCCATTTCAACCTCAATATCTTTGCCTCGTTTTAAATCTCGTTTTTGGGGGCCGGCTCCGAATCCAAAGAAGTCTTCCATAATGTCGCCCAAATCCCCGAAGTCGAATTCAAAATCCATATTCTGCCTTCCGAAAGCGGAACTGAAATCAAACCCCGGGTCAAAACCAGCCCCCTCTTCAAAGACCCGGCCGAACTTATCGTACTGAGCTCTTTTTTCCTTATTGGAAAGCGTCTGGTAAGCCTCGCTTATCTCTTTGAATTTTTGCTCGTCTCCTCCGCTCCTGTCAGGATGATATTTATGAGCCAGTTTATAATAAGCCTTCTTGATATCTTCAGAGCTAGCCTCTTTCGGAACGCCCAAAATTTGATAGTAGTCTTTTGCCATCGAAATGAATTGAAAATTTATTGAAGATCGAAATGAATCGCAGATTCATTGAGTATTATTACTTTTCTTTATATTGTCCCTCTTCCGGTCCTTTATTTTCCCCTTCACCGCCCTGCGGCTTTTCTTGTCCGCCAGCCTGTTTGTACATTTCTGCTCCGATTTTCTGAATTACCTGAGACAACTCTGCGGTCTTTTGTTTAATGTCATCCATATTATCACCATCTTTCACTTTCTTCAACTCATTGACCTTCTCCTCAATCTCTTTTTTCGTCTCAGGGGAAATTTTATCGCCCTCATCCCTCAATGTCTTCTCGGTTGTATAAACCAAGCTGTCGGCCAGATTCTTGGCCTCAATCAAATCTCTCTTTTTCTTGTCTTCTTCAGCGTGCAAATCCGCCTCTCTTTTCATTTTTTCTATTTCTTCCTTGGAAAGACCGATGGACCCCTCTATCCTGACAGACTGGGTTTTGTTGCTCGCCTTGTCTTTTGCCGTAACAGTCAGAATGCCGTTGGCATCGACATCAAAAGCCACTTCAATCTGAGGAATTCCCCTGGGCGAAGGAGGAACGCCGTCCAGAATGAATTTGCCGATTGAACGGTTGTCGTTGGCCATGGGTCTTTCTCCCTGCAGGACATTAATTTCAACCGAGGTCTGGTTGTCAGCGGCAGTTGAAAAAATCTGGGTTTTAGCCGTGGGTATGGTCGTGTTCTTGGCAATCATGACGGTACTCACACCTCCCAAGGTTTCAATGCCCAAAGACAAGGGCAGCACATCCAAAAGCAAAACGCTTTTAACGTCACCCTCAGGCGCCCTGCCCTCTATTTTTGCTCTTAAGATTTCCGCTTCAATGGCAGCTCCGATAGCCACGACTTCCTCGGGGTTAATTGATTTATTGGGCTCCTTGCCGAAGAGATTCTTAACAGCTTCCCTGACTGCCGGAATCAGGGTGGTTCCCCCAACCAGAACCACTTCTTCAATGTCAGCCTTGCTCATTTTTATCTCCTGCAAGGTCTTTTCCATCCTTTCGATGGAACGCTCAACCAAGTCCCTGCTCAAATTATCAAATTCGGCCCGGGATAATTTATAGAGAAGATGTTTGGGACCGGCAGAATCCGCGGAAATGAAAGGCAGATTAATTTCCGTTTCCAAAGCTGAAGACAGTTCGATTTTAGCTTTTTCGGCTGACTCCCTTATCCTTTGTAAGGCTAAGGGGTCTTTGGACAAATCCATTCCTTCGTCTTTTTTAAATTTGTCTATCAGCCAATTTATTATTTTCTGATCAAAGTCTCTGCCGCCCAAGTGCGGCTCCCCGCCCGTAGCCATAACTTCAATCGTTTCGGCAGTGGTATTCAAGACTGAAACATCGAGAGTGCCTCCGCCGAAATCGTAAACTACTATCTGCTGATTAGCTTTCTTGGTAAAGCCGTAGGCCAAGGCTGCAGCTGTGGGCTCGTTGATGATCCTCAAAACGTTAAACCCTGCGATCTCTCCGGCAGCCTTGGTTGCCTTTCTTTGCGAATCGTCAAAATTGGCAGGGCAGGTAATAACCACGTCAGTTATTTTCTCTCCCAGTTTTTCTTCCGCATCCGCTTTCAGCTTCTGCAGAGTCATTGCCGAAATCTCGATGGGAGTGTACCACTTGTCCCCCATCTTTATTTCCACTTCGCCATCCTGCCTTTCCCTTGTTTCATAAGACAAAAGCTTTAACTCCTTCTGTACTTCAGGATCGGAGTATTTTCTGCCGATAAATCTTTTAACCGAGTGAATGGTGTTTTTGGGATTGGTGATTGCCTGTCTCTCTGCCAGGATACCGACCAATCTCTCTCCTGATTTTGACAGGGCTATGATTGAGGGAGTTAAGATCGAACCCTCTCGCGACTCTACGCATTTCGGCTCGCCGTTGGTAATGGAAGCCATCTTTGAAATTGAAGTACCCAGATCAATGCCTAATATTTTTGCCATAGTTTTTTAATGTTTATTTATTATTGCTCAATGAAGTTAAGCTTCATTTCGAGTTTCGCTTCTTTCGGAAGCTCACTTTGTAATCTTAACCTTTGCCGGCCGCAATAAACGACCGTTGATTTTGTATCCTTTTTGGATTTCCTCGACGATAACGCCAGATTTTCCGTCTTTTAATTCGACCTCCGAGTCCGCTAAAGCGGACGAAGGGGGAGATGAAGATTTATCTTCATCGACCTGCCCTACGACTTCGTGAAAATTCGGGTCAAAGTTCTCTCCTATTGATTTTATTTCTTCCAATCCCTGAGTTCTCAGAAAGTCCTGTATCTGGGCCTTGATCATCAGAAGACCTTTGACGTTTCCATCCTCTTTCAGCTTTCCCGGGATCACTCTTTCAGCTGCCTCAAAGTTATCCAGAATGGGCAGGATCTTCAAAGCAAGCTCTTCTCCGCCGTATTTCAGAAGCTCAGAAATTCTTTCCATTTCGGTTTTTTTATAATTCAAAAAGTCAGCTCTCGTTCTTTGCCAACCGGCTAAATATTCTTCTTTTTGCTTTTGACATTCTTCCAGCTCCCGAGCGTCAGCGGCGGAGGGAGAAGAAAGCTTGCTTTCTTCGCCTTCTTTTTCTTTTTTCTCGTCTTTTTTTTCTGACATATGATTGTCCTAATTAGATTTTCTCCAGAGACTTTATTAAATAATGCAGCGAACCTATGCTTTTGTTGTAATCCATTCTTTTCGGCCCCATTATCGCCAGGATCCCTTCTCCCTCCTCTGGAAAATGGCACTTGGTGATTATTGTACTGAATTCCTTTGATTTGGGAAGAGGATTCTCTTTCCCGATGTAAACCTTAATCTCTGAGCTGACTTCCAGGTCCCCTATCTCTTTTTCAAAGCTTTCGAGCATGCCGATAAAATCGCCGACAATGTCTCTTTCTTCGAACTCCGGCTCTTTAATGATTTCCTCCCAACCGTCTTTCCAGAGAATTTTTGAACCAGGCAAATAGCCCAAAGCCAAACTTGACGAGATTGAGGCTAAGTTTTTGGTAATGGACTGAAGGATCTTTACTTCGTCAACCTCAAGCACTGAGCCCCACTCCTGGGGCGAAAGTAAAGAAGAGAATTTATTCTCTTCGCTCAAAAAATCTTTCTCCAGCAGATTATCGACGAAAAAACGATAACCCTTATCCGTGGGAACCCTTCCGGCTGAAGTGTGCGGCTGAGAAATGAAACCGTTCTCGGCCAACTTTTTCATCTCGTTTCTTATGGTAGCCGGGCACACTTGAAACTTCTTGTATCTTTTTTCAAGAAGTTTGGAACTCACCGGCTGGGCGGATCGGATATATTCTGCAACAATACTGTTCAGTATTTCTTTCTGCCTAACGGTCATTTCCATATCTTTATCTTTATCATTATAACAAACCATGATTAGCAGTCAAGGCTTCAGACTGCTAATTCGCCAAAAGACGCTGAACAAACGGAAAAGGTTGGTGGAGACTGAATAATTTGCTACAATAATTTAATGTCCGAACCCAAAAAGACCTTTTTGTTTTTATTGGTCATCCTGGCAATCGCCGCCTTTTTCAGGCTGTGGCAGTTAGATTCCATACCTCCCAGCCTTTGGCCGGATGAAGCGATCAATGCCAATACCGCTGTCAATATTCTAGACAGCAAAACTTTCCAGGTGTTTTATCCTGAGAACCACGGCAGAGAAGGTTTTTTCTTTTTGCTGATTTCCTTTGCCTTTTCCGCTTTCGGGATAAGTGTCTGGTCTTTCAAGCTTGTACCGGCTTTGGCCGGAATTCTCACGGTTCTTGGCCAATATTTTCTTGCCTTGGAACTGTTCCGCAAAAAATCAGTAGCCCTTCTTTCCGCCTTTTTTCTGGCGATTTCTTTCTGGCACATAAACTTCAGCAGGATAGGGTTCCGTGCCATACTCGCCCCTCTCATTCTTACGTTTTCATTCTATTTTTTCTTCCGGGGACTGCGCACAAAAAAGATACTGGACTTTATCTTTTCCGGCCTTATCTTCGGGATGGGCTTCCATACATATATCAGCTTCCGGCTGGCCGTACTGGTGCTGGCTTTTATTCTGATTTTCTGGCTTTTCGTGGCGATCAAAGAAAACTGGAAGAGAAAATATCTTATTTCCGCAGCTGCCCTCCTTTTCGCCATCCTGGTCACGGCCCTGCCTATTGGCATTTACTTTCTCGAAAATCCCGGGGATTTTATGTCCAGAGCCCTCGGCGTTTCCATATTCGAGCAGGCAAATCCTGTCAAAGAATTCGCCAAGAGCCTGGCAATTCACCTGTCAATGTTCAATTTCGCCGGAGACCGTAATCTGCGGCACAACCTCTCAGGTTTTCCCCAACTGTCCCCGATCGTCGGCATTTTCTTCCTCGTAGGATTGTTCTGGGCAATCCGCCGGATTGTCATCTCGTTAAAAAATCACCGGGCAAGCAGGCTTGCGGAAATCGGTATTTTCCTGTTTTTGTTCGTCTGGTTTTTTGCCCTTATCCTGCCCTCTGCTTTGACCGTAGAGGGAATCCCTCACGCCCTAAGAAGCATCGGAGTCATTCCCGCAGCTTATCTTTTTGCAGGAATAGGAGCTTATCTTGTTTATCAGTGGGCTAAAAACAAGTCCGTCCCCAAGGGCATCTTTTTTCTACTGTTGGCGGCAATGACCTTTTCCTCTTTCGTTTTATACTTCATCGTCTGGGCCAACAGTCCTGAGCTGAAAAGCGCTTTTACAACGAGATTTACCGATGTAGGAGCAGAGCTTAACGCACTGCCAGCAGAAACGAAAAAGTATGTTATCAAGAACGAAGGGGACCTGCCCGCAGAAGTGCCCAAATTCATTCAAAGAACGGCAGGAAGAACAGATGATGCCATTTACATCCAACCCGAGGAAGCTGCAACGATTGGTTTCTCTCCCGGCGATTTTATCTTCACAATGAACAAAGAAATCAGCTTCTTAAATCCGGTGAGAGAACGATTCCCCGAGGGACTTCTTAAGGAAAAAGAAAGAATATGGATATACGAAATAAGATAACGACAAACCAGAAAGCTTTCACCTTAGTTGAAATACTGGTAGTCATTGCTGTAATAGGACTTTTATCTTCCATTATCTTTGCCATAACCAGAGGAGCAAACGAACAAGGCAGGATTGCCAAGGGCCTGTACTTTTCCCAGCACCTGCACAACTCCTTAGGCTCATATGCTGCCGGTATCTGGAGTTTTGATGAAGGAACAGGAGTTACTGCCAATGATATATCAGGCTGGGGAAACAACGGAACTCTGGTCAATGCTCCTACCTGGCGATGCGCCAGCGCTGACCTTAGCTACACTCCTTCGGGGCAAGGATGCTCTTTGGAGTTTGACGGCGCGGACGATTATGTGGATGCTGGGAGTGGGACGAATTTGACCATGACTAATGCATTTACATATGAAGCTTGGTTTAAGGCCAATGATGTTACTACATATAGGGTATTCTTGGCGCTTGGTGTTGGGGGAGGCGTTGTAAATACTGGTGATGTTAGAGTTAGTGCTGGTAAAGTTAATGCTTATTGGCATGGTTCAGGAGGTGTTTATGGTGGAAAATTAGGCTCAACTACTTTAACAACTGGAACCTGGTATCATGTAGTAGTTGTCGTTGTTAGTGGTCAATATCCTGTTATTTATCTAAATGGTGTTTCTGAAGGAACCACCATTGGAACAGCTCAGACTTTTGCAGGTACTGGCTGGAAAGCTTGGATTGGAAAGACATTGTATGCAGATGCTGCAAAACCATTTAGCGGTCTTATCGACGAAGTCCGCATCTATGCCACAGCTCTTACTTCTACCCAGATAGAATCCCAGTATTATGCTGGCTTGAATAAATTATTAGCCAAAGGCCAAATAACCGAACAAGAATACCGGCAGCGTTTAGCAAAAACATAAATACGCGGAAAACTTAGCTTAGCTAAGTTACGCAATAAAGGTTAAGAAATATCAAGTATGGTATTAAAACATGAACCTATCCAATAGAACCGTAAATATTGCAGCTCTTCTGCTGCTCGGGATAATGTTTGTCACGGCTGTTTACAGCATGGAAGAAGACTCTCTTACTTTCGACGAACTGGCCCACATTCCGGCAGGATATTCATACCTTGCCAAACAGGATTACAGACTGAATCCGGAGCATCCGCCTCTCTCTAAAGACATTCCAGCCATTCCCCTGCTTTTCCTTAATCTCAATTTTCCGGACAATGGCCAAACCTGGCTGCAGGAAGAATCAGCCCCTGCCTGGTGGATTCAGTTTGATTTCGGCAAAGAACTTCTTTATGGCTCTGGAAATAATCCCAGGGAAATCATTTTCTGGTCGCGATTTGCCGCAATAATAATGCTGATATTTCTCGGCTGGCTCCTTTTCTGGTGGACAAAAAGAATTACCAACAATACTGTTGCTCTGGGCGTTCTTGCGCTTTTTGCTTTTTCCCCGACTTTTCTGGCCCACGGCAGACTGGCCAATACGGATGTCGGCGCTGTTTTTGGAGCGCTGCTGGCAACTATTTTCTGGCTCAGATTCCTTCAAAATCCCTCCTGGAGAAATGTCTTATTTGCCGGCATCAGCTTCGGTGTTGCCATGCTTTTAAAATTTTCCCTTATTCTGCTTGTTCCTTTTTTCATAATCCTGACCTTCCTTTACGTCTTTCTTTTTTCCAAACCTCTTTTGCCTTATCTCAAAAAATCGCTGATAGCAGGGCTGGCAGGATTCATACTGATTGTCTGGCCGGTTTACCAATTCCATGTCTGGAATTATCCTGCCGAGCAGCAGCTCCGGGATACGATAGCCGATATCTCCGGCCATCCCATACCGGTCGCCAAGGACATTGCCATCTGGATGGCAGAGCAAGAACCTCTTCGGGCTCCTGCCCAATACTTAAGAGGCCTCCTTATGGCTTCCCAGCGTACCGCCTGGGGAAACACGACCTATTATCTTGGCGAGATTTCGGCGGGTGGCCAGTGGCACTATTTTCCGCTACTCTATCTTTTAAAAATCCCTCTTGCCTTCCATCTGCTTTCCCTCTGTGCTCTCTGTTTTTTCCTTGTCTGGTTAAGAAGATCATCTTGGCGCTTGATTCTCGATTCAGCCCGCCGGAACTTTTGGCTGATAGCTTTATTCCTGTGGGTCACTATCTACTGGCTGGCCGCCATTGCCGGCAACCTGAACATTGGCATACGCCACTTACTGCCTGTCTTCCCCTTCGCTTACATTCTGGCGATGTTCGGAACTCACCAGGCCGTAAAATCAATCTCTAAAACAAAACTGCGGCAAGCTGCAACAGTTTTTTTCTTTCTTGTTTTTGGCTGGTACGCCTTTTCCTCCTTGTCTGTCTTTCCCCATTATCTTTCTTACTACAACGGACTGGCCGGAGGAACGGAGAACGGCTATGAAATAGCGGTTGATTCCAATTATGACTGGGGCCAGGATTTTTACCGCCTTTTGGCATTTGTTGAAAAAGAAAATATAGAAGAAATATATCTTGATTATTTCGGCGGGGAGGACGAAGAATACTGGCTGGGAGAGAAATACATCCGCCTAAACCCGAAAGGAATAAAAGAGCCGCCCAAAGGATGGCTGGCGGTTTCTCTTAATCAGCTCATGGGAGGGATAGCCAAGCCTGCGCCTGGCTTTGACCAGGAAACCGGCTATTATGACTGGCTTAAAGAGTATTCTCCCGTAGCTAAAGCGGGCTACTCCATTTTTATTTACCGGATAGACTAGTCTCTGTACTTGGGATTGGCAAAATTGCCGAATCTCAATTCAATCCATTCCAACTCTCCCCTTTTTTCCTGAGGAATTTTTTCGTTCAAAAGAGTTTTTAATTTCGTCAGCTGCCATTCTATCTCTCCCCGGGGATTCAAATAGATCTCCCATCCTTCCTGGGTTAAAACGGTCAGCTTGTCAGCCGAGGAAATCACAAGTTCTTTAACGGCAATATTTAAATCCAACTCAAGGTAAGAGTTTATTTCCAGCAGCCGCCTCAGCTCATTTTTCTCAATGACTTTATCGCCCAACTTCATTTCGCCGTCAAAAATTAAAGTCTTTATCAGCGGCTCAAGATCCCCGTTGTTTTCAAAAACAATCCCCTCCCCATCCAGAATGAAACAAGCTTCTTCTTGACAGAAACTTGCCAATCCCCTTCTTTCTGTAGCTGAAACGTTCAGGGAATCAGGAAAATTGCGGCTGATTTCGATCTCGCTTATCGAGGGAAATTCTTTTAAGATATCTTCTTTTATTCTACCGGTATTCACCAGAAAAATGCTTCTGGTAGGGAAGGATAAGACATTGTTTTCCGTCCTTTCCTGAACCAGCAGTTTCAGACGGCCCCGCAAAGCTTCTTGCAGACTGGCAATGTTGATTTCTTTGATCTGGAAAAAATCGGCAAGAAATAAGAAATAAAACAGGGCGAGAGACGAAACCAAAACCAAAAGGGTTAACCAGAGAAAGCGATTGTAATAAATAGGTTTTCTTTTTTTATATCGATGGGGTTTTCTGTGTTGTTTCATGATACTATAAGCCACGCTTAATCTTTCTCATTTTTTCAAAGATGAACGTGAGCCAATATCTGTTCGATAAAGGAAAATCCTGCGTCTTGACGTACTCATACGCTTTTCCGCCAAAACCCATTTTGAAAAGAGTGGGGCCCGCCCAAGGATGACCAGCTTCTTTTTTCGGATCAACGTATCCCCAGAAATCATACAATTTGCATCCTCTTCTCTTTGCCTCTTTTATCGCTTCCCATTGCAGCAGATAAGGGATGGAAAATTTGACAAACCTGCCCAAAGAAGCCGCCTGATGGTAGAAGCCTATACCCTGCCAGAAAATCACCAGGGCTCCGGCAGCCACTTCTCCTTTGTATTTACCAAACAGCCATAAAGCCTCCTTATTACCGGAAAAAACTTCAAACTCTTTCTTTATGTATTCTGCAGAGAAAGGAACGAACTTTTGCCTGATCGCCACTTCTTCGTTAAGCCCCCGATAAAGATCGAAATCCTTTAAGTCTTCGCTCTTCTCAATAATAATATCCGGGTTTTTCATCGCCTGACGGATCAAATAACGGGTGGTTTTACGCATATTCATTAAGAGCTCTTCTTCGGAAGGGCTAATGTCAAGCTTCCAGGTAGCCTCATAAGCTGAGGCGTGCATGGGAGCCAACCTGAACCCCAAATCATGAAATAGCTTCTCATTCTCCTGACTTCTAAGAATGAGCGGCGCCAGCCTGACAAAGCTCGCCCCGTCTTCTTTTGCTATTCTTTTCAGCTCATTCAACAAAGACATTATGGCAGCCCTGCGATCCAAAAACTCACCAAAAGACGGGCCGTGCTGGATCAGAAGGAAAGTTCCCCTCTTGGCTTTTACTTCAATAACCAGAGCCGTACTGATTAATTTTTCCCCGTCAAAAACTCCCCAGCGCCAAATTTTATTTCCTGCTTCCTTCTGAAATTCTCCCCAATTCCAAGACTGAAGAAAAGTCTTGCCTTTGCGTTCGGCAAGAAAGTCTTCCCAGATGTTTTTATTGCTGATTTCCCTTATTTCCATACCTGAGCAATGGCGATGGGTGAAAGATTAATCTTTAGATTCATCGCACTGTTTCAGAAAATCAATAATATTTTCGGCTTCTTTCGCGGAAATGTTAATGTGGGTCGGCAGATTCAGGGTTTCACCGGCCAGTTTTTCGGCTTGCGGACAGCTGCCAATCTCGTAGCCTATTTTATCCAGTCTGGTATCGTGGGGAGCCACAGGAGTCGTATACCAATCCCCTATCAATAAGTTGTTCCGCCATGCCTTTTTGATTATTTTATGGGCTTGTGGGTGCTTAAGCGAAAAACGCAGAAAGACATTGCCTTGCTTGTTTTCCATATCCGGTATTTTATATCCAGTACCCGTTAATTCTTTCAAATAAAATTCGGCGATTTCCTTTCGATGAGCGTTAAACCTTTCCAGTTTTTCAAATTGACTTAAAGCTAAAACTGCTAAAGCTTCCGGAAGCCGTTTCGGAAAGTAGCCCGGCCTCAACCCTCTTTTTTCTTTCCAGTGAACGGCCTTTGACAGGACTCTAAACCATTGAAACAAAACCAACAAGTATTTGCCCAAAACAGAGTAAGTCGGCAGAACCAGCCAGTTCATCAGAACAGGATGAAGAAGCTGCTGTTTTATCCAGAACACAGAAGGATATCCTGTTCTTTCCTGATATTCATTCATCTTTTTGGCAAGCTCATCGTCATTAGTCAAAGCCATGCCCCCATAAACGGAAGAAATGACTTTATCCCTGGAAAAACTGAAGAAAGCCGCCTTACCGAAAGTGCCGACTTTTCTGCCCTTATAGCTAGCCCCCAGCGAATGAGCGCAATCTTCAATCAAAATCAGATTGTTTTTACGGCAAACTTCTAAAACTTCATCCATATCAGCCGGCAGACCAAAAGTGTGCTGGACCATTACTGCCTTACTCTTGGGCCCGATTTTTCTTTTTAGATCCTCCGTATCAATGTTAAAAGTTTCCTTATGGCAATCGACGTAAACCGGCTTTAACCCTGACCAGATTACAGGATTGGCCGCCGCGTTGCAAGTGAAAGCCTGGAGCAAAACCTCACTTACCGAGGCTTTAGCCGAAGGTGAAGATGAGGGCAAACCTCGAAGAGGGAAAACTTCATCGCCCCCTTTTTCCAGGCCCAAAGAGTCCAAGATCGCCATCAGGGCAGACCTGCCGCTGTTAAAAGAAAAAGCATATTTTGCCCCCAGATATTCCTTGAATCGTTCTTCCAATAATTCTACTTCTTTTCCCTTTTTCCATTTCCAAGGCTGGAAAAGCAACTTAAAAGACAAAAAGACATCATCTTTCTCGGTATTGGGAGACAAAGATATAGAAATTGGCTTGAACATAATCTTTTTGAAGATCAGGGAATCAGCAATTCAATGAGGCGGTCGGGCATCCTACTTTCCAGGAGGACTACATCCCCCGGACCGCAAAAACTCCTGATTTTATCGGAAATGGCTTTCGCACCGTCCAAAAATACCGCCTTTTCTCCCGCCCCTTTGGCTAATTCTTTGAACCTGTCTTTCGTGGTGATTATTGCCAGATCGCAAACCTCGCCTATCTTCTCCCCTATCTTTTTATGGACTCTTTCCGAGGCCTCGCCGAGTTCGATTAAACAGGGCATAACAATTACCTTTTTCCCCGGCCAGACTTTCAAATATTCAAGATGGGCGACCACCCCCGTGGGATTGGCCGAATAGGTGGCGTCAATAATATTAAGATCGCCAACCCCCTTTTTCAATTGCATTCCAGATTGCCAGGTCTCAATCTTATTGGAGGCTTTGGCGATATCCTCCAAGGTCATACCTAAATTCTTAGCGCAACAAGCGGCAGCCAATACATTGTAAATATTGTGGATACCGAGAAAATTTAAGTTAAAATCTGCACAATCGCCTTCCTTTGAAAACAGCCTGAAGGAAGTTGATTCTTTTTCCATTTTAATATCGCCCGCCCGCAAGTCAGTTTTTTCTTCAAACATGGAATAGAATTTTATATTTTTCAAGTTCGGATTATAAAGCTCCACTCCTTTTTCTCTGATTAAGGAGCTGTCGTGATTCAAAATAGCCAAACCGTCTTCCGGCAAGCTCTCGATCAATTCCCTTCCCCCTTCAGCCGAAAGCAGGTTCTCCATGTTGCCAAAAGTTGCCAGATGTTGTTCATTGACGCCGGTGACAATGCCGATCTTCGGTTGGACAATGTCGCATAACAATTTTATCCCCCCTTTATTATAAGCTCCCATCTCAACCACAAACACTTCGTGCTCTTCGGTCAAATCGTTGATAATGCATTGAGAAATCCCGACTTCCGAGTTCTGGTGTTCTTTTGTTTTTAAAACCTTGTATTTTTCAGCCAAAATAGTCGCCAAAAATTCCTTGACCGATGTTTTGCCGTAGCTTCCGGTGATGCCGACAACCAACAGATTCTTGAACCTTTCCCTCCTTGCTCTGGCCTGTCTGATTATTTGATCCCGCAGGATAACGGTCAGCGGTTGGAAAGACAGAATCAGAACAGAAGAGAATATCGGCAGTAGGACATCCAGTATCAATAGGATCCTGGCAAACTGTAAAAGCTGAAAACCAAGGGTAAAAAGAAAGGATAAAACCAGCAATTCAAGAGAAATGGCAAAGCTCAGGATGATGCTGGTCTTCTTCGTCAAAACCGGTATTCTAAGCTTCTTCTGGATAACGTTTTTGAAAGCAAAAAGACTCTCAACCAAGAAAATTACAAATATCGAATAAATTAAAACATCCCCGAAAGATTCCGACTTGCTGACCACGTCAGTCAACGCGAGCAAAATCAACAATTTAACGAAAAGCAGCTTATTGAAAATGACTTTCTTTCCTTTTTCCGTTCTGAGAAAATCAACGAACCTTCCGATATGATATTCTTTCAGCTGCCAAAGATAAACCCAGAACAAAACTGATTTTGTAGTCCGGATAAACCAAAGAAAGACAAGGGAATAAAGCATCTTATTTATCCGTTAAAAATTTAAGGATAATCTTGGAAAGCTTTTTCGGCTCTTCCAAATGGGGGCTGTGGCCTATTTTGGGCATTATCTCCAATTCAGAATTACTGATTTTTTCCTTGAAAATATAGGCGTATTTCACCGGGACCATTTTATCTCTCTTCCCCCAGACAATCAAAGTTTTGTTTTTAATATCGACCAAATCGTCCGACAGATCTTCGTTCAAAATATTTCGTATAATCTTTTTCATCATTTCATTGGCCTTAACATAATCTTTTTTCCGCAAAAAGGAATAGAAGATATTCCTGACAGAATCCTTAAACCTGACTAAATATTTTGGGCTTAATATGGCATTGCCGATCCTGACCAAGACAAAAACAGCCGTTGTCTTGATTCCCGGCTTCGGCTTGATCCCGGCCGAGTTGCACAATATTAATTTTTCAACCTTTTCAGGATGCTCATGGGTAAGTCTGATGGCAATTCTTCCGCCAAAGGAGTGGCCCAAAAGAACGAACCTATCAAGACCCAGCCTTTCAGCAAGCTTCAGGACAATCCCAACGTATTCTTTGACGCCCCAGGGCTCTGGAGGAGTTATGCTTTTGCCAAAACCGGAAAAATCAGGAGCTATGACCTTATATCCTTTCCCAGCCAAGATCCGCTGGACCTCAACCCAGGAATCGGAAGATCCTCCCCAGCCGTGCAATATCAAAATAGCAGGACCCTGACCTGCAATTTTGTAGTTTATTTTCGAATTATCAATTAGAATCTGCTTTTCCTGCATTATACTAAAATTTTAGCAGATTAAAGGTGAAAAACAAGCTTCCGCCCAAGGAAGCTATTTAGAAATATGAGACTGTAAATTCCGGGATTTATCGCTACGAAGCTGCCCTCTGAGAGTATTCTTGCTCGGTAATTCGGCCTTTGGCTAATAGGTTTTCCAAGCCAGCATAGTATTGAGATTCTATTTGGGCCGCAGTCAAGGCTGTAGCGTAAACACGGGCTTCGTCAATTATAGCATTAATACTACTTCCATCTGAAATAGTAAGGTTGTATGACGCATCACTAAGTAAAACTCCTGTATTCGTTCCTTGCTGAGAATAATTCATCTCAGTACCATTCATAAAAATGTGCGTCTTTCTATCTCCATAATCATCATAAACCATAACAAGATGCGTCCAAGTATTCTGTGGCATAGTTCCTGACGAAATTGACCTTGCGTATGGCGAAATATCGCTATAAACTGTTGCTTCAATTCTTTCATCATTATATATATTAAAGAATTTATAATTTTTATTAAAAACACGCGGCCAAGCATAATTTCCAAATCCTCTCCAGTACACCCAAGCCTCGTAAGTGAATTGTTCCAAATCATTTAGGCTTGCAGGTTTTCCAATCAAAACATAATTATCTACCCCATTGAACTCCAAAGAGCATCCCTGGCCAGAAGGCGTATAGCCAGAATCTGTGGCAGCGCATCTCCAGGTAGGAGAGCTTACCAAAGTTCCGTTATTTCCCCAGCCGGATATGTCGCTGGCAGCAGTGCCTGTTCCTTCGTCAAAGCTCCAGATGCCGGCAGCGTATGAGCCTAAAGAATTGTGCAGGTGCTGGCTGAATTGGAGGCCCTTGGCAATCCTGCCTTGTTCATTGGCTCCTCTGGTTATGGCAAAGATAATGGAAGATAAAAGCCCGATTACGGCAATAACTACCAGGAGCTCCATTAAAGTGAAGGCCTTCTGCTTGCTGTGTTTCATACTGTACACCTTATTAGAATCAGGCTTTATCTCTTCTGATTTCCTTGAAAGGGAGATATTTTCTTAAGGCCTCGGGAATCAATACGCTGCCGTCTTTTTGCTGGTAATTCTCAATTACCATTATCAGCATCCTACCTATGGCAAAGGCGGTACCGTTAACCGTATGAACAAAATTCAGCTTATTATCCTTATCTTTATAGCGAATATTCAGTCTCCTGGCCTGAAAATCAGTGCAGTTGGAAGTGGAGTGGGTTTCCCTGTAACGATCTTCCGAAGGCATCCAGGTCTCAATATCATATTTTGCGGCAGCCGGCCTGCCCAAATCACCCGTGCAGATGCTGAGAACCCTGTAAGGAAGCTTTAATGCCTGCATTAACCTCTCTTCCATTTCCAGAAAAAATTTATGTTCTTTTTCTGAATCTTCCGGCTTGACAAAACTGAACATTTCCACCTTGTCAAACTGATGAACCCTTAGAATGCCCTTGGTATCTTTTCCGTAGCTGCCTGATTCCCTTCTGAAACAAGTGGAAAAAGCAGCGTACCTCCTGGGCAATTCTTTTCCCTCAAGGATCTCATCAGCATGCATGGCCCCCAAAGACTGCTCAGCCGTTCCCACCAGATACAAGTCGTCCTGCGGAAAGTAATATGCTTCTTCTTTGTCTGTCTGTTCCAGGTAACCCATTCCTCTGGCCATTTCCGATTTCAGCATTACCGGCGGGACTACCGGCCTGAATCCTTCTTTCGTCAAAGTTTCAAAGGCAAAATTAACCAGGGCAAACTCAAGCAAGGCTGCTTCTCCTTTCAGATAGCCGAATCTCGTTCCGGAAACCTTGGCAGCCCTTTTAACGTCTATCAAGTCCATTGATTCTCCGATTTCCAAATAACCCTTGGATTGGAAATTGAATTTAGGTTTCTGCCCTACCTCTCTCAAGGTAATGTTATCCCTTTCGTCTTTTCCTATTGGCGTGTCAGCCAAAGGCAAATTGGGAATTTGAAGCATTAAATCTCTGAATTTTTCCTCAAACTCTTTCAGGGATTTGGTCAATCTGTCGCTGTTCCCATCCAATTCCCTCATTTTTAAAATAATCTTGTTTTTTTCTTTTTCATCTCCGGCCTCCTGGATTTCTTTATTGGCCTTATTTTTCTGTGACCTCATATCTTCCAAAGCCTGAAGCGCCTCCCTTTTTCTCTTGTCAACATCCAAAAGCTCGTCAACATCAACCTTGACCTGTTTGTTCTGGCAGGCTTTTTTAACAATTCCGGGATTTTCGCGAATGAATTTTATATCAAGCATTGAAGTAAATTTAAAGATTTATGAGAGATGAAATGAAAATTTTAATTTTCATTGAACATATTAATTATCTTTTGGCCGCATCGTCGGAAATAAAATTACCTCCCTTAACGAATGCGAATCGGTCAGCAGAGTGACCAGCCTGTCTATGCCCATGCCGAAGCCAGCGGCAGGCGGCATGCCGTATTCCAAAGCCGAAAGAAAATCCTCGTCCATTCTCTGAGCCTCTTCCAGCCCTTTTCTCAAAAGCCTTTCCTGTTCTTCAAACCTTTTTCTCTGCTCTAAAGGATCGTTTAGCTCTGAATATGCGTTAACCAGCTCCCAGCCGGCAACAACCAATTGGAAATTGGCTGATTTTACCGGATCACTTTCCAATGTTTTGGCCAAAGGCTTGGCTTCTGCCGGGTGGTGGATTATGAAAGTCGGCTGCCAGATTTTAGGCAGGCAGTATTTTTTGTAAATTTCATCGGCAACCTCGGCCTTATTCGTGATTTTTGCCGTTTCGATCCCCAGCTTTCGAGCTTCTTTTTTGAGGGTTTCCAAGTTAATTTCTTCAAAATTGATTCCGGCATACTTCTTTAAAAGCTGGTCAAATTCAATTCTGGGCCAGGGAGCCTTAAAATTAATTTGCTTATTTTCGTATTTTATTTGCAGGCTTGAGAAAACTTTCTTTAACAAAGCTTCAAAAAGTTTTTCGGTGAACTTCATCAAGTCTTTGTAATCGGCATAAGCCCAGTAAAACTCAAGCATGGTAAAGTCAGGGTTATGTGATCTGTCCACTCCTTCGTTGCGGAAACACTTACCCATCTCATAGACCTTTTCAAATCCTCCCACCAGCAGTCTTTTAAGGTAAAGCTCGGGAGCTATTCTCATATAAAGATCAATATTAAGGGCATTTAGGTAGGTTTTAAAAGGCCTGGCCTTGGCTCCCCCGTAAATAGGCTGCAGGATAGGAGTCTCCACTTCAAGAAAACCTTCTTTGTCCAAAAATTCCCTGATAGCTTTCGTTATTTTGGTTCTCGCTTCAAACTTAGATTTTACCTCCGGGCTAAAAATCAGGTCCAAATATCTTTTTCTGAATCTTTCCTCGACATCCTGCAGACCATGCCATTTTTCCGGCAAAGGTAAAAGGGATTTAGCCAGCATTTTAAAAGAAACTGCCTCAATCGTTTTCTCCCCCTTTTTCGTTTTAAATAAAAACCCTCTTAATTCGATGAAATCGCCAATGTCAAAGATGTCTAAAAAAAGCTTATACCCCTTCTCCCCCAATTTATCTTTTCTCAAAAAAGCCTGTATTTTCCCTGTTCCGTCTTCAACATCCAGAAAGGTTAAACCGCCGTGCCCCCTTTGAGACTTTATTCTGCCTGCCAGGATTATTTCTTCTTTGGAGCGGGACAATTTGTTAAAATCACGGATCGCGCCTGCGATTTCATGGGTTCTTTTTGTTTTTTCAGGATACGGATTTAAAAGGGATTTTTTAATCCCTTCCAACTTTTTCAACCTGTTTTTTTTCAACTCATCTATGGTTGCCATATATTTAATATTATCTTGAAATATCTCATATTTCAAGCAGATGCGATGAGGACTTCGTCCTCATCTTAACCTTCGCTTCCTTCGGAAGCTTGGTTCGTGAAGTACCATTCTAAAACTTCCTTGGCAACGGGCAGGACAGCGGCCTGAACACCTTTTACGTTTTCGACCATCACCGTTAAAACAATCTCAGGATCCTCGTAAGGAGCAAAAACAGTTATCCAGTTATGGTATCTGTCTTGCCCCAATTCTGCGGTTCCTGTTTTGGCGGCAGAGTTTACCGGCAGAGAATTCAGAATAACGGCTGAGGCCTGGGGCGAATTGAAACCGGTTACTGCCTGCCTCATGCCCTCCCTGACGACCTCAAGATTTTCAGGGTCAATGAAGTTTTCTCTTAAAACCTCGGGCTTGAATTCTTCGACCACCTCAAACTCGCCAGAAGAACCGCTAATGATTTCACGGACGACCTGCGGCTTCAATAATTTGCCGCCATTGGCAATCGCCGCAATGGAAGTTACCACCTCCAATGGAGTGATTTGAAGGTATTCCTGGCCGATTGAAAGATAATAAGTATTGCCGTCCCACCATCCTTCTCCCAGCGTATTTCTTTTCCATTCTATATCGGGAACAAAACCTGCGGCTTCAGAAGGCAGGTCAATCCCGGTTCTCTCGGTCCAGCCAAATAATTTAAGATATTCTTTGATTTTTGTAGGACCCAATCCTTCTTGCTCTCCGTATCCTCCGCCGATACTGTAAAAATAAACATTAGAAGATTGAGCAATGGCTTTTCTCATGTCTACCCAGCCGTGAACCGTCCAATCGTTAAATCTGTAAACTATTTCCGGGTTGTATTGGTGGGGAACCTCAATGTACCCTGCGCTGTAGATCTGCTCTTGAGGAGCAATTATTTGTTCCTGCAAAGCCGCTGAGGCGATCAAGGGCTTTATGGTGGAACCGGTCAGATACCTGCCGGAAATCGCTCTGTTGAAAAGCGGGTTAAGCTTTTGGGAATCATCCAAAAGAGATTGCAGTGAAGCTGCATCCGCCCCCTTCTGGAATAAATTATTGTCAAAACTCGGCAAAGAAACCAAAGCCATGATTCCTCCGGTTTTTGGATCCATGGCCACGGCCACAGCTCCCTTGGCTCCAAGCTCTTTGTATTTTTTTTCCAGCTCTTCACTCAGCTTCCTCTGCAAGTCGGCATCCAGCCACAAAACCAAGCTTTCACCTGACTCAGGCAAAGAAAGAATCTCCTGAGATAACGCCTGGCCGAAAACATCTCTCTCAACCCTTAATTTGCCCGGATTTTTTCTCAAATATCTTTCGTAATAGCTCTCCACCCCGGTCCTGCCGACATAATCGGAAACTGAATAAAACTCAGGGGCTAAAGTCAGCTCTTCGTTGTTTATTTTCGCCGTATAGCCTAAAACCTGGGCGAAAACTTCACCCTCTTTATACTCCCTGACAACGTTCTTCTCTATCCGGCAATCAGAATCTTCCCCATTTCTCGCTTCAAACAGAATCAGATCCTGATGAGAGAGGTTTTTGACGACTTCCTCCCCGCAAACCAAATCAAAGGTCGATTTGTTAAAAACCAACTGCTCCATATTCCTGTCGTAAATAACTCCTCGTTCCGCCTGAATCTGATGAATAATGAATTTATTTCTCTCCGCCAGCTGGACGAAATCTTTCCCTTCCACCACCTGAAGCTGAAAGGTTTTAAACAAAAGGAACGATATTATCAGGAAACAAAAAACAAAAAACCCCTGAATGATTACCCTGAGAAGCGGAACTTCGAATCTCTTCTCCGAAAGACCAAGCTGTTTTTCTTTCTTTTCAGCCAAAGAATCCAACAGAATTTCGTGGGGTTCTATGTCTTCCTTAAAAGCGAACCGAACATTGTTCCTCCTTCTAAATCTTCTTAACGATAGGAAATCTAACATATTTTTCAGAAATTATCTTTAAAAAAAGAAAGATTGCCAGCATAATTAAGATATAAAATCCAAAAAACCCTCCTGCATTATTAAGTGAGAAAACATCAAGATAGAATCCACCGATCAAGGCAGCGATAATTTTATCTTTTGATGAAGAGCTGAAAAGGTGGACGAGAATTACGGCAATTAACACAAAATTGGGGAGAAATCCTGACAGGCTAAAATGGACCAAAAAGCTGGCTTGAAGCAAGGTTAAAATGTAAAGAATAACTATAAAGAAAATGATTCTTTTTGTCATCCGAATGAATTAAGAATCTGTTAATGAAGGATGAACAAGTAATCCAGGCTACCAACATCAAAAGCAGGAGTTATTTCTGCGCTCTGGAAGGGGTCAACATCGGATTTATTCACCTCTTTAACTTTTCCCACCAGAAAACCGGGGGGGTAGACGCCGCCCAAGACTGAAGTGACAACAACATCATTCTCAAATATCTCCTTTTCCTTAGGGATCAGACCGAAGGAAAGGCCGGAACCGCCCTTTCCTTTTATTACACCGTCCACTTCCCTTTCCAAAATTGTTGCTCCGAAAGAGCTGTTTTCGTTAGAAATCAAAATCACTTCCGAAAACCTGCCGTAGACCGCACCTATCTTTCCCAGGATAACTTTTTGTTCCGTAATAACGGTCATTCCCCCAGAAACGCCGTCTTCTTCCCCCTTATTGATCAGAATGGAATCCTGAGAGATGTCTTTATTCATTACCCTGGCAAGGATTAGTTCCGACTCTTTTTCCAAAGCAAGGCCCAAGGCTTCCCTCAAAACCTCATTCTCTTTTTCCTGTTCGACCAGGCCGGCTATCCTGACCAAAAGCTCTTGATTTTCAAGACGAAGATCCTCCGCTTCCTTCTTGAGAGCGCCTGTTCTTAAAATACCCGTCAGAAAATCAGAAACGTTCTTTCCTCCCTGCCAAAACGATCTTTGGATGGGTGAAGACAACCAAAAGAAAAAATTCTTGGCCTTTCCTGAAAGATCGGTAAGATTAAAAACGGTAATGAAGACCGATAAAACCAACAAAACAGCAACTGTTTTTTTGAAATTCCCACGCAACATTAGGCTAACTTTATCATAAAATCCTTGCTATTGACAGGACTTTTTGTATCAATATACTAATGTTAGACCAAACTTCCATTCATAATTTATCATCCTATATATGCGGAAGTGAAGGTAAAAATGAGAATTCAATTCTCATTGCTCAATAAAAAAAGGTCGGCCAATATAAGAATAAATTTTAGTCATTCATGACAGAAGATAAACTTTTTACCCAAGAGGAAGATGAAGAATTCTCTGGGCTGGAAGAAGAAGAATTAGGGGCAGACGAAGATAACGAAGAAGCAGAGGAAGACAATTGGGACGAAAACATAGAATAAAATAGTTAATTCATTTAAACAAAAACCCCGCTAAAACGCGGGTTTTTGTTTAAAGACGCTGGGGTGGCGGCTACCTACTTTCGCACAAAAATATGCACTATCATCGGCCTTGAGGGATTTCACTTCCGTGTTCGAAATGGGAACGGGTGGGACACCCTCAGCATTACCGCCACCTCAGCGTCCTTTATCATTGCCAACTATATTATTTACGGTTATTAGTTACCAGCCCAGCTAACCTGGGCAGGAAAATTTATGATCGATTAGTACTGCTCGGCTGAATGCATTGCTGCACTTACACCTGCAGCCTATTAACCCTGTAGTCTCCAGGGAATCTATGAGTCCTAATCTTGGGGTCCGCTTCGCGCTTAGATGCTTTCAGCGCTTATCGGTTCCCGACTTAGCTACCCAGCGGTGCTCCTGGCGGAACAGCTGGTACACCAGAGGTCAGTTCCTTCGGGTCCTCTCGTACTACGAAGAACTCCCCTCAAGACTCGACGCCTACGGTAGATAGGGACCAACCTGTCTCACGACGGTTTGAACCCAGCTCACGTACCTCTTTAATTGGCGAACAGCCAAACCCTTGGGACCTACTACAGCCCCAGGATGAGATGAGCCGACATCGCTGTCGATAATTTTTCTCCAATTACTTGGAGGATCGGACTATATCTTCTTCCACTAAGCTTTCGAAATAAGCCGTGGAGCTGACGTATTAGCCCCTCAGCAAACCTGAGGAACTCTGACCTAATAAGGTCAAGTCTCTACGGGGGAAGATGAAATTTATACAAATTTCATCGACCTTCCCACGGTATTATCCACATATTTATTATAACATATGGATTTCACCGTTATAAGTCAGTTTTTTCGTTTCGTCCTAGGGACGAAATACAGCATTACTGCTGTAGCACCCCGATATGTTAAGGTGCCGAACAGAGCCGTTGATGTGGACTCGCGGGCTCTACTAGCCTGTTATCCCCGGGGTAACTTTTGGTTGATGATCTTCCGCGGTTCTACGAACCACGGTCGGTTCACTAAGTTCGAGTTTCCTCTCTGCGCGAGTTATCCCTCTTGCAGTCAAGCCGGCTTATGCCTTTACACGATCAGCACGATTTCCATCCGTGCCTAGCCGACCTTAATAAACGCCTCCGTTACCTTTTAGGAGGCAAGCGCCCCACTTAAACTGCCCATTAAACACTGTCCCCGCGTATTAACGCAGATTAGAATAAAGGTTTTAAAAGACGGGTGTTTCATTGGCGGCTCCATTCGTCCCGAAAGACGAATCTCAAAGCCTACCCGCTACGCTACGCATCCAAAACCTAAATTCAATGTCTAACTACAGTAAAGCTCCCGGGGTCTTTCCGTCTAGCCGTAGGTAACCGGCATCTTCACCGGTATTGCGTTTTCACCGGGCGCCTCGTTGAGACAGTCCCCAAGTCGTGAAGCCTTT
>Ga0265297_10000504_pt1 | contig 113122 bp, 103 predicted proteins | sample Munlanlwell13791_FD_192502 | JGI IMG/M metagenome (GOLD analysis project Ga0265297, IMG submission 192502) | Leachate microbial communities from a municipal landfill in Southern Ontario, Canada - Leachate well 137-91 | ecosystem: Engineered > Solid waste > Landfill > Unclassified | place...
CAAACAATAAATACCAAAGTTTTCCACGATAACTGGGCAAGCGATTAACGGTTTGCCAGCGATATAAAAGTTGATCGTTGGACGATTGTAGATTATCCATGTTTTTTTGTTTTTAAACTTAAAGCCAAGGCTATTATAGCAAATTTTACGCTTATTTGACAAGCAAGTAAAAAAAATCTAAAATACAAAAGAATTTTTGATTTGCAAAGAAGATTTGGAGAGATGCCTGAGTGGTCGAAAGGGGCACCCTGCTAAGGTGTTATCTCAGAAATGGGATCGCAGGTTCGAATCCTGTTCTCTCCGCTAAAAAAAAGGAAGGGGAATTTCCCCTTCCTTTTTTTTAGTGAATAGAAAAAAGGATGAGAACCGTAGGTTCGGGCAATTGAGCGGATGAGCGAAATGACAAAGCTTGCTTTGACATTTCCGAAGTAGCGATGATTGCCCTAGCAGCCGAGCGCAGCGAGGATGACAGTATCCTGTTCTCTGATTCAAAAATGTTCATTTCAAAAATTGCAAAATGTTTGGAGAGATGCCTGAGTGGTCGAAAGGGGCACCCTGCTAAGGTGTTATCCCAGAAATGGGATCGCAGGTTCGAATCCTGTTCTCTCCGCTAAAACGAAAACGCTCGGCCTTGTGCCGAGTGTTTTTGTTTTATTGGAACAGGATGAGAAGTTTACACCCGGAGGGTGAATCCTGTTCTCTCCGCTAAATAAAAAAGAACCGATAAATCGGTTTTTTTTATTTATTAGCACGGTGAAAACAAGATGAGAACCGTAGGTTCGGGCAATTGAGCGGATGAGCCGCACTTTTTCCAAACTGCCAAAGAACCTGTTAAAAACAATCGGCTCGAACCATATTTTGAAAAGAACAAAAGAACATTCTTTATTCAATTCCGAAACCCAAGGATAAGCCATAAGACAAGGGCTTATTTGGCTAATCTTGACAAAAAGAATATATCCTGTTATATTAGTATCAGTAATCCAAGAAGGATTATTTAGCTTTTTAACACTAGAGATAGACGCTTTTGTTCGATAACAGCACACTGCATATCTTCTTCTGTTGTAAGGTGTATGGTGTGCTGTACTAATCGAGCAATCAAACAAAACTAACGAGAGGAGAAACCAATGGAAGCAACAATCGTACATGCTCTCCCGCAGTCCTGTTTTCTGCCCGGGGGCGTTATCATGCTGATTCGCATGGAAATGCTGCCGAAGCTCAAGGCCGTGATGTCTGATGAGGAGATCGTCGCCGCTTCGAAGGGACAACAGCCGAGACTCGACCAGATGAGAGCAATCACATGTCGTGGTTGCGCCGAGGTTCGGTGTCCTCTGAACTTCCAGTATCGGCCATCCGGCGGTCTCGGAGACCTAATGAACGGTCAGTATGCGGAACGTATCGAGAAGGGCAATGAGCTTCTCGCGCGGCTTCTGCCCGAGGCGAAGAAGGCGGAGCTCGAGCGGGACGGAATCAAGGTCGTCGCGATACAGATGATCTCGAGGAAAAATCCCAAGCTCATCTTCTGGTTCACTCGCGGCGACAGAACGCAACGGGTGAGCTGTGAAGTCGGCAGGCGTCGCCTCAGGACGAACGAGGGCGAGGAGGACTTGTTCTCGTTCGAGCAGTTGGTTCAGAAGATCGAGGAAGCGTGTCACGCGTTCGCCTGATCTCCCCCCGACAACCGGCCTCGATCGCAGCACTCTGTGTTGCGGTCGAGGCCTTTTTTCTTTTTTGATTTATTTCTTTAATTTTCATAAAATACATTTGTATTTGCTTCGCAAATCCATATTTAATTGCCGACAAAGAAAAACTTAGAATTGTTAAAAAGTGCGGCTCCGCCGCTCGATTTGCCCCTCGCCCGCCGTAGGCGGCAAACATCCTGTTCTCTCTCCACCTAAGTTTGCATGAGACACAACTTTTTGCTAAATTTAATATATAAAAGCTGGATAATAACCAGTTATATGAAATTTGCTTTTTCTTTTCGCCTGTTGGCAAACGCATTTCTGTAAGGAAGAAAACTTTATTATTTTTTGTAATAAATTTACATTATGAAAATATTATCTTGGAATGTCAGTGGCGCTCATCTATTTTTTGAATCATTGGAAGATGCTATTTCTTATGACAAAGAAGACGTAAGTTATTTTTCACAAAAAATTAAAGAATCCGAGTGTGAAATAATAGGACTACAAGAATCACACACGCCCATTGATGAAAATGAGTCATCACAATCAAAAATATTCGCTGATTATGTGAAATATAAATATTTTGATACTCATGCCTACGGTAAGTCTCACATTAAAAGTGGCAACTATTTATCATTGAGTAATATTTCAAAATACAAAATTCTTAGAAGTTATTTTTATCAAATTCCTAATCCTAATCTTAATATAAAAAGACCCAATGGTGATGTTTGGACTTCATTCGATGTCGGTTTTTTAATCTCAGAAATTGAATATGATGGCAAGATTATAAATTTTGCAAATGGACACATGGTGCCATTTCACTATTTTAAAAGAGATTTTACTGAACCGGAATTCGAACCGGTTAGGCAATCAATTACAACATTATTTCTTGATTTATTAGAAAAACCAACGCTTGTTGTTTGCGATTTTAATTATAATGATCTGCAAAAACTTATACCCAATGTCTTTGCTAAAAATTGTTACAAAAAACCTTTTATAAAAACTGAAACAACCCCTGGACGCGGGCAACAAGACCACATCCTTTGTTCATATCATTGGGAATTGCTTGACCATTCCGTTGTTAAATTAAATTCCGACCATTATCAATGTATCGCAGATTTAAAATTATCAAAATAAGGAGTCTTTGATTTTAAACATTCCCCCCTGCCCCCGCTGCGCTCTCCTCCTTTCAGTCGTCGGGGCATATAACAGCGGATATGAGGCTGTGTGAAATAATAAATTTATTTAATAGTTTTATTATGTATTCAAAAAAATTAGCAAAAATATCAATCAAAAAAGGTGCAATCCAAAAAAATTAAAATAGTTTTTACAGAATTATCATTACGCAAATGTCTAATGTAGAGTGCAATTCAATTAAGGGTGGTAAAATAAGCATTCCGAAAGAAAAGCTTGTTTTTCGTCCCTCGGTTTATGGCGTGATTATTAATGATGAGAAAATTCTCATGATTCGTAATAAAAGCAATGGAAAATTATTTTTCCCTGGTGGTGGCGTTAATTTAGGAGAAACATTATTAAACGCCCTAAAAAGAGAAGTTATTGAAGAGACCGGCATTGAAATTGAGGTTGAAAAATTTCTTCACTTCAAAGAACAATTTTTTTACTGGGATCCAGGCGATGAGGCATATCACAGTTTTAATTTTTTCTATATCTGTCGGCCAAAAACCATTGAATTAATTGATGATAATAAAGTTGATGATGAAGAAGCTGAAAAGCCCCGATGGATTGACCTAAAAGAAATGAAACAAACTGGGAATAATCTGGAGACAGTTGAAGAAGTCCTCAAACTTTTATCATGATTAAAATCCAATAAAATATTAACTAAAATGAAAATATTTTTTATAAGACATGGCCAAACTAATTATAATGTATTGGGATTATGCAATGATGACATTTCAAAAGATGTTCATCTTACCGATTTGGGAAAACAACAAGCCGAAAGCATACAAAAACAAATCAAAAACGTCTCCCTGGATTTAGTAATAACATCGGAATTTCCTAGAGCAAAAGAAACAGCCTCAATCATCGTAAAAGATCAATCCATAAATTTTAAAATTGATTCAAGATTAAATGATAGAAAAACTGGCGAATTTGAAGGTAAACCGGCTATCGATTTTTTAAATTCTTTAAAAAAAGATAAATTTAATTTAAAGTTTGAAAATGGGGAATCTTTTCTGGAAGAAAAACAAAGAGTTCACGAATTTTTAACTGAATTATCAAATTATAAGCATCAAAATATTCTTGTGGTGACACATTGTGAAATCTTACAAATTATTAATGGTTATTATAATAAATTAACCGATGACGAAATATTAAGTATTAACATTAATAATTGCCAAGTTTTAGAAATAATCATTTAATATATTATTCTATGCCGACGGACAAAAAAACTATCCAATCCTACGACAACTATGCGGTTAATTGGGCCGAAAAATTAAAAACTGGCAATAACCACGCTCACAAATTTTTGGAAAAACCAGCAATGTACAAAAAACTTCCTAATCTAAAAGGAAAAAGTGTTTTATGCGTGGGTTGTGGATCCGGAGAAGAATGCGAACACCTGGCTAAACTTGGTGCCAAAAAAGTTGTCGGTATCGATATTTCCAAAGGTTTAATTGAAGTAGCTAAACAAAGTTATCCTAAACTTGAATTTCATGTCATGGATATGGAAAAAATCAATTTTTCCGAAAATTCTTATGATTTTGTTTATTCCAGTTTAACAATGCACTATGTGAAGAATTGGACGAAAACATTAAAAGGAATTTACAAAGTTCTAAAAAAAAATGGCTCTTTTCTTTTCTCAACCCACCACCCCATCAAATGGGGCGCTGAAGTTCATAGATCTAAGGAAAAAAACGTTTTCCTAATGGGCTATGAAAAATACGAATTTGGAAAAAGTAAAATTTTTGGCGATTATCTCAACAGCAGAAAAATTGATGACATCTGGTTTGATAAATTCAAAGTCAGTTATTATCACCGTCCGCTTTCCGAAATTATCAACGATATTATAAAAAGCGGTTTTATTATTGCAGATTTTCTTGAACCAAAACCAATAAAAAGCATAATTAAAGAAAAACCGATTTTCTATGATGTGCACACAAAAATTCCACTTTTCATGATATTTGAATTGAAAAAAATAAAAAATAAAAAATAAATAAATGCAAATTCACATTTTAGGAAATGTTTGCTCTGGAAAAACACACCTAGCAAAAAAACTTGCCCAGAAATTTCAGCTGGAATATTTTTCTTTAGATGAAATATCATTTAAAAATAATCATAGCAAAAGAACAGAAAAAGAAATTAACGACAAAATACAAGAACTTGTAAAAAAGAAAAATAGAATAAGCGAAGGTATTTTTATCAATGAAAAATGGGCGCAAATTCTGATTGAAAACACGGAAAAAGTTTATATTCTTAAAGTTAACCCAATTATATTATTAGCAAGGGTGTTTAAACGAAACTTTGAACTAAGAAAAAAGAAAACTCCGGAATCATTTGAACATTTTCTAAAAATGCTTAAATATGCCTTATTTTACAATAAAAAAATTCTTAAGGAATACAAATCACAATTACAACAAATTGGTATTGATTATAAAGAAGTAAAAGGTGAAGAAGATATTATTAAAGATCTTCAGTAATCTTCTACATATCCCGCTTCTCCCCCACACCCCGAAACAATCTCTCTAAAATTGAAGCAAAAACTGTCACGGCAATGGGCATGCAAGCAATGGCTGCGCCGAACAATAACATTCCGGGTGCGTCATCGGCTTCGGCGATGGGCAACAATAGCGGCATTCCACCAACATACAAAGTGGCAATCACTCCGGCCCCGTATTTAATATTTCGCAAAGTTTTCACCGCCAACACTGAAAATGCTTTGTTTTGATCAATATAATTTAAAAACTTGAGTGTTTGCCACAAAACCCAATAAAACGGCAGGAGCGTGGCGTATAAACCAACCATAATCAAACGAATAGCATAAACGGCGAACGTGCCAGGAAACTCTTCCGCGCTCCCCTGCCACATGGACGGAAAAACAAAAATCGCAAAAACCAATGATAGTGCGAACAAAACCACCATAAAAAATCTTAGAAAATGCGTGGACCTTAGTTTCATAAATGTATTTTATTTATTTTTCTTAACTCTATAGAGTATTTTAAGCTGTTAGGAAGGTAGCGTCAATGAGTTCGGGACTTTTTTATTTATAGGTCTAAAGCGTTCCCCTCAATTGCCTCAAAAATAAATTTTTGCTATCCTTTCAATTAGACAAATAAATTACTCCTTATTCTAGACTTTTTTTTATTTATCATAGATAATAAAAAAACAATTTTGGAAACCTAACTAAATTTTACATATGTTAAATTTTAAAAAAGATATAGCCCCGATTGGTGGATGGCTCACCGAAGACGAAGGCGTTTTTCTTTACCAGAATGCAAAAAAAGTAAACCCAGACGATACAATTGTGGAAATTGGCTCATGGAAAGGGAAATCCACGATTTGTCTTGCTAAAGGTTCACAAAACGGCAATCAAGCAACAATCTACGCGGTTGATCCTCATATTGGATCATCAGAACATCACAAAATGTTTGGCAAAGTAGATACTTTTCAGGAATTTCAACAAAACATAAAAGATGCAGGTGTTGAACAATACGTTAAACCAATCCGTGAAACATCAGAAAATGCCTCGAAAAACTTTCATAAAACAGTAGGATTCTTATTTGTGGATGGAGCACATGAATTCAAACTTGTACAAACAGATATAAAATCTTGGTTTTCAAAAATCAAAGATGGTGGGATAATTGCTTTCCATGACAGTTGGGCTTGGCCTGGTCCAAATTTCGCAACTGCTATTTTACTTTTATCGTCTTCCCAAATTAAAAATCCAAAATTAACCGATACGATAAGTTTTTTCGAAAAAACACAAAAAAATTCCTTTTTTGACAGAATTAAAAATATATTTTTTTTGTTATATCGAATTTTATTTGGACGGATTGGTGCCATTAAACTCAGTCGCAAAGGAACTGTCATTAAATAAATATTAATCCATAATAATCAAAACCCTATTGATATGAAAAAACTCATCCTTGCTACCATCGCACTACTGACAATTATTGGACTAGCTTATTTGGGATCGATTCTCCTAAAAGCAGACGACACTGAAACTCCGCTGTCCAAAAGCAATAACGAAAAGCCAATGCCACCAGTGGAAAAACCTTTAATTGATACTACTCTTATAAATAAAACTTCTAACATGATTACCCTGGAAACAAACTACGGCACCATTGTTTTTGAAACTTACAATGCTGACGCTCCCAAGACAGTCGCCAATTTTATCAAACTGGCCCAAAGCGGTTATTACGATGAATTAACCTTTCACCGAGTGATTCCAGGCTTTATGATTCAAGGTGGCGATCCAAACGGCAATGGCACCGGTGGTCCTGGTTATCAATTTGAAGATGAATTAAATCCAAACACTCCATCCTACAAAGAAGGTTATAAAAAAGGCGTAGTGGCCATGGCCAATGCTGGTCCAAACACCAATGGTAGCCAATTTTTCATTATGACTGCTGATTATCGTCTTCCCAATGATTATACCATTTTCGGGAAAGTGGTTTCCGGCCAAGACGTGGTTGATCAAATCGCCAACGTTCCTAGAGACCGCAACGATCGTCCGTTGGAACCGGTAATTATGAAAACAGTGAGCGTGGAATAGGAAAATCATATGGCCGATCAAAGACTGATTAATCTCAAAAATCTTATTATTCAAGCGATTAAATCCGATAATCCAGAAGATTTTACCACGGGAATTTTTGATTTATTGTTTGACATTGATGAAGAACTAACCGAACGCCGACCCAAAACCATCAACGAACTGGAAAAAATGAATTTGCTTGAGTTTTTAAATTCCAAAGAAGGAAAATTTGAGTATTATCTGAACGACGGTGGCTTCTCCCGTCTCTTTCTAAAAATAGAGAGAGATGGTGAGCTGAACGCCATCATTCCAATGGATCTATCCAAACGCAAAGTTGTTGATAAATGGCGGGCAATGGGTGCGGAGGAAGTTTTCCAATATAAATATGAAGAGCGCCCGGATTTGAGGGTAAAATAAAAATATGAATATCCAACCCTTCATCAATCAAATAAAAAAATCATTTCCGAATTTTAAATACACTTCGGCAAAAATTTTAAAATCCGGTTTTGACCACGATGTTTTATTAATGGATAAAAAAATCATTTTTCGTTTTCCCAAATCAAAGGAATATCAAAAGCTTTTAGCCTACGAAATTCCGTTGTTGAATTATTTAAGCAAAAAATTATCGGTGGAAATCCCCCATTATAGCTACGTTGCTACTGATTATCATTTTGCCGGATATAAAATTCTGCCAGGAAAAACCCTGAATAATAAATTATTGAAAACCCTAAAAAAATCCGAGAAAACACTGCTAATTAAAAAACTGGCGGATTTTCTAAGTAACTTGCATCAAATCCCTGTTAAAAACTTTCTGAAATATGACTTAAAACCAGAAAAACCCAATATTCAGCAAAACCAGTTCTTCACGGCCATCAAAAAACAAGTTTTTCCAAGATTAAAAGAAAAAGAGCAAATAATGATTGAAAACTTTATTCTGGAATGGAAAAACCAAGCCAGTGCAGTTAAAAATACACTCACCCACAACGATCTCAGTGGCGATAATATTTTTTGGGATAATAAAAAGTTAAATTTAGGAATCATTGATTTTAGTGATCGTAAAATCACTGACCCGGCTCATGATTTTGCGCCCTTCTTTGAATTCGGGGAGGATCTTGTCAAATCCATCTATCAAAAATACCAAGGCCACAAAGACGCCCAGTTTTTGCAAAGAGCTCAGCGCTATTATAAAAAAATCGCACTGGATTTGTTATTGTTAAACAGTAAGAAATCAGCTGCAGAATGGCTCAATGCCTATAAATTGTTCAAGAAAAGATTTCATAGATAAAATTCTACAAAAAAATCCCCCGTCGGGGGATTTTTTTAATCACTACTATTTACTTTTTTTCGGTTTTTTCTTTTCTTTCTTCTGAGAATTATTTCCTTTGGCCATAGAAATGTATTCATGAATAATAATATATTATTAGCATAAAATAGACTTTTTCACAAATCACGCCCATCATCAAAACACTTACTTTTTTTAATAATTTGCACTATAATACGAAATGACATTTTGTTTTATTATCTAAATTCTGTTTTATGCCCATTATTGAAGTAAAAAATTTAGTAAAAGAATTTAATGATTTTGTAGCCGTTGATAACATTTCTTTTAATGTGGAAGCCGGAGAAATTTTTGCGTTTTTAGGACCGAACGGCGCCGGCAAATCCACGACCATCAAAATGCTCACGACCATCCTCCATCCCAGCGATGGCATCATTAAATTAAATGGTTTCGATCCGGTGAAAGAAGCTAATCAAGTGCGTCAATCTTTTGGTATTGTTTTTCAAGATCAAAGTCTGGATGATCAATTGACCGCTTGGGAAAACATGGAATTTCATGGAGTTTTATATAACATCGCCAAACCGTTACGCCGCCAACGCATTGAAGAAATGCTGCGCCTGGTGGAATTATGGGACAAAAAAGATGTTTTGGTGCAAACTTTTTCCGGTGGCATGAAACGCCGTTTGGAAATTGCTCGCGGTTTAGTGCACAGTCCAAAAATATTTTTTCTAGATGAACCAACGCTGGGCTTAGATCCACAAACAAAAAATCGGCTCTGGGATTATTTGCGTGATTTGAACAAACGCGAAGGCACCACTATTTTCTTTACCACACATTATATGGAAGAAGCAGAAAAGATGGCCCAAAGAATTGCCATTATTGATAAAGGCAAAATTGTGGCCGAAGGGACATCCGAACAACTAAAAGCCAAAACACACACTGATTCTTTAGAAGCCGCCTTCTTGGAACTTACCGGCAAGGACATTCGCGAAGAGCATGTCAATAATCATAATAATTTTAGACCTCGTTAAATTTACATCTATGAAAACTATTTATATTTTGTGGCTCAGACAACTAAAACGTCATTACCGTTCTAAATCTCGGGTACTCGGTTCTATTGCCCAGCCGATGTTGTTTTTACTCTCCCTGGGTTTTGGTTTTAACTCCATTTTTGCCAAAGCCGGCGCTGGTGATTATATTAATTTTTTAACTCCAGGAATCATTGGCATGACTTTAATTTTCACTTCAATTTTTTCCGGCATGGAAATCATTTGGGATAGACAATTTGGCTTTTTAAAAGAAATTCTGGTGGCACCGGTGTCTCGTTTAAATATTATGATTGGCAGAACCTTGGGCGGAGCGAGCGTCGCTGTGCTGCAAGGAATTTTCATTTATTTCATGGCCATGTTGGTCGGTTTTCGACCCGTCAGCTGGTATGCTTTGCCAGCAATTATTGGCGTGATGTTATTAATTTCTTTATTGTTCACGGCGCTCGGCACGATGGTTGCTTCCCGCATGAAAGATATGCACGGTTTTCAGTTGGTTATGAATTTTTTGGTCATGCCACTATTTTTCTTATCCGGCGCGCTTTTTCCTTTGGATGGATTACCGACAGCACTTTCTCTGGTCGCCTCAGCCAATCCACTTTCCTATGGTGTAGACGCTCTGCGACAATTGATTATCGGGACGGGGTATTATGGTTTAGGACTTGATTTAATCGTTCTCAGCGCTTGCTGCGCCCTCTTCCTCTTCCTGGGAGCCTATTCCTTTAAAACCATGGAAGCCTAAAATCAGAAACATTGTATTGTATTTGAATTTATATTATAATTCAAAAAATTAATTCACTTTTGTTAATATCAAAATTTTATGTCCCAAGAAAAAAGCACTTCATGGCAAATGTTTCTAATTGTCATTACCACCCTAGTATTAATCAGTGGTATTGCTGGTATTCTTTATGTTTCAAGAAATGACGAAACCATCAGTAAGCCACCTGTTTCCATCACCATTGAACCAAAAGATGAAAAGATTGAAAATGAAGTCCCAATGGAAGCAATTTCCTACGAAAATCCAAACTTTGCCATCACTCTTAACAAAAGCATTGTGCCATTTTCCTATAATGCAGAAGAGTTAACTGCCATGGCAGAAGAATGTGGTAATCAAACAAGTCCTAATTATTTTTCCCAATTGCTAGAAAAATTTAGCCAAACTGATAAAACTGTTTATTCCTTTAATTATGTTGGTGCCAGCCAAGAAGCTGATACTTTCATAATCACTGTCATTCCAAACAAAGCTAATTACAAAACCATGGAAGAATTTAAAAATGATTTTGATATTTGTGGTGCCGGTGGCGAAGAATATCCTAGTATGTTAAATGATAACTGGTTATTATTTGTTAATTCCTGTGGTAGTGGCTTTGATGATGGATCTGGTGCAGTCAATGGTTGCTCAGAAATCAAAACCGCAATTGAACCTAGCTTGAAATTAAACTAACTGAAACTGAATTCTATAATAAAAAAAAATCGCCGGTATTGTCACCGACGATTTTTTATTTTATCTTATTTTTTTCTCCCAGTACTCACATGTTTAATCGGAGCTTTGAATTTAGAATCTGTCCCAGGACCGGTTGATCGGGATAAATTCGGTAATTTTACATGGCGTTTACCAGGAGCTTCAGTGGATGAAGCGGCTTGCTTGTTTTTTGGATTTTGCATTTGAATTTTTGTTATAAATAGAAAAATAATTATCAATAATATTATACACCTAATTAAACCTTAAATCTATTTTCTTTTTCTAAGCGTCACACCGGAACGACGTGGGGCTGGACGAAATTTTGATTTTACTTCGCCTTCGCCATCACCAAAGGTTTCAGCCCAATTGGGAAATCGTGAACGTCCCCGCGCCGGCGCTGAACTGCCAGCATTGTAGGAACGTGAACCACGAGAATTAGAACGACTACGCTCTGATCTACCAGGACGATTGCCACGCACCGGGCGACCAACATAATCACTCCGACCAGCACGCTCCGGCGCATTAAAACTAACTCCAGTATTAATTTTTTTATTTTTCGCAGTAAAATTTAATTTTAATAAAACCGCAGCCATTTCCAAGGCACTATACTCATCACCGATAATTTGCTCGGTCCAATTCAAATATTTTTCCAAATCACCTTTTTTCAGTTCATCCACGATTTTTTCCCGCTGATTGGTCAACCAAACTTCATTGAAATCATCCACCGACGGCACCAAACCACGCTTAATCTCCATATTGTTAATTCTTTCAATGCGACGTAAATGATAAATTTCTCGCCCCACCAAAAAAGTAAAAGCTCGTCCACTCTTGCCGGCACGCGCCGTGCGACCAATACGATGCACAAAATCTTCATCATCACGTGGAAAATCATAGTTGAAAACCGCATCAATATTACGCACATCAATACCACGACCAGCCACGTCGGTGGCCACCAAAATCTCCACTTTCCCACTATGAAAATCCGCCATCACCTTATCTCGTTGGCGTTGAAACAAATCACCATGCAAACCTTCCGCTCGATAACCACGACTCTTCAAATTTTCCACCACATCCGCCACTTTAATTTTTGTATTACAAAAAACCAAAGTTAATTTCAAAGCATTGATATCAACTAAGCGAGCCAAGGCTTCGGTTTTCGCCGATTCGGACAACTCATAATAAAATTGTTCAATCTTAGGCGTAGACATTTTTTGACTGGTGACATCAATGTGCAAAGGATCATGCTGGTGATTTTTCATCAATTGCAAAATATCTTTGGAAGCCGTAGCCGTAAACATAATAGTCTGACGCTCCGCTGGCACATCGTGTAAAATTACATCTAAATCCTCTCGAAATCCCATGTCCAACATTTCATCCGCTTCATCCAAAACCACGATTTTCACCGTTTGAGGACGAATGGAACCACGGCGCAAATGATCCATGAAACGACCAGGCGTCCCAATAATAATCGCTGGATTATATTTCAAAGCCTGTAACTGCCGATACATTTCTTGACCACCATAGACCGGTGCCACCAAAATTCCATCATTGTATTTCAACAATTTTCGACATTCCTCGGTGGCCTGGATTACTAATTCTCGGGTAGGACACAAAATAATCACCTGCAAAGCTTTTTTCTTTTTATCAATCTTTTCAATCACCGGAATCAAAAAAGCCGCTGTTTTTCCAGTTCCGGTCTGGGCCTGAGCAATCACGTCCCGCCCCTTTAAAATCTCGGGAATCGCCGCTGATTGAATATGCGACGCTTCTTCAAAGCCCAAATCCACAATCGCCTTCAAAGTCGGGGCAGACAGCCCAAATTCAGTAAATTTTAAATTATCCATAGCCATATCTTTATTTATTAAAAAATATCATAATCACCACATATTATACACCTATTTAAAAATTTGTCGCCTGTTTTACTTGTTTATTGTTCTAAAATTACGCTATAATAAATGAGTAAGCACTAAGTCATAAACCATAATTTTATGGGATTATTCCAATGGACAAATGAGAAAATCAAAAATCTCACCTGGGTGGACATGGTTTTCACCAAAATGGCAGTGATGGCTTTTACGCTAACCGTCGCCAAACTTTGGCCAACAATTCTAGGACTTGATTGGTATTGGTACGCCGGTGCTTTCTTAATTTTAGCGATGCGCCCACTTTATAAATTTTTTAGGTAAGAAATGGAAACGCCAAATTTAGACCGACTGCTAAGGGAATTAAAAAACTTAAATCTGCCTCTCGGTCATTTTGCAATTTTCGGCAGTGCTCCCCTGGCGATTCGTGGTTTGCGCGATAGTCATGATTTGGATATAATTGTCAGCGATGAACTGTATCAAAAACTAAAAGCACAATATTCCTCTCCGGAATACCAATCTCCGTTGGGATTTTTGAAAATCAATGACTTTGAAATAAGTAATCAATGGATGAATGACAGTAGCAAAGTGTCGCAAATGATTACCGAAGCGGAAATAATTAACGACTGGCCGTTTGTGGTACTTTCCTATGTAATCACCTGGAAAACTAATATGGGACGAGATAAGGATAAAATTGATTTAGAAATGATCAATGAATATTTAAAACTTGCGAAAAGTTAATTATTCTTTTAAAATACAAACCTGGAGAGATGCCTGAGTGGTCGAAAGGGACGGTCTTGAAAACCGTTAGCTGTGTTGAACGGCTCGAGGGTTCAAATCCCTCTCTCTCCGCTACCAAACAAAAAACCGCCTACTGGCGGTTTTTTGTTTGCATTAAGATACAAGTTTTTGGTATATTTAGGATATAAAATTTGGATAAACACTAGTTAGGTGAAATAGTAAATAATTCTTTCAATATGACCAAGTATATTTTGCACGGTGGCGAGACTAAAAGGCAATCACCAAATAATAAAAAATTTTTTAGTGAAATAACAAGCGGTTTATCAGATGGTGCCACTATTTTATGTGTGTATTTTGCCAGGGAAAAAGAAAGATGGTCAAACGCACTTGAACAAGATAAAATACATTTTTCTTCCACTACGCAACAAAAAGTTTTTAAGTTCGTACTGGCTGACGACAAAACAGATAATCTTATAGAACAGATAAAACAAGCGAATGCGATATATTTGCGCGGTGGAAATACTGAAATATTAAAAGAAAAGCTAGGTATGGTCAATAATCTTAGCGAATTATGGCAAGGAAAAATTGTGGCTGCATCCTCAGCTGGAGTATATGTTTTATCCAAGTATTATTACACAAACAGCAAAGATGACATTTATAAAGGTTTTGGGATACTGCCGATAAAAGCTTTTTGTCACTACACAAAAGAAAAAGCTAACAAACTAGACACATTAAAGAATTTCGGTGAAGATTTAGAAGTTTATGCTATTCCAGAAGAAAAATTTTTTATTATCGAACAATAAAAACCGAAAATTATTTACAATATCCCGTAAAACAACATGAACCCCAAAACATTTATTTTTTAAAAGCAAAAAGTTATGAAAATCGCACTAACAAATTTGTGTAAACCGGAAGATTTTGCAAAACACAAAAATTATCAGGATGCAATAAATTTTTTAAATGAGGAAAATATTGAATATCTTGATTTTTGTTCCGGCGAAAGTGATTTAGATAATTTAATAATTTAATAATTTAATAATTTAATTATAAATACAATGGAAACACCAAAACAAGAATTTATAGAAAATATGGAGCAAGAAAAAAAATACACCTCACGGATAAAATTATCATTTTTCAGACATGGGGAAAAAGAAAACGATAAATCAAAACCTGATTATCAAATTAGGTTAACAGAAAGTGGTAGAAAAGATAGCGTAGAAAAAAGTGATACTCTAAATATAAAACAATCAGTCGCATTTGGTAGCCAAAGAAAAAGAACACAAGAAACCGCAGCCTTAAGAATGGCTGGAAACCAGGAAGAAATAACCGGTGAGGAAACCCTTGAAGAACTTAAAAGAAAATTAGATAGTGAGTTTCATGGGGTCGGATCTAAAATCGGTGTAGATCGAAAATTGAATTTCCATATTGATACCGAAAGTGATTTCGGTAAAACTTCTTTAGAAAATTGTAAAGATGGTCATTACTTAAAATTTCTAGTTGAGAATAGCGATAAAATGGCTAAAGAAACCGAAGATAAAAAATCTTTTACTTACTCAAAAGGCGCATCAAATGTTGCAAAAATAATTGAAAAATATTTAAAGATTAGTGATAGATGGGATAATCTTGTACAAAATTCACAGAAAAATTATGATGATACCTTAGAAAGATACTTTGGCACACATTTAAGTGTTGGTGAGTGTTTTCTAGCTCGAGTAATTGAAGAAACAGAAGGTAAGGAGAGAAGAGATGAATTTATTCAAGCACTTAATAACCAAGGGTTTGATTACAACGAAGGTTTTGATTTAGAAATTTTGAAACAAAACGAAGCACGACCAATTGTTCATATATTCTTCAAAAAAGAACTTGACGACCAAAAAGGAGAGAAAAAAACTTTTGAATTTGATAAAAATTTAGGACTGGATTTAATAAAAAAAATAGCGGAAAACAATCAATAAATTACAAAAAAGAATAAAGAAATTTCTAGCTATTTCACATAACACGACATATCCGGTTCAGATATACCGAAATATTAGCTAAAATAATAATGAATTCTTCTCTTTCGTAACTAATTTAATGAAGTAAATTTTATTTTATGAAAACATTTGAAAAACCATTTGGACATTTATATGGTAAAGAAAAAGAAGTCATTATTAAAATTACCAGTTTATTATATAAATCATTTTGATAACATTATAACTTTTTCGTAAAGATGGGAAAATGCTCGGCCTTGTGCCGAGTGTTTTTTTTTGAAATAGGAAAAATTTAATTTATACACACATTGACACTAGGTCACAATTGTTTTAATATAAAAAAAGTGAGTAATATTGCTCACAAACTAGCGGAATGCTAGTTCCTTGAAAACTACGGAACGTAGGAGAACCATCATGAACGTTAACTCATCGAAGAACAAAAAGCTCATCAAACAATATCCATTTCTGACTGAGGTTCTGGGGACACCAATGGAACCATACTACAAAAGAGAGGAAGCACGTATCACCGATTCAATCATCGATGAACTCACCATTCGCGTCGAAAAAGCTGATGGCGATCTGATGTTTCGCTCTGCCAATAATGTTGGACTGAACGATTCGTCTGTCATCCTGTCGATTAAGGAAGACAAAAAAGGGCAAGTCGGAAAACAGGGCGAGTATGCGTTCGCCGTCGGAAAAGAAAATCAAATAATCACCTATCTGAATTTCTCACGGTATCCAGAAAATTGCGGTCAAATTTATGCAAATACTGTTTTGTGGGAGACTCACCCTTATTATCTTACGCGCATCAAAGACATTAGTGAGGAGACAAAGTATATCGTCTGGGTTACTGTCAATGCATGGTATCTAGACACGAAAAATGATGACATACCCTGTGGCAGGTGCGGAGAGTTCAAAAATCGTTCCATTCGCATTACGATATATGGCACACCGAATCAGGGCTTCAAAAAGCTACGGGAGGAATCCAGTGTGTATTTGAATCTCTCACTGGATAACAACTTGATAGTTCGTGGCGCAATCGAAAAAGACCACGATATCGTCACCATCGGCGGTATGCTCTACGAGATGTGCATCACGTTTCAGGACGAGGTGTACTTCAACGGGATGAAGGATGTGCTTGATAACGGAGAATTCCGTGGTGCGTCCGGTCAGTTTGGCGCGGTCAAAGTGCTCTGCGCCGAGATGTGCGGATACGATCGAGTTATGCTCGAGGATTCCGTGAGCTATGTCACTTTCCAACTCCGTCCTGGCTCGAAGCACATGTACGTGCTCGGGCAACAGGGAACTCTTCCCCAGATTCGTAATCTTGTGAAAACGGTGGTGCGGATGTGGCGTGATCCCGAAATACGGAAAGCATTCAAACCGAACGAAAACGTGTCGGTAATGTAATCCACAGTTTAAGTTCAATATTCAGGGTGTGCATGGAGAGAAATCTCCGCAGCGCACCCTCTTTTTTTAAACGCCATTTGGCGTTTTTTTGTTTAATGCTATAATACAAATATAATTCTATATTCAAACAAATATGCCTACAGCCGATTGGTATTCACAAATTATTAAACCAACTTGGTCGCCACCAGCCTGGCTTTTCGGACCAGTTTGGTCATTTCTTTACCTTTTAATCGCCGCTTCTTTCGGCACCGTGTTTTATAAAACTATTACCGGCAGTCTATCTTGGCTAGTTGCTTTGCCATTTGTGCTCAATCTTGTGTTTAATTTTGCTTTTACACCACTACAATTCGGATTAAAAAACAATCTTTTAGCATCCATTGATATTTTACTGATTTTAGGAACACTGATTTGGGCAATGATAGCCATCTATCCTCATATCCGTTGGGTTGCTTATATACAAATCCCCTACCTGCTTTGGGTTTCCTTTGCCAGCGTTTTGCAATTGACGATTACATATTTGAATAAATAAAACATAAGTAAAAAAAATCTTATGAAAAACACCTTAATAAAAATTTTGGCGGGCGTGGCTTATGTCGCCATGGTGACAGTGAATTTTTTAGCCAACGGCCTACCAATCAATAATCGCTCCACCGGAGAAATCTCCGATGCCTACCCTAACCTTTTCGCGCCAGCCGGGATAACCTTTTCCATTTGGGGCTTGATTTATCTTTTGCTGGCCGGCTATGTTATCTATCAATTTATCAAAAGCAGCCAAGGAAAAGAAAATCTTTTCAGTAAAATCAATCCGGTTTTTATAATCAGTTCACTTGCTAATATTTCCTGGATATTCGCTTGGCATTATGATTATATCGGTCTTTCCGTCATTATAATGGCAGTTATCCTGCTTTCGCTTATCAAAATCGCCAATATTCTTCGAGCGGAACAATTCACTTCATTGGAAAAACTTTTCATTAAAGTACCATTTAGCGTGTACTTTGGCTGGATCACCGTAGCGGCCATCGCCAATATCACTGTATTTTTAGTGAGTCTTGGCTGGAACGGTTTTGGTATTGCCGATTTTGTCTGGACAAGCATTATTTTAGTCGTCGGCGCTTTAATTGGCATTTGGCGAACTAACCATGATAAAAATATCGCCTATGCTTTGGTGCTAGTTTGGGCTTATCTCGGAATATTACTGAAACACTTCTCCGCCACTGGCTTCAACGGACAATATCCAATAGTAATTGCTACCGTTATTGGCTGTCTAGTTTTATTTGGGGGTTTTATTGGAAGACTTGTTTATAAGAAATAAACGATTAAAACTATACAATTATGGATGAAAAACATGTAAATATTATTGGTTGGTTTGCCAGTCTGATGGCGATTTCTATGTATATTTCCTATATAGATCAAATTATCTTAAATCTAAACGGTCAGCCCGGATCAACCATTCTACCAATTATTACGGTAATTAATTGCTTTGCCTGGGCTTCCTATGGATACCTGAAACCCCGCAAAGACTGGCCCATTATAATTTGTAATATTCCAGGGATTATTCTTGGTTTTATCACTGCCGTAACATCTTTCTAAAAAATATTCATAAATAAATACTATTACCCCCAATATAATTTTGGGTTGTTTCTATTTTCTCAAAAAAAAATTGATATTTGAAAATATAACATTTTTTTATTGTATTGACTTTTTAACAAATTAATACTTAAATAAAAATGTCCGCTAAAATCACAACACGAACAACAAAACAACTCAGAAAAGGAGACTACCTATGGAATTCTGGGAATATATCTACTCCATAACCATCATTTGGTGCTTACCGTTGCTCTGGCTCGCATTAACTCTCGTGCCTGGTCACAACACGTTCAATCATCAGCCACCTAAATGGAGTCTAATGATTTGCTGTCTTGGTATCTTGCAAATTGTTTTTCTCGGTACCACTCATGGAGCTGCACTACTGATACCATTCTGGTTACTAATTATCAGCGGAGCTCCAACCAGTGCCATTGTAATCGGAACTTTGGCAATGTTACTTTCCTACATGGCAGTTGCTTTCGCGATGGTTTCACGAGATAGTAATTTCAGCCGCAACAAGTAAACCCTGCCCTCAAATCAGCATGTTCGCCATAAACATAACTGAACGAGGGCTTTTTTTATGATTATTTTTCATTTTCAAACTTGCCTAATCACTTAGAAATTAATATAATTCAAAAGATTAATCAGCAAATAAAAAAGTTATCAAAAAATTTCATTCAACCATACTAAACCATCAAAACCTATGACAAAAAAATTGAAAATTGTCATTTCCGGATCATTTAGCCGTAATTTTGAAGGAATAAAAAAAAACATTAAAGAATTTAAGCGATTAGGACTTGATGTTTTATCACCAAAAGATTCTAATGTGCTCAATACTGCTAATGATTTTGTACTTTTAGAAAGTGATGAAAGCACGGACATCAAAGTATTGGAACAAACCCATCTTGACGCCATAACATCAGCGGACGCTTTATACATTTATAATCATGAAGATTATCTTGGCGATTCCTCAAAAATGGAACTAGGCTGGGCATTGGCGCTGGGAAAAGCGATTTTTTGCAAAGAAAAATCAAAAGATTCTACTCTACAATTATTTTGCGGCCAGGTGGCGACACCGGAAGAAGCAAAAAATATTCTTGAAAATCGCTCCCCTTTGGATTCCATAAATGAACGATCCTCGGTGGCCGAACTTCAAAATTATATTCACGAGATGGTTATCCGTCGTGGTTTTGAAGAGGAAAGCCCACGCGATGCGATGTTAATGATGGTTGAAGAAGTCGGTGAAATGGCCAAAGCCATGCGTAAATATATTGGACTAAAAACTGATCAAGACAAACAGGACCGTTATACCAAACTGGAACACGAACTGGCTGATGTTTTCATTTATCTTCTGGATATTGCTAATTTGCTGAACGTTTCTTTATTCAAAGCACTACACGAAAAGGAAAAAGAAAACGAAACAAGAACTTGGAATTAAAAAAAATTTTATGTCTGACAAAATCATCATCAAGGGAGTGCGGGTTAATAATTTAAAAAACATCTCCGTTGAAATTCCTAAAAACAAATTGGTGGTATTTACCGGCGTTTCCGGCTCAGGAAAATCGTCCCTGGTTTTTGATACTATTTACACCGAAGCCCAGCGCCAGCTGATTGAAACGTTTTCATCTTTCGCGCGCGCTCGCATGCCAAAATTATCCAAACCGGATTTTGACGAAATTAAAAATATTTCCACCGCCATTGTGATTGATCAAAAACGCATGGGCAATAATTTGCGCAGCACCATCGGCACGGCTACGGAATTATATACTTATCTCCGACTGCTCTTCTCCCGTTGCGGTGATAAATTCATCGGACCGTCTTTTGTTTTTGGTTTTAATCATCCGTTAGGCATGTGCCCGGCTTGCAAAGGTCTTGGTAAAAAAATCAAAATTGATTTGGATCTTTTACTGGATAAAAATAAATCCATTCGAGAAGGAGCAATCAATCATCCTGACTACAAAGTTGAAGGCTGGCATTGGCGCGAAATGATGGTGATGAACCTGTTTGATGTGGACAAAAAACTTAAAGATTTTACAGAAACCGAATTAAATTTATTTTTATATGCTTCGGCAGTGCCCATCGTGAAAGCCCACGGCGCTGGCACTTATCAAAAAAACTTTGAAGGCGTTGTCAAAAAACTGGAACGGGTTTACATCGGCAAGAATAAAGAAGAATTACCAGAAGGCAGAAAAAACGCCTACGATCAATATTTTACCTATCAAGATTGTGATGATTGCGGTGGCTCTAGAATCAACGAACAAGCCCGCTCGGTCAAAGTTAACGGCAAAACCATTCCCGAATTGGTACAAATGGAATTCAATGATTTAGATAAATTCTTAGCCGAAATAAAAGATGAACTAGCCTCAGCGATGATTAAAAAAATGCGCCAAATTTTAGCTCATCTAATTGAAATCGGCGTTGGTTATTTATCACTCAATCGAAGTGTGGGCACTTTATCCGGCGGTGAAAGTCAAAGAGTGAAAATGGCCCGACAATTGGACTGCGATTTGGTGGATATGATGTATATTTTGGATGAACCATCAATCGGTTTACATCCACGCGATATCAACAAACTAATGGAAATGCTTTTCAAACTGAAAGCCAAAGGCAACAGTGTTTTCGTGGTGGAACATGATCCGGCAGTAATCAAACAAGCTGAATATATTATTGATATTGGGCCAAAAGCCGGCAGTTTGGGCGGCGAAGTAGTTTACGCCGGCACTTTTGATGGTTTGAAAAATTCTCACGGTTTAACCGCCGAATATTTGAATCGCCAAGAAACCGTCAGGAATCAACGCAAAGCGTGGCAGGAATTTTTTCCTATTAATAATGCCAAAGCTCATAATTTAAAAAATGTTTCCACTAAAATCCCGAAAGGCGTGCTCACCTGCATTACCGGCGTGGCTGGTTCTGGCAAAAGCAGTTTAATCAATGAAGTTTTTTTGAAAAATCATCCGGATGCGATTGTCATTGATCAAAGTGCGGTCGGAAAATCATCTCGCTCCATTCCCGCCACCTATATCGGCGTTTTTGATTTGATTCGTAAAGAATTAGCCAAAGCGACCGGCGCCAACCCCGCTCAATTTAGTTTCAACTCCAAAGGCGCCTGCCCTAAATGTAAAGGTTTGGGAACCATCAGCTATGAAATGAGTTTTATGGATGAAGTTAAAGTGATCTGCGATGAATGTAATGGACAACGCTACACTGAAAAAATTCTGGCGTTAAAATATAAAGGTAAAAATATTTTTGAAATTCTCAGCACCACCATCAAAGAATTGCTGGATTTTTTTGAAGCCAAAGAAATCAAACGTAAACTCAGCATTTTAGATGCAGTTGGTTTAGATTATTTGGAACTGGGACAAGCGCTCAGCACGCTCTCCGGCGGTGAATGCCAACGTATCAAATTGGCTTCGGAGTTACACAAAAAAGGCAACATTTACATTATGGATGAACCGAGCACCGGTTTGCATTTGGCAGATATTGAAAAACTGATAAAAATCATTAAAAATTTGGTGGATAATAACAATACGGTCATCGTCATTGAACATAATTTGGATATTGTGAAACACGCTGATTGGGTGATTGATTTGGGACCAGAAGGCGGTAGCCAAGGCGGTCAAATTTTGTTTGAAGGCACGCCGGAAGATTTAAGTAAATGTGGAAGAAGTTATACTGGAAAATATTTGAAGGAATATTTAACTTAATTTTTATGCCCAAAGCAAAATTTTCTCTCAATTACCCAGACACGCCAGCTCTTCTAAAAATAGTTCGGCAAACCGATCATCAGATTTTGGGACGCTGGGCGTTGGCCTGCGCCCAACGCGTTCTCCCCTATTTTGAAAAAGAATTTCCTGGTGATTCACGACCACGACTGGCTTTAGATACTCTCAAACAATGGATTAAAAGTGGCGTGTTTAAAATGTCCGTGATTCGTCAGGCGGCTCTTGGAGCTCACGCTGCCGCGCGCGCGGCACGTCCCGAGTCCATGGCACGTTCGGCGGCGCGCGCGGCCGGCCAAGCAGTAGCCACGGCACACGTAAAAACACATTCCTTAGCAGCTGCCAATTATGTTTTACAAACAATTTTCTATGCCAAATACCACCACGATGTGGATAAATGGCTGAGCAAGGAACGAGCTTGGCAAATAAACAAGCTAGAGAGTTTGAGAAAATAAACTGATCATAAATATTTAACTTAAAACTGAAAATAAAGCTATGCCTAATGATAAAAATTTCCTCCCCCCACAACCAGAACAAACTCCACAAAACCAATATCAAAAAATCATAAACGAACTGCAAACAATGGCAGAAGAAGATCAAGAAATCAGAAAATTGGCAATTTCTTATCGAAAAGATCTACCGGAAAATTTTGATTTAGAAAATTTTCAAAAGGAAATGGAAACAATTGATAAAAATAATCTTGAAAAACTAAAAAATATTGTTGAAAAAATTGGCTGGCCAAGTATTTCTAAAGTTGGAGAAAAAGCCTCTCACAATGCATGGTTAATCATACAACACGCTGACAACGATGTTGATTTTCAAGAAAAATGTTTATCATTAATGAAAAATGAAAATCATGAAAAAGCAGCACTGAGTGACATTGCTTATTTAACGGATCGAATAGCTGTAAACAAACACCAAGGACAACTTTATGGAACGCAATTCATAAAAAATGCTAATGGAAAAATGGAAGTCCAACCGATAATTGATCCAGAAAATCTTGACAATCGACGGAAAGAAATGGGAATGGAATCATTTAGTGAGTATGAAAAAACAATGCAAAGTTTATATGATTAGAAAAATTAAATTTTATGAACAAAAACGAGAATTCAATTTCACAAAACCCAGAACAAACTCCTAACAACCAATTGGATTTGGAATTTAATTCGTTGGAGACGGAATTTTCCGGACATGACCGACTGCTAATGACCAGACAATTGATGGAGGAAATTTTTCGGCCTGATGTCAAAAAGACTTACCGATGGTTTATTGAAAATGAAAAAGGTGAAATCGTTCCCAATAAAAATTATCCCAAAGAAAAATTTCAAAACTCTTTGCAAACTAAAATAGCGCGCACCGGTGGCCCACTGAAACATTTTTTCTTACCGGATATTCCTGGTGGCGAAGGTAGTTTACAAAATATTCGTGAAGCTTATAACAGTCGGACCAGTTATCTAAAAAGTGACAAACATCTTTTTATGAAAATCGGCCAAGGTGAAATGTGGACCATCCCTCGCCAAGAAAATCCTTACCTGCTCATCTCAATGTCCGAGTGTAGTGCTCTTATTGGCAAAACTGCTGATAAATTAATAATCGCTCACATTAGCTTCTCACTTTTAAACCAAATCGAAAAAACGATTAAATTCATGCAAGCCCAAGGCGTTGAACTGGCCAATATTTACGCAATTGCCAGCACCGGAGCTCAGCAAGCACAAAAAACCCAACAAAATTCTGAGAAACGTGCCACGAGCACTCAAAATTATCTTGATTTAGAAATTCCTCCGAAAAATATTCAAGAATTTTCCTATAATCTCGGGCCGGATGATGGTCTAGGACGCTCCACCATGGAAAATCTCACCGAAATTATTATTTGTAATGATAACATTTTCAAATATTCTTTTGATTTGTTAAATGATAAATATGCCAAAGGCGCTTATCATCAAACCTTTGTGGAAGATTCATATAAGGATGAAGAAATAATTGAGTTTTAAGAAAAATATTTATCGAATTCGAGGACATTGCAATCCACCTTCGCCAATTGCTACGGTGGACACGGTTCAAGGCTCTTTACACATAAAATAATCGCCTACCGGCGTTTGTCACCTTTTGTGTGTACAAAAGGTGACACCAAAAAACGCCGCCTCCTGCCGAACACGGATAATTTGGGGTTCATTGTTCGCTTCCTCGCAAACTCGTCACCGTTTTGCCTTTTACAAAGTCAAAACGGTTGACTCAAACACGCTGCTCGGATTTTGGCTTCGCCAAAACCACTCCAATTCACCGCCAAATTATTACCTTCGTTCGACAAGAGGCGGCATTAAAAATAAATAATTCTAATTTATCTCTACCATAGGGGCGTATTACATACGCCCTTCCCTATATCATAGACCATCAGTTCATCAGACGAATCAGAGTTCAAGATAAAAAAAAATCGGACCTAAATCCGATAATGTGAAAAACTTACTGCGGGCTGACTGCCCTAATTGAGCTGCTCCAACTCGCCCTCGTGGTAGACGGCGTTTTTGCCGTTGTCCATCTTCACGAACCAGAGCAAACTGTCGTGCAAGGGCACAGGCTCCGCCACCACACCCTTACTGCCCACCGGCTGACGCGCTTCGATGGCGAGGTAGTGAACGTTGATGACGTCAGTCTCCAGAAAAAGCTTCTGGACCACCACGGCTTTACCAATTTTCATTTTTTTATCCATCACAATCCCTCCTTCGGGTGCGCCTAAAGCGCGGTTAGAAAACATTGATATTAAACCTGATTAAGTCAAAAATGTCAAATAAAAATGGGGATTAATCATACTGCCCTAATTTTTGATTTTTTACCATAACTTGCTATAATTTAAGTTAATAAATAGTTTTGAAAACTAATAAAAATTTTTAATTAAAAACAAGTTCTATGAACACAAACATTAAAGGCCTTTTGCGTGGTCTTTTACTGGTTGGCGCTTTTGTTGTGCTAAGTGTCTTGCCAGCAAACGCTTTAATTCTCCAATGGAATCTAACTTATTATGCCGGTGATCACGGAGTGATTGTCGGTGACGGTAGTCAAATTGTTTTAGATGGTAATGATGGCACCCCTGTCGGCGTAACTGCTGATCCTGATTATTGGTTTTACCAATGGTCAGATGGCAACACTGATAATCCTCGTACTGATTTAGCGGTAACCGAAGATATCACTGTGACAGCCGAATATTTACCAAATGTTCCAAGCATTGTTTATGTGGATGATGATTACACTGATATCGGCGCCAATGATGGCCATCTTTGGGGTTATGATGCCTTTGATAACATTCCTGAAGCGTTATTAAATGTTGGACCAGACGCTACCATTAACGTGGCTGATGGAACCTACGAATCAACAAACACCATTGAAATTACAACACCTGGAATTACCATTAGCGGACCAACTCCCGTTGATATGGAAGCTTTACCATTAGTCCGAAACTATGATTGTGCTAAAGTATTCAACATTTTGGCCAATGATGTCAGCATTATTGGTTTTGAAATTAAACAAACCGATGCGATGTATGATTATTGTTATAGTAACCCAATCATCCGCGTTGGTGAATATACCGGAACAAACATTGAAAGCAATAGGATCTCTGGTGGTCGCGTTGGTATCGCCAATTATTATGAAGGTGGTGATAGCACCATTACCAATAACGTCATTAGCGACAATGACACCTATGGCATTGTCATCTGGCAAGGTGCCCACATCATTACTGGCAATGAAATTTACTCCAATGGATCAGGTATCGGTATGGGCTGCGGTGCAGATAGTTGTGGTAATGACTATGATTTAAGTGGTACCTCCATTAGCGACAATGCAATTTATAGCAACGGTGAAGCCGGCATCATTTTTTCTGCTGGTGATCAAATTGACACTGTGGCTATCGGTCCAAACAACGACATTTATGACAACTTTGAAAACGTCTGGATTAATACCAATGCTGGCAATCTAGAAATTAATGGCAATAAAATTCATGACAGCATTAATATCAGCACTGGTTTACATGTAGAAATTGGCAACAATACTGGTTTGATTAACGCCACAAACAACTGGTGGGGTGATGCTTCTGGTCCTTATATTGACGGAATTTTCCCGGGCGCCGGCGACAACATCACCACTCCTGATGAAGATACCATGATTTTCTTCCGTCCATATTGTATTACTGACGATTGCAGTGAATTCAGTAGCTTAGAAACTACTCCAGAAAATTTGGAAGATAATTTTATCACTGGAACCTTCTCCATTGATGGTTCTGACTACACCGATACTTCCAAAATTATTGTGACCGAAGATATTACCATCACCGTTGATGGAGCGATTGGCACCAGCACCATTTTTATTCCAACTGGCACTGAAATTACCAATTCCAGTGGTGATAATATTGATGGTTCTCTCTTAACAGCCGCTGAACTTGATCCTGATAGTATCAGTGGTTTAGCCACCGGTGATGTCGTTTATGGTGCATTACAATGGGGAATCGAATCTTTGGGTTTACTTTTCTCTCAACCGATTACCATCAGCCTTTATGTTGGTGCTGATTTATACAACCAAACTTTGGAGATCAAACGTAGCGTTGATGGTGTTACCTGGACTTCCACCGGCATCGTCTCCCCTGCCACCTGCGTGGTAGACGCCGATGGTATGTGTACTTTCCAAGCGACCAAAGCTTCTTCCTATACCGGTTATGATGAATATGAAATGGAAGAATCTTCTCATGGCAATACCGGTAGCATTAGTTTAACTTATAACAATCCTACTCCAACCGGCGACGGCGAAACCAGCCAAACCGTGGGCATGGGACAAACAGTTTCCGTTGGAAACTTAAGTACTGAAGGTTTAAATTTATTCACCTATGTTGATTCAGTCGCCCACTTCAAAGCCTTGCATAGCAGCACCTATACTTATGAAGAACATACAATGACCATTACCGGCTTGGATATGGCGCAACAAATTGTCAGTTTCAAAATTGAATCTGATCCACAATATTTCTCCTTGAAATTGGGTGAAGAAGTTCAAGTGGATTTAGACAAAGACAGCATCAAAGATATTAAAGTTAAATTCAGCAATTTAACGGTCAATCGTATTGAAATGACTTTAAAATCTTTATTGACAAAGACCGGAACCACCAACACTGACGGCACTCAAACCCAAACTGAAAATAAATTGTGTGCTTACTCCTTTACTCGTGATTTAACCATTGGTATGAATGGCGCTGATGTTAAAGAATTACAAAAATGCTTAAATAGCATTGGTTATACTTTAGCCACCACCGGTGCCGCCTCTCCTGGTTGGGAAACTAGCTTCTTTGGAACTTTAACCAAAGCTGGCTTAACTCGTTTCCAAACCGCTAACGGTTTAAGTGCTTCCGGAAAATTAGATGCAGCCACTCGGGCCAAATTAAATGGCGTGGCTACTCCATCCGTCACACCAGCCGGTAAATATATGTTCACTCGTAATTTATCCTTGGGCATGAGCGGTGATGATGTAAAAGAATTACAAAAATACTTAAATACTCATGGCTATGTCATCGCCACCAGCGGTGCCGGTTCCATCGGTAATGAAACAATTTATTACGGTTACGCCACCCGCGCTGCTGTCATGAAATTGCAAAGTGCCAATGGCATTAGCCCAGTCGGCTATGTCGGTGCTTTAACCCGCGCAGTTTTGAACAAATAATAGTAAGCTCAGATATTAAAACAACCGCCTCAATTGGCGGTTGTTTTATTTCAAAAATAACAATAATCTGTTATAATTAATATGAACTTAAAATCTAAAGTTTTCTCAAATGAAAATAATTGAACCAAATCAACCCCACCATAATCTTTTTAAAAAAGAGGTTCCTCCTTTTATTATGCGTCCCACGGAAATGCCCCGCATTGCCAAAACAGGTGCGAAACTTATTGAAATCGGTAATAAACCAATTCATTTAAGCCAAATGGAATTTTCAATTCTATCAAAAATTGATGAGACTAATTTTTATTTACCAGAATTTAAACTTTTTTTAGAACGTAAAGGAATCCCTTTCGATAATGGTTTTGTACACGTCAAAATCACCGGCAAAAATGAATGTCTTATGAATACAAAAAAAGAAGATTTTGGCACACTTACCCCCTTGCCTAGAAAACTTAAAAGTCTATTTCCCCGATTAAGCAATCGACCAAGATTTTAAGATAAAAACAGTCTTGTTAACAATGAAAAATAATTCATTGTCTTATTTTTGTTTTGTGTTATAGTAAGAATAATTTCAACCCTTATAATTAGCTAAATATTTTATGAATATTACTTCTGCTCGATTTGTTAAAGGAGTTGTGGCCAAAGATAAAACTTTGGAAGATGGTAAACCGCAAATCGCCTTTATCGGCCGATCAAATGTTGGCAAATCCAGCACCATCAATGCCATTTTAAATCGTAAAGATCTATCCCGCATCAGCTCTTCGCCGGGAAGAACTGCGCAAATAAATTTGTTTTTAATCAATGAATCTTTTTATTTTGTAGATTTACCAGGTTATGGTTATGCCAAAAAATCCCAGCAGGAACGTACTGAACTGCAAGAATTAATCAATTGGTATCTTTTTGGACAAAATTATAAACATAAAAAAATTGTTTTAATTATTGATGCTTTCACCGGTCCCAGTGGTGATGATATTGATTTACTGGAAGCGATGGAAGAAGAAAAATTACCCGTTCTGATTATCGCCAACAAAATTGATAAAATTAAATCTTCAGTACGTAAAAATCATTTAAAAGAATTGGAAGAAATGTTTCCGGGAGAAAAAATCATTTTCTACTCCACCCAAACTAAAGCAGGGCTAGATGAACTGCGTAAAGAAGTCCTAAAATAAACCGCAAAGACTATATTTTTTGTGTAATAAATTTGTTATAATAAACAAAAGCTTATTAAAATCAATAAAATTATGCTAAAAAAATTGATTATTGTTTTTTCTCTGATGAGTCTCAGTGCCTGCGCCGTCCCTACTAAAAATGATACTGTGAACCCGCCAGCCACGATTGAACAAGCTGAAGTTCAATCCGAAATTATCAATGAAGAAACAAATGAAGTAAACCTAGAAAATCCAGAAATAATTAATTATTTACTAAGCCAAGAAGATTTTTCCTGGAAAACCATAGATAATGGCACGCCTCTTTGTGTTTATTATAACTGGCAAGCTAGTGAATCCTACCCACTCTATCTTTGGGTGCGCTGCGGCGAATTTTACGTCGCTGATGGACTTTTAAAAGAAGCTTCGGGCATGTCCGGACCAGCAGTCATCAAAAAAGCAACCGATGGCACGCTTAGTCATTTTGCCCCGATGGATGGAACAGTTTTCGCCACTGACACTAATCACGAATTTCCTAATGTCATTCGCCAAGAAATGAAAAATGATTCTGATAAAATTAATTTGAAACTTAATCAAAGTATTATTGATCAAGCTAGTTTAAAAATGGGCGCCATGAATATCACAGATTTGGATGAATCTTTAAAAGCTTCTTGTGAGGTTGCCCAAGATTGCCAAACTCCCATGGCCTGGTTAATGCGCAGCAGTTGCCCTTGGACCAGCAAGTGCGAAAACCATCGCTGTCAAATTTATTGTCCACAACCCTAAAAGCCTTGTTTACTAAGGCTGAAGATAGTATAATTAACAAAGTACTTATTATTAACTAATCATAAAAACTCCTATGGGAAATCAAAATCCGGAAACAAAATCCGATTGTCAGTGTGATGACAATTGCCAATGCGGTGATAAATGTAATTGTTCTTCCAAAACAACTATTTTTACCATTATTTTATTAGTCGTTATTGCCATTTTATTGGCCAGTGCCGGTTTATATTATTTTTTACAAGACAAAGAACCGGTGACTAACGATCTTCCTCAGGTTACCATTGAAGAAGCCCAGGCTGACGAACCCGTAATTAACGAACCGGTGATTGATGAACCAACCATGGAAGAAGATGAACAAATAGAAAATCCACCATTAAATGAACCTCCTATGGCGATTCCTTATCATCACAGTACCTATGGTTTTTCCTTAACTTTTCCAAGTACTTGGACCGGTTATTCTAGTGCCGCTCGACCAATTGAATGGGGAGATCCTATTGGTAGTACCGATTCCATTGATTTTGGTTTTGCCGCTCAAGATTCCATTTTCAACATCAGTATTTTCACTCCTAGCCAATGGAACGACCTACAAAGTTTAGGCGGACCAATGCCAAGTTATTTGGGAGAAAACAGCCAATATGTGTTTGCCTATGATATGTCCCAATTCGCTGCCAATGATGCCATGGCCGCTCGTCGTACGGAAGTTTCCAACATTACCAAAACTTTCCGTTTACAATAAATCTTGATTAAAAAAAATATGAAAAAATTTTTATTATTATCAGTTTTTGCCTTGGGAATTTTAGGTTTAAGTGCCTGTGAAGTAAAAGAAGAAGTACAAATTCAAGCACCAGCTGATACTCAAACTGACAATGCCCAAACCACCACTACTGATACCCGAGACAATGATTGTCCGGCAGTTTGTGAGACTGCTCTGCCAAAATGTGCCAGCTTAACGGAAAATGATTGTTTATATAAATGTCAGAATTCCACCAACGTGGAAAAAGCTTGTTTGAAAAATTTCCAAACCTGCGAAGAATTAGCTCGCAATTGCCGAACACCTGGCAATGAGACCAGCGAAACTCCAGTGGAAAACAACTGCGTGGCCGCTTGTAACAATTATGTTTTACAATGTATTTCATTAGTTCCTGGTGCCGGTGAAGCTTTAGAAACTGATTCTTACAATTCCTGCATGTCTGAATGTGCTAAATGGGATGCCACAAAAATTAATTGCATTTCCATCTCACCAAACTGTGAAAGTTTTACCAATCAATGCGGATTATAATCAATATTCTCTAAGCGAAAAAAATATGCTATGATGGTTTCATAGCATATTTTTTATTTAAATAAGAATAAACTAAATTTATGTGGACTTACATTCTGTTCGCCTTGGGTTTTCCGCTTCTTTTAAAAGGTGCTGATTTATTGGTTGATGGCTCAGTTTCCATTGCCAAAAGATTCAACATTTCCAACATTGTCATTGGTTTAACCATTGTGGCCTTTGGAACTTCCCTGCCAGAATTAGTGGTTAACGTCATGGCTGGTTTAAACGGCAGTAATGATTTAGCCATTGGTAATATTCTCGGTAGTAACATTGCCAATATTTTCTTGATTCTCGGGATCGCTGCCATGATTTACCCTCTCAGCACCAAACAAAATACCGTTTGGAAAGAAATTCCTTTTAGTTTATTAGCGATTTTAGTTTTAGGTGCTTTGGTCAATGATCAATTTATTGATAATGGACCAATTTCCGTTCTAAGTCGCATTGACGGTTTCGTTTTATTGGCATTTTTCGTTATTTTCTTTTATTACATTATTAGCATCAGCAAAGGCGATAAATCTTCCGAAGATGCTACCATGAAAAAAATTTCGCCAATAAAATCCGCAATCTATATTATTTTAGGGTTGCTTGGTTTAATGTTTGGTGGAACCTGGGTGGTCAAAGGCGCCATCGCCATTGCCACTGCCTTGAATATTAGTGAATCATTAATTGGTTTAACCATTGTGGCGGTAGGCACGTCCCTACCGGAACTCGCGACCTCAGCGGTAGCTGCCTACAAAAGACAAACCGATATCGCCATTGGTAATGTAGTCGGTTCCAACATCTTTAATATTTTCTGGATTCTCGGCGTCGGTGCCTTAATCAATCCTATTATTTTTACTCAAAAATCAAACATTGATATTGCCGTCACCACTTTAGCCAGTTTATTCCTATTCGCAGTGATGTTCATCGGTAAGAAACATGTGATTGAACGATGGCAAGGCGGAATGTTCGTGGGTATTTATGTTTCTTACATTGTTTTCTTGATTTTAAATCAATAAAAAAGGAGAGCGTGCGGCTCTCCCGTGAACATTAGAATAACAAATCTTTCCATTCTGCGATTTGCGGAATGTTTTTAGCATAATCACGGAAATTGATTTCCGCAATTGGCCAATCCGACGGAATTTTCAATCCGCGCGCCACGATCAGCCCATCCAGACAAGCGTGAAAACGCATGATTTTGATTTGCTGGGAAGGACAGAAATAGTCGGTCTTAACCAGACGGATTTTCTGATGTTTATCCCACAAATCATGGAAATGAACCTTGCTGATATGCTGCTTCGGCCCACCACGCACCTGCCGATAATGGTTTTGACCTTCCTGCACCAGTTTTACCAACTGGCCATTTTCCTTGTACAACCCCACCACCACTTCAGCGTGGAATTCAGCACAAGCCGGAACTTGTTTCAAAAACACTGTTTGTTTAACCATAAAATACCCTCCTTCTTTTGGAGTTCTTATAATATGTTAAAAAAAATAAAAAAGCAAGTCTGTCTGAACAGCATTTTTGTTCAAATATTAGGCAAAGAAACGTAAATAATACAAAGCAATTGCCCCAGCCGAAGCCACGTTCAGTGATTCTTTAATACCGTGCATCGGTAAATGACAAACCAAATCACTACGTTTTAAAAGACTTTCCGAAACCCCTGTGACTTCGTTGCCAACAATTACCGCTAGCGGATATTTTAGCTTTTTAGCTGAGGAACGAATATCAATACTATCCTTATTGTATTCCAAAGATACAATAAAATAACCTTGTTTTTTGAGTTTATCTACCAAACGCCAATCAGACTTCACATATTCCCAGGGAACTGATTGATTCGCGCCTAGCGCCACTTTAGCCATCTTAGGATGCTCCGGAGTGGCTGTCCAACCACTAATATAAATCTTATTAATGGCCGCACAATCCCCGGTTCTGAACATTGAACCAACATTATAAACCGACCGAATATTCGGCAAGATTAAAACTATTTCTTTTTTTAATAATGATACTCTAGTTTCTTTCATAGTTATTAATATCATAATGAAAAATTTGCGCTTGCTCCAAAATCTGCGGCAACAATTCATTCAAATTCAAAGCTTCTTCCAAAGCTAAAACCTCGGCGATTTTCGATCTGGTGTGCGGATGAGCAGAAATCAATAAAGAACAACAATCACCATAGGGTAAAATAGAAATATCAAAGGTTCCGAATTTTTTAGCGAAAGTCACAATTTCATTTTTATTTAAACCAATCAACGGTGATAAAATCGGTAAATCCACCGCTTGATAAATCGTCGCCACATTATCCAAAGTTTGCGAAGCCACCTGGGATAAGCTATCTCCAGTCACCAAAGCCTTGGCTTTAACTTTTTTCGCCAATAATTCTCCCAAACGCAACATCTGACGTTTATAAACAATCATTCGATAATCAGCTGGCACCACTTTAATAATTTCTTTTTGCAATTCATCAAAGGGTAAAATATACAAAGAAAGATGGACATTGATATGCTGCAAACGAGCAGCCAACTGCTGAATTTTATCCTGCACCGCATCCATATTGATACTTTGATTTTGACAATGACATAAAATCACTTCGGCACCACGCTTCATCAACATCGCCGCCGCCACCGGACTATCAATACCACCGGACAACAAAGCCACCACGCGCCCGGCTGTGCCCACGGGCAAACCGCCCATCCCTTCGCGACGTTCCCGATTAATGGAAATACTGTTATCACGCCAAACTAATTTCATTTCCCAATCCGGAGTATGCAAATCAACTTTCAAGGAAGGAAATTCCGTTAAAATCCAATGACCGATTAGAGCATTAATTTCCATGGAACTCAGAGGCAAAGTTTTATCCGCGCGCCGACAGGTGACACGAAAAGACTTGACCGAAGAGTGAGACGCTAAATATTCTCTTATCCAGGTAAGCAGAACGGCGCGCGATTCGTGAACATCGTTATTCGTAAGAACCAACAAATCATTGTGATCAATGTGGTTGATACCGGGAATTAAAGCTAAATTTTCCATTAAAAACGGCACGCGACTTTCGTCGTTTATCAATATCTGATAATGAGAACCTTGAAAAGACAAGACATTAACATTGATATTCCAGGCTCGCAAAAAATCCACAATATTATATCTCAATTGTTTCAAAAACATTTTTTTATTACGTCCCTTCAAAGCGATTTCATCGTAAAAAATACTTAAAATTTTTTCCATAAACTATTTCTTTAATTTTCCCAATAAAACAATAACTTCTCCCTTTTCATGATTTTTATCTTCAATAAATTTTTGATAAGCCTCAGTAATTGTTCCTCGATAAAAAGTCTCAAATTGTTTGGTGATTTCTCTACCAATCAACAATGGACGCTTTTCACCAACAAAAATTATCATTTTTTCTAAATTTTTCAGTAAACGATGCGGATTATCCAAAAAAACAAAATTATGATCCGGCTGCTCCGCCATCATCTTAAATAAAGTTTCTCGTCCTTTTTTATGAGGCAAAAATCCCAAATAAGTAAACGGATTAATATCCACCGCGGCCACACTCAATAAAGCGGTCAAAGCCGATGGTCCAGGAATCGGAATGATTTCCAAATCAATCTCACTGGCCAATAAATCAGCCAACAACAAGTTACCAGGATCGTTTATACCCGGAGTGCCAGCATCGCTCACCAAAGCGAGATTTTGGCCTTCTAACAACAAATTTTTAATGTTCTCCACCTGTTTCTCAGTGCTGTGTTGATGATAACTCAACAGGTTTTTTCCTTTAATATTTAAAGCTTCTAATAACTGACGAGTATGACGAGTATCCTCGGCTAAAATTAAATCCGCCTGCGCCAAAACTTCCTGAGCCCGAGGACTCAAGTCTTGCAAATTGCCAATCGGTGTAGCCACCATAAATAACTTTGCCATAAGAGCTTACTTTTCAGTTATTGTGTTAATAATAGTATGAAAACGTTTATAATTCAACTAATAATTAAAATTAATTATATGTTGGTAAAAATGAATACTTTTTTCCATATTCAAGCATCTGTCGAGTAAAATCAACCGGATAGCTAACAATGACATCAATAACTTCTCCGTCTTTTGTAACAAATTCATATTCAGGGTTAATAAAACCACTATAAGGGGCAAGGTTTAACTTATAATAACGTTCCCGAATTTCCAACAACAATTCTTGATCAACAGCAACACCATAATTTTCAACCAAAACCTTTCCAGCTTCATAATCACCTTCCGACTTGATACGTTGTACCTCCTTTAATAATTTCGCAATCAATTCACGCAATTTATCATAATCATTAATACGAATGTACGTCTTCCCATCACGTTTAAACTTCTCTATAACATTGTCCACTTTTCCATTTTCAAAACACCACTTGGATATCAATTGACGATTACGCATATGAGATTCTTCCAGATTTTTACCTGGTTCGACACGTACCAATTGAGTCAGCAGACCGTTACGAATATATTCACTATATTCCGCTTTTGCAGCATCAAGTGTTGGCACTAATCCCAATTCAACCATTTTTTTATCCATAATATAATAAAGTGCAAACAAATCCGCACGTGTTTCCTCTAACGTTGAATGATAACTTTTTAACATTTCAGCAGTAACACCATAATTCATCTGACCAGAACCATGTCCAAGACATTCGTGCAAATCAGTATGAATAGCACTCATCAAATAACCATATTTCCTTATAATATCTATTTCCGCTTGATCAACGGCAAACTCTTCCAAAAAACCGGATTTTAATGAAACCCGCTCATAAGCATAAGTAATATTATCAATAGTTACAGACTTTGATCCATATTCTTTACGTATCCAGTCAGAGTTAGGTAAATTAATACCAATCGGAGTGGCAGGATGACAAGCACCGCCTAATTGAGCAACTGTAATAACTTTGGCTGAAACACCTTTTACCTCAGATTTTTTAAACATATCATCTATCGGAGCATTGTTTTCAAACCATTGTGCATTAGAACTTAATAATTCCGTTCTATGTATAGCCTCAATATCTTTAAAATTTACTATTGATTCCCAAGTTGCTTTTATAGCCAACGGATCATCATAAACCTCAACAAAACCATTAACAAAATCAACATGTGAAGAGGTATCCTTTACCCATTCCATATTATATTCATCCCATTTTTTAAGATTTCCAGTTTTATAATAACTAATAAGACTAAGTATGGTTGCATTCTGCTGTTCATTGTCAGTAAATTCCTTAGCTAAAATAAGGTGTTTTACAATCTCATCGATAGCAGCTCCATACATCCCCCCTGATTTATAAACTTTTTCTATGATTTCCCCATCCTTTTTCACCAATTTTGAATTTAAACCATAGGATACCGGATATTTATCTACAGGATTTTTCAATTTTTTATAATAATCTTCAACTTCCTTTTCATTAACACCTTCATAAAAATTACCGGCTGAGTTTAACACCATATCATTTGATGGATCTTGAGAAACCTTTTTTGGCATCACTTCCGGATTGAACATAACTGGAACTATGATTTGCATCAAATCATTTATTTCTTTTTCTTCTTCTAAAGGAAATCCATTGGGATCAGATTGTTTTACTAGAAAATCAAAAAACTCTTTAGAAAAATTAGGTAAAAATTTATCGGAAGAATAATGATGATAAATGCCATTAGAAAACCAAAAGCACTTAGTATAAACCATAAATTTTTCAAATTCTTCAGTGCTACGGTCCCCAGTATAGGTTAATACAATATTTTCAAGAGTTCGAAGAATAGCAAGATTATAACGTCCGTTCTGATCATAAACAATATCTCGTCCGGCCAATGCAGCCTGACTCAAATGATATATTAATTTTTTTTGTCTCAATGACAAATCCTCAAAACCTGGTACCTGATAACGAAGAATTTTTATATCTGCAAATTTTTCGGTATAATATTGGAATGTATCTTCATTTTTACCAGGCACTTCTGTATTATGAAGATTGCAATCATTAATTGTTAAAACAGCTGCCATAAAATTTTCTTATTTTTCAGTAATCGCTTGATAGTTATTAGGCACCACTTGAATCCAAGTATTGCCCGGCACTAACCATAATTCTTCACCATTAGCATCAACAAATATGGTGCGGTCGCTATAGGATTCTTTTTTCCATTGACCCCGTTGACGTTTTCCCTGATTATAAATCAAAACTGGTCCGCTCCCGATATTATTCATTTCCAAACGTCCAATATCATCCACCACTTTATTCAAAACTTCCATCACAATCACGTTTTTAGCGGTAATTTGTTGATTGCTATTCTTGTCCAAATGTGGCTGACCGGCGTTAAAACGATAATACAAACCCTCTTCTTCATTATATTGCCACTCTACATCATAGTTAGTGTTTTGGGAATATGAAATTTGCAAATTTGTCACCGGGTTTTCACTGTCAATTTCCTCATTAGTATATTTCCAAGATTGAATATCATTAAATAATCCGGCATCTTTCATGGTCGGACGACACAAGCCCAAATCAGCCACGCTCACATAAGTATTGTGCGGGGCGCTGCGCCAGCTAACCCGTTCAAAAATATCACCATGATAAAACTCATCACAATCAATCATTCCTTGGCTGGCAATTAAATCCAAAGCTTTGGGACTTCCGCCCACATGAGCGTAAAGTGGATTGTTATATTCTTTGGCCCACCACAAATAATAATCGCGGGCGGAACGCACCGGCCCAATCGCTTTCACTTCTTGCAAACTATCAAAAACTGCCATAAAACGAGTAAATCCACCTTCCACCAAAGCTTCATAAACCACATCCGCTTGGCTCAAACCACTCTGCGGTCGCGCCGCCGTATGATTTTCTACCATTACCGTAAAAACCTTCCCTGCAGCTAAAACTTCATCCGTATATTTTTCTTCTTCCTTATTTTTCAAACAAACACCGGTTATCGGATGAGCAAAATCACACTTGATTTCTTTTGTAACATTTTCCAAAACTGGAAAATTATAAATTTCAATTTTAACAATTTTCAAAGCATTAGACCAATAATTCAAACTAAAAAACACTAACAAACAAAAAAATACCCATGCACCAATAATTACCCAGCTTAAAATAGAACCATAGGATTTAAATAAAGATAACTTTATTTTTTCAAGCAATAAAGTGATTTTCGACTTCACCGGCAACTTTTCTTCACTCACACTGGGCACGACTGGCTTAAGATTTTGGGAGCTTTTTGTTTTGTGTTTGACCATATAGGAATAATTAAATATTTTTATTAATTAATAATATTAAATCCAAATTCTTTTGTAGGGGCGAATAATTATTCGCCCTGTTCTTATTTATATACATTATCATTATCGTTATCGTTTTTATTTTTAATGTTAAATTATGTTTTTTGTGAAGGGCGAATTATTATTCGCCCCTACGGTAGAAAAACACACCCCTTATACCAACAATAAAACCAAGATTTTAACCTTGGTTCTATTGTACTCTATTCTGAAAAATTTTTAAACGCGATAGAAATCCACGTGAATAATAGTGTCTTTGATTGGATCACGTTGAATGTCTTTAATCATGACGCTGACATTTTCAGCCTTGCCACCTTCTTCAATATTCAATTGCAAAGGAGCATTGACATTTTCACGTTTACGCATAACCGCTTCCAATTCACGTAATTCCAACATCAAATTGATGTTATCTTTTTTAGCACCGTACATCACAGCCGGAATATAACCGACCAAACGAATGGCCTTATTGGTTTTTCCGCTGGTCACACGTTTCTTCACTGTTAATTGTTGCATTTCCATAAATTACTTGTTTATTTATTAAAATTATTATAATTATCATTTGAATCAATCAACAAACCGGAAAAGTCTTCATCAGAACTATGAATCGTTTCGTAAACGCTTAAAACATCATCTTCACTAATAGCGTTTTGTCTCAAAAATCTTTTCACTTCCGGAGCTTGCAAATCCGTCAATAAACCGATAGTGGTCACGCCCATGGGAGTTTGCACCGCATAAGCCAAAACCGAACTATTGCATTTTGAACAATTGATATGCAAAACATAAGCATCAGATTGTTGCTCTACAATTTTGACTGCCTGGGCTTCATATTTATTCTGACAAACAGGACAGGTAGCAATCACTTTTAGACTCTCATCTAAGAAATTTTTTTTGTGCATATCTAAAGCAAAATTTGAACTTAAAAAATCAATAAAAGGAGCCGGAAACAGATCCTTTAAGTAGTATAAATTAAGAAAATGAAAAAGTCAATTTAAAAAACCCGATCCCACAAAGCCAATAATGGCTAATTTTAGCCATTATTTAAGCAATTATAATTCTCCTGTGCCCAAAAAGTCAATTTCTTGATTACTAAATGGATTTGGCGAATCAACTGGTCGTCCGGTTTGGGCATCATCAGACCCTTCAGACATCTCATGCTCTTTAATAATATTTTCCACAGCTGCCCAACGGCTGGCCGTATTTTTCGGAATAATAAATACTACTTCATCGCCGGCTTCACCCTTAAAATAAGTGACACTGGCGGTTAACAATCTCCATTTCTTGCCATTTAAAGTGGCATAATACTGATGCTTCATTTCATCATATTCAATGGTACCAATCAAGCGACGTCGTTCAATCGGTGCGATTTGTTTAAAAATAAAAGAACCGGCACTGGTAATCGTTAATTTCAAAATATCACCTTCCACCAATTTTGATTTGGAAGCATAATTAGCAGGTACGGTATATTGTTTTCCATCTGAACCAATCATGGTATTACCATCAAAAACACCTTCCACCACACGTTGTCCGTTAATCATTTCCGGATCATGTAATTCCACCGAACGTTGAGTATCCAAGGCTGACTCAATACCAACATCGGCAGTCATACCAGCGGTAATAAAATCATCACTCTTCACATCATATTTTTCATCCATTAAACGCAAAACTTTTTCCACATTAGATTTGATTGTTTCCAAAGAAAATTTAATCAAAGCTAAACGCTGTGGATCATATTGACTAGTATCAATATTCGCCAATTCTTCTTCAACTGTATTCAAAATCTCCTTGTCTTGAATCATCTCATCAGACAAAGCATCTTGAAAATCCTGCGGGATTTTAGATTTAGAACCTACCATAGTTTTTGTATTTATGTTTTTTTGTTTGTTTTTTGTTTTTTTCCTAACACCATCGCAATTAAAAAATTATAAATCTAAATTCAATTGCTTCTGGCGAATCTCTTCTTCTATGATAGCACGATCTCGTCCATATTTCAAGCGAGACAATTCCCGAATAGCCATGGCGATTTTCGGATTAGCCACCGCGTACTTGTCAAAAGGATAAGTTTTCATGTTAAAAGCCGGTGGATTAGCATTATCAATCAATAGTTTCGTAAAACAGGTAAATTTAGGACAATTCAAAAAGTCACTTTCATTGAAAACCGGAGCGAATTCTTTAGCCAAGAATTCCGAATCCTCCACACCAATACGGAAAGCCACCTTGGTGCCAACGTTTCCAAAAATCGCATCTTTAAAGCGAGTATCACCGTTTTTCACTAACTGCCCAATATATTGATGGGCGATGGTCAAATTCAATTTATATTTACGAGCTTCGGATAAAATAATCTGAATACTATCGGTTAAAAAGTTTTGGAATTCATCAATATACAAATAATAATCTTCCCGATCATCCTCAGCGATATTAGCTCGTCCTAAAATAGCCATTAAAATCTTACCAATAATAATCATACCCAAAAGATTAGCATTAAGTTCCCCAATCAAACCTTTGGATAATTTAACCAAAATAATTTTTTTGGAATTAACCGCCTCAGAAAAACGGAAAGCGCTTTTTTGCTGAGCAATAATCGGGCGCATATAATCATTGGCCACGAAAGTCGTTAATTTAGAAGTGATATAAGGCACAATGTTCTGCAAGGAAGCTTCTCCACCCGCTTTTTGGGCTTCTTTTTCCCAGAAATTTTTAATCACCAAATTCTTACATCGTTCCAATTTATACTGACGATAACTTTCATCAGCCAAAATACGAGGCAAATCCAAAATAGTATTGCCTGATTCCGGATCCTCCATCATCAACAAAGCAGCATTTCTAAAATATTGTTCAAACATCGGACCACCAGTGGCTTTCAAATCATATAATTTATCAAAAATCGCAATCATTTCATTGACCGCCATGGTTCGTTGTTCCGGCGTTTCAAATTCAAACAAATTCAAACCCATGGGACGCTCCAAATCAGACGGATCAAAAATAATCACATCATCGGCTCTTTCTTTAGGAATACGCGACAAAATATGATCAATAGCATCACCATGCGGATCAATAAAACAAACCCCTCGACCGGCCAAAATATCCTGCAAAGCTAAACCTTCTATAAACCACGATTTACCAGTACCGGTCATACCAATAACATACATATGACGACGGCGATCAGCGGTTTTTATATAAACCGGAATATTATTACCACGGTATTCATTTTCTCCCAACAATAAACCTTCCTTAGGCATATTAACCGGACCGGCCGCTTTTTTAGCCATCAACCAATCAATATTTGGGGCATCCGTAAACGCCAAAGGAAAATGAAAAATACTAGCCATTTCTTCCACATTCATAATCATCTTTTGGCCTTCTTCAAAATCACGATAAATAAACTTTTTCAATAATGATTTTAATTTATCCGGAGTTTCCACCTTAAAACCATTACCATATTCATAAATATTAAAAATATTAAAAGCATTAACCAAATCATTCAAACGAGATTCCGCTACGGATTTTTCCTTAGCTGAAACCACCAAACGAATATTGACGTCCAAACCGGCCTTGCTAGTTTTTTCCTCAATGCCTTTGACCGCTTCCTCTTCCTTACTGGTCAAACGATAAGTATCTTTGGATCCTTCTTCTTTACCCGAAGAACTTTTGAAAAATTTAAAAAATGACTTGAAAAAACTTTCACCCTGAGCTTCCTCAATGGCATCATCCAATTTTTTACCTTGATGGGCCAAAGAGGCAGTTTTCTGTCCCCATTTATGCCACGATCCCGGCGATGATCTAAAAATAATTTGAATCGCCCCGCCACTTTCCGTATCAAATTTTGACAAAGCATTCAACAAAGCGTTCATCGGATCACCTTCCATTTTGCGATAAGAACGAATGGGGAAAATGTACGGTTTGACATAGGATAAATAGGCACCCAAAGCAATTCCATCCGGATGAAAAATATTATAATCAGTAATCGGTTCAATCAAAGCATAAGGATGCTGAGCGTGAATCTGTTCTTCCAAATAATTTTGTAAATATTTCGGCACGCTAACATAAAAATAAATAATATTTTGTTGAACCACCACTTCAAAACCGACCTCATCATCATGTCCTCGCCACCAGGTTTTAAAACCTTTCTGCGCTTTTAAACTACCAATGGAATTAAAAATATTTTCCGTAATGGAAATCGCCTCTTGAATTTGCTGAGCCGTAGCGGCCTGCATGGAATCAGTGTTTTTACCCAAATTCTTGGGCAATTGCACACGCAATAAAACTTTTCTAGCCTGAGCCGGTGTTACTCGGCGTTTTTTCAAATATAAACGCGTAAACATCAAAATCAAATAGAAAACCACCGCTAAGCCCAACACCACTAAAAAAATAACCAACGGCACACGCCATTCCAAATCACCAAAACTGCCCAATAGATTACGCGCATCAAAACTACTGTTCGTAGCCGCGGCACTATCAAAATAAGTACTCGTTGTCGCCCAAATCATAATATTTATTTTTATTTTGTTTTTTCAATAACCCTAAAAACCCCCTGCCAACTTTTTCTTCTACTTATCCTTCAAAAAATCCATCAACTTTTCCGCATCATTAAAAGCATCCTGCTGTAAATGCGCCCAAGAAATTTTCTTAGAATAAGGAAAATATAATTCAAACAATAATTCACTGATTTGACGCTGATCTAAATTTTTATCAATTTTTTTAGAAATAATCTGATCTTTTACAAAAGCATTAAAATCATTTAAAAAGTTTTGTTTACTTTCTTCTTGCAAACGAGCAAAGAATTCATCCTCAATAATCAATTTATAAATTTCACCAACAAATTGGTCTTCCGGACTCAAAGGTGCTTCGGCTTGAACCAAAGCCACTTCAGCCTCAGCTAAATGTTGTTTATCCAATTGTTTTTGTTGATCAACGCTAACCATTGCCGGTTCAGGCATAGCATAAATACCACCCTCCATGCTCGGTGGATTTTCCGGTGTCAGTGGCATTGACGGTAAATTTTCCGGTCCGTTTGACAATGGAGCATTATTTACCAAAACCATAAATTTATTTTTATAATTACAATAAAATCGTCACTTTTAAGACGATTCTATTATAGCACATTTTATTCTGAGCGTTAATATCGTAAATTGAATAATTCCAAAGCATTAGCCGTACTGGCTTTAGCCACTTCGTAAACGGTAATTCCCTTATATTTTGCAATGGTTTCTGCCACGCGCTTCACATAAAGCGGTTCATTGCGCTGGCCACGATACGGTTCCGGGGTTAAATATGGAGAATCAGTTTCAATTAAAAGTTTATTCAAAGGTAAATCTCGCAACATTTTTTCATATTTACCGGTTTTATCATAGGTAATCACACCGGTAAATCCCAAATAAAAACCCAATTGCAAAAACTTTTCCGCTTGCTGAGAATTTCCCCCAAAGCAATGAATAACACCAGTCAGTTGATTGCTGTAGCGTAATTTAGCTTGTTTCAAAATTTCATACAAATCATCATAGGCGTCTTCTTGATTAGTCCGACTACCACGACAATGCATAATCAAAGGTAATTGAGTTTCATTAGCCAAACGAATATGCTCCTTAAAAACTTTTACCTGTTCGTCAATCATTTCTTCTCTTTTAAAAGCAGTAATATCTTCAGGTAAATGATAATAATCCAAACCAGTTTCACCGATAGCCACGATCCTGCCCCAGGCATTATTCCGCATAAAAGAACGTTGCACCGGCACTTCGTTGATGGATTTCATAATCAAATCACGATAGATTTCAAAATCAAATTTTTCAGCCGGACTTTTAATTTTAATTTTCTTACCGCTGGCGCCATCAAATTCTTCAAATTCCTCATCCCGCAATTGCACCGGATGAACACCCACAGCCGCGTAAACTCCCTTGGGATATTGCTTGGCAATATCCATGGCTCGCAAATTATTGGACATTTTCGTGCCCACAATAATTGCCCAGGTATCATTTTTCAAAGCCCGTTCCAAAACTTCCTCCCAATCATCTTTAAAATCCGTAAAATTGACGTGAGAATGAGTATCAATATACATACTTTTTTATTTTGATTTTATAAAATGAAAATTAAATTCCGATTATCATTAATCTACCAATTTTTAGACAAACCTGCAACAAGCCATTATATTCCCAAGGAATAAAGCTCAACCAGGTGGTTTGTAAAATTAAGAAATCAATCAAAGTGACTGCTAAAATACCAGAAAATATACCAATGAATGCCCCAAAAAACTTATCAATTTCCTTCATAAAAGGAATCACAAATAAAATTTTAATGACTTTTTCCAAAATCCAGTAAGCAAATTTAAACAACAAATAAAATAACACAAACAATAAAATCACTAAAATAATTTTCACAAAAGAAGCACTCGCCCAATGACGAAAAACATACAAAAAGCCACTCATGCTTAAAATCGTGGAAATTAAAGCTCCCAAACCTTTAACAAAACCCTGTTTCCAACCCAAAGCAATGCTTGCCAACAACAAGATGCAAATAATGATAATCGTCACCATAAAATTATTTTTTATTTTCTAAACGCGGATATAAAATTCCTAATTCTCCTAATTTTTGAGATGGTTTTAAAAATCCCCAACTGGTGTCAGCACTTAATGTTTGTCCCAAAGCTTCCAAAATTTTAGTGGATCCCTGAGGAATCACCGGTGACAACATCAAAGCCGCCTGTCTTAAAGCTTCCAACAAAATATATAAATGTGGAGCCGCCTGCTCAGGATTTTCTTTCATCACTTTCCACAATTCCAATTTAGTAATATATTCATTGGCCGATTGAATCAATTCTGTCGGAATTTTAATCATTTTTTCCAATTCCAAATGAGCCGCCGCTCCGTGATAATCATGCCAAGCAGCTTCCACTTGCGCTTGCCAATCTTTTTCTAAAACCATATCCCGAGTTGGCACTTGGCCAGCATAATATTTATGCGCCAAAGTTAAAATACGATTAACGTAATTTCCCAAATGATTAGCAAAGAAAGCATTATATTTTTCAGCAAATAATTCTTTTTTAATATCACCGTCTTCACCGAAAGGACAAACCGTAGACACGAAATAACGTGTCACATCGCTGCCGTAGGTTTGAAATAATTCAATCGGATCAACCACGTTACCAATGGTTTTAGACATTTTTTGTCCATCCACGGTAAAATATCCATGAGAACACAAAACTTTTGGCAAAGGTAAATCAGCGGCTAACAACATGGCCGGCCAAAAAATCGCATGAAATTTTAAAATATCTTTACCAAGCAATTGCACCTGGGCTGGCCACCAATCACTGCCATCAATGGCTGAAATATAATTAGTCAAAGCATCAGCCCAAACATAAACCAATTGATTAGCATCCCAAGGCAAAGGAATTCCCCATTTCACATTAGCTTTATTACGACTGATGGAAAAATCCGGCAAATCTTGATTTAACAAACCCAAAACTTCTTTTTCCATTTTTTCTGGTAAAATTTTCAATTCGCCGTTTTCAATGGCTTCTTTAATTTCCGTTAAGAAATTACGTCCACTATGTTTTCCATTTAAATCAAAAAACCAATTTTTTTCTTTGGATAATTCCGGCACGCGTTGATGATCCGGACACTTCCCATCCACCAAATCTTTTTCTGCCAAAAACTTTTCACAAGCCACACAATACAAACCTTCATATTCGGCTTCATATAAAAATCCTTTGGCCTTTAATTTTTCAATAAAAAAACGCACGAAATCTTCGTGCCTTTTTTCGGTGGTGCGAATAAAATCATTGTTACTGATTTCCAAATTTTTCCATAAATCAACATAAGCCCCAGCAATTTTATCCACATAAGCCTGAGGTTCCAAACCGGCAGCTTCAGCGTTTTTAGCAATTTTCAAACCATGTTCATCGGTACCGGTTAAAAAATAAACATTCTCCGCTCCGATAAACAAACGGTAATAACGACTTAAAATATCAGCAGAAACAGTGGTATAAGTATGTCCAACGTGAGGATCGCCGCTCGCATAATAAATGGGCGTCGTGATATAAAACTTAGGAGGAAAATCCTTCATAGTAAATTTTATTTTAAAGTATATTTATTTTGTTCTACCTTTTTAAACTTCTTCTTATTTAACAAAGCCAAATAAATAGTGCTTTGTTTAACGAATTTCTTTTCCAAAACTTGTTTGATGATATCATCTTTACTTAGGGACTTGGCGGCTTTCTTCAAAATCTTTTCAATCATTTCTTCCACGGTGCCATCTTCATAACCCCATTCACGTAAAGCGTAATAACCACGACCAACCAAAACGTATTTTTTATCAATAATCAATTCATTATGAACAGTGGCAGCGCAAGCTTTTTTCTTATCAAAACCGGCTTCGTTGATACCCACCGCGATTTCCCGATAATGCATCGGTTTTTCAGCTTTCTTCAAAATCAAATAGATTTTATCATTGATGGTCTTAGGAGAAACAATCTTCCAATCACGCAAACCCCATTGATCAAACAAATTTTGCTTGATTCCTTGGGAAACGCGAATATAGGAAAACAACACTTCATCCAAAGTTAACTTTTTATCATGATTCAAATCACAAATTTCCAATAACATTTTTTCATTCTGTTTATAAAAATCACCTTTTTGAAAAGCTTTCATCAAATCAACACTGGCCATCGGTTCGCCTTTGTCATTGATAATTTTGACCAAAGCATCAATCACTTTATCTAAAACGGAAAAATCCAAACCTTTAATCTTCCAGGAATCATGGAATTTATCATGGCGATTAATACGATCAAAACGATCTTGCAAGACATAGGACAACAAAAAATTAATGGATTGCTTCAAAGCAATTTCATTGATTTTCTTATGGACTCCGGCCACCTGGGCGACCAAATCGCCTTCGGACATTAAACCGGCAGCTTGCAATAACAAAGATTGTACCAAATCAGACAAATAATCCAAGTCAACCTTAACTTTTTGAATGGCGTCAACCTTCTTCAACTTCCGTAAACCGTTGGCTTCAATTTGGCGCACACGTTCTCGGGTAATACTATAAGATTGCCCAATTTTTTCTAGGGTTTCTTGATCATTGCCCTGCAAACCATAACGACGTTTTAAAACCTCTTTTTCACGAGGATTCAAGTAGGAAAACAAGTCGTTTAAAATTTGCTGGACGTCTAATTTTTGTGTTTTCGTTTGAGACATAAAAAATAGATATAATAATAATTTTTTAGGCTATTTTTAAATTACGACATATTTTGATAAAAGTCAAGGGAATTTCCGTCCTTTAAAAAAGCACTGTCTATTTCAACAGTGCCCAGAAATGAAAATTATCCACAGGCCCTATTTCCCCACTGACACCGAATTGGGGGGAATAGGCAGTTCTGCCGAAACTTTGCTCGGTTCTTTGAGCAGAAAAGTCAGCAGGAACATCACAATACTAGCCAACAAGGCAAAACTGACAGCGCCAGTCAGCCATTTCCATGATTTACTGTTTGCCATAATTTACTCCTTTCTATGACTGCGGCACCAGTTGCCACTTGTCGGTAACGGTCGGCCGGCTGTAGATCCGGATATAGCTAGTAGTTTTTTTCGAACGTAAACCGGCTTTCAAATACTCTTGAGCCCGGACCAGTTCGGGAAAAATCTGGCTATCCAGATTGAGGGTGAGAAATTCATAAAGTGACTGTCCCACCTGGAAAGTCCGCTTGGAAGTGAGAACGTTTTTCAGTAATTCAGTGATGCTGGCCATCAACGAATCGGCTACCTGAGGAACCTGGTAACGGCCGAAAAACTTGTTAATTTCCTCTTCTGCCATCTCCGCCAGCGACGCTTCCAGATAACTGATGGTATTAACCATCGCCGTCACTTTGCGCAGCTGATTAGAACTCATAAAAGAAACTTGGCGATGCAAGGTGCCATCCGGCTTACGCAGATACGTAAAAACCTGACTCATCAAATAAACATTACGAGAGCGAACTGCTTTCACCACTTCGTCGTTCAAGGCGAAAACCCGATCAACGATGGCATCGTTCTTCTGATGCAATTGGGCAACTGTATTTTCCAGCTGCAACAGCTGCAAATCGCAAGCCGTCAACTGCTGACGGACAACGTCAATCTGAGCGCGCAAAGTATCACGCTGACGCGTCAAACGACCGCTTTCCGCCGGCCAAGCAATGACTGTCGCCCACATCCGTTCGACTTTCTTGCTATTGGAATGACGCTTTTTTTCCAGCTGGCTAGTGACTTTCATATAATAATGATAAGCCTTCTTCCAGCGCTCCACTACCACTTTCTCCTGAACCGCCAGCTTTTCCAGCTGTTGTTGCAAGCGTTTCTTCAATTTTTCATTTTTTTGAATGGCCGTGAGTTTTCCGGACATGATCAATCTCCTTATTTGAGGGTTAAAAGAACCACTTCTTATTCAAAAGGAAATGGGGGTAAAAGTCAAGTAAAAAAAAATCCCACTGGCGAACCAATGGGGTTTATATGAAATTACTTCTTTTTCAACAAATCCGCGAGGATTTGTTCGTCGTTCCCGCAAAGCCGCCGAAGTTCTTGGACTTTTACCTCGCGGGCCGCTGCTTCGTCACGCGAAGTCAACATTTTATCCGCCAATGCGAAACGACGGCGACATAACGCCAAAGCATCTTTGGAAGACATTCGATCCCCTTCCAAACGATTACTATCAGACACTAAGGTAGTCATTTGATTTTTCTTAAGCTGAAGTGTCGCCTCCAGCTCTTCAATAACTACCGTAAGATTTTTGATTTCCTTCTTGATGGAACCTAAGTTAAGCTCCACATAATGGAAATTGTCCTCCGCTTGTTCAAGCTCGTCTTGAGCTTTCCGATAGCGTACCAGAAAAGAATCCGGCTGCTCTTCAGAAACAGACCGTACTAACGGAACCGGCGTGATTTCTTTTTTGGCTTCATCATAAACTTCCACGTCAGCCAGTTCAGAAAGCGTCCGATAATCCTCATGATTCTGACCATAATACGTCATGTACTGGACAAAATCCTTGGACCAGCAAAAGATCACACCCTCCGTAGAACTTTCAGCCTGACCATAAAAACACTTGCCGGTTTTCATGTATAACATCATCTGGGCGCTGACAGCAGTCTTGTTACCAGTTAAGCGAACAACTTGCTCGGTTAATGCCGCCACCCGAAAGGTTTGTCCACGAAAAATCTTATACAGCCGACGAAACTTCAGCAGCCCGCCCTTGTAATTAAAAATCTTTGTCAATTCATTGAAAAAAGTTGCCCCCTGGGACAAATAGGCTTCCCAGGTTTGACCGGCCACTAATTCCAATCCATCGGGCTGCGGTACCGTAATCTGCATAACATTGCTGATAGACGAAGCTTTTATCTGCAGATACTCCGCCGACACGACAAGTACGCGGTTACCACTTGGCATCTGAGAATTTAATTCGGAGTGAAAAATAACCTTCATCTCCTTATCACCAATTCCCAAAAAATCAAAAAAATCCTCCAACAAATGTACGGTTTTTTGACGTTTGCCATTCACCAGAAATTCAAAATTCTCCAACTTTAAAGGCATTCAAGCCTCCTTTCAGTTGTCTATTAATTACCAAGAAATACGCATTTTGTCAAGACTGAACTAAGCATCCAAATGCTTCTTCTGAATCTGCTCTTCTTTCAAACGTTTATAAATCGGCAAATTCTCACTGATAGCCGGATTATTGTTCATATAAGCAAAACGTGCGGAAAAACTGATTACATTGCCCCAATCAGCCAATTTATATTGTTTTAACAAATAAATAAGGTTGCTGGCAAAATCACTGGCCGGTAAATAACCGGATTTCAATAAATCTCTCATCACATCAACCCGCCAAAAATTACTGATTTCATCAAAATCCACTTTTTTCCTCAAACCATTCCCATGTTTCTCCCGATGCGACACATAGACAAAAGCGTCTTCCAGTCTGCCCAAATCCAAATCAAAAACATTATTTTGGCGAATGCATTCATCGCCTGAAACTTTTACATCATCAAAATTAATTTCAAACAAATAATTTAAATTAAAATCCTTTCCGATATCAGCTGGAATTTTTTTAGTCAAATTTTCCAAAACCACATTTCCCCGAGCAAAAGCATCATGATAAACTCTTACCAAATCATTCTTCAAGTCGCTCAAAATATGTTTTTGATAATTTTCAAATTTATTTTTATCTTCCTTCTTACTTTTTAAAATTTTCCCCCAAAAACCATCATTTTCTTTGTCTTCCACGGTAATTTTTTGACTTTCAATCAAAAAACGCTCGAAAACCGGTAGCAAATTAAGCTCAAAATCACGCAAACCTTTTAAAACTTTATCGCAATTTTTCAAATAAATATCCGGCTCTTTTTGATAATCCATTTGTTTACATTCAATCACACAATCCAAAGCGGAAGAGATAACATTAGTCAATTCCGGATGATCACTAACGCTGGACACCAATTTGTTAGAAGCAATATTTTTGCCACACTTACTGTCTTCCATCGCCGCCCACAATTCGCAACGCAAATCTTTCAATCTTTCTAATGGCAAATGATTAAAAATACCCACACATTTACAACGAATCTTTTGATCATCATGCTCTGTGTCGGACACGCTAGCCGCCTTAATATTTTCCATGGAAACCGAACCATACAAAAGATGCTGAGGGTCAACACTTTTTTCCGGTAAAGTTATTCCTTTCAACTCATCTTTCACCCGACTAAGTTCCTTACCCAAATACTTATCCCAAGCGGTATTAGCCATGGTTAATTTTTGCAAATAAGCCATTTCCAAATCATACTGAGGCAAACCTCCACCAGCAGAAACCGATTTTTTTTGATCATCTGTTTTCTTACCGGCATAAAATAAACCTGGCATAAAATTTTTTATTATTTTTTCTTTTCCACATTATAACAATTTTTCAAACTTAACACAAAAAAATCCCCAACAACTAAAGCCGCCCCGTCCCGATGTTCATCGGGACGGGGCGGCTATAATTATATTAATTCCATTTTTTCCTATCTCAACACACCACCCCATTCCACCACTGTGAAACCACGACGTTCCGGAGTGCGAATATCTAAAGGTTCAACTTCAATCGGCGCTTGCAATTCCGCGTAATCCATTAAAATACGAATGGTAGTATCGGCTTTTGGTTCAATGCTTAATGGTGCCAAAGCGTTCATCACGTTATTTCCCATAAAGGTAATGAAATAATAAGGCGCGCTTTGCATTTTCGGATACCAGAATTCCATGAAATCCGCGCTCTCTTGTTTATTCAAACCTAATTCAGCCAATTTTTGATACAAGAAATTTTCCACTTCAGCTTTTTCCACCACCCAACCTTTCTTTGGAGTTTGATATAAACCACCACGTCCTTCCCAGAACAAATATGGATACGGTTTGCCACTGGAAATTTCCGTTAACTGACCGTTCGGTTCAGCTTTCACCAACCAACCGTCATTATATTCTGGATCAGTATAAGAGAAACCACCCACCGGCGCGACTTTCACACTGACTTCAGTGGTTTCTTCCGGATACAAATAAATAACCGGTTTACCACACTCAGCTGGGGCTAAATAATCGGATTTTTGAAACTTAATCAAACGACCGAATTTATCTTGCCAAAAGAAAAACGGACGACTAGCGATAAAATCCGCATAAGAAATTTTTTCTTCATCCTCAAAAGTAAACAAAGCATCTTCATAATATGATTTCAAAAAAGGATGATTATTATCGGCAAACATATAAACCACTCCATTTTGATTTAACGAATCATATGAATAAGCTGTACCGGCTTCTACCAAATCATTTTTAATATCAATTTTACTTAAATCCATCACGGCCGCAAAATCACGAAAGCCACAACCTCCTTGATTGGCATAAATATATTCATCAGTATTCATTCCAATGGTATCTGTCCACTGAATGCGTGGAACGCCATTATCCATAAAAAATGGCTCCAAAGAATATGATAACATCAAACCATCAACAGACTTGGCATAAAAGCCATGAGTTCCAGTAAGAATATAATTCATATAAATTGGAGCGTCACTGCCGTAATCATCAGCCGAAGTCTTTTTACTTTCTTCCATGTAAACATCACCCAAAGGACCATAATTAAAAATCTTTCTTAAAGAAGTGCCCTGCTCTTTCACCTGTTCTTCTTTTTCAAAGAAAAAAGTATTCCAGCCCCAAGGTGATATTTCCTTTTTGAAAGCATGGCCTGTCCCACTATCAACAAATTTTTCAATTCCTAAATCAATATTCAAATTATAATCCTTATCAGATGAATATTGTTTTAAAACCATACCATCTTCAAAAGGGAAAACATCAATGTTTTTTACTAACGCCACAATCTGACCAGAATTATCATTCACAAAATAAAAACTTTCATTACGACCACCCATCCCAGATGTCACAAAAGCCAAAATCAAATCTGCATCTTTATATTTTCCGGACACGAATTTTCCAACCACAAAATACTCCGGGTCAATACCATCAACAAAAAAACCAAAATCTTTAATTTCCTTAGGTTCTTGCCATTGCACATCACCAACAACTTTTGTTTCATCATCAAGCACCGGTTCATCAATCACTGGCTCTTCCACCACCGGCGTTTCAATCACTACTGGCTTGCTATCCACTGGTTTATTTTTGTACTGAAACAAGAAATAACCGGCGAAAACCCCGATTACCAATAATAACAAAGCCACCACCACCAATAAAATACGAATGGTGTTGGAGGATTTTTCAGCCACCACCGGCTTGATTTGATTGTCTTCCATAGACATTTTTTTATTAATAAAATTTAAAATTCAATTTCAATTTTTCCTGTTTTCAAAGCGGCTTTTTGCTCTTCACTAAGCAACGATTTTTCCGCTAGATTATCTAAAATTATATTAGACTTTTGGTAATTAAGCAAACGCGCTTGAAAGTCCACAATTCCCATGGGAATCAAGTAATAAGTGATTTTATTATCTTGAAAAGCCAAACCTACGCCCAAACCTTCCTGCGTTGCCTGAGAAAAAGTTTGATCAAAAATAAAATTTCCCAAAGAATAAAAAATCATTTTATTATTGTAAATTTCCAACGGCTGAATAACATGCGGATGCGTGCCCAGCACCACGTCCGCACCGGCGTCAACGAATTGGTGCGCCAATTCCTGTTGCTTAGCAGAAAAATTCACTTGATACTCGTTTCCCCAATGCGCCGTCAAAACTAAGCAATCCACCTGCGAACGTAAACGCTCAATTTCCGTCAAAACATTTTCCAAACCAGAAGCGAATTGATGATAAGCCACAAAAGCGATGGTTTTACCATTCACTTCTTTGACCAAACTTAAATCCGTTTGGTTTAAAGGATCACCGAAATAATTCAAAACAGAATTTTGTAAATATTGTTTGTTCTGCGCCAAGCCCTCTGCCCCGAAATTCAAACTATGGTTATTCGCCAACGACAATAAATTAAAACCAGCGGTTTGCAAACCAGGCAATAATTGCGGACTGAAAGTAAATTGCAAATTATCCGGACTTAAAGTCTTTGGTGCAAAATCCGCAAATGAACCTTCCAAATTAGCCAAAGTAAAATCCGTGCCATAAAACAATCGCGGCTGCGCCCCCCACGTATAATCTAATTCATTCTTTTGAATCGCCTGCCACACATAACGATCCAACATCAAATCACCAAAAGCTGCCAAAGTAATCGCTGATGATGTTTGTTTTTCACCGGGCAAATAATAGCCAGTCAAATAACTGGTTACATCCGGCTGATCCGGAGTTTGCATTATCAAAGAAGAATTTTTATTTTCCAAAAAGTGAAAATCCTCCGCTCCGCGCAAACGCAAGTATTCCAACAACGTTCGCAGCGTTGGTCGTGAATCCACATCAACGCGTGCCACGCCTTCCAAATCTAAATTATGCAAAACAGTTTTACTGAATTGATCGTGGAATTGTGCCACCGTGTTAGTCATCTCATGGGAAAAATCCAAAGAAGCAATTACTAAATCTTTTGAATCTAAATTCTTATTTAAAATTTCCGCCAATTTTTTCACTTCTTCCACGGACGCCCCGTCTTTTATGATAATTGGCAGGAACGTGGCATGGGGAAAAGCTTTTTTCACAAACGCCACCAAATTTTTAACACCATGCTCATTCGCAAACGGTTGCTCATCCAGGGAAAAATCAGACAAACCTGACAACCCATTTAGCAAATCATGATTAACCGATAAAACACCATAAGGAGTTTCCCAATCTTGGACCGAACTAATAATATCGGTTTTTCCCTGATAAAAATGATTGGGACTTAATAAAACCACAGTAAATTCATCATCGCGCGCCACGTTTTTAAAAGCCTTGGCAATCATTTTTTCCGCCAACAAATGATGAGGCACCACTAAGGCTTGCACCTGCGCCGCTACAGCAATCGGCTCCACTTCAGCCACTTTGGCAAAAGCCTTATCAAAAAACTTACTACTTTGAAAAGCCGCCTGATGCAAATCTTGCGTACCTTGTGGTGTCTTTTCACCTGGCACGACGGCTTCATCACTTTTCCAAAAAGCAAAAAAATAACCGACAGTGAGCGCCACCGTTAAAACCATTAAATAAAGCAATAAGAATTTAAAGTTTTTAGACATTTTCTAATTCTTTTAATAATGCTTCCAATATTTTTATCAAATCCTTACGCGATTCTTCTTTTTCTCCTTGTAACTGAGTAAATTCCAGCTGATTCAATTTTTTCAAATAATTTTTCAAGTTTTCCTCACTCAACCAATTCCCAAAAAGTTTAACAGCCAACTTTATTGTTTGTGTAAATTTATTATGTTCATTATTAGTTTCTTGCATCTCTTTATCACCAACCCAATAACTAACCATATGGAACATATGCCCGAATGGTTTGTTAGCATTTATAAAGTTATTCAATTTTGCAATAAAATTATCCTCATTTACGTTGTCTGGAAATGGAGACAAGAAAAAATATAAAATTTTACACCACGTCGCATGATCCGTGTCCGGAAATAAATCATACGTTAAAAACTCCAACTCATCATCCATATTACCCTTACTCAAAATAATTCTTTTTTGAGCCCAAGACCTGTAACGAGTCCATAAAACAAGACTCACCATATTATTTTCCTTCTCAATATTAGATAAAGTAATTAACCAGTTATTAGAAATACCCTCCAGAAAAAAGTCCAAGTTATTTAATTTTTTAGCATTTTCAAAAAACAAATCGTAAAAAGAGAAAGAATTTACATACTCAAAAGAAGCAAATTCTCCTAAACTCTTAATATATTCATCTATATAATAACAAAACGTCTGAAGAAATTCTTTGTTTTCAAACGTTAAATATTTAAAATATCTATAAATCAAATCATTTATTTCCCGAAAAACTATATGATAATTTTCTTTAGTTAGTTTATCAATATCATCATTGTCAATTTTCCTTGAATTACTCCAACATTGCCAGTGCCATTTCAAAATATAGTTAAAATTATCAAGATCATATAAAAGTGTATAATCTTGCCACTTATCCATTTTTGTTGCCAATAAATTAACCATGCCAGATAATCTTTGGTTGTGGGGCATACGTTTCCCCAACAAATCATCCATATTTACTTTAAACACATTAAAATAAAGAAACAGTTCTGACCTTCGTCCATTATCGGCATCGTTGTCATTAAGTAAATAACCCCACCACTGCCAAAAATCCCCAGTTTCAATAAAATATTTTATCCGATTTGCAAGCTTACTGGTTCTAAAAATCCACAAAAAACACTTTCGTATAATATTAATTACAAAAACCAACCCAATAATCGCCAATATAATATAAGTTTTTAAATATAGTTCCTGTCCTCCCAAATTATTATATTTAAAAAGCAATTCACAAAATGACGAACTAAAAATCAAAACAATACTTATTACCAAAAGCAAAGGAGATATAATTTTCTTGAAAAATATTTTTCTATCTAAATCGCCTTTTGCTTCTTGAAAAGCACTAAATATCAATGGAACCAATAATGTCAGCAATGCCAAACCTAAATTTTGTATACTAGTAATTAAAATTGTTTTATCCATTTTCTATTTTTTATTACTTAATCCCCCTACAACCACACTAATCTTCTTACCCATCAAAATACATAAAGTGTAAACCATTAAATCAATTTTCTTTAATTTTATTAATAATTAACTTTGCCCCGCCAATAAAAGTGCCGTGGATAAAAACAATCCTACAAAAAATAATATAACAATTGTAAATAATATTTTATATAAATTTTTCTTTGTCTTTCCAATATCTGCTTGTACGTTTACAACTTTAATAACATAGCAAATTAATTCCAATGCAAACAAGCCATAAACCATTAAACAATTAGTTGCCGATAACCACAAAATAAATGAATCTGTTTGATAATAAAAATAAAACAATACAGCAATAAAAAGATTCATTTCCAGAATCCTGAAAAATTTATCAAAAAGTAGCCATTGCCATTTCAAATCCGATACAGCCTCTTCTATTGTTATTGTACTTGCCATATTATGTTTTTATATTACCTTATTTTTTTACTCCAACACCCGCTTATTTAATTTTACAATATCCCCAGCGCCCATGAGCAAAACCACGTCCCCACTGCGAACCACGTCTTTAAGTAAGCTGAAAGTTTCATCCAAATCAGCCGCGTAAGAAACATTGGAATTTATTTTGGAAATTTCCTTTACCAAATCCTTGGAACTAACCGCCATATCACGTTCATCCATGCGACCAGCCACTTTATAAATCTCACTGACAATGGCCACATCAGCCTTGGCAATGCTCGTCACAAACTCATCAAACAACTGTCTGGTGCGATTATGATGATGCGGTTGAAAAACCAAAACAATCCGACGATCGGAATAAAACTCCCGGGCCGCTTGAATAGTACCATTAAGCGCATCAGGATGATGACCATAATCAGAAATATACAAAACTCCATCTTTTTCACCTAAATTTTCAAAACGACGCCAAGTACCCTGAAAACTTTCCAAAGCTGACTTGATAGCGTCTGCACCAACATTCAAAGAAATCGCCAAAGCAATGGCTGCCAAAGCATTGTAAACATTGAATTTTCCCGGAACCGGTAAATGAATCCTGACAAATTTTTGTCCCTGAAACATCACCCAAAAATCTTGTTGCCCGGGCTTAATTTGATATTTATCCACATACAAATCCGCATCCGGATTATCAAAAGAAAAACTAATAACCTTATAATCTCGTTTATGCCATTTTAATTTAGCGACATTGGCATCATCATAATTATAAATCAACAAACCATCATCTGGTAATTTATCAATGTATTCTTGAAAATGCTCGATAATATCCTCGAGATCTTTATAAAAATCCAAATGATCCGGTGCGATATTGGTCAAAACAATGGTTTTCGGACTCAATTCCAACATATGTGCCTGATGCTCACAAGCTTCCACCACAAAATATGGACTATAGGAAAAACGCAAATTACTATTCCACTGCCGAACTTTGCTACCAATAATCGCCAAGGGATCAATGCCACCGGCTTCCAAAATCAAAGCAGCCATGGCCGTGGTAGTAGTTTTTCCATTGGTACCAGAAATCGCCAAAGTATCTTTTCTTTCACTTAAATCACCCAAAACTTGATTATAAGTAAATTGTGGAATCCCCAATTTTTCAGCTGCCTGACGTTCCGGATTAAGACTAATTACCGCTGACGAATAAATCAACAAATCCACAGTTTTATCAATATTTTCAGATTCCTGACGTAAATTGACGCTAATTCCTTCGGCTTGCAAATCATCGGTAATTTCCGAAGCACTCAAATCCGAACCTAAAACATCATAACCAGACTGTTTAAAATAACGAGCCAAAGCGGAAACCCCAATCCCGCCAATACCACAAAAATAAATTTTTTGAATTTTTTGCCAATCAAGTTTTAACATATTTTTTTGATTACTTTTTAGCGATTAAATATAAATTATTAGCTTGCCGCCAACTATTATTTTCATATTGACAAATTATGTCAGAAAAGCCAATAGTCTCCGCCAGTTTTTTAAGTTCGTTTTTTCTAAAATTATAATAAAATAAGGGCGTTTTATTTCGCCAAAGCATCAAAGTATCCTGCCAAGTTTGTAAATCTTTTTTATGAAATTGATATTTACTGAAAAACTTATCCGCTGATAAGAACAAACGATCTTTCACAAAGGACCACCAGTTTTTATGACGATGATAATTCCATAAATTCCAAACCGTCAAACAAAGTCGACCATCATTTTTTAAAACCTTTGCCAATTTTTGCAAAGCCTCAGACTGTTTGCTTTTTTCCAAATGATGAAAAACCGCCAAAGAAATTACCGCATCAAAAGATTCTGTTTCTAACTGTTCCAAATTTTGCCAATCCAAAACTTTAAATAAATTTGGATAAGGATTTAATTTGTGAGATTCCGGGTTCTGCACCCCTAACGGGGCTTGCCCCGGAATGACAATTTGACCGTATTTTTCCTGAGCCAGTTTCACTAATTCCACGGACTGATCAATCCCCAAATATTCAAAGGACCAATGCAATTCTTGGGATTTTTTCAGCAAATACTCATAAAAACGACCGCTCCCGCAACCTAAATCTAAAATCCTCGGATTTTTTAAATCCTTAATCTGTTCAAAAAATAAATCCAACAACGGCCAATGCAAATTATCGCGGCTAGCGCCGAACTCATTGGCAATCACATTATAATTTTTATTTAATGAATTTAAGTTCATAATCTTGTTTCATCAATTTCTAAACAATCATCATTATTCAATAAATTTCGTAAATCATTGGAAAAATCCGCACAATAACGAACTTTGGTTTTGGTCGGATAAACCTTGCCTTTGATTTTTAAAAACAACGGCATCTCTCCCGGATATTCATCAAAAATCGCTTTTAATTTATAAGCAAAATCCGTAGCCGGAGCATCTTCCAACAATAAGAAAATTTTCGGTCCGGTCGCCGGAGCCTGACTCGGTCTTAATTTTGTGTGGGTAGTATGAATGGACTCTTTCAAACGATTCATATCCATGCCTTCCAGAGAAAACGCTTTATCCGCCGCCAAGGACACTTCCCCTTCGCGAATGGTCACTTTTCCCTGAAGGAAAATCGGCACATCCTCAGCCCACAAAGTCTGAGTTTCCCGATATAAATTTGGAAAAATCGCCACATCAATGGTGGAATTTAAATCTTCAATGGTGATAAACAACATCGGATCACCTTTTTTGGTAATGATTTTACGAATTTTTTTAATCAAACCGATTAAAGCCACTGCTTTATTTTCATACTGTGGCAATTCTCCGTAAGGAATCAATTCCTCCTGCAAATGTCTTTGATAATTCTGCAAAGGATGATTGGAAATATACAAACCTAAATATTCTTTTTCCCAAGCAAGTTTTTCTTTCAAAGGAATTTCCGGAAATTCTTCCAACAACAAAGTCGGTTTGGATAATTGACTAGCACCGAACAAACCCATCTGGTTGGTATTAGTTTCTTCTTGATTGGATCTAATAAAACTCAAAACATTATCCGTATTTCCTAATAATTTTTCCATCGGAATCAAACTACCCATGGCTCCGGCTTTGGCCAACGCTTCCAAAGAACGTTTATTCAATTCATGATGGTTAACGCGCAACAACAAATCATCAAAGCTCTTGTAAGGTCCGTTGGTCAAACGCTCTTCAATCAAAGCGCGCGCCACGTTTTCTCCAAAATTCTTAATGGCCTTCAGTCCGAAACGAATTTTCGCGGTTTGACCGTCACGGGCATCACTAACAATAGTAAAATATTCTTTACTTTCATTAATATCCGGAGGCAAGACCTCAATATTCATATCCCGTGCTTCTTGAATATCAATGGCAATGCGTTCAATATCATCCACATCAGATTTTAATAAACCGGCCATAAAATCCACCGGATAATGAGTTTTTAAATAAGCGGTCCAATAGGCCACAATGGAATAACTAGCAGCGTGCGCTTTATTAAAACCGTAATTGGCAAAAGGCAATAAATAATTCCACAATTGATCAGCCACCGCTTGACTATGGCCTTTTTTCTTAACGCCATCTTTAAAAACCGGCTCTTCCTGTTGCATAATTTCCAATTTTTTCTTACCCATGGCACGACGCAACAAATCCGCACCGCCCATGGAATAACCGGCAATATCCACACAAATTCTAATAACTTGCTCCTGATAAATAGCGAATCCATAGGTGTTACCGACGATTTCTTTCATCTCGGGCACCACATAAATCGGTTGTTTTTGGCCATGCTTACAAGCAATGTAATCGGGAATATATTGCATCGGACCGGGACGATAGGCGGCAGCCATAAAACAAATATCTTCCACATTATTCGGTTTTAAATCACGTAAATATTTTTTCATGCCACTACTTTCAAATTGAAAAACCCCAGTGGTCAAACCTTTACTAAACAATTCAAAAGTGGGCGCATCTTCAAAAGGAATTTCCTCCACTTTCAATTCCGGCGTTCCCGGCTGGCGACGTTCATTCACAATCGCCACAATATTATTAATAATGGTTAAATTTCTTAAACCCAAAAAGTCAAACTTCATAAATCCCAAATCTTCCAACTGACTACCTTCAATCTGGGTAATCACCCGACCACGCGTGCCGGTTTCCATCTGCACCGGAATATACTCGGTAATCGCTTTGGGCGTGATTAAATGGCCACAAGCATGCGTGGAAACATGGCGAGCCATGCCTTCACCTTTGGAAACCAATTCCAACAATTCTGCCAAACGTTTATCACTATTCACGATGGACGCGAACTCCGCGTCATCCAACATCATCTGTTTGATTTTTTTCGGTTTACCGAATTCCACATGCACCAATTTACTCAATTTTTCCGTCAAACTCAATTCAATATCCATTACCCGACCAATATCTTTAATGGCCGCCTTAGTTTTCATTCTTCCGATGGTACCCACCGCACAAAAACCATCACCATATTTTTCAGCGATATAATTGATAAATTCATCCCGACGATCATCCTGAATATCCACATCAATATCGGGTGGCGACGGACGTTCGGGATTCAAAAAACGTTCAAAATAACACTGCCATTTAATCGGTTCCACATTGGTGATACCCAAACAATAGGCCACCGCAGAACCACTGGCAGAGCCACGAACGTTCACCAAAATATTGTTACGCCGCGCCCACTGCATCAAATCACCCACAATCAAAAAATATTCATCATAACCTTTATCGTGAATGACGCCCAATTCATAATCCAAACGCTCTGCTAATAATTTCTGATCAAAATTTTTATATAATTTCTGGGCGCCTTCCAAAGTCATAAAACGCAATTTTTCCTGGGCTGATTCACCCTCTTTCAATCCCCAATAACTCGGCGTCACCCGCTCAAATTTAATCTGCGGAGTTTTACAACGCTCGGCGATTTTTTGAGTATTCTCAATGGCTTCTGGCAAATCACTAAATAACAACTCCATTTCTTCCGAAGTTTTCACATAAAACTCTTCGCTCCAGGCACGACGACGTGATTCGTCCCAAATCTTCTTACCATCACTAACCGCCCACATAATTTCTTGCAGCTTCGCATCTTCTCGATTCAAATAATGACAATCATTGGTGGCCACAATACCAGCATCAATCTCTCTAGCAATTTTGATTAAAGATTCATTAACTTTAAGTTGTTCATCAATGCCATTACGTTGCACCTCAATAAAAAAGTTTTCTTTTCCAAAAATATCTTGAAATTCCAAAGCGGCCGCTTTGGCATCCTCATATTTATAATCCAAAATTTTTGATGATAATTCACCGCCCAAACAAGCACTCAAAGCAATTAAACCTTTACTATGTTTACGCAATAAATCCTTATCAATTCTGGGACGACGATAAAAACCAAACAAGTGCCCGGTGGACACTAATTTTACTAAATTATGATAACCTTCTTGATTTTCCGCCAACAAAACCAAATGATAAGGCGGTTGTTTTCCCACAATACTTTCCCGATCACTATGCACACCCCGCGCCATATAAACTTCACAACCGATAATCGCTTTGATGTCATTTTTTTTACATTCTGACCAAAAAGGATATAAACCCAACATCGTACCGTGGTCCGTCATGGCCACCGTCGTCATGTTATTGGCTTTCATTTTTTTAACTAAATCAGACACACGAATAACGCTATCTAACAGCGAATATTCGGTGTGTAGATGCAAATGGACAAATCCCATAGTCAATCAATCAAAAGAAACAATTATTTAATGGTTTTTCTACTGGTACGACGAGTACTTTTTGTTTTTCTGGGACGAGTCGGGCTGGCAGTCGCTTTAGAAGTAAAAAGATTGGTGAATTTTTCCACGGCAAAGCCTAAAATTTTCATCATAAAGTGGCTGCTCCAATCACTAATGCTATCACGCACCCCCTGAACTGCTTGTTTAGCTTGAAAAAATGCGCTCTGCCCTTCATTTACCAAATTCTTAGCGCCCACACTTAATTCCGCCAAATTAGCTGTCACCACTTCCACATTTTCCAAAATCGGTTGAGTTTTATCCAAAGTCTTACGAACTCTTTTCAAAACCGGCACTGCATAAACCAAAACCGTGATTAAAAAGACGCTCGCTGAAATAACTAACACGATTTCAGCAAACACCAACCATTGATCTAAAGTCCACATACGTTTTTATTTTTATTTGTAATGTCATAATCACCTACCGCAACGAAGCTTTAAAATGCTTCTGCACGCTGGTCTTGAGATCTTCGTGCCACTGATTAACTTGTTCCAATTGAAGCGTCTCAGTATCACTTTGATAAGACAAGCGCAAGGTTAACGAATGCAAATCCTCTTCATCCCATTCCGGAGTGCGGTAAATGTCAATCAATTCAATATTTTTCAAGGTTTCATTCTGCTCTTTGATAAACTCACACAAATCAGCCCAGGCAACGCCCTTAGCGATTAAGAAAGACACATCCAATTCAATGGCCGGATATTTGCTAATCGGCTGATACTTTGGCTGAGCGCTCGGCAACTTAGGCAACAAATCCAAATCTAAATTCAAATAAGCCACCGGCAATGTAATTTCAAAATTATCACGCACCATCGGCGAGACCAAACCGTAATAACCTAAAACAATTTTTTCTTGATTTTCATTATAGACTACAATTTGTCGACTCTGATTTGGATGCAAATACTGTGGTACAGACTCACCTACTTCCATTATATATTCTTTTCCTAAGAATTGAAACAAAGCTTCGGTCAAAGCTTGCATACGATGCAGTAAATTTTCTTGTTCATCAGCCAAAATCAAACCCAAATGTTGATGTTGATAGGGCAAACTTTCCGAACTACCAGGTTCCACATCGTAAACATCTTTTTCACCTTTCCGGAAAACTCTACCCAGTTCAAAAAACTTTAATCGTTGAGTATGTTTTTCATTTTCCGATAAATTTTCCAATAAATTATAAATTAAATCATCACGCAACACCGGACGGGTTTTATCCACCGGATTCAACAGATAAATATATTTGGATAAATTATCAATGCCCAATTTTTTAATACTATCCAACTTTAAGAATGAATAATTATAAACTTCACTGAAATTGGCATGCAAAACCAAATAATCCAAAATTTTATTGCGCAAATCCAAAGCCGGCAAAGCTACTGGAGCTTCCAATTTCACTTCCGGATAACGCAAAGCGATATTATCATAACCATAAATACGCAAAACTTCTTCCACCAAATCAATCGGTAAACTAATATCTTTAGTAGCTCGCCAGGTGGGCACTGACACCGTTAATAAATCTTTGTGTTTTTTATCGGTCGCTGCCACCACGAATCCCAAGGAAGTTAAAATTTGTTCAATTTCATTACGACTCAAATCAACTCCGCTGACTCGCGCGAATTCTGAAACAGCAATTTTAATTTCTTTAATATTTTCATCATAGGAACTGAAACGATTGATCCATTCCGCTTCGGCCGCTGGAAAAATTTCTTTTACCAATTGCCAGAAACGACGTGCTCCCCATAAAACATTGACCGCATCCAAACTTTTTTCATAACGCATGGAAGCATCAGTTCTAAGGGACAAATTCATGGAAGCTTTACGAATTTTATCCGCTGGAAAATGAGCTGCTTCCAAAATCACGCTGGTGGTTTTACTATTAAAAGCACTATCAGCACCACCCAAAATTCCAGCCAAAGCCAAAATTTTCTCTTCATCCGCAATCACAATTTCCTGATGATGCAAAATATATTCACCACCATCCAAACCGATAAATTTCTCATCTTCCTTGGCAGCTCGCACGGTGATTTTTTCATTTTCCACCAAAGCAGCGTCAAACACGTGTAACGGCTGGCCACATTCCACCATCACATAGTTACCAATATCCACCAAAGCCGAAATTGATTTTATACCCAAATCAGATAACGCTTGTTTTAGCCATAATGGTGAAGGAATATCAGCAACATTTTTAATTTTCATGGCCAAATAATGATCACTCAAATTTGCATCAATGTTTAATCGCTCCTCATCTTTGGTGTTCACACCCAATTCCATATCGCAAAACGCCGAATAAAATTTCAATGGCTGATGTAAAATCGCCCCCAATTCTCGAGCAATTCCATAATGCCCCCACAAATCAGGGCGGTGATTAATGGATTTATTATCCACTTCAATCAAAGTATCATTGGCCAAATAATCTTTTAAAGCTTTACCTTTTTCCCATTGCAAGGCAGTCAAATCTAAAATTTCTCGTTCATCATTGGAAGGAAATAAATTTCCCAAAGCAATTTCACTGCTGGCGCAAATCATTCCTTCACTTTCCACACCACGAATTTTAGTTTTTTCCAAAACTGCTTCTTCCGTACCGTGCCACAAAACTTTCGCGCCCACCGGAGCCACTGGCACCAACATATCCACGGCAACATTAATGCCACCGCAAACAATATTCAATAAATCACCTTTGCCAACATCAACTTTACAAACACGCAAACGATCAGCTTGAGGATGAGCTTCCACCGAAACGATTTGTCCGATAACAATTTTTTCCCAATACTCACCCAATTTTTCCACGCCTTCCACTTCCATGGTTTTCATGGTCAACAAATTGGAAATTTCCGACGCACCCAATTCCTCCGGCAAATCCACGAACTTTTTTAAAATATTTAAACTGATAAGCATATATTTGAATTTAACTTTTATGATTTAAAATTGTTTTAGAAAACGTAAATCGCCACCTTGAAGCAAGCGAATATTATCAATATTATATTTTAACATCACTAAACGAGTTAAACCCAAACCAAAAGCGAAACCGATGTATTCATCCGGATCCACGCCACCGGCTTTTAAAACATTCGGATGAATCATTCCACAAGGCAAAACCTCAATCCAACCACTCTGTTTACAAACCGGACAACCAGCACCATGACACAAAGTACATTGCATATCCAATTCAAAACCCGGTTCCACAAAAGGAAAATAACCCGGGCGCAAACGAACTTTAATATCATCTTGACCAAACACCGTAGACAACAAAGTTTTCATCATGGCAATTAAATTAGCCACGCTCACCTCTTTACCAATCATCATGCCTTCCAATTGATAAAAAGTATGTTCATGACTGGCATCCACGTTTTCATTACGGAAAACTCGGCCCGGCACAATGCAACGCAAAGGCGCACCATATTTACGCATGGCTCGCACCTGCACCGAAGAAGTTTGGCTGCGCAACAACAAACCGTTATCCAACCAAAAAGTATCCTGATCCTCGCGTGCCGGATGAGTGGCTGGCACATTCAAACCGTCAAAATTATAAAATTCCGATTCCAATTCCGGACCATCCAAAACTAGAAATCCCATTTGAGCAAAGATTTTTTCAATTTCTCTTTGAACAATAGTATTAGGATGATAATGACCTTTTTCATCTTTAACCAACGGTAAAGTCAAATCAATTTTATCCTTACCAATTTGTTCTTTCCAGGAAAGCGCTTTCAATTCATCGGTTTTCGCAGCCAAAGCTTTCTCCATATAATCGCGCAAATCATTAGCCAAAGGACCTAAAACTTTTTTCTGTTCCGCATCCAAATCTTTTAAAGTTTTCAAAACATTATTCAACAAACCGGTTTTTCTACCCAAATATTTGTTATCCAATGATTCCAAATCCTCCAAACTAACGGCCGCCAATAAATCTTTGGTGAAATCTTGGCGCAAATCTTTAATGGATGACTGATAATCAATCTCAGACATAATGATTTAATATATTATTTAATTATTAAACAATTGCAGCACTTCTTTGAAAGTAACAATCACGACCAAAGTGATTAATAAGCCAAAACCGAGCACGTGAGACCAGGCTTCCACCTTGGAATTGATTGGTTTACCTCGCAATTTTTCAGCAATGATGAAAACGATGCGGCCACCGTCCAAAGCTGGAAATGGGAATAAATTCAAAATACCCAAATTGATGGAAAACATCGCGGTAAATTGCAATAAATAATTAAATCCCATACTAGCGAATTTGCCAGTCAACGAAGCGATACCGATCGGTCCGGCCAAAGCCACACCCGCATCACCGGTTTTAAATAAACTGACAATCATCGCTACCAAAGTTGTGATCATTAACCACATGGTCAAAAAAGTTTGTTTGATTCCTAACCAAATGGCCTCATACCACGGATACTGCACCACACTGACACGCACCAAAGACACACCAATACCAACGTATTCTTCAGCTTGGCCACTAATGGCTTCGGGCACGACCTTAATCATTTCCAAGTTTTTTTCACGTTCCACTTCCAACAATAATTCTTGGCCAGCCGAAGCTTGAATCATATCAGACACAGCGGACACCTGATTTAAAGTTTGTCCATTAACACTGATAATAAAATCGCCCAATTCCAAACCAGCTTTATCCGCCGGAGAATCCGCAAAAACTTCATAAATCTGTACTTTAGCCGGCGCCGTGGTGACCATACTGTCATCCACCGTTTCCGGTAAACCAATCATAAAACCAATGGACAACAAAAACATCGCTAAAACGAAATTCATAAACGGTCCGGAAAATAAAACAAGCAAGCGCTTCCAAGCAGCTTGCGTATAAAAAGCATCCTTATCATTTTTCAAACGATCATGGGTAAATCCTTCCAAAACTGTCAATTTCTCCCGCTCACTCAAATTTAAATAATTATCATAATTGAATTTTGTATCGAACAAAGATATCGCCTGACCTTCCTCAGACAAAACTTTTTTGAAATTTTTCAAATCCTGACCGGAAAGTTGATCCATTTCCTTCAAAATTTCCTGGTACTCGGCTAGTCTTTCATCAAATTTATGCCAATCAAAGGTATTATTTTCCCCTTTGATTTTATTGAAACCGCCTAAGGGAATCAAATTAAAAGAATAAACCGTGCCATCGGCATCCAAAATCTCTTTATTACCCCAAATCCAACGCCATTTACCGTTCTTTTTATAGGCACCAAACAAGCGTGGCGGAAAGCCAATGCCAAATTCTTCCACCTTGATACCGGTTTTCACGGCACTGATATAATGTCCCCATTCATGGGCTAAAACCAAAACTGATAAAACCAAGAAAAAAATCAAAACTGTTACCATAATTTTTATGTTTATCTGAATAATTTTAACTCCTTTATTATAACAATTTAATGGCTTTTGGCAATGAATTTTCTGAGATTTTTATTTGACATTTTCCTGGTTTTTAAGCAAACTTAAGAAAAGGAGGCAAAGATGGAAATTTACAACACCGAAACCATATCTTTCGATCACAATTCTTTTTTTGTCTCCACCCAAGGCTTCTGCTTCTGGGAACGGAGATTTGACTATTGTCGAAAAAAATTAGAAATCTTTAAAGTCTCCGATGAAAAAAATGGCGAATATTGGATAATTCCATACTTTGCCGTAGAAAAACAGATTCTATTAATTGATTCAAAACTTCTACCCATCATCAAGGAGAATGTTAAAGTTAATTTGGATTATCTACTGGTAATTTTTTTACTGTCACATTATGAGAATATTGCCAGTACCACCACGGATCCTCATAAACATGAGGAAAGCATCAGCAGAATAATCACCTTGCAAACATTAATCGCCCAAAAACTAAATTCCTCTCAAAAAAATGATTTTATCCAGCTCCAAGATAAAATCAAAAAGGATTTTCAGTTCAAAACCATTCGGATTAAACCTCAACTGCAATTTCATGTTTTGTGTACGAATACCAAAATCCCACAAAACATCCTACAGTATTTAGCCGCTCAAATGCTGAACATGGCATTTGACTTAAGTAAATCACCACTGGACTAGCAAGCAATTGCTAGTTTTTTTTATTTCACATTTGACAAAAACAACATTTTTCAACAAACTTAACACAAAAGGAGGAAGACACATGGAAAATCCACGTAAAATTGGTTTTGGGGATGATTCCCTATTTGTAATGCTTCAAAAATACACAAAATGTAAAAACCTGGTGTATGAAATTGACATTGAATCCATAACCATCGACGCCAGGGAATTTTGGGTTATCACCAATTTCCCAAACTGGCAATATGTTTTTGTTATTTATGGCGAAATACTAGAGTTAATCAAAAAAGAACCTTTAACAATGCTGGAACACACCTGCGTGATTGTGGAAATAATGGTGAAGGAATATTCACTACGCAATGAACCGGACGAAAAGAAACAGTTGCAACACAAAAAATTCATCCGAAATGTCCAAAACTGGATCACCGAAAAAATAATCGGACGGAGGGATACTGAACTTTTCAAGATCAATCAAGCAAGAATACGCCAAATAAATGGTATTACGCCCTTCAAAGATCCTAATATACCAAATATTGAAGGAATCATTCCTGTAATTAGTCTCCCCGAAAGATTCTATGAAATCATCAAAGAAAAAATGGCTAATCAAATGCTTCTTTGGGAAATCAATCAGAAATCCAACTAGCAAACCCTGCTAGTTTTTTTTAACCATTGATTACGCTGACCAATATGATTTCACTGAACTCACGTTATATTCTTTGTATTCATCATCTTATTCATCCCCATCAATGTAATCAATGGTCAAAAAAAAAAGAGGACTCAGAGAATCCCCATGAAACGCAGCCGAAGTTGAGACACACGACCAACAGAACAAACCAATGATGGGTTCTTGTCGTAAATGCCGCTTCGGGGAGGGGGTGCGCTTCACAGGAAATCTCTTCGTCCCCAGACTCACACTTGGTTGCCCAGAGTGTGGATTTTGAAAGAAAAGGCGTTCCGCAGAATCACGGGCCGGGCGCAGAGTTGGGGATTTGGTCCCAACCGGTGCCATGCAGAACGCCTAACTCGTAAAAATGAACTAAAAAGAGTGGTCAGCTCGGGTTGGAGGAAAACTGCGAGTACCTTCAGAAAGGATGGGTTTCGAGCCATAAACACCCGAGCTGACCGGAAACAGGCTGGGCTCAGCAGCCTATATCGTTTAATTCAAATAACATTAACACTATACAAAAGAAGTGTCAAGTGTTAAAAAATGTCTAATTTTAAATATTTTTTATGGTAAAAATTTTACTTTCTCAATAATTTGTCCTAAAAAGGCTTGATCATTTTCCAAGCTAGTACTACAAATAGTACTAAATTCATAATCAAAATCCGGCCCTAAAAGATAATAAACCGGATAAACACAATCGCTAGCTTTAGCCACTTTATAACTAATAACTTCTTTGGTTCCAATTTTAATAAGCTCAGCCACTTCGTTAGGATATTTCACTTGTAATTCATTGTAAATTTCCGTAATGGAACGTCGGGTTTTTACTTCCATTTTATAGGCACGCTCCCAAATGCAATTACGATTATTAAAAAGTGGCCCAAAATAAACTAAACGATCATCTTCATCCAGCGGTCCTAAATAATATTTTTCATTTCCCCAAGTCACATTGTAGGGATAATAAAATTTTATTTTATAAATTTTATTTTCGTAGGTTTTAGTTTCGTTGGGAACATCAGCCACAAATTTTTCCTGACAAGCACTGACGTCTCCTTTATTAAATTGTCCCAAAGTAAAAGCCGTCAAAACTTGTTTTCCATCAACAATCTGTTTTTCATCCAAAGCACCAACCTCTTTTAGTGATTCCTCTTGAACCAACTGTGATTTTGTCAAATTAACTTCTACCGTATTAAACGTGGTACTACGCGATAAATAAAATAAAATCCCCATCACCCCTAAGGCTAAAATTAAAACAAATAATAATTTTGCCGAAAGGAATCCCTTGTTTGAATCTCTCATAAATTTAAATTTTATTTTTTGTATTAATCATTGTTTTCAAGTAAAGATAAATGCTCACGTAACTTATCAATATATTTTTGTTTAGCTATTTTTGCTGATTTTACATAAGAATTAACTTCTCTTCCCAAATCCATCAAATCCTCCGTCGTCCAATTAGAAGATTTTCGTGTTAATTCTTTATCATAAGAAAAACTAAGGAATCTCTGTCGGGCCTCATGCCACTTATCCCGCAAACTATTCAAAATTGTTAATTCATGCCCCGCTAATTTTTCAGCTTTTTGATGTAAAACTCTCAACTTATTATCATTACCTTCAGATAAATCATCAATCGTTTGTACCTTCGCATCGACTTCCTGTTGCTTTTTATAATTATCAAACACTCCAATTTTTACCATAAAAAAAAATCTCTAAATATTTTTTTAATTTTAGCACATTTTATAAAATATTAAAATAAAAAAAAGGATCCTTGCGAATCCTCATGAACAACAAACAAAAACCATTAGTTAGAAGAGAAAATTTTCTCCATCAATGCCCTTATCTCTTCATAACCATATGGTTTTTGAAGGAAAAAAATTCTTTTTTGATCTACCGTAATCTTATCCAATTCCCCATTATGTTGCCCTGAGGACAACAAAAATTTCATACCAGGATAAACCGAATATATGATCCTTACGAAATCCACACCAGTACTCCCAGGCATGATAACATCCGTAAAAACCAAGTCCACCCTAGCTCCAAATTTATTAATACAAGTCATGGCTTCATCAACATCCGCACAGATACCACAAACATTGTATCCCAATCTTTTGACCATTTTTTCAGCCAATAAACGAATCATTTCATCATCATCAACAATTAAAACTGATTTATGCTTTTGCATCATTGTCATTATAACAGCCTCCTTTTGTAAAAAAAACTACCACCATATTATCACAGGTAAAACATTTTTTGTCAATACACAAAAAATCACCCCGAAGGATGATTTTTTGTTTATAATCAATGAAGATTACAAATATTTTTACCAATCTTGATTGTTAGATTGATTTCGTTGGCCACCAAAACCGCCACGAGAAGAAGAACCGCCACGGTTATAACCGCCACCAGTACGAGGGCGATCTTCCATAGGACGAGCTTCATTCACCACGATCTTACGACCATCCATTTCTTTACCATTGAACATGCTGATAGCATTCTGGGCTTCTTCATCAGTGGACATTTCCACGAAACCGAAACCTTTAGAACGACCAGACATTTTGTCAATGATAATGGAGGCGCTTTCTACAGTACCAGCTTCAGCAAACATTTCTTTCAATGTAGCATCGGTGGTAGAGTAAGGTAAATTGCCAACATATAACTTTTTAGCCATAGTTGTACTCACACAAAATAAATAATAGATGCAAGGCGACCCCTTTGACTTTCTCTCTCACTTACACTGTTTTACTTGTGTAAGGCCAAGCTAAAGTAAACTCTTGCTGAAATGAATATAGCACAATACTTTTTAAAACACAATAGGCCTATTATGGCGTCAAATTAATGCCAATAATCCGCCATTCTCCATTCTCTTTGATTAACTGATATTCAATCACCATGGCGGTGCCATCCGCAGCGATAACTGTTCCATACAAATAACCGGTATCATTTTCCACTGATCTTTCCGAAAAACTAACGTCGGCGTTTTCAGATAAAACTTTGTAAGAATTAACAAATTCTGTAAAATTTTCCAAACTGGTGGCTTCTTTAAACATTCCCGAAGTCAATGCATAAGCGCCTGAAAAATCACCGGCCTTCATTAAAGCCAATTGATCTTCCGCCACTTTAACAATGCCCGAAGTCGCCCACATCGCCAAAGCAATCACACCCACGATAAAAACCACAATGCCAATTAAAACTTTTTTCCAAGTGGCCATTTTGGTAGAAGTGACTGTCACCGGGGCGTTGGTTGTTTCCGCCATAAAATTAAAATTATTTTTTAGTTTACTACTAATATTATAGCAAATTATTCATAAATTTTAAATAAATCTATTTTGACTGACGTTCATACCACTGCAATTCGCTCCCAATCATTTCATCCAAAGAATAAGTACTGTGCCAATTTAATTTTTCCTTCGCTCGGGAAGCGTCGGCATAAATCAAAGGCACTTCTCCGGGACGCAAATCCGTGAATTGATAAGGACAACTTTTTCCACTTACTTTTTCAGCACTGGCAATGGCTTGCAACACCGTATAAGCTTCCCCCACTCCCAAATTAAAAATTCCCCCTTCGAAACCATTCAATAACGCTTCCAACGCCAAAACTTGTGCCCGAGCAATATCCCGCACATCAATAAAATCACGCGCCGGACTACCATCAATGGTTGGGCAAGTTTTACCATAAACCACCAAACTCTCTTTTTCACCACCTAAAACTTCAATGATTTTTCCCATCAAATGATGTCCCTTGGCTAATTTTCTCCCCAAAGAAACATCCACGCCTCCCACATTAAAAAATCTAAAAATCACCGATTGCAAACCATAAATTTTTCCGGCTTCAATCATTTTTTCTGCCATTAATTTGGATTGTCCGTAATGATTAGTCGGTTGAGTCAAAGTATTTTCCGTCACCGGCAAATCTTGACTAGAACCATAAACGGCGGCGGTGGAAGAAAAAACCAAAGCCCGACAATCATGCTTTTTCATCAACTGCAATAACCTAAAAGTGGCAATGGTATTATCCTGATAATACAAATAAGGATTTTCCATGGATTCAGTAACATCAATTTTAGCAGCGTTATGGATCACCGCAGCAAATTTTTGTTCCGCAAATAATTTCTCCAATTCCGGACCTTGTAAATCACCAACAAGCAAATGTGTTCCGATTGGCAACAATGATTCTAAACCGTTGGACAAATCATCATAAACCCACAGTTCATAATCTTTTTCAGCTAACAGTTTCAAAGTGTGACTACCGATATAACCAGCACCACCGGTAATTAAAATTTTTTTATTCATATTTTTAGATTAAATCAAATTGATAAACCCATTCTAACAGTTCAATAAATTTTAGCAATTTTCATCACCCTAGGAAAAAAATGATTTTTGTGTTATACTCTTGCCAAAGGTCATAGAACCATTTTTAAAATTAAAAAACAAAAATCTATGAAAAATTTAAATGCCTTAGACTGGATCGCCATTCTCTTATTGGCGGTTGGTGGTGTTAACTGGGGCTTGGTCGGTGCTTTAGAATTCGATTTGGTTGCCTTCATTTTTGGGCCAATGAGTCTTCTAGCTCGTATCGTTTATGGCGTGGTTGGTTTATCCGCCGTTTACGTCTTATTAGTTTCACCAAAATTGGCGAAAAAATAATTTCTCTCAAAACAATAAAAACACCCGGCCCGTAAGCTAAGTGTTTTTTTGTTTTATTCTGGTATTTCGGTGCTTGTCATGGTTTTCATAACAGCCGCCGGATCGGTCAGCACCGCCTCAGTCTGTTGCTTAATATATGATTGCATTTTTTCCACACTAGCATCATAGACCGTTTGCTCCATAAGATGATTATCAACATTGTAAGCAGCAAAAATTTTCGCCATTGAATCTAGCTTAGCAGAAGCCAAACCATCATCGTAAATCAAAGTTTTTAATCTGGCATATTCATCGTTATACATTTGCGCAAAAGTTTCATTGGCAAAAAATCGTTCTTTCAAAACATTATTATTATTCTCACCACCTGGTCCACCCATTTTATCTTGCCCACCTTCGGCTAGCCATTGTTCCATAATCTCCTGGCGTTCTTCATCACTAATATCTTCAGGGAAAGGAAAATCTCCAGCTGGCAAAGCCACGTCTCCATTCGCATCCAAATTCATATCTATCGGTCTCTGGCGCGCGCCCCCCATACCACCGCCCATACCACCCATGGCCAAATTCAAATCCCAAGATAAAATCGTAAATTGTTTAGCTTCTTTGTTATAAAAAAGATAATAATTGCTCCCCATGCCACCAAAAGAATCATTGTTTCCCAACAAATTATCCAAAGCCATCATGCGCACAAATGATTCTAAATCCAAATACTCTCCTAATTCTGTTGAAAATTCTTCATCACTGGATTGACTAACAAACTTCATAAATTTGATCAACGGTGCCAAATCATCCTTGTTAATTCTGGTTTTTTGTTCAAATTTTTCAGCATATAAAGTCGGATCCTCACCTAAGTATTCAAACCCCGTAAAATTACCGGCTTTATACAAAACACCTTTAGCATCGACAAAATTATTTTCCACATAGTTTTCATCAATATGTTCACACAAAACATACCAACTTGGCTCCTGACCGGAAGCGGCCACTCGCGCGTAAGAAGTTTGAGGCACAATCTGTCCCACTTGTTCATGTAAATACAAAGCTAAAGGTTCACTGAGCAAAGCCTCATCACTGCCGATACGCACCGCAATTTCAGCATAACCCTGATAAGTTTGACCAGCCACAAATTCATCAAATTTCAATAAAAACGGCGGATTACTCTCCTCTGCTTCTTGACTGCGTCCTTCAAACGGGTCAACATTCTCTAAAGCCAAAGCCTCAACATCCGCGGTGCTTGGCACGAGCTCAGTATCAGTCGTTTCTTCAGCCACCGTAACAGTATCTGGAACAACATTATTCCGCAAAGCACGACCCTGAAAATTTCCCGGCATTGGTCGCTCGCCATTAGCTGGCATTTCAAAACCTTCCGGTGGCATTTTCATTTCACCACCCATCATACCACCACCATCAGTTCCCAAAGACTGACGCAAAGTTAAATTTCCTTTTAAACGAATCCCCACGTTTTCAATGGTAACACCATCAATGGTCACCGTCACGGAATAATATTCTTTTTCGCTGGTTTCTTTATAGGTTGTAATCATTTCTTCATAATCGCCGTCATCAAAATCAATTTGTACTTCATGCACTACAGAATCATCAAAAATATCAATCTCATTTTGATAATCCACCGCCTCAGCGGTTTCAATTTCTTTACCTTCACCAAAATTATAGGCAATCAAACGCCAGGAAGAAATAGAAAACAAAGCCAACACAAAAGCCATCAAGATCAGAACCAATGGGTAATTTCGACGCCAAACAATATTCATAAAAATTATAAATCAATGGAATTATAACCGGTCAACAAACTAATCGCTTGATTATTATTTAATTTTTTCAAATCAGCCAAAAATGCTTGTTTATCCGCTTTCTTTTTAATTTGCACATTAAAAACCAATTCCGTTAAAGCTCCAGAACGCACCGTATCCACACTAATCAAATCAGATAAATCAGTATATTTCACAAAAACTTTATCAAACAATTTCTCAAAAGCAATTTCATTGGCTAACTGTACTTTCAAAATCTGACTACTCACTTTTCTTTCAAACCAATTGAATTTGGACATAATCATAATCACCAGAGAAATAAAAATAGTGGTGACAATGGCCAATAAATAAAATTTCGTACCAATGGCCATACCAACCGCCATGGTTAAAAAAATAAAACCGACATCACGAGTTTCTTTGATAGCGTTACGAAAACGCACGATGGATAAAGCACCCACCAAAGTAAACGCCCGAGCAATGTTTGAACCGACAATCAACATAATGACCGTCACCACCATGGCCGTAATCACCAAAGTATGAACATAACTTTGGGTGTAAGAAGTTCCCTTATGGGTTTTTTGATAAATCCAACCAATGAAAGCACTTAAAATAAAACTCAGAGTCAAACTAATCGCCAAATCAGCGATGGAAAATGTTCCTGTTAAATCCTGAACATTAAATAAGGCCAAAAAAGATTCCCACATAAATTTTACGTTTAAAAATTAATATTTAAATTAACAATTTTGCTTTATCAATTCCCTGGCAATACTTGCTCACACGAATCAAATTTAACTGATGATTAGCCACCATTTCACTAACCCAAGATGGCAAACGTTCATTGGTTTTAATTTCCATAATCACCATATTGGCCGGAATCATTAAACCGTCGCTAGTACCGGCGTCCAAACGCAAATCACGATAGCGATAAGAAACATAACGATCAAAAGTTAAACGAAAACCCATATCATATTTTCCTCCAATGTAAGCTTCCCGATCATAGCTAGTAATGATTTTCGGTTCTAAATTATTCAACTTGATCATTTCATACATTTCTTCCAAATAAGGTCGATCCCGTTCTTCATACTCTTCTGGAAAAACTCCTTCTTTACAAAACAACAAGGCCTCTTTATATTTCATCGGCACTCGTTTCTTCTGAGTGACCCGATCCACGCGCTGTTTAATTTCTACAAAAACAATGGAATCATCCTGCAAACCGGCAGCTGTTTCATACCAACGAATGCGCAATTTACGCCGAAAACGCAAACCATCAATTTTTTCCCAATAATAAGTGTAATTTGGGCTATCATAATAGAGACTAGTCAATTTATAATGACCATTTCCTCCACCATAATCATCCAAAATCGCATATCTGCGAATATCCTTTTTCAAGGCTTCGGCCATTTCCAAACTAATCAAATATTTCAATTCAAAACGATTAAATTTTCGAACGGCAGTGCTTTGCATAAAAATTCAAAACATTATTTAAAATATCGCGAACAATTAATAATACGCAAAAAAAATTACTTTTATTTCAAACAAAAAACATTTGACAAAATTTTTACTACTTATATGATTAAAAAGTTCACCCTTTCCCACTCGTTAAATCCAACCTCAGGATAGCAGCTTAACGAGTTCTTCTGCGGATTCCCGCAATTTCCCCTTTCCCGAGGATGCGCTGCTCATCCTCTTTTTTAACAATGATTACGCTGATTATAAAGATGACCGTGTCCGCCATAGTCCAAAGGACGACGGCGGATGAAGATGATTTTGTCCGCCGACTTGTCCTCCGTAGCTAGCACAGCGAAGGAGGAAACCCTTGCCGTCGCGTAGCCGCTATGGCGAAGCACGGTTAACGAAGGTGGATGAAGATGATTTTGTTTTACGGTTTTGGCAACTCTAATCTCCCAACGAAATAGGGTCATTCCAGAATTTCGGCAAAGCCGAAATATCTTGAATCCCGTGATAGCAAACTTTTTACTTTAAAAAACATACCGGCACACCGTAGCTTCGCCCACGGGATTCCAGACAAATTTTCCTTAATGGAAAATTTTCTGGAATGACGCGTTAAGGGCAAGACAAAAAAACACCCCCAACGTAATCGGGGGTGTTTTTTTTATCATCAAAGCAATCTATCTGCTCACAAATGGCAACAAAGCCATGAAACGAGCACGAAGAATCGCAGTTGCTAATTGACGTTGGTGTGCAGCACACAAACCAGTACGACGACGAGCAGCAATTTTTGCTTCGTAAGACAAGAAACGACGTAACATTTGAGGATTTTTATAATCCACTTCACGAATGTTATTCACACAAAAATAACATTGCTTTTTCTTCTTTGCTAATAAGTTATTGACCATAGTATTCTTACTTAATTAAATGTTTAAAATGGAATATCTTCCAAATTCACTTCATCCACGGGCATATCTTTAACCGGTTCAATGATAATCGGGTCACTACCATCAGAATTGTTGCCACCGCTTTTATCCAACATGATAAAATTATCAGCCACAATTTCCGTACGATAGCGTTTGTTACCATCTTGACCTTCCCAATCACGAGTCTGTAAATGACCTTCAACGTAAATCTTTTTACCTTTATCCAAATATTGACTAGCAATATCTGACAAACGACCCCAAGCCACAATATTGTGAAACTCTGCTTTTTCTTGTTTTTGGCCATTTTTATCAGTCCACATACGATTGGTCACCACCGAAAAACTGCTGACATTTTGACCACTCGGAGTGCTGCGCATTTCCGGTTTTTTGACCACGCGCCCGATTAACATCACTTTGTTTAAATCCATACGTTTGTTTTTTTAATTACTTAGACCGTTGGTGGGTTTTTATAATAGTTTGTTGATATCATCAGTGATCAAATCATCCAAACTAGTATCCATCTCTTCCAAAGACATCTTCTTTTCTTTGGCTTTACGAGTTTTCTTTTCCTCTTTCACCTCTTCTGTGACTGCTTCCACAATCGCCGCGGTTTCCAAGTTCATTTCAGCAGAAACTGGATCAATCATCACTTCTGGAATGATTTCTTCAGCCACCGCTGCCACCGCTACGTCTTTTCGATAAGCACGATCAGGGCGCACATCCTCTGATTGTGCTTCTCGATTGTAGCCTTTGGCTCTCATTTCAGCTTCCACAGCCGCATTTAAACGAATCTCAGCTTCCAATTCACGTTCCGTTAGAACACGCTTGTTAATCAACAAAAAGCGTAAAACTTCTGGCATAATGCGCAATAAAGTTTCCACTCTTTTAACTTTTTCCGGTTCAGCGTTGAATTCCAAGACGTAATAAAACCCTTGAAAAACTCCCTTAATCGGATAAGCCAAACGCAAACGGCCCATTTCTTGTGTTTTAGTGATTTCTCCACCATTGCTGGTCAACAAATCGCTAATCTTGGTTTTGATGCTTTCTAATTCCTCACCAGCAAATTTGGCAGGAACAATGTACATCAATTCATAATGCTTTGGATCTTTTTCAATGCTCATACTCATTATACATTATTAATAGTTAAATTATCATAAAGTTTTTGGAAGTTATCCACAGCCCATAACAAAAAACGCTTGGGAAAAGTATTCCCCCAAGCGTTTTTTTTCATATAGAAAAGCTTAGAGAAACACCTTAGAAGCAAGCACGAAGCTTGATTCAATTTTTAATTATGGATAAGGTGTCCAAAAAAATTTTATTCTGCAATTTCTTCTTCAGCTTTGGCTTCATCTTCACTCAATTCCTTCAAAGCTTCTTCGCGGCGCAAGAAAGCGCGGCTAATCTTCAACTTCAATTGTTCTACTAATTTTTCAAATCTTTCTACACTTTCACGGTACAAATATCGTAATAATTTTTTTCTTTCCGCGACTTTTTTCAATAAACCACGGCGAGAAGAAAAGTCATGACGATGCTCTTTTAAGTGACGAGTCAATTCCTTGATCTCTTCAGTTAAAATCGCGATTTGGACTTCCGGAGAACCGGTGTCACTGGCATGAATGCGAAATTTCGCAATCAACTTTTGCTTACTTTTTGGATTCAACATAGAAATGTCGTTAATACACGAATTTCCGAGTAGTCGTTTAAGCATTCGACAACCAAGAAAAACGTAAGTAAATTAATAAAAATTAGCTGAATTTCAGCTATATTGATAAGATAACAAATGAAAATGAGATTGTCAATTGGTCTGAACCATCCTTTATTCGTTATTGAACCATTATATTATTACGATCTCGATGCCAGATTTTGGGATTAATCTTGATATATTGGCGAATTTTGGTTAATTGGGTTTCATTATGGATGATGATGTCGTGGAAATTACGTTGAAATGGGTGGTATGGGCCGTTGTTTTGTCTGCACCATCTCGTAACCCCAATTTTAAAACCACGGATGGCTGAACCAAGACTGTTTGATGTTCCGTATTGTGTAAAGGGCGAATAATTATTCGCCCCTACGGTAGAAATAGGAAACCATCGATCAATTGTGATAATTCCGTGAATGTGATTTGGCATGATTGTGAAAATATCCAATTTAATAAAAGGAAAATGTTGTGGAATCGATAACCAGTATTTTTCTACGATTTTTCCCACATCATTCAAAATCATTATGCCATCAACAATTTCACCAAATAAATGTTGTCGTTCGGCCGTACAAATGGTAACGAAATAATAGGCACTTTGTTGATAATTGAAATGTTTCTTGCGAATGGATCGTCGTTTGTAATCCAAAAAATACATATATTGATTTTTATTATTAATTTATGATTTTTTTCTTGTGTAGGGGCGAATAATTATTCGCCCTTTAAACATGATTATGTTTCATATACGATTTAAAATTATGTTCGTTAATTTTATTGTTCCCCGTAGGGGCGTATGGCAATACGCCCTATTATATATGGTTGTCACAAAGAATATGATTTCATCCATATGTTCTGCATTGCAACGCCCTTGAAACGTAAATTTTCTTCAATACAAATTATACCAAACCGAACATAAAATCATCATAAAAATTTCACGAATTATCCACATCCTCATACCCATCATCCTAATCAGCGTAATCAATGTTCAAACACAAAAAACCCCCGCCGAAGCGGGGGTTTTTCTATCCTGGAATTCCTTCCAGTGGACCAAAATCCGTTTAAATAGAATTAACTATTATGGACGAACTAAAGCACCACCTTCTGGAGAACCACGGAAAATGATGTCGCTATGAGCGTAGTTAGAACCATCCATATTAATGGACCAGTCTAACATAAACGGAGGAGCAATTTCTCCTACGTCTAAGTAGTCACCATCGCCATTGCCATCATATCCTGGCAACAAACTGGCTTGGACACCTTCACCGGAAGCGGTTAAGCCGGCGGTCAAAGTATCAACATAGACATACAAGGTCTTGGTGGTACCCTTACCGATTACCAAATCCTTGCTATCAAAGCCACAAGTGTAAATAGCTGACCCAGTCAAACTCAAATCGACAGCGGCAGCAGAACACAATTCATCAGTACCATCAGTCACCTTGACATTGCTTGGAGCATCAGCACCAGAAGCATTCAAAGCAACGATTAAATAATTACTAGCAATCGCACCATCAAAAGTCACATCTTGGTTAGCACCAGCAGTAATATCAATCTTGGCCACCAAAGTATTGATACCAGAAACGAAATTACCAACTGGAGTAGAAGAAGAGAACTTAATGGTTGGGAAGCTTTCATACAAGTACATGTCATTACCATCAACTGGCAAAGCGAAGGTGTCAATCACCTGGCTAGAACCTAAGGTCACAGCACGGAAACCTAAGGCAGCAGTATTATCCAATTCTAATTGAACAGAAGTACCGTTAACGGCACCACCGGTCTTAGTATTGTACTTCACAGAGAAGGTAGCAACAGTGCTGCCATCTTTTGGAACTTTAATATCCAAACCAGTGAATTGAGCATAATCATCAGTAAAGTTAGCAGTCGCAGTAGCAGTGGAACCAGCCATGTTTGTGTAAGAAACAGAAACAGACTCAGCAGCACTACCTGGACCATCCAAATCAATGATTCTTAATTTTTCAATCTTAATATCTTCGTTAGTAGCAGAGAATTTCACCTTCAAAGCTTGAGCGGTGCTACCCATAGCCACTAAGTTAGACACTGGAGTTTCGGAATCCAAAGTCACAGCCAAAGTACCTTGATCGGTAATTGTCTGATAAATGGTTGGAGTGGTGTTAACAACAGCAGTAGCTACTAAAGCACTACCATTGCCATATTCAGCCACCACATTGGCATCAGCTTCAATCGCGAAAGCGATATCATCATTGCCAAGAGCTAAAGGAGCGGTGGTAGAAACGTCAGCTTTCACTAACAATTTCTTGGAAGCACCGGCATTGATAGTCCAATTCAAATCAGAGAAGGTCACTGAAATATCAGCAGTACCAACCACTAAAGCTTTAGCGATTCCAACTTGAGTTAAGACACCAGCATTGTCTTCGTATAAACGAACAGCGCTGATCACATCTTTGGCACCGGAACTTTCATCAAAATCGGTCAAATCGCCAAAACCATCTTGATCATTATCCAAATAAGCATTTAATTTAATGCTGGTAACTTTCACCGAAGTGGCAGCACCGGCAGTAAAGATAAAGCCATTAATAGCAGCATCAGAAGAACCAGCCACGTAGGAAATACCGGCAGCTGGGGTGCTGGCATTAACCACATCCAAAGTAGCAGCAGTAACAGTCATTTCGTTACCAGCGATGTCACCGGATGGGACAATGTCAACTAACGCATCACCAGTAGCGGAATCCTTGAAGGTCCAGTTACCAGCAACGGTCAAATCATTCAAAGTAGCAGTAATGGTTTCATCACCAGCAGCGGTATTCAAGATGTCCAAGCGAACTTGGCAGTTGACACCACCGGCAGGTAAAGACCAAATATCGGAAGAAGCGTTGTCACCGATAGTCACAGCGGACCATTCAGTCACCACAACGTTGTTACAAACTAATTGCAAATCATCAACATCAGCGGCGGCTAAGTTGCCATTACCACTAATATTAATGGTGGTTTTTTCCACATCAGTAGCAGCTTGAGCAGTCAATGAGAAGTTCATTAAAACGACATCATTGGTGTTCTTAGCAACTTCAGAAGACACTGGACCATTGAAAGCAGCAGTCAATTGACCGGCTTCAGCGGTAATAGTGTTGGATTGAGAAGTGGCATCCACTTCTTCAACATAGGAATTACCATCAGCACCTTCGGCGGCATTCACGTTCAAAGCATAACCATAGGTCATACCTTTCACACGAACATCAGTCTTGTAACGAATGTTCAAAGTAGCGGTATCCCCTTCACGACCGCTGACATCACCTTTAACAGTGAATTGAGCGGATTCGCTCTTGGCGATTTCGTAAGGAGTGGTCAAATTGAAAGTAAAGTAGCTGCCATTTTGGACACCGGTGGCGACCAAAGAAGAACCACGATACAATTTCAAATTGCTGATAATATCACGGCCACTGTTGTATAAGGTCAAAGATTCAACCTTACCATTTTCTACGTTATCCACATAGATGGTCATGTTAGCAAGTTCAACATTGGTTTCACCAACCTTGCGAGTGTAAGCGGTGCCAGAGGATTCAACATCCACTTCACCAACAGTCACGGCAGAGGAAATGGCAAATTCGTTAGCATTGACTGGGAAGACACCACCGACAGAAGCGGTGGAAGTAATGTCACCCACGCCAGCAATACCAAAACGATGAGTACCACCTAAACCGGCCACGCCAATGTCAACTTTCACAGTCAAAGTGACAGAACCATTCGCAGGAACGGCGACACCTAAATTTGTGAAGCTAACAGTGTTGGTGCTGGTATTGATAGTACGACCACTGCTCAATTTTACATCGCCATTGTACAAATAGACTTTGGCAATTTCGCTGGCCATACCTAAACCGGAACGGCTTAAGTTCAAACCATCGATAGTGACGGCATTGGCGCCGGCGCTAAAAGTGAATTGAGCCACAGCCACACCAACGGCTCCCTGAGGAACAGTGGCGGAAGCTGGGGTGGTAGAAGCAACAGTAACATTTAAGTTACCAGTCACTACTGGAGCACCACCGATTTGAGCGACATCAGTATATAGACTTTCAGCCACACTTAAAGAAGTAGCAGCAGAAGTATAAGTAATGGTGTCAGCAATGTTCATCACATAAGCACTGTTAAAGCGGTTAGCGCTATAAGCAGCGGCGTCAGCGATTAAACGTTTGTTACCACCTTCAATCACATAAATGTTGGAAGAACCAGCATATTTGATTTGAGCTCCATTTGGATGTTGAGCAGTGGTAATGTCTGAACCATAAGTGTAATTAGTAAAGAAAGCATCAGAGACATCATCAATCATCTGATTCCAAGTAGCACCATACAATTGGTTAGCTAAGGTTTCAGAAGTGATCCAATGTAATGTGCCATGAGCACTCACAGCATATACTTTTGGATCAGTTGTGATCTTGACCAAGCGAGTACCTGGACGATACACAATGTTTCCTCCAATTTGAATAGCCGCTAATTCGGCATCAGTAATGGTGACGACGGAAGAGAAGTCGTTGAACCAAGTTTTGTAAGTTTTTTCATTCGGGAACACGAAACGCTTTCCATTGCTGGCATAATAATACACAGCAGCGCCAGAAGCTTTAATCAAGGTACCAGCAGAAACTGTGGCAGCCTTGGCTGTATGCACTGGCATTCCCATTAAGGAAATGGCTACGATCGCAAATACGAAGAAAATTTTTCTAAATTTATCTACCATATAGGATTTAATTGTTTAATTTAATAGTTGTTATAAGACCAAAGAAGCTATCCGCATGGTGTGCGTCGACCTTTCTGATGCTCCACCTGTTAAACCTAAGCCCAACAGGATTTTTGCGCTACTGATTAAAAATAACAGCCATAATACAAAACCACAGCTGTTATAGCTTAATCGGTAGCTTATTAAATTGTGAATTAGATTTTTAAACATAAGAAACAATTTAGGTCATTCCAGAAAAAATTTTTTAAAAATTTTTGTCTGGAATCTCGTGATAATTAATTACGGATTCTGAACAGTCGTCGTATCCGTGGCACCTGGAATCGTTTGGACACCGGTGCTAGTCACGTTCATCGTATTCACCTGCACAGTGCTAGTTTCCACAGTCGTGGTACTGGTACTCACCGGAGCCACCACTGGCGCCACCAAAACTTCCATCGCTTTCAATAATTTCTTACTGGCTTCCAAAATCAACAAAGCCTTATCTGATTTTCCAGCATTAACCAATTTAGTCACCATCACCATCAACTGATCATTCAAAGTTTTCGCCTCAGTCAATTGAGCACTGGTCAAAGGTGTTTTTAACAAAGCATCCACCTTAGCCACCAAAGCTGTAATATCTTCATCTTTAATTTCCGTGCTAACCGTTATAGGATTAACAATCGGAGCAACTGTTTGTTCCTCTACTATTGTAGACGTTTCAACTGGCACAGTCGTTTCAGTACTGGTCGTAGCCGAGCCCCCCGCCGTCGCACTAGAGCTAGAGCTACTGGTACTGGTACCGGTCACCGAAGCACTGGTATCAGTTGGAATTACTGTTTCCACCACTGGCACAACTTCTTCTGAAACCGTCTCTGGTACAAGCTCATCATTTTCTTCATTTTCTACCACCGGGCTTAGAATATCAGCTTTATCAGAAATCTCTTGACTTTCACGTTCAATGATCTTATTAACCGCCTCACTCGCCTCAGTGGAATTTGCCAAAGTATCTGGATTTTCAGCCACGGTATCTTTCACCACCGCGGTAACATCAGCCTTCAAATCCTCTACTCCCACTAACGCATCAGCTAATAATTGATTTTCCTCATCATCCACCGGTCCACCAATATTATTTTTCAAACTTTCATCAATATTACGTAAAGCCTCATCCACTTTTTCAGCACTGGTCAAAACCGCCACCGCATCCACATTCTCTGGTTCTGCTTCTTTTTTATCTTTAATAACCTGTAAAGTGTTTTTGGCCTCACTCATTTCCTCTTTCACTTTAGTATAGGTTTCTTTCACAACTTTGCTATCAACCGTCTCTTTCTGTTTTAACTGTTTAATTTCTTCGGTTCTCTTTTGAGCTAACTCCACATGCAATTCAGCTTTCTTATGTTCATCAAAAGTTAATTTAACTTGAATTTTTTCTGAAGTGATTTTAATTGGATATAACAAATCACCAGGTAAACTATTTTCTGACGCCCATACTCCCACATAACCGCTACCCATTACCAAAACCAATAACATCATCACTGGTTTTAATAACCAACGGAAAGCACCAAAGATTGCATATTCTTTTTCCAACTGAAAAGCGCCAGGCACTTCTTCTACCTGGCTTCTCCACTGAGACAACAAAATCTGACGTTGCGCCTTTTTCCATTTACGGTCTGGCGTAACTTTTTCATTCAATCTATTCAATTGTTTAATCAAATATTGTTTATCAATCATATTTGGGATTATTACGATCCGCCTCACTGATTAAATTTTGTAAAATTTTCAACGCTCGATGTGATAACACACGAACATTGGAAGTACTTTTATCAAGAATTTTTGCAATTTCACCATTGGAATAACCTTCCACATATTTTAACAGCAAAACTTCTTGATACTCCGCTTTCAATTGTTTTAGAAATGATTCTAAACTCTTGATTTCTGATTTTATTTCCAATTCTTTGACAAAATCTTCACCACGGGAATCTTCAATCTCTCGCAAGATTTCTTCTCCCGTAAGAACATCGCTATGGCTTTTTTGACGATAATGATCAATCACACGATTTTTCGCTACTTGATACAATAACGCTTTAAAATTGCCAACTTTCTTTTTTTCTTGGATATACTGCCAAACGCGTAAAAACACATCGGCCGTTAAATCTTGAGCTTCCTCTTGATTATTAACCTTGAAAAAAACAAAACGATAGATTTTATCAATGAACAAATCATATAATTCAGCGTAAATCTCAGCGTTGCTGGGATTTAATCTAAATTTGAAGAGCAGATAATTTTCTTGAAAGTTTATACCTTTCATTATGGTAAGACGTATGAATATTAAAAGTGTTACAGTTCGTTGTTTTTGGCTAGATTAGGGCCCAAATCAATAAAGAATTAAAACTAGCCGTTAAACAACGATTTCATACATTTTACAAGAAAAAACGGGGGTATGTCAATGGATTTTGGGGCGCGCCATCACGTCCCCCCACGAAAAAACCGCCCCGATGTTTATCGGGGCGGTTTTTTTATTTTAAACTAGCCAATTTATACCAAAAAGGCGATAATCAACAAAGCCACAATGTTAATGATTTTAATCATTGGATTAATAGCAGGACCGGCTGTATCTTTATAAGGATCACCGACAGTATCACCAGTAACGGCCGCTTTGTGGGCATCAGAACCCTTTCCACCAAAAGCGCCATCTTCAATGTATTTCTTAGCATTATCCCAAGCACCACCGCCAGTGGTCATGGAAACAGCCACAAATACACCGGTAACAATGGAACCAACCAATAAACCACCCAAAGCTTCAATTCCTAAAGTGAAACCAACCACGATTGGTGCCAAAACAGGCAATAAAGCCGGTAACATCATTTCTTTAAGAGCAGATTTAGTGGCAATATCCACACATTTCGCGTAATCTGGTTTACCAGTTCCTTCCAATAAACCAGCAATTGTATGAAATTGACGACGCACTTCTTCAATAATCGCGCCAGCCGCGGTGGAAACCGCTTCCATACATAAAGCCCCGAAATAATATGGTAATAAACCACCAATAAATAAACCAATTAACAATTTTGGATTGCTCAAATCAAACACAACGGCATTTTCCGCTGGAATCTTATGAGCGAAATCAGCAAACAACACTAAAGCTCCCAACACCGCAGAACCAATGGCATATCCTTTGGTCACAGCTTTGGTGGTATTTCCCACAGAATCCAATTTATCAGTCACAATACGCACATCTTCAGGCAAATTGGACATTTCAGCGATACCGCCGGCGTTATCAGTAATTGGACCATAAGAATCCATGGTCACAATAATTCCGGTCATAGATAACATGGCCATGGCAGCCACCGCTACTCCATATAAACCATTAGTATTGTCCCAGTTTCCACCGGAAGCAAAATAATAGGAAGCAAAGATACCAGAAGCCATTACCAAAACTGGCAAAGCTGTGGATTTCATAGAAACAGCCAATCCGGCAATCACGTTTGTACCATGACCACCTTTGGAGGCTTCGGCAATGTATTGCACTGGTCGATGACTCTTGGAAGTATAATATTCGGTAATTACAATCAAAGCGGCAGTCACTAATAAACCGACCAAACTGGCCTTAAATAAATCCATCCAAGCAATCAAACCGTTACCGGCCATCATATATTTAGTGACAAAGAAAAAGGCAATCGCAGATAAAACACCGGAAGCGATAATCCCCTTATACAAAGCTCCCATAATACTTTGATTTTTGCCCAAACGAATGAACAAAATACCAACAATGGAAGTTAAAATAGAAACCGCACCAATTATTAACGGATAAATAATGGCAATATCAAAGGTCTTAAATAACAAAGAACCTAAAACCATGGCAGCGACAGCTGTCACAGTGTAAGTTTCATACAAATCAGCGGCCATACCAGCACAGTCACCAACGTTATCACCGACGTTATCGGCAATCACCGCTGGATTACGTGGATCGTCTTCCGGAATTCCAGCTTCCACTTTACCAACCAAGTCAGCCCCGACGTCAGCGGCTTTGGTATAAATACCACCACCCAAACGAGCGAACACTGAAACCAAGCTGGCGCCAAAACCCAATCCAATCAAAGCTTCCACGTCTCTAAATATCACATAAAATAATGTTAAACCCAATAAACCTAAACCGACCACCAATAAACCAGTAATGGCACCACCTTTCACCGCTACTTTCATAGCAGCATCCAAACCATTACGAGCGGCTTCGGCTGTTCTGACGTTAGCACGCACGGCGATATTCATCCCGATGTAACCGGCTAAAGCAGACAAACAACCACCAACCACAAATCCCAAAGCACTTTGCCAACCTAGACCAAAAGCCAACACGGTGGCCACAAAGATGCCAACCACCAACATAGTCTTAGTTTGTCGGCTTAAATAAGCGCGAGCCCCTTCCTGAATAGCACTGGCAATTTCTTTCATACGGTCATTACCTTGAGGCAATTTTAAAATTTGCCAAATCAAGACTGCTCCGTACACCAAAGCAATTACAGCGCAAACAATGGCAAAAATCACACTGTAATTAAAGTTTTGTAAGAACATACACTTTTGCTGTTTTTAGTTAATAATTAATTTTGACTAATGTTCAGAATCATGATAGCAAAAATGCTTTGAAATTGTCAAAACCAATCAGTCCCGAGCCAAAGACATGGCCAAATAGTTCTTAATTTCCACAGTTTTTAAGAGCTCAATTAAAGAAAACATAGTACTTCCGGTGGTAATAACATCATCAACAATAATAAAAAGAGCGTCCTTGTCTAATTTCCGTAAAGATGCTGCTTGTAATTTAAATTTTCCTTGCAAATTATCTAATCGATTCTCCCGATTCAAACTAGCTTGAGCAATCGTATATTCATTTCGCACCAATAAATCTTCAACTATTTCACCAGGCCAAATTTTTTGAAAAATTTTTGCCAACAATAAAGACTGATTAAAACCACGTTCACAGTAACGCCGACGATGCAAAGGAACCGGCAAATAATAAATTGGACGATTGAAACCCCAGTCTCGCCGAAAAATCATTTTTCTAGACAACAATATTTTTTCCAAACTTTCTAAAATTCCTTCCATACTTTGATATTTCAAAAGTTTAATCAACCGTTGCACTAAAAAACTAGCTTCCTGATATTCAAAAAAAGAATAAGCATTCAATTGTTGTCCCTTATGAAACAAACACCAATATCTAAATTCTAAAAATTCTATTTTCTCTCGGCAAATCGGACAAAGAATTTCATCAAATTTGCCACAACGCAAACATCGCCAAGGAAAAAGTAATTTTTGAAGGAAAGAAAAAATTTTCATGTTTTTATTATGATTAATAGGAGTGCTTCGCTCTGTCGGGCGTATTCGAGGAGACTGACTCCAAGTCAGGGCCCCTACACCACTCGCAATGGAGGCGCACAACGCGCCACCGGAAAAAGAAAGGGGCGCGTTGTGCGCCGCGCCCCAATCCACGTGCAGGTTCACGAAACTTTATATGGCCAATAACTTTTATACTCTGATCAAAAACACAAATGTTTTTAACCACAGTCAGACAAAATTAATCGGTAGTGAGCAGTCGCGCAGCGCGCGGGTTCTGGACGAAAGACCAAAACGCAACTCTTTTTGGTTTGCAACTTTGAATTTTGAGAAATAAGCCTTGTTTTTGTTTTGCTTTTCTTTTTTTATTCAAAGAAAAGGCCGGCCGAACTTTATGATTCGCAAAGTGCAGAATTTTTGTTTTCGGTCGGGCTTTTATCCTTTTGAGTACCACCATACCCCGTTTCATTGTCTAAAGCTATTATAGCAAACCGAAGGTGAAATTATCATAAAGTTTTCGCGATTTATCCACAGGTCACTGTCTTGAACCAGGATTCGTCTGATTCATCTGATAAATATGAATATTACATTTCTCCCGTAGGGGCGTATGGTAATACGCCCTATCAATAAACAATATTGTTTCACATCATAAAACAAAAAAACGGGGCCCTGGCCTTCGCCAGGACAGGCTCCTGCAATACGCCCCTACGAGGAACAACTGAAATCTACGAACGATATTTCAAATCACAAAACAATATTATTCCAACCAAACCACCTTATCCACCAACCAAATATTATTTACTTTTACCAAATTGACCTGAGCGGATTGATAAAAAATATTTTCTTTTTCACTTTTTGATTGACGTTCCCCGCGCTTACACAACACTGTCACCATTGCTGAATTAGCAGAATAAGAATCAATGACAGAATTCATGGCCTGGGACCAAACACTATAAGTCGTATTAGAAGTGATGGTTTCTAAATCTTTTTCCCATTTAGCCCAATAGGTGGAAGTCATCAAGGTCTGCAAATCTTTTAAATTTTGAAAATTATTATCACTAGAATAGCTACCAAAAATTTCCACAAAATAACGGGCTGTTTGTTGCAAGACCGCTTTATCGGCCAAAACTTTTTCCGAATCAGTCAAATTAGATCCGCTACCGCCATTACTAAAACTGCCACTATCAATCACTTTATTATCATCAGCTAAATTTTCCCAAGTAGCCGTTCCCAAAGCTTCCGAATTATCAATATCAACTGGTTGATTAACCGTTGGATTTTCTTCCGGAGTGATGGCACGATTGGTATACCATTGGTAAGCCAGCCAGCCTCCGCCCAAAAGACCGATCAATATCAAAATGATTAAAATAATTTTTACAGTTTTAGACATATAATTTCACATTATTAATAGATAACTAGATTTCTATTTCTTCCACGTTGGCCGCTTCCGCACTTTTCGCCGCTTCCTTTTGCAATAATTGTTCCGGATTAGTGGTCACCAATTGATCTTCCGTAGGTGAAGCAATAATTTTAATGGCAGCATGATTTTGTCCGGCAAAGAAAATTCCTTCACCGACCGCGCTCTCCAATAATAAATATTTTTCTCCTTCGGTCAACATAAAAGTTTTTTGCACATTCTCAATGGCCGCTGTGCTTTGTTTCAACAACAATTGCATGGATGAGTTGGTCACAATCGCGCGACCATAGGGCGACAACAAGAAATCATTGACGTCCTGGCTGATGGTGGTAATTCCTAAATAATATTTACGACAACGTTTAACCAAAGCGAAAATAAATTTAGCACTGTCATCACGTTGCATTAACCACCAGGCTTCATCAATTACCAAAATACGTTTTTTGCGTTCCGAGCGCACCACATTCCAAATATAATTGACGATGGTATAAATACCGATTGGTCTCAATTCATCTTCCAAATCACGCACACTGAAAATAACCAATTGATTTCCCATATTCACATTGGTCATACTGGTGAACAAACCGGAAAAAGTACCAGTGGTAAATTTTGACAAACGTTGTTTTAAACTTTCACCACCGACCATTCCATCTAACACCGATTCCAAATCCAGCATCGTTGGTGGTTCAATTCTGCTCAAATCACTTTGAGCATTAATATCTTTTTTAGCATAAGATTCCAATAAAGCTCGATCCAACAAAGCATCTTCTTCATGAGTGATATCACCAAGCATCAAACGTAATAAACCTTTTAAAGTAATCACCGCACTACGCAAAATATCTTCAGTGCTGGTGGATTCACCAGTCGGACGAGGCAAATCAAAAGGATTAAGTTTGCTACGAGAAGACAAAGACACATTAATATACGTTCCACCAACAGCATCGCACAAATCACGATATTCCATTTCCGGGTCAATGACGATGACATCCGTACCCATCATTAAACTTCGCAAAATTTCCAATTTCACCGCATAACTTTTACCAGCACCGGAAGTGGCGAACACCACCATGTTGGCATTCGGCATACTAAAACGATCAAAAATAATCAAACTATTATTATGACGATTGATACCATACAGAATTCCTTTATCACTACTCAAATCCGCTGACATAAATGGAAAAGAAGCGGCAATCGGCGATGAATTCATATTGAAACTGATTAACAATTCATCATTACCCACCGGCATGGTAGAATTAAATCCTTGTTCCGCTTGATAAAAAACCGGTTTAGTGACAATCAATTTAGTCGCGAAAACTTGTTCCACATCCGAAGTAATTTGTTCCAAGCCTTTCACATCATCAGCGTAAATTGTCACATACAAAGCAAATTGAAAAAACTTTTCTTTTCCCTGAGTAATATCATCACGTAATTGTTCCAAATCACGATAAGCAACTTCACGAACGGGATCACGCGGTGCGCCTTTTTCTGAGTCTTCACTTAACTGGGCTTGCAAAATACCGACTTTACGTTGCATCTGTTCCAAAACGCCACTAATTTCCAAAGGATAAAAATACATACCAATATCCAAAGGCACGCTCATATTAATAATCGGTGAAAACCAACCAACAGTTAAATAACGAGGATACCCAACCACAAAAATCGTTTTCAAATATTTATTCCCCAAACGCAAATAACGTGGATCGACTTCCATATAAGCGGGAGCCACCAAATCCAAAATCGTTAACATCCCTTCTTTGTAGGTCTCTTCGTAAGCAGCCATCTGCCGAACTTCTTTGCCGGTTTTCGGTGATTTCTCACCAGCTTTAGTGACCAACTCAGCTTGCTCCTGCTGACGACGCGCCACCTCTAGCGGATCTTGTCCGCCGGAATTTCCATCGTCGCTGGGATTAATGTTGTTAGATAAAAGCATAATTTATATCTTTTTATTTTAATATTCTTATATTCCAATTATACGAGGTCATAACGCATATTGGTAAAATCCTCAATCGGTGGTTTATCTGCATCATCCTGAGGATTATACAAATTATAATACATTCCCACCAACTCATTAGTATTTAATAATTTTGTTTTCAAACCAATGCCTTCCAAACCAGACATCACATTATTAACGCGCATCATCAAATCCCGATGTTTTTTCAAAAAAACTTCTTGGGATAAAGTAATTTTTGATGCTGGCGTAAATAATTCTGTAAATCGAGTAAAGATTCCTTTAACTTCAAAATGATCTTCATCAGTGTGTGGCACCACCACATAAAATTTCTTATACATAATATCATTCATATCAACCAAATCCACAATGAATTCTGAATATTCCTGAATCTGACGACGCAATAAATCATTGGGTTGTTTTTTTATCTGTTCCTGCAAACTGGTAACGTAAGCACTGACATTAAATTTTCTGGATTGAATCACAATCTGCAAAGGATATTTAATGGTATTTAAAAATGAAATATAAGAATTCACCAAACCTACTTGTTCTTCTTCGGATTTCAAACCAAAGTTAATACTATTCACTTCCACCACCGCGCGCATGCCACCATCTTTTAAAATCACCACATTGTTGCGCAAAGCAGCAATGTATAGATTGTGTTGCGTGGCTGATAAATTTTTGTGGTTGTCTTTATTTTTCATTTTATTTTAATTTAAGAATAATCTAATTTATGACAAGCTAGGATCTTTTATACTTTCCGCCGGTATCCACCGTTTTGCTTAATTCATTGACGCGAGAAGTATCAAAATTTTTAACTCTCATCACCACTTCTTCTTTTTTCACATTAGCGGAATAATCCAAATCCATAATGACTTTGGCACTCCCCTGCCAAACTCTCACTCGAGATATTTTTAACATTGATAAAATACTCAATAAAAAGAAATGAAAAGGCTGACCACCGATGCGCACAAACGCCAAAATAATCATAAAACCGGTTGTCGGTAAAGCCAAAATTAAAAACAACGAAAAATCAAACAATTTATAAAAAACAAACATCAAACCAGTATCAATCAACAAAATCAAAAACTGACGAACCGTGATTGGACCTAAAATCTTATCTTCAACCGTAATAAATTGTGGAACAACGTATTGAGCCATAATTTTAAATCATTAATTCACGATTAAGTTGATTAATGGTAAACCATTCATCCAAATTCATATCTTTTTGATCGCTGATTATTTCTTCCAAGCTTCGAGCAGATAACATCGCCGACAACCCCAAATCTAAATATTTTTGATGTACCGCACTACGACGCCAAGCGTTTAAACCTTCAACTTCACTAATAATACTCTTGGCTCCCAAAGCCGCAATTTTTTCTTTGATTTTAGCTGCTCGTTCACTAGGAATATCACCCAAACGAGACCAATCATCCAAAGTCATTTCTGATAATTCTTCCACCGGACTCTTTAATTTTTTATCACCCAAAGAAGCGGTCAAATTAATTTCTTTCTTATCACCACGATTATAAATAGTATCTGTTTTCATTAATTTTTGCACTGACACCGTACGTCGTTCATCGCCACCAGCGGTTTTAGTAAGTTTAACTTTGCTTAATTGAGGATTAACGTTCAAATCATCCACCGAAGCTATCGGCAAGGCAGAAACTTCCGGCTTAACAGGAGCTGAGGCATCAAATAAATCTGGCAAATCATTATCATCTTTTAATTCTGCATCCAAATCAATGGTACGAGCATTCAAATCCTCTTCAATTTTAGCAGCTTCGCTAATTGAAGGTTTAGCCGGAATCTCTTTAAAAGAAACGCCCGGTGATGGTGTAGAATAATCAAGTTTGGCCGCATCAATATCCAAATCAACTTTGCCTATTTTTTTGGCATTAATAGCATCATCGCTTACTTTATTTTCATTTGCCTGATCCTGAATTTTATCCATTGATGAACCGATGCTGGCGTTATCAATTTCAATTCTAGGAATATCAGAACCCTTATTAAAATCAAAATCTGGATTAGGAGCCACTACAGCATTGTCAACTATTTTATTTTCCGTGGTAACTGCTTTAGATAATTTTTTCAACCAATTAGGATCAAGTACATCGTCTTCAACAGGTTTCACATCTGACACTGGCCCAACCACGGGTGAACTAACACTTGGAACCACCGGTGCAGGCACAGTATTCTTAGATTTAGCAACTAGATCAGCTAAAACCTGACTATCAGCTGCACCATCCGCGGATGTCGTTCCGCTCTGGGCTCTAAATGATTCCAGATTGGCTGTAGGAACGGGGGCATTGGTACTTAAAGCAGCTTGATTTTTCAAGGCAGCAGAATCGCCGGCTAAATCATATATTGAATCTAAATCCAAATAATCGTCATCCTTCACCAAGGTTACGGACGACAAGTCGTCCTTCGCAACGGCAGGTGCAGGACTTACCACGGACGTGACCGGATTTCCAGCAGAAACCGATGGCATTCCACTGCCACTCGGAACCGCAGTTGTTTTTAAATTGTTATCAGCCATATTTATATATTTATTTTTAGTTTACAAACCATTTCAATTTCTGAGTCTGCTTATCAAAAATCAATAAATTTTTATATTGTGCATAATTATATTTTAATAATAAATTACTAAAATATAAAGCCCACTTTTTGGTTTTCTCATCGGTCAAACCAAGTTGTTCTTCTAACAACCACTCAAAAAGCAAACGCAGGCGCGCGCGCGGCTCGTCCACGTTAGGCACCACTTGTTTTCGGCTATTAAAATCTTTAATCAGCAAACGCAAACGTGGCAAAGCAATAAAATCATCCCACTGCTGCCGCACGATCAATTCTTGCACAGCGCCAAGCACCATATCCAAATTATACGCTTCCAAACCTTCCCAAAAATAATTAATCACTTCTTCATTTCCCAAAGATTTATATTTTTGCGTAACAAACTTCAACTGCAACAAATCACTTTCGGAGAGTTGAATAATTTGACGAATATCGGGTGTAGAAACACTAGTCTGCAAAACCACCGAGGCATCAGCTATCTTATCACTACTAGATTCAACTGAAGTTTCAAGAGTTTTTGCCCACAAATCTGATAACACCTGATATTTTTTTCTTTCATCAGCATCAATATTAATAATTTGCACCTGTCCATTTTCCACATAAGAATAAGAACCATCATTCAACTTCACAAACATACTTTCTTCCCCTGCCAAAACATCTTCCGCCGGAGCACGCAAATATTCAATAACATAAATCAGATTACGCAGAACCGCTTTCTCATCAATAGTCAAACGAATCACACTTTTATTCTTATCCATATACTCTAACAAACTCAAACGCAAATCCTTGTCATGAGCAAAATAAGTCTGATAATGTTTAAACCAATTTTTAACACTCCCTTCTTCCTCTTTCCCATTCTCATAAACGATTTTCTCTTTGGTCAATAATTCTTTATTTTTATACAAATCCCCCAAAATCTTCTCTCTACTGATTCTATAACTTTCCAAGTCCCAATTTTGATAATTGAAATAACGAATTCCATCAATGATAAAATCCGCATCAATTCCTTGACGAAACAATTTTTCCACACCTGAAGAAAAGAAATTATAAAAATCATCAGTATCCAAATATCTAAAACGATAAATAGATAATTCCTGCAAATAATTTTCCAATTGAACTTTATCCGCGGCAAATTCCGGATCGGCTAATAAAACTCTTAATAAATTATCAAAATCAACTACATACGAAAAATTTATTGGTCCTTTAACCTTTTTTAAATTATCCAAAGAATCTTTAATTTTGTTTAAAAGTTCTAAACGATTTTCCATAATTATTGCTTTTTATTTTTACGGACTGTTTTTTTCCCAAGTACTAATGGCCATCTTTCGAGGATCCTTCCCAGACACTGACAATTGAGAAGCAGTTAATTTTTGTAATTCCTGTAAATGCCCCAATAAATTATTATAATCAGAATCAATTGTTTTCGACATCTCAACAGAAGCATTTTTTATCATTTCATCGCGATATTCTTTAGCTGTTTTTTTGATAGTATCCGCCTGTTGTACCAAGGCCTGAACATATTCTGGTTGATAATCTTGCATTTTCTTTTGTACACGACCGGCATTTTCAAAAAAATACTGGAAACCTACTTTAGATAATCGATGTTCTCCTTTTTCATCTTCATACACAAAACCATCATATTTTTCAGGAATAATTCCTCGTTTTTTCAACTGATCCAACTCTACAAGTTCTCGATCTTCAATATTATTAAAGCTTAATTTTCCCGTTAATTTATCAGTGTCCAATGCATATTTAACAGTCGGAATTTCTTTTCGAAACTTCTCAAACATTGACTGCACCGTTTCTTTATTAAAAGAATCAGAAACTACAGCATTTAAAGCATCCATCAGTTTTTGTTCTTTAGCCTTAGCTTGTGCTTTTATTTCCTCCTGAGCTTGAACTGGATCAGGATTACTTGATTGTCCTGTAAATTTTCCATTTTTACGCAATTCGTCCAAAATATCTTCAATATCACTAGGAACCGCCTTATCACCAGAACCAATTTTTAAAATAGTTTCATAAACACCGGTAATATCAGGAGAAGAGCCTGTTCTTTTCAAAAATTCATGAGCATCTTCTGGTTTCAATTTATTCAAAACAAAATCACGAATATCCTTATCTTTGGTATTTAAAAATAAATCTGCTAAATCTTCCGGGGTTTCATGCAAAGGATATCTTTTTTCATTAGCTTTTCGCAAAACCTCTCTAGCTTCTTTTAATCTTTGACTACGAACCCGAGTTGAGTTACTACGATAATAATCTTGAGTTTGTTTCCTTTGAATAACCTCCATTTCTTTACCAACAGATTCCAATCCCTCTTTAGTTTGCTTCAAAGAATCTTGATTAATGCGAATTTTATCTAACAAAGACTGTTGGCTACCAGCCGTTAAAACCTTAGCCTCATCCGTGCTTAATCCTAAAACACTAGCGAAGGAAGTAGCATCAGTCTGATTTAATGAATTACTACCCCATTGTGTTAAAAGAGCATCCGCTTGAGTAGACATAGCCAAAGTATTGTTTTCCTTCTTTTGAACATCATTCAAATCCTTAAAAATATCAATATTATCTACCGAAATCCCTGCCGCTTTAGCATTAGAAATGACCGTATCCAAATTTCCGGAAGGGTTATCAAATTCTGTTTTCATATCAGAGAAAGCGGAAAACTTACTATTCAAAGTACTACCAACAAAACCTGATGATAATAAATCATCATAAGATTTCCCAACCATTTTTGAAACATCATCATTAGATAAAACACCGCTAGCAATTAAATTTTTCATCACATCACTTTGACTATCAAGTTTACTGGTTCGATTAGAACTAGCAAAAGAATTAAAAGCACTAATAGCAGAACTTCCATCATTCAATCTCCCTTTAACATTAGTAAAGGCCGCAACCCTGGCTTTCATATCAGCACTAAAACCATAGGAATCATCATTAACGATATTATTTAATGTAGAAAAATTACCAGTTTTAGCATCGTTAATTGCCTGACCAAGAATTGCACTTCGCTGACTGGCAATGGGAGCAGCATTTTTCAATGATTGCAAACGATCAATCAAACTTTTGCCAACTAAAGTTTTCTCCTTTTCATTCTCCAGACGTTCTTTTCTGTTAATCAATTCTTCGCGAATCTTATCAGCCTCAGCATATTGTTTATTAGCTCTTAATCGTTTTTCTTTTACTGTCAACTGAATAGTTTCAGCTTTTGAAACACTACCAGCCTCTACTGCTTTTACCTTATCTCGCCAATCTTGTTTCATTCCAGCAATATACCTCTGTGCTCCACCCACCGAAATATCCCGTCCTAATTTTCGTTGGGAAATTTGACTTACCCCCCAATCAACACCCTTGGCTGCACCAACCACTCCAGCCTTAATATAATCTTGGCTTTTTTTGAAAACAGTCTGACCAACTTTAGCAGCTGCTCCGGCCATACTTTTACTCATATCATAAACACCATACAACAAACCGGCGCCGATAATCATGGTGAAAATAGCATTGCTTTGTTTAGCCACAGAACCATCAGTGACGGTCGTAGTCAAAGCCGACGCATCAGCTAAAACACCACGGGGCGTGGTGATGGCCGAGGACTGTCCGGTTTGACTAATAACTGACATGGCAAACCAAATACCAAAAGCCATAAATGGTCCAGCCACCAATTGATCGGTAAATTCTTTTTCCCAATAGGAATGAAAACGTTTTAAAAATGGGAAAAAATCCGCTAGAAAATAAAACGGGGCCATTACTGTGAGAATCCATAATTTAACAATACGCAACAATAACCAAGCAGTTAACATCGCCAAAATGGAAAGTAATAGAACACCCATGACAACACCAATTGATAAACGAATAAAACTACCAGCAGCCTTATCCGGATCAGAAGTAAAAGATGACGCACTACTTAGATACCAATCTAAACCCAAATTTCCAGTAATATTTCCGCCGGCAATATTTCTAAAACCATTTACAAAAGTCAACATAATCACCTGAGAAACATCAATCAAAATACCCACAATCATCCTACTGAAATTCACCAAAACCACAGCCGTAATCAATTTTATCAAATCCTTTTGCCAATTTACTTTTTGATAACTGATAACCGTACCAAAAGCGATATACAATAAAACTGCAATAAAACCGACATTGACCAAATCCCGAGCAATGGTCCAACCGGCAATCACTGCCGGCTCATTAATAAACAATTGCCAAGAAGCCACTTCCACCATTACTTGAATCACCACCGCAATCAACCAAAACAACGGCACCACTAAAACATAATATAAAATCATGGTAATGATGCTAATCAATCCCCCCAATAAAGCTTTTCCAATCGATTCCAACCCATCTGTCAAAGGATTTGCCGACGCCGCCTGCGTCCAACCCACAAAAATTATCATCGCCAAAACTAAAACCCCAAAACCAATCATGGTCTTAGGGTATTTAGAAATAAAATTTTTCAGTTTATCTTTCCAATTATGAAACGGCAAAATCATAATTTATTTTATATTTTAATTTTTGTTAATCACATATTACACCACTAGCTTCGCCCACGGGATTACAGATATTTCGGCCTTGCCGAAATTCTGGAATGACGACTTACAACCTAAGTCAAAAAACATTAAGGCGTCAAAGGAACAAACCTCGGAATCGCCGGTTTTGGCACCACAAAACCCCCGCCTAGGTTCAAACCGGTCACCCAATTTAAAGTTGATTCGCTGGATCCAGCAGCTTGCAACACAGTGTTCATCATTGAAAATGGTGAAAACACTAAACGCGCCGGAACCGCGACCACAAAAGCTTGGGTGGTACTCGTACCCAGATTATCTTCAATTTCTATCTTACCTGTTAATTTACAGTATACCACATCCTCCGACCCATTCGCAACCACAGCGCCGTCAGTATCCAAAGGTGTTCCAAAGTTACAAACATAATTATTATCTTCATTCGTGGTCACAATATTTTGATACCAATGCTTAAAGCTAAACGGTTTATCCACGCAATTCTTGGCATCACCGGCCGCGCCCTGGGTGTATAAATCGTAAATACGCTTTTCGTCATCAAATTTAGCACGGAAATCTGAAAGCAAAGTTTTTACATTGGCATCCTTAATAGGATTAACAGCCGAAATACCAGGATTTGTATCGCCATAACCGGTACTCATTTCTATATTGGAATATTGCCTAAAAGCATTTAACCAATCCGTGTCATTTCGATCAGCTTCCTTATTAATAGCATCCCAAGTATAAAAATCCAAAGCATTAAAAACTATTTTTTTATCAACATTGTCCTCACACAAAGAATCAACATAAGTACCATCAATAATATTGAAAACCGATAAACACAAATTACTTTCATTCTTATCCCACTCAGCAATACCACAACGTAATGATTGCTTATATAACAAACCATACATTTTCCCTTCCAATTGTGCAGGAATTATACCAGTTGCCGGAATTGTTTCACCACTAGTTCGTAAAATATCGGCTAATTTAGTTTTATCAGTGTCATAACAAATTACACCTTTAATTTCTTCGCCACTGGTTGGTACTGATAAAGCCCAAATTCCATCGGCAGTAGTAGTAATATCATCATCAGCACTTAAATCCTCATCCGTTGTTTTACAGCCATTGGTATCACAAACTCTGTAAACAGTTTTCGTTTGTGGCCAATTAATACAAACCGGACCACAAACACCATAATTTTCAGGATTAAACAAACTGGAATAACGTGGATCACTTTCTAAATCATCAAGTGCCAACAATTCTGTTTGAAGATTTTCATCATCAGGATTTATAAAAGCCGAAGAATCACAAACATTTTGATGATTTTGAATGAATCCTCGATAATTAGAATTTTGATTATCACCCCAATCAATATCCAATCGACGAATCGGTAAAGCATTTTTATCAGCCGCAGCATAAAAATCCAAAGACAATTGTTTGTTGTTGAAAATTGTAAAAGTACCATTACCCTCTTGCGATAATAAATTAATTTGTGGCAATCCTAGAGTTAAATAAGTAACATCTTTATTAAAAATTACAATATCTCCCTCATTTTTTAATAAATAATTATTAACACAATTAGTTTGATGATTAGTATCAGATAACAAAGAAGTAGCAATAACTCCTAAGCTCATTGTGCTGTAAGGAATCCCTTGATATACACCTTTATTGGCATTATAAATTAAACACAAAGGATGAGCGTATTTACCTTGATAATAATCATATAACTTGATATTAGAACCTGCCTGAGTCCGACCAAATACAGATTGACTATTCTGATAAGTAGACATCACTTTATTAGCAAACAGCATTGGAACCTGTCCAGCTGGAGAAGCCAAACTAACACTATATTCTTTTATATTATAAACACCATTAAACAAGGAGAATAATAAATTTTGAATATTTTCAGTATACTTAACTCCAGTATCAAGCAAATTTAATTTTGCTGTTTTTTTATTAATAATATTATTTTTATAACAATCAGCATTATTTGCAGGACAAAAAATATCATTCAATAAATCACCGTCATTTTTATCATCAATCATCAACATTCTAGTCATCAAGTTGCTACCTTCCTTTGGCAAAACATAAGGTTGATATAAATTATTGCCGATAATCGCACCGAACGGTTGTGGACTAGTATAAAGATCCAATTTATTTTTTACCAAAGCACGCGGCACAATAACCGGTAAAATTTTATAACTACCGGCAAAAGCACTTAAATAATGTTTTATCTTATCATTATTAGTGGATCCAATAGTATTGCTACCTTGAACCGGAAGACGATAATCAACCCCGGAATAAAGGGATGGATAAACCATATTTAAATCAACAGCCCCGGTTTCAAAAATTGGATTAGCCAATAACTCACTTTCCTCAAAAGCATAATCCTTTCCAGCCATACTCAATAAAGACAGATTTTTATCCCTGCTAAAATTATCAGTATAAGCCATGTGATTACCGTCTTCATCACGCACCTCAGCCATTAAATCACAAATTTTTTCAGTGCCACCGATATTGGCATAGGTTAAACGTTTGGAAATAGAGTTAATATCCTCAGTCACTTTGCCTGGATTCAAAACACCACCACTATTTTGTATATCCCAAATTGGTCGCTCATCATTTTTTACCATTAATGTTCCCTTAAACAACAAAGGATAATCCTGCGGACGAATATTTTGATATTCACAAATATGTGCAAATAAATCATAAACTATTGGTTTATCAGCAATAGTGGACAACTGCACCACACAACGGTTTTGATATTGAGCATACATTTGCTTAATAAACTCTAATTTATCAGACAAATTCAATTGCAAAGGAACCGCCACACTCACAATATCCGTATCAGCATGAATATCGGAACGAGAACTGACACCATCAATACTTCTAGTCATACAAGCCACCATAATTGGAGAATCGGACACTACATTATCACCATTACGACAATCAATTGCCCCTTCATCACTAAAATCACAAAATATTTGTGGATATTGAGTGGTAATATCTAATAACATATATAAACAAGACTGGCCTTCCCATTTAAATTTAATATATTCTAAAACCTGTGGCCCATTGATTTTACCATTATTATCACCCAGATTAACATCCTCTTTGGTATTCCACTGACTAAAAAATTTATTCTTACCATCAGTTTTCACAATTGCCCCTGGATAAAATGGTAAAGTGGCTACCCGACGATCATTATCATCATCACTACACCAACGTTTCCAACGATCATCATCATCATTAAAACTATCACCAGTATAATTACGAATATAATAAATATCTGTATTATAAAACTGATTAGCATACAACATCGTCTTAAACATTTCATTCATTGCTACAGTGCTAGCACCATCACTATGTTCAGAAGTTTGTACACAAACTGATCCAGTATAATTGGAATTCCCCGTGTAACCACTAGCCAAAACCCGTTTATACAAGGTATCTTCGTGCAAACAATAATAACGATTTAAAGAAGCTAAACCGACGGTTTTATCCTTATAATAAATATCTTCATCTCCCAACAAGCGATTAACCGGCCACCAAGTGATACACTGTCCAGTAGCGTCTTGTTCTAAACAGAAACCTTTCCAACCCTGTTGTTTTTGAGCATTACTTGGATAAACACAACGGCCGTTTTCTTCGGTGCTTTGGAAAACTTTCAAAGTAGATTGCGCGCGGAACATGGTACGATTTTGCGTACCCAAACATTCGTTATCACCAAAACACGGCAAACCATCATTCACACCACCACTACACAAACCCATATTAGATAATTTATCATCATTCAACTCAGTATAAATACTAACACCACCCAAATCCGAATAGGTTAATTTAGTGTAATCACAATCGCAGCTATCATTCACTGATTTATTATCAAAAACACAACGTTGCAATGGATCGCAATCCAAATCACTGAAACAAGATAAATTATAATCTTTAACCGTGCCGGAGAATTGATCGGCACAATAACCAGTCATTGGATAACAACGACTGATTTGTTCGCTTTCCAATAAAGGATTGTTCAAACTATAAATAAATGGTGAAGAAGATTCCGGATAAGCTCGACAAGAAACCAAATCATATTTCACCTGACCGCCCTTCAAATCATAACAACGGCCAGCCAAACATTTGGAACCGGAAACGTCACAATCACTATCTTTTCCGCACTGTTCTTTCCAATCCAAAGCCAAAGCCAAACGATCTTCGGATTCCACATAAACTTGTTTATAATCGGCTAAACTGTAACGATTGGCCAAAGAATAACCACTGTAATCCAAAGTATTCCAGCCGAAACCACGCAAAGCATACAAACGATAATCCAAATATTGCGGTGGCAAAGCCGGCGCCAATTTACTACATTCACCCGAACTCATATACTGACAGGACAACAAGTTAAAAGTAGTATTAAGAGCTTTACCGCTACTATCATAAACTACTTCTTGATCAGCCGGAGTCAACCACTCGGCACAAGTACGATCACGTTGCACTTTCACCACAGTATTGCCGTTATTCACAAAACTATCAGCATCACCCTGCTTGGCCATTTCACCCAAAACATCTTGATACAAATCAGCATACTCAGCCCAAGTGCTAAAATCATTGTTTTGTAAATTGCTTTCCAAAGATGGAATATGAACACCTTCAAAAATAAAATTTCCAGAAGAATTATTACCAGGCAAAATCACGGCCGAATTACTATCACCTAAACCAGCCAAACCTTGCAAAACCACCGAACCACTGGAATCATCAGCCGTGGAAACCGGAATCACATAAGGTAAATTTTGATAAATACCATTGCCCAAATCCAAACGCACAAAACCGGCAGCGGTCACCGAGCTGGTGGACACATTATAATATGGATTTTGATAACCGGTTAACGGATTAATACTCTTATCAACGATGCCAGCTTGAGGACCAACTGGCTGATAATCCGCTTGAAAATTAGCGGCATAGGTTTTTTCCACCGAATAAGTCAAAGAATTTTTACCGGTATTATTTAACAAGACACAACCTTCGGCTAAGTTAACCTGACCATTACAAGAATTAACATCCACTCCACCGTTATCCAATAAATAATAATTACGTTGACTACTGGTATCCGCCGTCGGATCCACAAACTTGCTACACATATCAGCCGTTACGGAACAAGAACCCACATAAAAATCATAATTTCGTAAATCATCAATACCAGCTAAATCATAATCCCAATTCTGATCAGCTCCCCACAAACCAAATTGTGAGTTAAAATCCGAATAACAAGCTTCTTCTGTGCCCTTCTTGAACCAACCGGTTTTCAATTGACCGCCAATTCTCAATTCTTTATATTCACACAAACGATTTCCCGGATTACGGAAATACCAAACACTGTTTTGACTATCAGTAAATTGATCACAACCTTTGGCATTGGCAGTACATAAATTAGCTTCATATTTCAAAGGATCATTCAAAGCATAAACCGTATCCATCTGACAAGATTGTTGACCAATGGTCACGGTACAAATATAATCATTGGTAGTTTCTTGACGACAAGTACAGCCTTTACTAGCCGAACAAATTGTTCCTAAATCACAGGTAATGGCTTGATCATCCGCATCGGCCACGGCTTTACCATAGGCGCTACAACCATTAGCCGAAGCTGAACATAAATAATCTTGATCTAAAACCAAAGTCAATAATTTATCACCGGAAATATTTACATCATCAGCCACCGTATCATTGACACATTTTCCGCTATCATCAGCGCCTAACCAATAATAACCCCACAATTCACACTGTTTCTTATTAATTGGTGAATCCTCAAAACTTTGATGACAATGACCACGTTCCCAAATATTGCCACCGCTAATACAAGCAACTTCACTTTCCACCACCGGCAAAACTAAATTACCGATTTCTTTAACAATTTTATTATTATAAGTATAATCACTACCTTCCAAATTATTTTTAGTATCAATCACCAATTCACAACCGACCGCTTCATCACGACAATTAGCAGTAAATGATTTCAAGTAATGTTTATAGCCATAGGAATCTTCGTAGGCATCACAACCTAACATATAACCAGGAACGGTCACACTGGTATCCGGAATCTGATCACAAACCGCATTGACACTCCAGCTATCGGAAACCAAGTAATAACTATCATCAATTTCTCGTAATTCCACATTATCAATAAATAAATTACCCACATTCATTCCAGAGAAACTCAAAGCCGACTCTTCCATGTCCTCCGGCATCTGCACCGGACCAAGCACATATTGTTGCCAACGACTATTTAAAGAAATTCCGGTTTCTTCAGTGAAATTTTGGCTAGCACCCTTTAGCACCACTGTTAATTTATCATCAGCCACCGTCGCACTACGCGCCCAGAAGGTTAATAAATATAATTTTCCAGCCATCACTGGATTTCCAAAATTAACTCGCACTTCCGAGCCACCTAAATTCTGCCAAGAATAACCATCTTTTTGCACTGCTTCTTTGACCCGAGCGCCACCCTGCCAAATAGTACTATCCACATTATCCTCAAAAGTTTCCATTAACAAAGTAAAGTAAGCATGATTACGACTACCGCGATATTCACTACAACCGACATTTAAAGCACTACAAGTATTATTTTCACCCAAAACCGCATAAACAGTACAAGTGCCAGTACTACCGGTTCCAGCCACAAATTTATTCAAACCAGCCCCCTGACTTAAACATTGACTTTCAGTCACCTGACGAGCCAAACGATAAGGTTTACAATCATTGGAACAAGTGACAGTTTTATCAATCAAGTGATAACTGACATAGGCACTGGATTCAATGGTATTTAAATCAATTTCCTCACCACCACGCACCGCATAAAACTTATAACAACTTGGATTAATGCCTTCATTGTAAATACTTTCATTACACAAAGCACTGTCATCGGAGGTCACCACCGGTTCATTATCCAAAGCTTTTAAAGTATAAGACTTAATACTCTTATCAAAACCATCCGGATTATCCCAGGTGTAAAAAGTCTGACAATCCGCCGCTCCGGCCACTTGGCAAGTACGGTTATAAGCAAAGTAATATTTATTTTCTAAAGTACCATCATCGGAAATACCGGTAAACTCTTCACAACCAACCGCCGTGTAAGGACAAGTGGTGGCTGTACTAGCAATTAAATTGGTAAAACGACCCTCACTAAATTGACTTGGTAATTCATATAATTTTTCATAACCAGCACAAACCGCTGGACAATAATCTTCCGGAGAAACCACCATGTTATATTCTTCCGAGGTTCGCAAATTAACGAATTTAGAACAACCGACTTCATCAATGGAACAATATGGGGCAAATTTGGAACAAACATCCGGTGCTTCGCAAGTTTCACCGATAACATCCCAATAACCATTTTTAGCTAAACATTCACCTTCATTATATTGATACCAATTTTGATAACACTGATAATAATCCGGGGCCTTTTTCAAATAAACCAAATTTTCACTGGCATAAGGTTGATAAGGAGACGGACTCAATTCCAAAGAACCAACTTCTTCCAATTGTAAATTTTTAATAATCACCTGATTACCAAGGGCATTGCTTGGCACATTCGCCAATAAAACCGCCACGGACAAACGATCCACATCCGGCACTACGGAAAACCGTAAGGTCAAATCAACACTGGCCATAGGAATTTCCGAATCAAGATAGTTTTCATCTTGATAATAAGTAGCTGAATCGGTTTTATAAGATCCTAAAACATCATAAATATAATCATTTCTAGCAACCGTATTACCAGGTTTATAAGCTTCCACAGTTAACAACCAAGAACTATCCCAATTATATTGATCCGCATTATTTAATAATGATTGAGGAACCAAAACCGTCGCCGAGTAAATAAAATAACGAGCGGTTTTTTTAGCAATAATATTAATCGGTTGATAAGAACTCAAGCCACCTTCTTGGCTAGTGACAGTCAACAAAGCACCGTTAGCATTTTTCACAACAGTACTGCCGGTCTTCAAAAGTCTCCAGGATTCAAAATAAGCGGAACCGTTTTTATTGATAAAATTAGCAAAATCAGAATTAGGTAACAAATTCGTACCCAAACGTGGCAAAGCACGCACCAATTTACTACAACCTTCATCACTGGCGGCACAAGTGGCTGTTTGGGCAGTTAAATAAACACGATCAGTAGCTTCATTGGCCGTATTAAAATTATCCTGCCATTGCCAGGTGCCAGTTAAGTTATCATAAACTTTATTTTTACTATACCAAGCACAACCAATATTTTCCGAATTACAAGTATTAAAATCATCCAACAACAAAGTGTTTTTCAAAAAAGAAAAGCTATTGCCTTGGCTATCGGCAAAACTACGGCAACTATCCTGTTCTGGTAAACAGGATTGAGCGCCATTGAAACGCCAAACATTTTTTTCACGAGTACAATACCCCCAAGACTGACAAGCACCATTGGCATCCTCACTGACACAACTGACATCATCTACACAAGATTGTTGACGATCTGGCATGTTCGGATCAAGCACATCATTACCATAGGCCAAAGTCTGACACTTTTGGGCCGGTAATTTCAAAATCCAATTTGGATCAATCAAATTACATAAAATATGATAAGGATGATTAGCATCCTGACCGCAGTTATAAAAATTATCCAAAGCTTCTTTTAAAGTAAACGGTTCTTCCACCGAACAAACGTCAGCATTGGCTTTGTTTTCACACAAATCAGCCACCAATTCCCAGGCGGTGGAAATAATTCGGGAATGTCTTAATTTTTGTAAATTATCATAGCAAAAAGCCTTTTCAAAACAATCCGCATCAGCATTCATGGTGTGACTCTTCGGTAATAAATACCAATCAGCATTTAATAAACCGGCTTCCACCGCTTCGCTCAAAGTCATAGACTGATCACCTTGCAAAGCCTGTAAAAAGTTGGAATCCATCACGCAATTATTACTAGTAGCATATTCATCAGGACAAATTGCATATTCATTCAAAACATTATAATCAGTCATCTCAGTTTTCACGGAAACCATTTGAATATTAATATTGGCACTTAATTTCTTGGCCAATTGTGATTGGGTTAAACCGGCGGACACACCATCATTGGCAATCATTTGATCCGGTTTAAATAAACCACTATAAACTTTATTCATCAAATTATTGAAAACCGTACTGGTAAAAGTATTAACAGCAGTATTCAACAAAGCCATGCCCACGCCAGCATTGGAATAAGCGCCCATCAAAGTAGTTTGCTTGGTGGCTGCGGGATCTTTAATGGTGGTTTGTTTATATTGTTCTTGCACCAATTCAGCTGGTGTTTTAACACGACCAGAAACCACATCGGTAACCGCTTTAAAACCTTTATTATCAGCCAACTCCTGAGCTTTTTGAGCATATTGAGCGGTGGTAGTGCTTAATTTATCAGACAAGGACATTCCCACCGAACTTGGATTACTACCAGGTTGAATGTAAGAAACAAAACTGCTCAAACCATCACCGGAACTCTTAACATATTTATCAATATCGGCATAGTAAATATACTTAATCAAATCACTGGTAATCTTCTTGTCAGAAATCAATTGCATTATCAACAAACGATCCAACATTTGTTGACGCAACAATTTATTTAAATTATTTTCATCCAATAAATATTTTTGCAAAACCGCTTGAATATTATCTTCATTGGAACCGGCCGCTTCATATTCTTTACGGAAATTTTTCCAAAAATACAAATCCCCGGCAGACTCATTTAAAGTGCGTTTTAAAGTGGCATCATCTTTTCGCTCACCGTTCAATGATTTTTCTAAATTTTTAACTTTTTTATCCAATTCACTATAAACTAATTTACGTAAATCAAAAATTGTATCCACCATCGCCAACGTTAAATTAGTATCAGACAAGGATGCCGTATCAATACTGGTATTTAACATCTTTTTGATATAAATGGTGTTGGTCCACAATTTACTCAAATCAATACCCTGACCATATAATTTTTCCGTCAAAGTGGTTAATTGAGAAGATAAAGTATTTAAACTTTGTTGAGCACTACTGGCGGCACTACCCAAACTGGTTGTTTGCCCCTGTGTTAAATTAACATTCAAATCCAAAGAAAGATCCAGATTAACTTCAAAATCTTTAACGCTCTGTGCTAATTTAGTATAACTGCTTTTGATTTTACTCCAATCGCACTTGGGGGCAGCCGGTGCCGTGCTGGCAGTCTGTAATTTTGGCACACTAACATTAATATCTTTGGTAAACGTTTTTTGAAAATCCAATTTTTGCAAAGGACTTGGTTCACAAATATTAATTCCCAATTTGGACCAAGGACCAGCCAAACTACCGACAAATTCACCCATGGCTTGTTCACCAAGCATTTTTCCATATTCTTTCCAACCACGCGGTTCAAACAAAGACTGTTGACCTGAGCCACCAGCAGTCAAATACATGGCCGCATCATAGGCCAACTTTTGAGTGGTCATGGTAGCCACATTCATCAAAGCCGATAAAACCGAAGTCTTCAAAGCAGCCGTCACATATTTTTCCACCTTATCCCAAACGTTACGCAAACCCTGGTTAACGTCAGTCACCGCCTGGGCACTAGAAACTGGGGCCAACAATAAAGAAAAAACAAGCACCAAACTCAGAAAAATTTCCTTCGTTTTGCTTCTTTGTTTAAACATAAAACTTTATTTTAAATATTGATTATTATTCATTATTATTTTGTTTACTCTCACTGATACTTTGTTGCAAAAGAATTACCAAATCATCATCAGAAATTTCTTCCAATGACACCGCATCCGCTCCCTGTGAAATCAAAAGAGCCCGCAATTCAGCCGGGCTTAATGCTAACAAATCATCTTCATTCAATTCCAAAGTTTCATCAGTGGCAACCGAATCAGTAACCGCCGAAGCATCAGACAATTCTTCTTGGGCTTGTTGATACAAAGCAAATAAATCTTCATCGCTCAATTGATTCAATTCATCTTCGGGCATACCACTTTCCAACAAAGCCTGACGTAATACATCCGCCGGAATTTCATCAAAATTCAAATCTTCCAAAGAGTTCTGCCAATCCTGCATAGTTTCCCCGGCACCACTTAGTTGATCCAAAAGCTGTTGTTTTTGCGCCAAATCAAATTTAGTTTCATCAGTACCACAAATTTTCCCTTCGGCACACAAAGGATCAGTTCCTTTTTTTATTTCCAAAGAATCCGAATAAGTATCACCATCGGTATCCGCTAAATATGGACTGGTACGATATAAATACAATTCCTCATAATCATTTAAACCTTCCTGATCAGTATCTTTTCCTCTCAAAGTTTCAATGTCATCTAAATTCAAATCATTTTGAGTGGTAATTTCCACATAAGATAATTCCGCCGGATCCCGCTTTAAACCTTGGGATTCTAAATAAGCCTGCTCCGCCTCTGCTTCCAAAGCCGCTTGCTCTTTAGCCGGTGCACTTAAATCTAAAAGTTTTTCCCATTTTCCACTGTTAAAATAAAAAAGTCCACCGGAAATCATAAGAATTAAAGCTAATCCCAAATAAGCTTTAAAGAGATATTTTTGTTCTTGCATATTTAATTTTTATATCCATATTTACTCCATCCTATTTTATCATAAAAATAAAAAAAAACCAAACGATTTCCAGTTGAAAAATGGGATAAAAATATCATCTTCATCATCTTCTTAATCATAGTCATCCACCTTCGCGCTTTCGCGCTACGGTGGACACGGTCAGTGGTCGAAAATACCAAATAAAAAATGCATAGTTTAAAAAAGCACCGAACGATCTCGTTCGGTGCATCTGAACTCTTAGAAAGCCCTCAGATTTTCCCTACCATGCGATGTTATTTTTCCATCGCCCAGGCAGGAGCTGACAGCTAGGGACAAGGCTCATCCGGACCGTCCGGACAATATCCATAGGGAGTATATTTGCAAACACCAGATTCCATACTCCATTCCACATTAACAGTTGAGCAAGATACAACCGATGCCTTCAAAAGTGTATAATGACAAGAATGGAACTCTTCATTATCATCCTGATGTTTTTTTATATACTGAACAACTTCTTCACATTCTTCCTGGGTTTCCCAGGGAATGTTGTCAAAACTTCCTCCATCTTCGGAGCAGTAGAGCCACTCGGCACACCAGTCCTTGACGTCCTGGTCAATGGTCTGGTTGTTGTTGTTCTCGCCGCCGCCGTCGTCGCAGGCGGAAACGGTAAAGAGGGAGAGGAAAAGGGTGAAAAGAGCTGTGAAAAGTTGATTGTGGTTCATAGTGAACCTCCTTTCTTATATTTATATGTTGGCACAAAGCAATATGATTGTCAATAGGTTTGTGGGTGTGGATAAATCACGAAAAATTTATGATAGTTTTATGTTCGTTTTGTTATGATTTGAATATGTATACAATACAACCATATTTCATTGAATCACCATGTTTCAAGGGCGTTGCATTGCAACACCCCTACGGGAAACAACAAAATTAACGAACATAATTTCAAATCGTATATGAAACATAATCATGTTTAAAGGGCGAATAATTATTCGCCCCTACACAAGAAAAAAATCATAAATTA
>Ga0265297_10000505_pt1 | contig 113021 bp, 163 predicted proteins | sample Munlanlwell13791_FD_192502 | JGI IMG/M metagenome (GOLD analysis project Ga0265297, IMG submission 192502) | Leachate microbial communities from a municipal landfill in Southern Ontario, Canada - Leachate well 137-91 | ecosystem: Engineered > Solid waste > Landfill > Unclassified | place...
CAGCTCTACTTCCTTTACCGCCAAAGAACAAATAATCTGCCCAAGTCTCAAGTGTTCCTCTTGTCTGTGCCATCTTAGAACTAGCATTGGCAACAGCATCAGAGAACTGGTCAACTGAAATCTTTCCTGCTCTGAATGCCTTTATTGCAGCATCCATGGACATAGGAACACCATTGATCTCCAGTTTCAGACCGGCATATTTACTTCTAAGTGCATCAATAACTTTCTCTTTCTTCTTAAATTCATCAGAGGTAGTTAATGAAGCAGAACCAACTATCCTAAGACTGGATGCTAGGTTTAGACCTTCTTGTCCAAATTTCTGTGCAGCAACAGCATCTTTATTAAGCCAATCATTTATAGCAGAACCTATCCACCACCCAGCTGCAGCAGCGGCTAAAATTAGACCACCTCTAAGCATAAGAGCTGATCCTGTTGCAGTTTCCATTCCCCTAGAAACAGCTAGTGCAGAACCTTCGACTTTACGAAGATCATTTGCCATCCTAAATAGCTCAAGTGATACTAATGCTCCTCTTAAAGAATAAGCAACACCAACAGCACGAGCTAATACAGATGCAAACTTCATTCCTCCAAAGGCTAAGCCACCAAAACCTGCAACACCTATTGCTGTGTAGGTTATGAATGATTCCATGCCATAAGCGTTCTTATCAATTGCCTTGGCTAATTTCTCTAAATCCTTAACAGCTACTGATATGGCACCTTTTACTACAGGAGTATCACCAATAGAGATAAGCAGCTTAACAAAGTTATTCTTGAGAAGAGTTAGCTTATCCTCTATATTATCAGTAGCAGTGTCAAATGCAGCTTGCATAGCCCCTGTACTATTGCTAACACCATCAACTAGAGTCTTAAACTGACTATAGCTCATTATAAGAGAAGCTATGCCTCTAAGACCAGTAGCATCTGAAAATGCTTTATTGAGTTTAGAAGTAGAAAGAGATCCATCATCAACTTTCTTCCTTAACTCTCCAATTATAGTAACAAGGTCTTTGTATCTCCCTGTCGCTTTATCAACTACTTCAACACCAGTAAACTCTTTGATCTTTGATCGCTTACTGGTTATATCAGACATTACTCTTGCAAGAGACATACCTGCTAAACGAGGAGTATACCCCATTCTTGTTAATTGAGCAAGTGCACCATATGCTGTAGGTATGCTCTGACCTGCAAGTCTAGCTGATGTTTCTACTCTTGAAAGAATAGGCTGGAAGTCTTTATATCTACCAATACCATAATCAACAAGTTTGAATTGATAATCAAGAACCTTGTTGAAATCACTCATAGGCATCTGGAACGAATTAAGAGTTCCTATTCCAGCCTTAGTCGCAGTTTCAAGATCTGTTTGACCTGCTGCTGCAGCCTTCGCTGAAAGACTAAGAACTTGCATTGAGTGTGCTACAGGAACACCTGATGATACAACATTGTATAGACCATTTGTAAGATCATCAAGTTGTTTTACAGGTAAATCACCAAATAGTCCGAGAACTTGTTTCTTTGCCGATGCAAACTGCACATCAGAATATTTGGCAATAGAATTGACTTCTGCCATCTTTTTGCCAAAGTGAGAAGCCTGATAACTAGCAACACCCAAGAAAGCTACTGAAGCACCAGCTGCAACACCAAATTGATTTGCAACAGAACCAATATCAGATGATATACGTCTAGCTTGCATACCAAGAGTAGTATAGTGGCTTTCAGCAGTCTTCAATACCTTATTAAGATATTCATACCTCTTGATTGCTTCTACAGGAAGAAGAGTTGTTCCACCTTGGAATGCCTTACTCTGAAGAGCTGGCATATTCTTTAGTGCATATTGAGTCTGTTTCAGTTCATCAGCTGCTGCCTTGATGGAAGCTATTCTAGCAGTTGAAAGAGTGTCTGGCTTACTAAGAAGAGTCTCTCTCTTCCTCATATCAGCTATTTGCTGATTAACACTAGTAAGCTGTGCTTTCTTACTTTCTACTGTTCTTGTATATCTTGGACCAACATTTGCTGCGCCTTGCTTATTAAGGGATAAAAGTTCTGCTTCAAGAACCTTAGCCTTTTCAGCAGCTTTAACCAAATCTTTTTGTAGATTTGTAAGGTCTTTCTGCTGTGCAGAACTTATAAGATCTGGTTTTCCAAGACCTCGTAGTTCTGCTTTTAGCGTAGCAACTCTTGATGTTAGATAATCAAAGTGTTTTGTATACGCATCAATATTTACAGTAGGTATCTTGAGTTGTGCAGAATTGAATTGCTTCTCAGTTGCATCAAGCTCCTTGCGTATTCGAGCCAACTGAGCAGCATATCCAGCCTTTGATCTTCCAGTGGCAGATGCAACTTTTGCTTCATACGAAGCATATTGAGATTGGAGAGCCTTCAGTCTAGTAGATAATGTATTTACATCTGCTATCTCACTCTTTATACCAAGAGAGAGATTTTTACTATTTAGCTTGTCAACGAGTTTTTGTGTATGTACTAACTTTCCATCAAGTGTGGTGACATCACCAGAGGCTTTTACTACATCTTTCCTCCAGTTTTCCCATCCTCTAAATGATACACGCCATACAAGATCGTCAACTATAGGCATTTGCTATTCCTCGTCTGCAAGGACAGGCTCAGTTTCCAGATCATACATATCTCTGCTGTCACCAAATAGCTCAAAGAGGTCCATATCATCTTCATTTATAGAGAAATGAGAAATAACTCTTTTGCCATCTCCTGACTCAAGCTGTCTTCTCATTTCTCTTTTCTTTTCAAGATAGACTTCATATAGAGTATCTGTAACAACCAAATTCCTTACAGGGAGATTGTGGTATATTTCTATGACTCTAGGATGAAGCGCATCTAGTTTGAGCCATCCTCCGATGAGCTTTTGGAGTCCCCAGCGCCCAGAGCGGACAATAACCTTAGCAAAAAATCCTGACTGTTCACCTCATTCTGGTAGCTAGAATATGCCATTTCGACATAACCAACTATTGCAGGATCAGCTGCAGCAAACTCCTCTGGAGTTTTCCAGTATCTTGTGAACTTCATTTCTCTATCATTTATCTTTTCGCCAAGTTCAGTGACGCTCTGTATGATCCTCCGATTCCGAGTTTTACCTGCTCTATATTCAGCAGTATGGATTACAAGATTCGCAAACTCAGTTCTCTGAAGACAATCCATCAAAGCTGCTGTTTTCTCAAATGGACCAATCTCTGTGTCAGAGAGTATATCTTTGAGGCTAGAGCACCCCTCATCAGGGATTGGCTCTGGAGCCTCTATTACTTCTGGCTTCTTTGCCTTAGGACTTGTTTTCTTTTCCTCTTCCCAAGCAAGAAGCATTGTCTTGTTAGCTTCGATTGTGTCCTCAATATCTTTCTGATTGATTATTGTCCTTTCTCGTTTTCCAAACGTATCAGGATTATCAACCATAGTTAGGACTTCACGAGCAACTTGAGCAATATAAGGCAGACCATCTGTCTTGTGACACTTGAACAGAGTCATAGAATAAACCTGTTCAGACATTTCAGACTCGCCCTGGGTAGGAGGTCTTATAAATATAACACTACCATCAGGCATCTCGACAGCTCGACGACCTTGTAAGTCAACTATTTCTTCAACAACCTTGTCAGCTTCATGCTCAGTGAGTTTTTCTGGATCTCTTTCCTCAACCTGCTTATCAATATCAGCTTGAGTCATTTCTTTCTTTTCCACCATGGGAATCTAGTTCCTCCTATGTTATTCTATCCGATGCTATTCCTGCTCCAATAGCTGAACTATCTAAATCTCTTGGTTTCCAAAATGGATCAACATACATCTCATCACCACAATTAGGGCATTTAACAGTTATGTCTTTCCACCTTTTACCAAGTTTAGTAGACCAGCCACAAGAACAAGTCACAGTTAGACCAATTGAAGGGACAGGATTGGTAGATACAGCACTACCATCTTCCTGTATATGCAGAGGTGCAACACGAGGGTTTATCCACAATTGATAGCCATTCTTCTTTGCTTCCAAATAGAAATAGCCATCTTCTCCAATACCATACTTATCCACATAAAAATCATCCCAATTTATCTTCTCAAAAACTTTTCTGTGGATAAGAGTACAATCAAGCCCTGACCAGTCTGCCTTGAATGGTTCACAAGATTCAAGATTGACATCATCATATGACCACGAACCATCGTTGAAGCTCAAAGCCAGAGGCTTCATTTGGATTCTACTTATATATAATCCAGAAACTATTTCATTATCAACTTGCAAAAGTTGATTAAGAGAGTTTGGTTCAAGAACTATGTCACTTCCAACAGAAAATATATATTCTACATCATCAAGAAGATCAACCACAAAATGACTATATAAGTTCCTTAGTTTAGCAGCAAATCTAGCTCTTGTCTGCCAAGGTATTATATCAGTACATTTTGGATCATTACCAAGTAAAGTTGTTGTAATAACATGGCAATTATCCTGATATGGCCAAAGTTCTATGAACTTTCCTATCTTCTTCTCAACTTCACTTGCACCAAAATCATCCAAAGCAAAGACTATGATGAGTCTCTCCTTTGGATAATCAAGTTCATACACTCCTCTAGCAAAATCCATAAAGCAATAACTTTTAGATTCTGAAATAGGAATGCATAGAGCAATCATAGGATATTGGGACTCCATGGCCCTCATACTCCTTGCACCTCTACTACGTAGTAGCGCCAGGCCACGTTGTGGTTTCAAGAACAGAAGTATACGGGTAGTAAACCAGTATCTTGTTGCTCTCAACAAACACAGTTCCGTCTGCCCTAGCCACGACAACACTAGCAGAAGTCGAAGAAACGACCGTCAGCTCTGTCCAGTCATATTCCACTGGAGTTCCGCCAAGGGACACTTTCTCAACACATCCGAGGACATAGTTGTTCGAGAAAACTCTGGACAACTGCAAAGCTGTCTTTGACAGAGTAAGGGTAAGCTGAGTTTCCCCAGCTTGAACGCCAGATACTGTAAAGACATCAATTGCTACTGCCTTGTTCGGAAGTCTCGTTGCCCTTGCCGCACCAAATTCAAGACGCATCATCATAACGTCGTTGACTGCAGTGGTGAAAGGCTGGTTAGAGAATGTCGGTCTTTTCACGAACTCAGAACTAATGTACTTCGTTCGCTTTTTGTTCCATACGTTCACTGCGATCCACGGAGAACCGAAGTTCGCAATGTCGCTGTCTACGAGTTCAGCATCGGTTGCACGACCTTGAAGAGCACGGAAGAGTTCCATTTTCTCAGAGTCAATAACTTCTATGAAGCCATTATTCTCTGGAACCTGTGTATCAACAACCTGCTCATCAGAGTCATACTCGCCAAACCTATCCAATGTCTGAGTCGAGACTGCTTCAAATCCCTGAACTCCAGCAATTGGACCTTCCTGACCAACGTAGACACGCATATGGCGACCACGCTTGACCTGTCTGTTTGCGGTATCAAGTCCCACTTGAATTCACCTCCTCCTGGGTTGACTCAACTAAGTAGTCTTATTTACTATACTCCATTACAACACTTCACGCACCGAAGCTACGATAAAGACACTCAATGAGTTTCTAGCTGCTAATAGGTGCTCTTTCACCATCTATACACCCAAACACAGAAGAAACACGCTTACATGTATTTGATTTTAAGCACTCATCACAAGGAATTGCTTCTTTATCAAATATATCTTTCTGCCAATCAGGGAGATCAACAGTCTTACCAGCAAGCTCGTGACTACAGTCTGGAAGAAATTGTATCTTACCATCAGTTATAAAAGAATGGCATCTTCCTCTCTGAGACCCACCTTGAGTCAGAAGAGATGGACGGAAAGTAGGACTCTCTTCATTATCATTATATTCCCATCTTCCATCAAGGTGGTGACCACATTGGCAAGCTGGACAGTGAATCATGTGTCCACCACCTTCTACTTTCAAAACCTTAGGCATTGGCCTTATCTCCTTCCTTTACCCTCGAAATCGGAGGTATTCTTAGTCGGATTAGGATTGAAAGGGCCTGCATTCGCGTGAATTCACGCTCGTTTTACGACCTTTCGGGCTAGAATCGAGAGGAAAGGGTGAATCATGCTGTAGTAGCTTCAATAGGGAATCCAAGCCTTAATTCACCATGGCATTGGAATAAATCAGCTTTATCGAATGATTCTGGAGAGGTTGTGTATTGATCAACAAATGATTCAATATCTGCATCAGGATACATAGAATACAAATTTGATTCATCAATAGTGAATGCTCTAGCCACTGAACTAAAATATTTCTGTGCTCCTGTTAGTCCACCAGCCTTGCTAGGATTAGTAGAATTACCACGAGATGACCAAACATCAATGCCAATAACACAATTAACAATGTGACACCTGGTCTCAGTGTGAACATCATCTACTCTCTCTGATGCTACTATATCATCATAACCAGATGGTGAGAAATTTGAACTCTCACAAGACACAGTTATGATTATATGACTTAGAGGAGTCTTGTTTGTGAAGTCAGGATACCCAACTCTAATCTCAGCATTTATATCTCCAATAAATACTGATTCGAGATAATCCTTTATACAAGATTGAACAAGAGCTTTGAAATCATTATCAGTAAGTTTACCCAACTCTAAAACTCCTTTCAATCTCTCTTTTTATTCTCATTGTGTATCTATTTAGAACTCTATGCCAAGCTCTATATATGAACTTATTAGGAGGAACAGCAGGGTGCATAGCATGCTCCCTAACAATGCCTAAAGCTGGAAAATATAAATGTGCTTTACCAACTTTAGGTATTCGGAAAGGACGAGGGATTCCAAAGTTCCAATAAGCAAGGAGCTGACCCTCATCTTTATGATTATGTAAAAGAAGGCTCCAGCCATCTCTGAGGCGAACTAATGTGAATGCACTATCAACAACAAACGGTCTAAGAAATTGAGGAGCTTCTTTTCTTAACTCCTCAATAAGCATAGACTTAAACTCTCCACTCGTAACTATGCTATCAAGAGCAGCCCTTGCTTTTGTGTGAGATGTCCTTATTCCCGTTATGACTTCTTTCGGTCTTTTCGTCATTACAGGACCCCATTGGACTTCCGAACTTTGCCATATTGAGCAATAATTTCTGTCCCAACACTTATATCTCGCTTGAATTCAAATTGATGATATACTCCAATAGGATACTCAATAGCGACTATGTTATCAAGCCCAACATAGCCATCAAATAAAGCAACAGCTTCATTTTCATCAAGAGTTCCTATCTGCATCTCTATCATCTGAGACTGTTTAAGCTCACTTAAATAGAACCCAACAACCTCTTCAGATACTATATCACCAACGATACCATTCCTACAAAATGGAGCACTAGGATTATCAAGGTGGTAAGCTGTATCTGCTTCAAGATCATATTCATGGCTATCACTAGAAAAAGCCCCAGGGCATTCTGTAGGTGCTATATCATATCTGTGAACAGTGATAGGATAAGCTATTGTGCTCAGCTTCCTACGAAGAACATTTTTCCAATATAACCCTACATTGTTTGCCATTACTCATAACTATCCGTTCTTGGATCATATTTTCTCTGGCGCTCAGGAGCTTTGCGCATTTTCCCTACAAGTTTTATTCCACCATGATGCCTAGCTATAGGAATTATCTGTGATTGCCAGTCAGCTATTTTACCAGCATACTTACCAGAAGCAGAGAATGCCTCTTTAAGAGTTATTGGACCAGCTGTTATCCCTGTAGATAACGCATCTCCGCCACCACCAACAACTCTTGCTATATGGCAAGCACAGAGCATAGCAATAGCCATTAGAACAGGACCAGGAGCAGCTGTATATCCTGCTTTATATACAACTACAACATTCTGGAATCCAACAGGGAATGGAGTTTTCATGGCTATTCTATTTGTATACAAATATACTGTTGTTAGATCAACAGCTTCTTCACCAATAGTAACAGAGACAAGTTCTTGCGCTGGTTTGTGTGGCAGAGATAAGTTATAAAGACCATTGCCATCAATCGAATCTGTATACGTTTGATAGTCAAAAGTCTTTCCTTTACACAAAACTTCCTCGAAATATGGCTGTGCAAATTCATCACTTAATTCTAAGATTCTATCATCATCCCAAATCTCAGAATCATAGTCTTCAACACCTTCAAGGAGATCTGTTACTTGTTTAGCAGTTATGATTGACATAGCATCCACCTAGTAAATTGTACTCCATTACTCATTACTGAAATAATGAATTTACAAGTTCCTTTCCACGGCAGACAATAGCCCAAATATTCATATGAAAACCTCTGCCAGCTCTACCATGAAGATAAATGTCATCTTCTAATAGATCAGATTCTACCTTCTTACTCCTGTGTATCCAATCTACAGTAGGAACAACATAGGCTTGTGGGACAACAAAAGCCTCTCCTCTATCAAACCATGTTCCTGCGCACCTTCTAAGATTAAGTTCATACTGAACAAACTGAGACTCATTCTGCTTGATCACCCTCTCAGCGCTCATACGATAAAACTCATCAGAAGTAAGAGCGCTGTATTTAGCAAGAAACTCAAGAGAAGGGACTTGTTTTGTAGTTACAAGAACAAGATCAATATACTTATTTGGTACATCTCTTCTTCTACCAAGTGCCTTAAGAAGATGACTAATTGGAGCAGCCCACACTAATTTATCATAGTGATAGCAGGTATTACCACTAACAATATATTTAGCATTTCTATCTACATAATCCACTGGCGAGCCAGTCATTATATTACTTGGTTTTAGACGAAGCAATATTGCTTCTGGTAATGAAGCAAATCTACCACTCTTAGGATATAGATATGGCTGCAGTCTATCAGAAGTCCTTGGTGCTCTTCCTGCTATTGAACAATCAAGTTCATAAATCTCACACCCAAACATCTTCTCATTGTATGGATAGAAGAACCTCCAGAACATAGATTCTCCATATTCATTGTAACAGTGTTCAGCATAATTCTTCCAAATCTTGTGATCTTCACTAAGATCACCACAAGCACACTGAACAGGATAACTTGTGACTTCACCATCAGCAAGAACTACAACATCAGATCTAACTCCTGTTATACAGTCTGGAAGTAACTCTCTAAACCAATCGAATCCATCTCGTCCATGGAAAATATGTGGGCCAAAATCGTGCCACTCTCCCTGTAAGTCTTGCCACGAACTGCAAAGACCTCCAACTTTCGTATTTGACTCAAATAGAAGATAATCATCCTCCCCTTGCTTCTCAAGTTCATCAGCTAAAGAAAGACCTGATATGCCTCCGCCGACGATGATTACTTTAGCATGCTGCTTTGTCATTTCCAAGTACACCAGCCTTCCAATAGCTTAGATATATCTTCTGGAGAAAACTCTGATGTCTTTATAAGACTATCAAATCTTGTAGCTGCAGCAAGAGAACGAGGAGTTATTGGCTTAACAAGCCACCCATTCTCTACACATTCATTCATCATATCTGTTCCTGGGAATGGAGTAGCAATTGATATTCTCGGAATAACTCCCCAATTATCTTGTGCACTTTTTGCAGCAGATAGTGTAGATTCTATGTCAGATAGAGTTTCACCAGGAATACCAATTACCCAAAATGCACAAAGTTGTAATCCAATACTTTGGCATTTCTTAGCTACTGATTCAAATGGATCTAGGCTCATGCTCTTTCCAACAAAAGAATCGAGAGTTTTCTGATTAGCAGACTCTGGTGAAACTCTAAGTTCAATACACCCCGATTCCTTTGCTTTTTCAAGCATAGAATCACTTAGATAATCTAGCCTAACCCCATTAGGAGTATCCCAAGTGAGAGAAAGAGAGCCTAAACTATCCATTATCCTATCAAATCTATCTAAATCAAGAAGAAGATTGTCATCTTCAAAATATATATGCTTAGCACCAAATGAATGTTTCAAATGTACAAGCTGACCATGTACATATTCTGAAGAGTTAGCCCTCCATTTTCTTCCCATAGATAAATGGACAGTACAGAATGAACAATGATAAGGACATCCTCTGCTTGTTATCAGAGGGACTCCACCAGATATAGGAGAACCATGATACCTAACATCAGAATTGATATAGCTTTCCATATCTACAAGATGATATGCTGGCCAAAGAAGATTATCAAGATCTGTCGGAGGATTACAATTCTTAATGATGCCCTTATTGCTAATAATTTCATTCTCAATTCCCTCAATCTCACCTACACAAACTGTATCAAATCCTACTTCGAGACATTCAGCAGGAAGAACAGATGCATGGTGAGAACCAATTACAACTGGAATATTTGGATAACATTCTTTAGCAATTCTTAGACACTTCTTAGCATTCTCAAACTGAGTAGTCCAGAGACAACTTACTCCTATAAGATCAGGAGAGTCAATTGACAAAAGTCTCTTTCTAATCTCATTATCATCATATCCATAATCAGTGCAGTCTCCTCTTTCCCTTGATGATGCACCTCTACCTGTGCAATCAATTATATCAACATGGTGATAAGTATTGATAAAAGCAGATGCTGCAGTCAATACATGGATAGGAACACTTCCAGGCCGCCCGTTGCTACCTGGATAGAATGTCCAAGGAGGATTGATTAGAACTATATTAGCCAAAGAATTATCCCTTTTTCACACAGCAATGATGGAATCCATTGTGACTCCATCTAACCCAATTAGACGTGATAGGTTCGATAAATGTGAAATACTTATCAAACTTATCTCTCCATTCAGATTCAGAAAAGATCGACTGGTGTACTTGTAGACCTCCTCGTACATCATCAAGGAACATAGCTACACTTCCTATGAATACACCATCATCAGATAGATGATTGTATATATTCAAGAAATATGAGTCTATAAGATCAGGATGTATATGCTCTGTTACTTCCCAAGCAGTTATACAATCAATCTTAGCAGGTGTTCCATCCTTATAAATGCTAAACTGACGGCTAACATCACAAGTAAAAAGAATACTATTGTGATAATCAACCCAATTTGGTCTATTATGCTTTATAGACCAGTCAGAACCCTCAAGACCTATAGCACAGTGGCCTCTTAAGAAAAAGTCAACAGCGAGCTGTCCTCCTGAACACCCTAAATCTAAGAATGTTATCTTCTTGTCACCAAAATGTCTCTCTACATCACTTATAAAGTCAGCACTAGTAGAGTTATCATGCATAGTTCCCCAAGGATATAGGTGATCTGGAGAATCAATTGCAATTGGATAATCGGTTATTAGCTCTATGTTGCTCTGTTTTCCAATTGTATTTTCAGTCATACCCCAAAACTCCCAAAGGATTTTGCTATCATCCTTAAATAGAGGATAATCTTTCTGTCTTAACCCATGTATGAAATATATATCTGGAGCATGCAGTCTCTGCATAAACTCTGCATGTCCAGGAAGAACTCCCCTCTCAGGACTATAAGAATCATCCCATGTTGGTCCAAGAGGAATATTGTGCTTACTAAGTATTGTTGTGAGGATTAACTCCATAAAATACTTAGATGCATCAGTTGATCTTCTCTGTGTTAGTGCCTTCAAATCTTCAAGGAACTTCTTTCCCTCCTTAGAAGTAAGTTCAGACACAATTATAGACAGAGCGTTCTTACTGAGGCCAAGGATGAAGTTTGGCGACTGAATTGCAGGAGTTCTTGGGAATAAATTATTCCAGCTATCAATTAAGACAGCATCTCCAAGGAAATTGTTTATCTTGTCTGAGAACGGATGTGGGTTGCAGATACATTGAACACCATTTTCAAATCGAGACTTAACCCGACTCGCAACTTCTCTGTGAGCAGGATAATAATCAGATTCGAGATATACTAGACCTTTGAACTCTCTTTTGTTAAGCTCATATATAAGGTCTAATATTCCAACATATCCTTCCTCTATTTTTCCATGATACTTCTCAAGATGACTTGTATCTGGAAGTGGAAGGACTTCTATATTAGAAGCCTTTGCAAATTCAGATACTTTATTGTGATACTCTTTAGACCCGGTAACACTTAGTATTATACCAAAGTCTGGAAATGCTTTGCGAACAAGAATGCACTTGTTCTCAAGATCACACCCACTTGTTTCATAATCAGTCATCAGAGCATAATATTCAGGCATACCATTACCTTCCCTGTAGTTTATTTCTGACTTTGTTGAAGCTATCTAATGCACCAGGAAATCTTTCACGATCTTTTGATACATGGTGTATTACATAGAATCTATCGTCATTTAGCATAGAATCAACATCAGAAGAAGAGTTAGCATCTACTGTATCTCCTGCTTGATGTGGATATCTTGGAACAACATTGTTTATAGGATTCGCTATTGATAATCCAGACAGAAGACAAACAGAAGGGAAGAAGTAATCTGTAAAATACTGCACACCATAGCATGTCTTCATTTGACCTGCTTCTATCTTTTCTGCAGACCTACAGAGAAAATCAAAATATATAGATACTTCTGGTTTTTCTCTCCAATCTGTTATTGCTTTAGCTCCAGCATACATCATAACGCTGCCACCAAGAGTAGTAGCAGCTATTGGATAATCATATCCAAATGCTCGATTATGCTCCTCGCAAACCCCACTTCCTGTATATGCAAATACTTCACCAGCAGGAGGTTTAGAATTGAAACAGCAAAGACCAACCTGTGACTTAGTTCTAGTAGAAAGAAGATCATATACTCTTTCTTCAATATCTCTTCTACAAACTTCTAGGTCACACTCTAGTATTATATTTGGTCTTCCATTATCACAATATCGCATAATAGCATCTGCGACTCCTGGAACTAAAAATAATGATGCAAATAGGTATCCACTTATCTTATAGTGACCAGAAGTTGTTATTACAACTGGAACATTAGAAAGAGAAAGTGGAAGTTTAACATCTGTCCTATTTGTTACTAGAACAAATAATCTATCAGGAAATATATCACGATAGAAAAGCATTTTATCTATGATGAAGTCATCAGATCTATGGTCTACAAAAATAAAGTTACATAATTCCATTCTAATGCACCTCATCAATTAAGGGCTGTATCTTTCTGATTCTCTTACAACGAGAATCACAGTCAAGCCCTGCTAGTTCTTTATATATGACTTCAATTCTTTTAGCAAAAAGAGTATGAGTCCTTTCCTCTTCAATATATTTCCTACACATTTCAGGATTTATTGTGTCTATCCTACTATATGCCTCAATAGCCTCATCTATAGTATTGACCAAAAACCCTGTAACACCATCAGTTATCATACTCGGTATGCCACCGGAATAATTGCCAATAACAGGTGTTCCAAGAGCCATAGACTCTAAAACTGCAGCAGGAGCAGCGTCTAACCACCCTTCAGTCTCTGAACAGTGAATTACACACTTTGCTTTTCTGATATATTGTGACTTAACATAGTCATTAGCTCCTGGTATCCAAGCAAAGGGTTGTTTCTTAAATGTATCCCAAAAATAACTCATATCAGAGCCACGCTCTGGAACTATTGCTATAGCGCGAACTTTGTGAGCTTCTGCTATAGCAGTAAAATAATGCAGAAACTTTCTATCTGATCTAGCTTGTCCTATGAAAACTATATAATCATCCTTTTCATAGCAAGGATCATATAAAGAAGTATCTACACCATTTAGTGTGTATGGGAGATCATTACCATTTCCTTTGTATCCATACACAGATTCTCGGCTAAGATATGCAGTTAGAGGATCATCAAAACCGGGTCCGTGAACAGTCCAGAAAACAGGGTGTGTTTCTCTAAAAGCAAACAAAAGAGAACCGCTACATGAACTATCATGAACTATGTCGAAATCTCCAAATGCCTTTTCAGCGCTACTCATCATTTCTTCAGGATCAGATGGGCAAGTAGGAAATACTACTTTATGACAATCTATACTACTTCCTTCTTGGCATATAAGGACAGGCTGGTGACCAAGTTCTTGCAGTCCTTTAACAAGAAATGCATTCGCTCGCTCTATTCCTCCATATTCACTAGGAGGAACTGGTATTTCTGTTAACCCATTTATAAGTATGTTCATAAACCCATCCTTGCTTTCACATCTAATACGGCATTTTTTGTGTCGCAGATGGCAATAGACCTATAGTTTATCAAATCATCTCTTATATTGCCATAATCAGATCTCATAGCATCTATCTTATCACCTAATATCTCTATATTACCCAATTCTACAAGATATTCAGTAAGACCAAGATCTGAACACAAACGATAATTCTTTGGCCAATATGGAAGAGACAGGAATGGTATACCAGACTGAACAGCATAAACAATAGAATGAAATCTCATACCAACTATAAATTGGCATCGAGTATACGCTTCATCTAGTGAAATACCTTCTGCAATAGGTATACCAAGCAACGACTCAGTATCACATTGTGTATCATTATCTCCACAATGAAAAGGTAATGCTATAAGTTCTTTGAAATGTTTTTTAAGAATATCTTTGCACAGAGAAATATCCCAATCCACATCCCAAGGACGAAGATTTACGCCACAAACATCGTTCTCTTGTGGTTCAGCAATAGGTAGTGGATCATAAAATGTTATATCATTACCTAGTATTGTATGACAATTAAGAAGATCAGAGCTTTCACTGTCTCTTACCCATACAAACTCTGCCTTGTCCTCTATGCTAACAATTAGCTCTTCATTTGTTTCATCACGAAACTCTATTCCAAGACCTATACAGCCAAATCTTGTAGTTATGTTTCTGAATAACTGTGCAGCATAATTGCTATTTGGACAAACTAGTCCTCCACCACCAAATAATACAAAATCACAAGAGTTAAGCATATCAATCTTTTGGTATGCTTCCTCATAACTTCCAACAACACTTATATTGTGACCACAAAATATCTTCATAATACATGAAAGTATCTTATCGTCACCAGAATTATTGTGATTGTAATACCCAATAAGGCCAATATTCATCATTTAACAGCGACAATCCATGAAGATACTGCATATATCCTGTCTCTTGCAGAAACTATTTCAGAATCTTCTATCTCTGGAACATCCTTCCTAAGAACTCCTTGACTTCCTTCTGAATATTGCTTAAGTATCTCACAGGTTAGTTTTGCATTTCCCCAACAACCTGTTGTAACTTTTGAGAAGTTATCAAAAAGAACCTTTAATCCTTTTGGAGAAAATCTCCAATAATCTTCTTCCTGATCTCCTGTGTGGTCAAGAAACACCCAATGAGTAGTATAAATAGCTATACCACCAGGTTTTAGCATATTCATAGTTGCTTCAACAGCAAGCCATGGTTTTGATATATGCTCAAGAGTGTAATCTGCAATAATAACAGCAAGAGATTCTTTTGGAAAATCTTCCCTCATACAATCTACTTCTGGCCAATTCTTAACTATGAACTCTTTTTCTTCAGGAAGTCCCATTCTAAGGACTCCTGTAGATGGTCCATACTCAAAAATTGGACCTTCTGGAATTTGTTCTGTTTTCAGATGTCCAATTATATCAGACATAACAATCTGTCTAAGTATATCACCATTGTGATACTCTGAAGCGACTCCAGCGGATTTCAGATTACAGAAAACTTTTTTGTAGCTTATACTCTTTAGAATTGGATCAAGAGCATTTTCAAACTCTCCCATGACAACTCCTTTACGCTGTTACAGAGTCAATTCTGCTCTGTACAGATCTTATTGCAGTATAACGCTCATTATAGTGGTGACAAGCAGCAGCTTCATATAATGCAAGCATCCTTTTAGCAAAGATTACATGTGTTCTATTATTTTCCATGTAAACACGACATGATTGAGGAACAATATCATCAATTCTACGATACGCCTCTATCGCTTCAGAAACATTGTGAACAAGGTATCCTGTGCTACCTGGGATTATCATCTCTGGAATTCCTCCAGAATAATTTCCAATAACAGGAGTCCCTACTGCAAGAGACTCCAAAACTGCAACAGGAGATGCATCTTGCCAGCCATCTCCTTCTCCTTCATTTGAGCAATGTATTAGAGCCTTTGCTCTACTAAGATATTTCAATTTTGTTTCATCATTTGCTCCTCTTATCCAAGCAAAAGGATAAATAGACGAACACTCATTGAAATAATCACTATTGACACACTTAGGAGGAATTATAGCAATAGCTCTCAAACCAAATTCACGAGCAATCTCAAGGAAGTAATGAAAATACTTCCTGTGACGTATAGCCTGGCCAATAAATAGAATATAATCCTCTTTTTCATAGCAAGGATCATACATATCAAGATTTATACCAAGCTGTGTGTATGGAAGTTCTCCTCCTGTTGATGGAGATAATTTCATTGATCCTCTTGTAAGATATGCACAAAGGTCTCCATCTCCACCAATACCATGAACAGTCCAGAAAGTTGCTTTATCTCTCTTAAAGGCTTTATACATCAAGCCTCCACACGAACTATCATGGTAAACATCGAACTTTCCCCACCTATTTTCAGCTTCTCTGACAATGTGTCTAGGATCAGACTGGAAAGGGAAACAAATCTTATCACAATCTATTGTGCTTCCCTCTCTACACATGAACTTGACATCGACACCAAGTTCTTGTAACCCCTTGACAAGATATGTATTAACTCTTTCTATCCCGCCATAATCAGTAGGAGGAGTTGTCTCGCCTGTTACACCGTCAATAAGAACCTTCATCAATTTCTCCTTATGTTCCAAATTCAGTGCAAATCCTGTCTATCTCTTCTTTATACTCTGATATCACAGTATCACGATATTGTGGGTTATCCAGAGCATATTTCCAAAGTCCTGAAGCCCACACCTTATGGTAAACACCAACTGTGTTATCACAATATATAGACAAGCCATTTGCATACATCTGAAGACCGAGGCACGAATCTTCAAAACAAGAAAGGTCATCTCTAAAGCTCCACTTATCAAAAGTAGACCTGTGAGACATCCAGAAACAGCCATCAGGATACATAGCACGAGCAATAGGATTACTAGAATCTGTTCCAACATAAGTAAGATTCCTATCAAACTTATTCGCACCTTGCGTTCCTCTTGGTGTATATCTAGTTGCCTGAATTGCTCCTAAATTATCAATCTCAGACCATCTCTTTTGTAATTTTTCTATTATATCATTAGGACTAATGCAAGAGTCAAGCCTAGCATCATTATCAATCCAGATGATCCAATCACTTTTTGCCATATCTCTACCAATTCCTCTAAGATGGGCAAGCATTGGACGATCTTTTCTATCACAATAGACATAGTCACATTTATTTTGTGGCAGTCTGTGTGATAAAGTTTGACGAAAGACTCTATTAGATCCATCATCAAGAACAATTATCTCATCATCTCTATTTGCAGAGCTTCTGCGAATTGACTCAACGCAATTCATTGTTAAGTCAATATTGTTATAAGTAACAACTATCCAAGAAACTCGTTCTCTTTGCACCCTATCTATTCTCCCTATATCCTAATTCCACTCGTATAGAAGTGAATAAACTTCTTACCCTTCTATACGACTATAAAGACTCTCTACTTTGCAAAAGCCCTGCATTCGCGTGAATTCACGCTTATTTATTCCTAATTCCAATCTGGAGAAGAATAAACTGGATGTTCACAGTCCTTGAATCCAGAATCTATAACTTCTTCACATTTTTTGATTATTCTTTCTCCACTCATAAGTCCACAGCAATTCATAGCCTCAGAAAGACCACAAGGTCTGTCCCAGCATGGAGAACAACTGAGTTCTGATGCTCTCAATGGATAACATTTTGGATAATATGTGACACGAACTCCTTCATGGATTGTTGTAAAGATAGGAATAGAAGGAGTCCCAAATGCAGCAGCAATGTGATAACCAGAAGAGTCAGGACAGATAAGAAGAGAAGAATTGGCTATGAGTGAGATAACTTGTCTAAGGCTTATTTCATCCCAAAGAGTAACTGATGATCCTTCTCTATTTGGGAAAACATTCGGCCATTGGCTCTGACCGTATACATATACAAAGTATCCATTACTTGCAAACCAATCTATAACACTATTAACATGAATAGGTCTCAGCGATCTATGTCCACTACTCCCATATGGCTGAATACACACAATTTTCTTATCAGTAGGATTGTGAACTTTGTTAAACTCCAAGAACCAATCGTTTTCCTCTGGATACAATTCAAGAGAAATCTTGTGCTCTATCCAAGGGAAATCATCTGAAAAGGCTCTACCGAACATATCAGACCTATGAACTTTAGCACATAGAGGATACTGTTCAGACCAGCCACATAGATTCACAGATACATCATAATCAGAAGGATTACACTCATCAATTGAATGCACTTCAGAAATAAATGCTAGATTATTAACAAGACTTGTATACCTATCAGATGTTGCAAATACAATCTTTGCTTCAGGGTATCTTAGGCGAATATTGTATATCACATCAGTGGCAATAATTACATCACCAGCTCCCATATCTCTAATTATCAGCAATGAGAAGTTTGGCTTCCCCTCCGAGACATATCTATCCATTACTTCTATAGGAGGGACAACTTCATATTGCCCTGATTCTTCAAGATTGCTCCACTGATATCTTGTTAATCTAACAAACCCCTTTTCAGGTATTCTTATCCAATCATTACCAATCCTCGCAAGTCTATTCTTTGTTATTGGTAATCCTTGTTTTCTACGTATAAAGTAATAACATAATGGAGGATTCTCTTCAAATAACTTTGTATATATGAGCCTATTAAGCATTCTTTCATCTGAGAATGGGACTGGCTCATCCTTTTTGAAGACAGTCTTACCAATAGAATATGTTATTCCTCTACGCAGTGTAAGTGTACGCAAAATAATGCCCCATCTGTGATGATAGCCCAAATCTCACTGTGATCTGGACTACACATTCTATGAAATAGACTTGTGGTAAAACAAGAAGAAAGTTTTTGGGGATCATAAGTCCCTCCAGTGAATACTGGGAACTACGTTTTACGTAGCTCCAGCAATCCGAAGATCATAGCCCGTGACGATAGCGTCGGTGTTCTCTATGATGTCATCCGTCCTGGTGTAGACGGTAGACTCATATGCGTCTTTCCTTGGCTTGTATTCCCACCAGACCTCTATTTCACGCGAGATAACGTGAATGAGGTTTGACGGATATGTCAGCCAGATGTAAGACGCATCACCCCAGACATCGCTGCCGTCCAGAGAGTTCTTGTCCTCTGGGATCAGAGGGACTTCGACAATCGGCACGCCAAATACAGTCAGTATTCCGGCGCCAGTCAGAGAGTTGTCACCAAGGGTGGTCTCTCTGTTTGACAACTGATCTCGGTAATCCTGAACTACGCTAGGCGAGCAGAAGAACCGAAGGTCAGCCCGATTCGTCTTGAACTCTACAGGAAGAGCACGAATCATCATAGAGAAGATTGTCTTTGAGATTGACGCACCAGCGCAATCAACGGTGTGCCCGTCGAGGCCAAGCTTGAACCATCCATCATTCTTAGACAGCAGCCTACCGCGTCGGGTCGTTGGAGTAGCGTAGTCTGTGTCTCCCTGAATGGCAAGAAGTTCAAGATCGGTTCCGATTCTCCTCCCAAGAGCACCCATAACTCTTGACCGATAGCCAGTTCCTTCGATGTTCTCTTCCAGAGTTTCTCTGGTGAGATCCAACGCGCTCCTCAGCTTCTCAGTAGAGTAGGATACTTTGGAATGTGTCGGCTCGTAGACATTCCCACTGTCTGTGTTCTCTGTCGCACCTTCAGTAACGACATCACCGAACAACATCTTGTCGATGTCACCCTTCGGATTTGTTCTACGAACAACGCGGCATATCCGCAGAAGAGTCGAGTGATCAACAGTCAGGTCGATGAATGCGTTAGACTGATCAGCGTTAAGAGCACCACCCTGCGTTTCCAGCAGGTCAGTGTCAATAGCTTTCCTCAATCTTTCATCAGCGCTCACGTTAGTTTTCACCTCCTCGTTGTAACATTATTTATTCTCTGGGACCCGGAACTTTGCCCTTCCAAAGCTCCTCTTTGTCGTCAACAGAGCCGGTTCCCAGTGCATCTATTGACTTACGCGTGCCTCGTGCATCCTCAAGGTTCCCCACGCGATCAGAGACATCCTTGAGAGTATTGGTAAGAGCGACCATCGCCTCACCAAACTGAGCAACAACTTTTGTCGCTTCAGCAGCAGAGTCCTGAACTACAGCAGTTTCCTCTGCAGGTTTTCCACCACCAGCTTCTGGATCTTCAGCCGGCTTTTCAGATGCACTCACAAGAGCTGCAATCTGAATGGTAAGGTCGCCGACACTATTCTTAATGCCATCAATATCGCTCTTGGTGGCAAAATTGGACACATCGATGCCCAGAGCGGCAGCAACCTCCTCTTTGCCTTCACCTTTGAACCAGTCCAAGATGGTGGTTTTGAGCCCAGCCAAAACGCCCTCATCCTGAGCTTTCTTCTCATCTGCCATTGCGTTGTCACCTCCTCCTGTGCTACATAGAGTTATTGCACCACCCTGGCGAATCACAACCTGATAGACCGCCCCAGGGCACTTTGGTCTATCACAGAGTGTAATCTCATCAATTGAAATCTTGATAAGATCAACTACTAATTTACCTTCAACAACTGCCTTAGTTGTCTCAAGTATCTTCCCTCCAAGGGAAAACCCCTTGTAAGTTTTATCCTTACACTTTTTCCAAACATCCTCACAGCCTTCTGATATATAGACTCCAGTCATTAGACCTATGTCATCAATATCAAGAACTGGCGCAGTTCCTACTGCACGAAGAGAATGTCTTTCACGAACATTTCTGAACTCTGAGTAGTCACTGAGAGCATCTTCTACTGCCTGGCGAGTCATTCGATGACCATCTACATCAATAACATTAAATAGAGTAGAATAGCCAAATACCATTCTCTCATCATCTCTAATGCCATTATCTATAAATGGACACCAAAGCTCAAGCCTAGTAAGTGCATCATCTTTGAACACAGAGAAAGGAGGAACTTTATCCTCAATTTCTTCTACTCTTGGAGCAAACGCATCAGGAATATTCTTAAACTTTGATGCATCAAAAGAAAGCCCATTGACTATAAGACTATGATCCTTTATACAAGCTGCTATTGCCAGTTGCTCATCTATCTTACCGGCAAATCCCATATCTACTGCATCCTTAGCAGTTATCCACGTCTCAGAATTGAGAAGAGAGATTATCTTAGCCCTATCAAGACCAGTTGCCTGCTCATAAACTGCTATAATAGTTTCTCTAGCAGTATCAAGAGTATCAGCAACTTTTCTGAAATCTCGTGCATCTCCCCATGCAACAGTAGACGGGTTATGGATCATGATCATTCCATTGCGAGGAATTATTCTCTCATCTCCAGACATATAAACAACAGATGCAGCAGAAGCAGCTAGTCCGTCTACATATGTTGTTATCTTTGCCGGATGGTTCTTGAGAATATTATATATCGCATTGGCTGCAAACAAATCTCCACCAGGAGAATTGATTCTTACCTTTATGTGAGACACAGAGCCAAGTTTGGCAATATCATCAGCAAAGGCTTTAGGGGTTATATCATCACCCCACCAAGAACCTTGCTGCGAAATCTCACCATAAAATAGAATCTCAGGAGTAGAATCTGCAGACTTCCTCATTATTTGCCAATATTTTGCAACTGGAACTATATCAGCATCATCAGAGACATCAGAAGTTGCCTCTACATCGCTGTCTGCTTCATTCTCTGACTCCCAAGGAGCTTTCTTGCCAAATTCATGATAATGCTTCTCTAGGTGAGACTTAACTGATGCAACATCAGATTCAGGAATATCTACGCCACCACGAGAACCAGATATTGCATTACCAGCAGCTTTGACACCATTCCACACAGTCTGAATCTCCCCACCTATAACATCATGGTGAGGCAGCTTATATGCACCTTTTGTTTCCTCGTTGCTGCTATCATACCAGCCAAATCCCTTGCGATACATAGGCCAATCTGTATTATTATCACCACCTGCGTGGTCATATAGTCTATCTCTTGCTGCTGCACCATCCCATGCACGACCCTCATCAGCTAAAGGATATTTCTTATGTGAAACGGCTGGCATTATGACCTCACCTCGCTAAAGTCTCATTCTATTTATACTCCATTGCGAGAAGAAACACAAGCTAGAGAATATGACTATTACAGATAGTATAGTGTGGGGAGATTACTCCGAATGGAGATTCCCAGAGGTTGAAGCCACAGGTTGCACTCCCCACACAACTTTAACAGAATACTACTATTTCTGATTCATAGGATCAGTAAGAACATAGCAATCTGTTACATTTTCAATCAGAACTTTCGTATTCCAATCTCTGCGAGTGGGACCGTGTCCACCACATGACTCAATTGTTTTACCATTAACTATCATCCACACATGGCGTTTACTACTCGGTGGACGAATAAATGCAATGCGAATCCTATCATCACTGAGAGCTGCATTGGTGTAGTCTGTCTTTTTGAATCCTTGATCTCTACACCAATCATTTTGATTGGCACTCCCATCCTTCATCTTCACTTCGCCATGTGTTATCTTATACATAGCTAGGCGAACATATCCACTACAGTCGATGCTATCACCAGGAAGTTTATCATATGGTGTAGACAAATCAATCTTGTCTCCAAGGCCATATTTCATCTTATCAACTGTCGCCTTTATAAAGCGAACAAGCTCCTCACGATCAACTTTTATGACTTTTGGTTTCGCTTTGGTTGACGACATTTCTCTGGCTCCTTAACATCAATATTATTCATAAACCCACAGCGAGGACATTGAACTTGTCCACGAGTTCCAGCATAGTAGTGACCAAGAAGTCTGCTTCCCCCTGAATCCCTACCTGTGTTCTTATTCTTGCCACATTCAGGGTTGCTGCATCTTATAGGATATAGCTTTGACCCTCTTTGACCTGGAAGTTTTTCTCTAACAGCGAATATCTCAGGCATGCTATTCCTTCCTTGTTAACACAGGCTTAAGCTGCGCTACAGCACTCTGAGCTTTCGGATCAGTCCCACCATTCTGATTTGGATCTTCAGTGGTAGGTCGTCCACCTTTAGAGCCTCCTTGGTCTGCTCCAGATAGAGGTTTATCAGGGGTGGCACTCAAATCTCCGGTGCTCAATTCCTCTATATCTTCAATCTTAACAAATCCCAATGGAGTTATCCTAAATAGGACATCTCCACCCTTCTTTGGAGGAAGTCCAAGTTCTCTGCGGACTTCATTAAGAGTCATAACATTTGACTCAATATAACCACGATTGATCTGCATCTTTCGTAGTTCATCAAGACTATCTATCTCTCCAAACTTAAACTCCCAAGTGTGAATATCAAGATTCATTTCAACAAAGTATTTGTTGATAATGAATTCCCGCTCAGACTGAATAGGTCGTATAACTTGAGACTTGAATACCTCAAGATCAACCATTCCTGTATCTCTGTTGAAGTTAATACCTTGTATTGGAAGAAGAGATCCAGGGACTCTATGAGCAGTTACTATCTGATCACAATTGTCTTTTCTATACTGCCTAAAGCTAGCATCAGTAACTTCCATTGCCAGCTTTTCAAACTTAATATCAGCACCAGGAATTATATTCCCGTGCTGATCTCTCTCTTCACCAGGAACCTCTAACACCAGAACAGAGTGAGCATTTCCTTTGACATCTTGCTCGAAGTATGTCTGTATCTCACTTTCAATATCATCATCAAAAGCTGCACCCTTAAAGATAACAGCCATACGAGGAACAGCATTATTATCAAAGAACTGCTCTTGGAAATCTGCTGCAGCCTTATCTCCTGCACAAGCATCAAGAGCAGCAACAATATCGGGCATACCATACCAAAAGTTCTCAGGATTATACTTCCTCTGTATGATTACTTCATTTGCCCAATACTTTATATCTATTGCTACAGATGGATCTTCCTCCCCTTGAGCATTTATCCATCTAACAGTCTGAGACGGTCCAGGGTTGTCTATTATTCCAACAACTCTACCGTTCCTTGAATCCATAACAATTGGCAAACCTATTTTCTTGAAAAAGACTCTATTGTTAGAGTCAAAAGCTCCTTTCTCAAGATTATAGTTACCAAAAGCTCCAACACCAGAGTTCTGTAATTGGCAAACTCCGATATTGTTATTCATCATTCTAACGGTAACAGCAGGCATATGATAAACACCATCAATAACCTGCTTTCCATTTCTCGAAACTTCCCAGCAAGCAAATCCTATAGACTCTTTGTCAACATCTGTCTTGTTGTTTATATTTGTAAAAGACTCTTCAGGATTTACATCAGCAAAAAACTTAGTTAGCAACTTCCTATCTGCTAAGTGCTTCTTATATGCAGCTTCAAGATCAGCAAGACTCTGTTCCTCTTCAGGAGATAATGGTCCATTATCAGATTCTGTAGTAGAAACTGTCTCTCCCTTTTGCCTCTTCTTCAGTTTTGCTATCTCAGCACTTACCTCTTGTTCATTGAAGTCCTTTGCTACAAACTTATAACCAACTCCAGAAACACAGGCAGCTTTGATATTAACACAGAAGAAGTGAGCATAGTTCTGCTTATATAGAGTGACAAGATTGTCTAGTGATATTTCAGGTTTTACAAGGTGATCTTTTGTATACCTGAATTGTCTCTCTAACTTTGCAACCTCAAGCTGCTTAGACTTTGATTTTGCACTAGCTGGAATTTCATGATTCTTCTCTTCAGTCTGAAATCCTATATCATCCTTAATAGTCCTAGACAAAGCACTACCAGGAAGGTTTCCCCTTCTTCCAACTATCTTTGCTCTTGCTTTCTTATCACTCATATCTACCCTCGGTAGTAATCAGCTATACATCACTCTACTATACGACGTTAGCGACCTCTACCAACGCGCTTTACACGCACTTTCCTCTGTGATGCCCTCTGACTACTCATGTTACTCAGTATATATTCAAAAGCCAAATCACAGTATGCAGATGTTAAAGTAAGGTGGTCTTGACCGCTTATAGTCATTTCTTGAACACCTTCTCTATTCTTCCTAAATCCAATAGAATTATGATGCTCAATCCACTTTTCAACCCTAGTCATCTGAGGCCCATCTTTTGTGAATTTTATCTTATCAGTATCTATTGGAAGCCATAGTCTATTGTTCTCAAGTAGAACAAAGTGCCTTCTGATTATTCTCTCTTTGAAACAAACTACATGGTGATTGTGAAGATTGAACTTTGGCTCGATAACACCTTTAGAGTTAGATGCTACTTGCCAAAATATATCACCAAGAGCTTGCTCAAGTCTATACCCGCGAGTATCAGAATATCCAATATCAGCCATAACCATATCGGCGCGAGACTCACGAGCAAGATCAATCATCCTATCAGGGTGGTCATCAGGATTTGCTGATTGGAAACACTCTATCCAAACAATCTGTGCATCAAGACTACCTTCTGGTATCCAACGTATCTCTGCCCATGACCAAGGAAGTCCCCAATCTATAGACATAACAGTCTTTCCAGATAGATTGTGAGAAGTATAATCTATTCTGTGCTTCCCGATCATCTCCATAAAATCAATTGGACCAGAAGAACCATCAGTAGAGCCTCTAAATGGTAGACCCCAAGTATAGTTCCAATAATCAGCTTCTATTTGGGTTGTAGCTTTCTTGTGGAGTATATCAGCAGCAGAGATCGTAGCAGACATTGCCTGGGAGATATGGTAACCAGACATACTTGGATGGCCTTCAGCAGTTGGCTTCCATTCTCCTATATTCTTATTCAGTCTATTCTTACATCTAAGACATCCAAAGTATGGTTCAAGATGAGCTTCATCTTCCTCATAGAACATTATATGCTCTTCAGTAAGAAATGATTGCTCTCCACATCGACTACAAGTAACAAACCATTCCTTCTGATCAGTATCCAAGAACAACTTATGGATACCAAAGTTCTCAACAGTAGGAGTAGAATAGTCTGTCTCATATCTATAATCAGAGCCATCCATTCTAGCTCTGAGAGAACCTATAATTCCAGGTTTGTGACGATCAAACTCATCAAGATATAAGAAGTCAATATCCATCATCTGAGCAAGACGGACATCCCAAGAACCTCTCAAAATCAAGAAGGAGTTCTTTACCTGCTTTCTACCAAGGTTATCAGTCCCTTTTCCAGACCACCTAGTTATATAAGGAGAGTCTTCAAAAACTGGACGTACACGAGTATCAGAGAAGATTCCTACATCAGAGTCAGTGGGGAGAGTATAGAGGGCTTTTGTCCTATCATTCTTACAAAGTTTACAGATGCAGTCTCTAGCCATAATTTCAGAGATTCCCATCTGGGCAGACTTCATTATAACTTTGTGATGGGAATCATCATCAAGAATAGCCGGCTGATATTCTCTTTTTCTATAGCCAAATGGCGAAAGACCAAGCCTTGTATACTTGGCAACCCAATCAGAGTTTGATACTTCATAAAACTCTGAGTCGTCAGCAGAATCTATAACCTGGACAATACAAGAGCGAACAAAGTCGTCCATTACACGACCTTGCATTTGCCTCTCTATATTTTCATCAGATGTTATAATCCTGCGATCAATTTCGACCATTAACCTAAATCCATCCGTATTAGAGACTACCTAGAACCCGCCTAGCGATTGAAAGGGGCTGCATTCGCGTGAATTCACGCTCTATTTTAAGCCCTTCCCTCGATCTTTAGCCGAGTTCTACGACCGGGGCCGCCAGGTCGCATAGCACTTCCTATTGAGTCAAATCTCCTGGCTCCAGCCCTTCTCTTCATCTCTTCGCAGTCTCGACATAGACCTTCCCTAGCAGCCTGACCAGTGCACTTTCCTGCATGCTGACCATAGCCAATACACTCATTAGGAAGGAAATCCTGCGACATTCTGTGCATAAAATCATCTCTTGCCATAGTAACACCTCTCATTCGATTATTGTCTGCTGCCTTTCACCAACAGACTCCAATATCCTCCTGCGACATTCTGGGCACAAGATTCCATTGATAAATGAAAGTTCTCTAGTTACAGATTCTCTCACCTTCTCAAGAATCTCAGACTCATCACCTTGTATAGCCACAACAATTTTACGATCTCTTAGCTGCTCATATGCAGCAGATACTGTCTTCACAGTCGATTCAAGGAGCATCCTGAAATAATATTCCCGCTCCTTCTTATTCTTCCTTGGCTTTCTACCAACTACTTCAAAGCCAGCAGAGTTCTCATCCTCTTCCAGCTCCTCAGCAGCTTCGCACATCGCATCGGACATCTTACGAACATACTCAGCAAGTTTTACCTTACTGAGGGCAGCTTCGTGGACAAGAGTTAGATCACCAAAAGCCTGGTCATACAAATCCTTTTGATCTTCATTGAGAGCTTGAGAATAAAGACCATGCTCAACTGGGCGGCCAGGAGCTTTGCGTATGCCAGTCTCTTCACGAATAGCAGTTCCTGCTCCATGAACAGCGCAGACATCATAACCGTCTCTGGCCGCCCTTCTACACCTCTCCTGAGTCTCCTTACACATAGCAGTGCACTGGCGAGCACGCCCTTCGTCAATTGCTTTTTGTAAACTATTTCCTGCATCGTGATTAGCCATCTTACTTCCCTATATACCAGTAGATGCATAAAAGCAGAGAAGGGCTGCCGATTGTATTCAGCAACCCTTCTCACAACCCAAGCCCCGCACTCTAGCGATAAATTATACTCTGCTAGGCTATTGCTCCAGAATCTCTCCTCTTCAACCATTCAGCGAAATCGAGGACATTCTGAAATACAGCATCAGGTTTCCTTTCCATAGCATCTATCTTCTCATGATCGATGAAGCCTGAGAGGACAGCGATAGAAGGGCAACCAGCATTCTTAGCAGCTTCAATGTCCGACTCGCTATCTCCAATAAACCAAGACTGGCTTAGATCAATATCATAGGTCTTAGCAGCTTCAAGAATCATACCTGGCTGTGGCTTCCTACACTTACACATCTTGTCCCCAATATTATGGACACAAGAATAGAACCTTTTGATATCTCCACCATACTCCTCTACATTTCGAGATAGTTTTATGTGGATATCACAAAGTTCTGCAAGACCAAAGAAACCTTTGGCTATTCCAGATTGATTAGTAACGACAAATACGAGGTATCCCAGTTTATTAAAGATAGAGATTGCTGGTCCAGAGAATGGGAACACCTCAAGGTCTTCAGGTTTGTTCACATAAGACCCAAGACGGAATACATTCAGTACACCGTCACGATCGAGAAATATTGCTTTTGCCATTAATCACTCTTTCTAAACTCAGGAATAGGAACCACAGCAGTTAGCCAGTCAACTCTAGTATAATCACTTAGAGAGCGACCTAAGCCAAGAGCAGGATCAAGAACTGAACCATCTGCCTCGACAGCTATATAGTGACGACTATCTCCGACATAAACTATAGCAATATGATTGCAATTGGCAAATGGAGATTTTGGTCGAAGTTCAGCATCTTTAACAGAAGAGACTCCTCGACATATTGCGAAACCTTTGCGCATCAGAAATATTTCTACATCATAATCCAATGCGCCATTTGATTCCTCAATATTTCTACCTAGATCATTATCAAAATAATCTAGTATAGAATCATAGTCAATCCCAGTAACCATAGCCAAAGTAGCTACAGCACAGTCCCTGCTTCCTCTTTGATTAACCAGATTCATTTAGCACACCAGAGAATAATTCCGTCAACGAGGACAGAGATACCAGCAGCCCTCCACAAAAATATCGCATACGAAGAAATATGAAACAAGTCTAGCGCTGCGCCTATTACAGAACAGAGAAATGCACACCAGAATAGAACAATGAATATTACACCAAGAAAGTTACTATTCATTTCTTCACCTGCTTCTTCTGATTATTTGAATACCAGTCAGAAACCTTATCCAGAACACGAGAACTTATTTCTTCAAGAACATCAGAGCTGATAGATGAACCATCTGCTGAAATGCAATCTTTCACAATATCTTCAATATCATATCTCAGTAGATAATCTGAAGCCAAATTAATCATACAGAATCCACATTATAGTCAGAATATCATCGTCATCAAACTCATCATCAAACAAATCCATCACCACACAGACCGTCATCGGGCCTTGTAAGATAACTGAGAGCACCAACCAGAACGGATACCTCAGCCAGCTTTGCTGGTAAATCCAGTATAATAGGATAGGGCTATACGAGCGTGACTAGGACGGCCCGCAACTAGAATCCTTGAAATTCAGGAAGTTTTTCAACCTTCGCAGGACTAATCCACTTCTTTCTAAAGCAGGCAATCGAGCCACCATTGACTACATCTTCATTATATGCAGCTATGGCCGAATCACACTCTTCTTGAGTGAAGACAATGAAGCCAGGCTGGATATCGCCATTACCCCAGAAGAGACACACCTCAAAGGCGGGTCTTGGTATTCGATTAAGAAAACCTCTAAGCCAGTGTGCCATCGGCGTCCCTCCTAACTAATTATACGCGAACGAGAAACGCTGTTGAAGGTATAACTGTTTAATAAAATTGATGTGCATCGTTGAAGAGAAAATGAAAATGGGCGAGATTGGGCGGTGATGGAGGGGTGCGTATGTGAGAATAGATATAAAATAGATATTATGAGGAAACTATAGAACTGTTTAATAGAAGTGGTGTGCGCGGGAGGTGAGAGGAACGGACGTGTGAAATCGCGCTCGTATTCCTATATAGCGCGAAACCAGGGGGCCTTCCTTCCTCAAAAACAGGTAGTTTCACTAGTTCCATTCTTCCTTCCTTCGAGGTATAATGTATATGTAAGCGAACGAAGGAAAGTGAGACAAACTACAATGACGAAGGCGTTAGCAATCTTTACCTTAATCATCTTAGGATGTGCCGGGTATTATGTGTGGGGAATCCTTCAAGTTCTTGGAAGGTTCGCTCACTAGAAACCAGTAAGAATACTAGTTGTCTTACCCGAAGATTCGTGGTAAGATTAAGTATAGGACATTGACAAACGAATAACGGTTTCCTTCCTCCAAGCCTTCGCGGGGAACGCACAGAAGAGTAAGCAGAGGAAGGGAAGAATAGGGAAGGGAATCAAGTTTACTCGAATATCGAAAGGGGTAAACATGAAACCTAAGTATAACCTTAATGTCACTCTAACGAAGGAAGGGAAAACCGCTTATGACGGTATAGCATTGATGGATGCTATATTCCCCCTTCTTCCAGCGGAAGGTAAGTTTACAATGGCCTTCCGTCACGAAAACCTTCGCGGGTTTGCTAAGATGGTATGCCTTCTTGCAACCTTCGGCGCGAAGGTAGGCGTGAAGATTCTAACCCGTGCCGATTGGCACGCTTGCGCTACAACCGGGAAGGATATACCGGAAGATGTCAAAGTCGAGTTTTCCTCGAAGGCCGCCGCCGTATCCTTCCTTTACGTTTCCCAGATTCCCTGTATTGTTGCCGGGAACTGGAAAACACTTCCTTCTGATTCCGAAGGCGCGCTCGCTACCTTCTTGAAGCACATTCAGGAAAACGGAATCAATCGACTTTGCACAAGTGGCGAAGGCGGGAAAGTTATTCCTCTCAAGAAGGCAGGCGCATCGACTCTTAGCGCCGTAGTTGAGACAATTATGGATGCTAAGAAGTCGATAGCCGGTAAAGTTCCTGCTAAGAAGGAAGATACTCCTAAGCAGTCGCCGGTTGCAAGGGCGAAGGCCGCGAAGTCTACTCCAAAGGCAAGAACGCCTAAGACAAAGAAGGCCGAAGTCAAGCCTGTTGAAGCTACAACCGAAGTAGCTAACGCCTAACTTAACTTGATTCCCTTCCCTTCCTTATCTAGTCCGAAACAACGCTAACACGAAGGGAGAACACTACAATGGAACGATGGGTATATACAGGATTAAGAGGAAGTCAAGGTAAGATATACCGAAAGGTATATGACGATGTAGAGTCACCCGACTTCGCCGAAGAATACGACAATGGGAACCTTTGCGAAGTTACCCCCGAAGGATGGGAAACGATCTACCATCATTATGCAATGAAGAAGGCCGCATAAGAAGGAACATAAGTATAGGAAGGAAGGCTTAATTTACCTTCCTTCCTATACTTATCTCACAACTCCCAACCCGCCATCACGCCACCACTCAATCACATCTCCATAATCAACAATCCAGCACCACTATCAATTTCATCAAACTGAGAGGCAGCCACAGGACTCACCAGCTCACCATCATATGTCTCTCCACCAGCCAGGTGGTGACTGTATGTTGCTATGATAAGAGCATCATTCATCTAATTCGCCAGTGGACTGTGATATGCATGTTCTGCGGCTAATTTGTAATACAACAGGCCACCCACATACCACTAATACAGCCATCGCCTATGATATGATGAATGTCTGTATAATTCAACAGTCCAATCATCACACAGCACGATGGCCCACCAGTCCATCCACTATTGGCCATATTCACCCGAGCAGATTGAGGACTAAAAGTGAATTCACGCGATTGTATAGCAGGCCGAATAATCCCCCGATTCCAAACGGTCAAGCGATTGAATAGCGTGAATTCAGCCGCTAAACAAGGGCCCAGCCGCCCAAGCACTCGATAGAATCCATGCGCTCTTGAATATTATGAGATGGGACAGTTGCTGGCCGCATGGAAACTGATTGCATGAAGAAATGTTGAAAAGTGCAGCATTGCAATGAAAACTGTTTAATTGAAACAATAGCAAGGAGCCATGAGACCCACTCATTCCCTCGTGATATTCTTTTCTATATTGCTGGAAGGGGTCAAAAGTCACACTCGGTTCATATATCCACCCTCCCTCGATAGACGACCTTTGCTGGATTTTTCTTTATCCTCAACTGACCACAAGAGCCACTCCAAGCTGAGAGCAACAGCAATGATATTATACAGTTCTTTCCTTGTCTATGTGGTTAACCATTACAAATACCTTTTTTGATTCTTTCCTTTTATACACATGACCACACGACACAGGCACACCAGGGAGCAGACAGACAAAGCAGATGGTCTAACTGTAATGGTGTTTATTATTAGTATTACAACCTATTAGGGTTTTAAGAAGAATTAGAATGGTTAGGGGATCAGTTCATCTATTCACTCTTGCAGAGGGATAGGTTGCGGGTTAGAAGATTGTAGATCATAATCAGTATTATATGAGCTAGAGAAGGGTTCTGTGCTGTGGTGTGGTGGTGGTGTGATGTGCTGATTATCACTGTTCGGGATTTTTGGATCCAGGAATTGCGGAGGTGCGATATATCTGACTGGTAGTTGAAATTGAAAATACCGGCACCATAATTTCGGACGCCACTCATCTGGTTCAGATGTCAAGTCATTCTAAGTGGAGAATGAGATTATTGCACCTTCAGCCGTCAAATACACACTGTCAATTAGTGTTGATAGGAGCTTGCCATCAGAAGACTTGAGAAGGCACGTTCCAGATTCTACTGATACTACCTCATATTTCTCCGCTCTAACTTCCTGCCTAAGACCAGATGGATAGAGGTGGACAAGTGCGATAAATGGCTTATATACTGTTTGGCCTTCTTTTAACTTGAGCATTGCTTACCTCTCAAATAAGCTAGTTCTACAAGACCAGAGGTGTGTGGATCTTGATTATGTATAAGGTCGGAGACAGGGTTACATTTGTGAGTTTTCATATCCTCTTCTGTCATCATTTCTCGGCAGATTGTACATTTCCAAGTTGTCCCTCTTGCCTTTATTATTGATGCTCTTTCACTAGGTCTCATTAGTCACCTCTGTGCTCTCATGCGACTCAGGAGATACAGAAAACCAACGGACAGACCTAAGTGGTATATGCCGATTGTGGCCATCAGATAATCTCATCCAAAGTAGATCACAGCCAAATCTTACTTCATCAGCCTCAAAAGACTCGAAGTATCCGTCAAACCAACGAACATTTACTACACGTTTCATACCTTCTTCCTTTCTGGTATAAAGTCTGGAATTAGATTCCTGGCTATATAAAACTTGAGAGTTCCAAAGAATGATGAGATAAGCACCTGTAATGGGTTATCTTCCTTGAAATAAGCAATAGCAAAGTAGAATGATATAGCAGATGACGTTGCGAAGAAGATAGCAAGAAGTATCCTAATAATTATCATCAAGACCTTCTTCACCTTATCTCTACCCTCACTTGCATCAGCATGTTGCCGAGAACATTGGCTCCAGGTTTCTTCAGACACTGAGGGCACATACAGGTTCCCCAATAGTTGTCGTGCCAATTGTTCCCTTCGATTATAGGTTGATACCCGGTTCGACGAAGCATTGATCTTAGTTCAGGAACTGCGAACTTCAGCCTGAGAAGCTCAAGCATTATCTTATACTTGTCCTCATCCCAGAAAGAAACTCGAACACATTCCTTTCCTCTCCTCTTGGCTTCCCCTGGAGAGCAGGTAGCCATATACCTCACATCTACAGGATCAGAGCACTTTGCTGCTTGGAAGGCATTCTCTGTTGTGAGATAAGTTACACCACGAAAGACTATGCCTCCTGGTATCTCATAGAAGTTGCTCAAGAAGCGATATTCGCCGCTAAACTCAGTTATCATTCTTCTTCTGGCTCCTTGTGGATAGAGATGTGCTCTCTTTCATTTAGGCACATTCCAAGGCTGTTGAACTCTTCTTTGACTCGGAGAACATCTCCAGTTTTCAGTGTTACGAGAGCAGTATTGTCAGTCTCACACTCAATGATGCGTATCTCCGATATTGGAACTAAGTATTGCTTGCTAGAAGTCCGATGGTCTGACTTAGTGGTTAACCATAGAAACTTTCTCATAAGGCTTGAATCCTTCCTTCTCCGCGTGTGCTATTAGGAGAGCATTAGCATCCTCTCTTGACTTACAAGGAGCTTCCTGACCGGTGTAAACAGAGCCGTTATGTATTACCCACCATCCGGGGTTTATACATTGATTGGATACAGTCCAGATATTCCCATCCTTATCAGTATACTTCGGAGAGGGAATGAATCCGTAGTGTGTAGCGAGTAGTGCTTCTACAGTTCCACGAGTTCTTGGGTGGAGATTCATTCTCTGTTGAGGATACCAGGTGGAAACATCATTCTTTCCTGTCTTACAGATACTAAATCCTGCCCAATCAGCTACCATCTCTCGGACAAAGTTCTCTGGCATTGAGATTGCTCTATCCTCTATCAGCCAGTATTGCCAGTGGTGAGGATTATTGTGAATATGGTTGTTCCAAGCAGCGTCGAAGTCAGCTTTGAGTTCTTCGTGTTTAGTGAACTCCCAAGTGTATCCTCCATTGAATAGAGTTCCTTGAACATCGTGGAACCAGTGTAAGTATCCACCAAACTCCTTTGTGGAGAACTTACTGTTATCATGAGTGAGTGCCTGTATAATAGGAACCTTCAGTCTGAGGCACTCTCTGAAGACACAGAACTTGTGCTTCCATACGTAAGTGTAGTATTCAAATGTCTTCTTTATGCTACAGCCTTCGACACCTATTGGTTGTTTGTCCATACTATTCCTCCTGTCCAGGGTTCTAATATCTGCCTTAGCAATACTCTCTGCCAAGGTGTTCCTTCTGCTAGAGGTCTTAGTAGTGTATCACAGAGAATGTTTATGAGCATCTCTACACTATAGCATTGAGTATAGCACTCCCCAGTGATGATTGTGTGCTTTTTACCTTGAACCCATACTTCAAGAGTATACTCATTTGGGTTTCGGAATATGCCATGACGATCAGCAATATATTTGGGAACAAGAGGGATGTCCTCATACTCAATGTTTATCACTGCTGATTACCTTATCGAATGTAACTTTTGTCCCAGGAAAGTTGCGCTCTACAGACTCTGCCCATTTCTCGTTCGCATCATCTAGCACTTCTTTGGGAACATCTCCTTTAAGAAAAGCAGCAAGTGCTTCTCCTGGGCTTATTTGCTTCTTATCCCCCACAATTTATCCTCTTTCTTGATACTTCGTAGCAACTATCAGTCAACTCTCCTGTGAAGACAAATATTGGATGTCCTGATACCCATATCTCTTGTGAGAAAGGATCAGAAGAATCGTGTATAGTTATATCATTGAGAGATATACCACTTAATATCATCTCAACTATCGTTTGTTCCATCAACTCACAGCGAGTTCGGATGACTTTCTTGATAAACTCCTCAATCTCTATCATAATATTTGTAAAAGAAAGAGTTCTGGAGAGCAAGACTCTCTAAATCTTTCTGTATCTGGCCTGCAAGCTTACGAGATACAAGTTTCAGCTGCTCTTTCTCCTTCCATATCTTATAATCCTCTGTAGTAGCAATAAGAAGATAGTGCAATGCCTTATCTAAATGGTATAATGCCTTGTCTGAAGTCTTAAATCCAGCGTTATAATCGCGTTGAAGGTCGTTCTGGACATTCTCAATGGTCTCTCGATACTTCTTCAGAGGACATTCAGGGAGGATTTCACACTCTTTACAGTAGGTTGGACCACCAATAACACTAGATTTTCTTGCGAAACTACGTATATCAGAGCACATAGAGTCAGCATCAGACGACCATTTCAGCTCAACTTCACCATTATGTAGCTCTATTATGACGTTCTCGAACATATTCTAGCTGCCTTTGCTCCTGTAGCAAGTCTTATATGAGTCTACTATATGTACAAAACTTCCATCTGGGAGCCTATTTGCGTAGGAACAGCCTCCACCTTTAACATAATGAGGACATAAACTAGGTATAATACAGCAGTAAAACGCATCTGTTAGCTCTTTCACTGTCGTGTCTCTGTAAGATATATTATTCGACACGTTTCCATTCCTTCTCATTCGCTAGATCAAATAAGCACTTTATAGCAAGATCACGATTAGAAAATGGACCAAAGTGAATGCCAATTACATTACACTGCCCTTTATGAGTTAAAAGAACACCATAAGACCACTGGTCAAATATCCAAAAAGGACCAACAAAATAGCGTCCTTTTTCTTCATCCTCAAATATAGCACTTGCATTGCGCAGACTTTCCATCTTTCTATCTGTAGCATCATCTGCTGCAAATGCTAGGGCAAGACCTTCTGCCGCTGCTTTATCGTTTGCCGCCAAATTACATTCCTACCTTTCCTCTACTTATCTATACGACTTACGATAATATCAGTGCCCGGATGGTGAGTCCGAGCACTGATGTCACGCGACTAACACTTATTTTTACGCTTTTCTTCAGGGGCGGGGATCTGCTCCTGGCTAGTAGAACTTTACAATGACTAGCCACAGGCGGAATAGCCTTGGGATGATTCCCAAGGAAATCGACGCACAATATTACATCCCACAAGAATGCTATAAAGTCATAGCCATCGTTATGTGGGATAATAGAAACCGGTGATAAAGACCAGTAACTCGGAGCGTAGTCCATTGACCTATCTTACTACCTAGATATGTGACCAGGTTTTCCGTCGGAGAAGATCAGAAACTGTTGTTTGCCCTACTCCATAATAGAGAGCCAATTCACTCTGAGTGAACCTCTGAGTAGCATATAGGTCTCTGATCATAAGAACATCGGACTCAGTCAACAGAGAATCAGGGTGCAACTCGCCTCTTACTTGACTTCCATTAACACCCCTATCAGCCATATTCTCTGTGTGGTCTCCAACTCTCAGATGATCAGGATTAACACAGATAGGATTGTCACCACCAGGACAACGATGTAGGATATATAGACCAGTTGGAATAGTCCCTTTGTAGTGCTCATAAGACAGGCGATTAGCTCGGCAGTTCTTTCCATCATACCAAAACTGAGGGTATCCAGAACCGCTTATTCCTGCTACCCAAATCCAGCAACCTGTCTCCTCATCCTCCTTGATCTTATCAAGGAATCTTTCCAGGGCCTTACTATCCATAGTTCTTTATACTCCATACGTAACGATCAGCCTAGTAAATCTACTAGGTTTTTCTTGGTATTTAGCGTTTTTCAACCGATTAGTTGACTTATTTATACGGATTAGGAGGAATTATCCGACCGCTCGTATAAGAAGTTAGAGGAAGGCGCGAATAACCCGATAGGGAGTCAGGGAGTCTTAGGAATCCTCCCGCTACCCAGCCTTAGAGAACCTTTATAATAGAATCGGAACCGATACCAGCCTCCTATAAATAGCGGAACGGACTGGTCTAGGGCGCGTAAGTCGGAGAGAACCCTCTATACTCAGGAAGAGGCTAGAATCTCCGAGCTAAAGGTTAGTAAGCCCAGGGCGGGCGATAACGAACTATAGCCAAGCGTCGTAAGTCCTTAGTAGCGGCGGAGAGGTTTAACCCAGGGTTAGGGTAAACGATTAGAATAAAGTAGCGGTCAACTACGGAGTAAGCGTATATCGCGTTCAGGATTAAACTTGATCGGGATAGCCGAATCGTAGAACCGAAAGTGCCGGAAGTGAGTATCTAGGGTGAGTACAGTCGGAGTTGAAAACTACGCGATGACCTTGAGATAGAGAGCGATATTAGTGAGTAAACAAATGGACAAGCCGAAAGCTAAAGAAAACTGACTTGGAAAGGCTAGAAATGGGCTTCATGAGCGGCTATATAGATTGGAATTGATAAAGATACACTTTATCACGTCGGACTGAAGGTCTACAGGAATAGAAGGTGGAGGTAGATTCTGAAGCTGGGTAGAAGGAATGTAGATGGAGGCGACGTTAAGAAGAAAAGAGATGAGATCATCAGTGGAGGGTGGCGGTCGAGAAATTGGCTATCCTCCACTTTCCATTATCAAAGAGTGAAATTCAAATATCAATTGAACAGAGGTGACTGAGGATGGCTAAGATTCCAATTGGAAAAGACGGCGAACCTATGAAGAAGAGAATCCCACCTTCAAAGAAGGTTTGCCCGTTCTCAAAGACACATCCTACAACTGGAAGATTATTAGGAATGTGCCATGAAGCAGTTGTTATAGGAGTCCTAAACAAACTCGCAGAAGGCGAAACAGTTATGGATCTTATGAATAGAAAATCAAGAATAACCCTTGAGCTTGAGGAAAACTGCCCTATATTCCGAGAATGTAAGCTCGCAGCTAGAGTCGAATGCCAGATACGAGTAATCAAAGGAGATGATGGATCAATCCTTGAAAAGTATCCTATTCCTATTAAAAGGATAAGGACGCAAGATTCAATGACTGAAGAGGAAACTGAGCAGGCAATTAAGGCAAGAAGAAATCTCAAGAAGAAGAGTCCTGGATTCATAGGTAAAGCAGCAAAGAGGAATAAGCTGCGAGGAACAAAGAAGCAATCATTTATAAAAGGCCAGGACGGAGAGAAACTTCTGATCAACTAGGAGGATATAATGGGAAAACCAGTTGGTTCAGTTAATTGTGAAGCAAAAGGTTGTGATCACGATTGGAATGACCTCGACTTCTGTAATACCTGTGGCGAGATAAGAAGGGATATACAACCAGGTGAGCGGGAGATCGAAGCCAAGTGTGCCAATAAGGATTGTGCTTATTGGGGAGAAAAGTATGGAGATTGTGTACTGCTAAACGTAGCGGACAAATGTGGAGACTACAGAAAGAAGGAAGAATAAATGGAGAAATGGAAACTTATAAATCTTGAAAAGAGGTTTGACAGAGGAGGGCCTGAAGCCTTCAGCGCCTATGAAACTGGTCTTGTATTCCCAGCAGTAGTAGGAATGAGCTTTTCTACTGTGGAGCCAAGGACAATAATACTCTTCCCAACAAGAGAAGATTATGAGTCCAACCCTGATCCGCGACACTATATCAATGTCTGCCAATCAGATGAATTTGGTCCAGTGGCTTTGCCAATAATCAGGCCTGGTAACATAGGAAGCGAACTTGAAATAGTGTTCATTGCTGATGAGCACTTCCCTGGCGGAGAAGGTGAATGGGAAGTAAAGTTCACCGAACCTAGCTTCAAATCATGGGAGAGCGAAGATGAGGATTGATATAAGCAAACTACCTGTCCAAGCTATAATGGACATTGAGGCATTCTGTGAAAATAACAATCGAGAGCACCCAAGAACCACTCAAGAAACTCTTGAGTTCTTCCTCAATTGGAACGGAATATACGGATACACAGAGCGTATTCTTGAGCTAGTTGAGTGCATCAATAGACAAGAAGGGAAAATTGATGTAATCGGATATATCGATGAAAGCAAGACAAGAGTAAAGCTGCGAATTGATGGTAACAATCCTGGAACAGCTGAACACAGGATAGCAAAAGCAGAAGAATCTGTGCTCAATAGTATAGTTGAATATATAGAGTTTATGAAATCTCACTAGGAGGAGATATAATCATGGCAAGAGAGAATAAAATTGTAAAGATAATCAGAGAGAAAGGGCCTATTGATACAATAACTCTTGCGGAAGCTCTAGCGAAAGTAAGCCCAAATAGTAGGCAAGCTAGAGAGTATCTTGAGTCTCTTAAAAGAGACTTGCCAATAAGTTCCAGATATAACACTTTCTGGTTAGAAAATCTCTATGCTCATCTGTCTCCTCTCAGACAAAAAGGAATAATATCAAGGGAGAAGATTGGAAAAAGATGGGTGTATTCAGTATGACATACGCTAGATTTGTTATACTGTATGCATCTGGAACAAGATTCCCTGATACTCCTGCGAAGAGAGCACTTGTCGATGTAATTAAGCGAGAATTTGGGACGACTATTCCTGCCATTGTAGGAGTTAAATTGAAACAGATGAGGAGGAAAAAGAGGTGAGGAAACCAGAGAACCCTGTGTGTGACTTCTGTAGTTGCCCAACTACAGATGATAACATGACACGAACGCATCTGGCAAAGCCATTCCAGTTAACAATTATCGCCCAAGGCAAAATTGTTCCTATCAATTTTACAGAGGAATGGTTAGCCTGTCCATCATGCGATAAGATGATAAGGGAAGGCAACAAAGAAGGGCTGCTTGAAAGAGCAAAACAGCCTGGTATTGATGTTACATCACTAACTCTAATCCATGGCTTATTCTGGAAGAACAAGAGGTGAGAAATGAGAGTAAATGTTGAACTGATAATGGAGATAGATGAAGCTCAATTAAGAGAACATCTTCTCATAACAAACGGCTCTGAGTATCCTGAAGGTCCACACGGATTCTCAGGAGCAGTTAGCGACTATATTTCTGGCTTAATCAAGACAAACTCTGAAGAGGATGGCTTCGGAGCACTTGTTCAAAGACCAGAAGCATTTGTAAGGGGGAAATGATGAAATTCATAATCGTCGAATATATTGGTGATTATCCGATTGATCATCAACCTTTCTGGAATACTCGATTCGATTCTCTCGATGATGCTATACCAATTGCTGCAAGTCTCTACAAGAGAAGGCTAACAGGAGAATGGGAAGATAAGATAGAAGCAAAACCAAAGAGTATTGCTGAATTCTTCGAGTCTGAATACCACATAACTATACAGAGATCAAATCCTGATGATGAGGATGCCTACGATGATCCTCCAGTTTGGGGAATAGGACAAATACCTGAACTAAGTGATGCCTATTCTGTCCGTCCTTGTCCTCCAGATGATATGATATCCGACCCTCTTGAGTGGCAAAAGAAGCGCGAAAGCACTAATATGCCATTGAATCTAAATGGCTTCAAGAGATTCTGGTCAACTGTGGCTGGTATAAGCAATCTTGACATTATCAATATAAATGGCTGCCCAGAGTTCAGTTCAATAACAATAAAGCTAACATCCAAGGTCGGCCTTGAACTGAAAGCCAAGCCTGTATCAGAGGACTACGCAGAAATATCATACGCATTTGTAGCTATTGAGTAAAGGGGGATACAGATGTCGGTAAATGTAACAGAGGCAGTACACAAAGGTATTCTTGCTGTTAGAGATACTGGCAAGCACAACATGTTTGACTATCTAAAGGTTGCGAAAAAGGCATCAAGAATGGGATACCACGAAGCTGCTGTTTGGATAGTTGATAATCGCTCTGCCTACTGTAAAGGAATCCTAGAAGGATTTTCATCAGAAATGAAGGGAGGTGAAACAAATGACGAAGACAGATCAGAAGCAGGGTCTTCAGAAGAAGTCTCAAAGTGAAGCCAAGGCTCTAGCAGAGAACCTTGAAGTAACAGGAGATATTGCGGACGGAATCTTAACAGTCCGCATACCTCTCAATCTCTACAAGAACGACAGAGGCTCTGTTATTCTTGCCAGCGCATTCGGCGGATTCAAGAAGGTTGTCGGTGCTGTCCATGAAGACAAGGATGTCGTCCTCAGCTTTACAGCTGTTCAATCAAATAGATAAAGAGCTGGTTCATGGAAATCCCCTTTCGAGTGAGCCAAGCAACAGGGGCTGGCCATCACCGGCCCCTGGACTAGATTCATTTGGAGGAATCAAATGGGAGACAAAGTATTATTGGCAATTGGAACTATGTTATCAATAATAGTTCTACTTTGCTTAGCAGGATTTGGAATAGTATCACTCATTAAGAAATGGAGCAAACGATGGAAGACATAAATGAATTCATCAAGAATCACTCTGTTATAAAGGCTATATGGCCAGATTTAACAGGAGTTGAACATTGCCCAGACCTTTATCCACTAGGTCATCTCTATGAGTTCTCACCAGGAAATGGAGTAGTATATCGAATAACAGCTATGGCAATAAATGAGCTGGACTTCGGTATTCTTGGGAATATAGAGCCGGGATGGCTTATAGTTAATGGACAGACTGGTCGCGCCCATCTTTTCTCAAACAAAGGTTTCCTAACTTCTGGATATGTAACAGAAAAGATGTATGAGAAAAGTAAAGATATTTCCATAGAAGAAATACAGTGTATCACCGCGCTGATAGGTTTCGCAACAAAGAGAGAAACAACTGTTAAAGTTCTCCATTTAGGGGAATAGGGTTCATAGGTTTTCCGAAACCGTATGAACCATCGGGTTTCCGTTTCGTATGATCCGAGGAGGAATAATATGAAGTGCCCTAATTGCGATTCAGATGATGTTAGAGTAGAAGGATCAGGAAGATCGTGTCAAAACTGTTCTCACATATGGGAGAAAGAAGATGATGGTAAGAGGCCAACTGTGATACAAAGCAGGAGAGTCTTTTGTCCTAGAGGTTGTGGAGAGATGGACCCAACAAGGAGAACATGTAGTGATTGCGGAGCGATGCTACAATGATAAGTGACTATTCAAAAGAGGCAGCAATAAATGTCAATGCAATTCTTAGAGATAAACAAGAAAAAGGAGAGCTTCAGAATCTATTTGACGAATTATTCAATAGATGGCCTGTAGCAGCTTCGTGTTTCACATTATCTCTAAATGATAGACTACACGAACTATTTGATTCAAGTATAAATATACCAGAAGGACTTGTTACAGCAATCTCTTGTGAAGCTGCGACTCTATTCCTAATATCTGTGTCTATACTAGAAGATGAATCAAAGTTTTCAATACCAGAGTGTATAAAGACAAAGATAACAGAAGCTCAAGTAGAGATTGCCAAAAAGAAAGATAAAACAAGAAAGGAGAAAGACAATGGGCATACAAGGTGAAATACAAAATATAGAACACTCAATAGCAGAAGCGATGATAGAGCGTATGACAGATGTTCTTAATTGTCGCAGAGAAGAAGGAATAATCAAAAGCTACACATTTGCTGGCTCTTATCGCAGAGGTGTCGAGACTGTAAATGATGTAGACATAATTATATTTACAGAGCAACCTGAGAGTGAATGGGAAGCAATATTAAGCAGCATCTGCTATAGCAAAGATGTTGTAGAAAGAATCCCATCAAAGGGACCAAAGAAGGCAACTGTAATACTAAAAACTGGAATACAAGTTGACCTTCTAATGGCAAAGCCAAGTGAAGAAGGTGCTATGCTACTATACTTCACCGGTTCTCCCTTCTTTAATATCGCGTTACGCGCGAAAGCAAAAAGAATGGGAATGAAGCTCAATGAAAGAGAACTCTGCTATGATGACGGAACTCCGATAGCAGTTAGAAATACTGAACGCGAGATTTTGAAATTGCTACATTTGGAGTATATCCCTGTGGAAGAACGATCCATTGATCACAGCGATTGGTCATCTGCAAATAAGCTATTCAAGAAGTATCGAATAGCAGAATGAAAGGAGGACACATGGAAGAACAGATTACAGATGTTAAAGGTATCCCTCGCATTTCTGTGGAATCAAGCAATATCAAAGAGATCGGGTATGACCAGGCCTCAAAGATATTGATGGTTAAGTTCCACAATGGTGGTCTCTATGCCTATGACGCCGTTCCAGCTGAGATGTTCGATGAGTTAAAATCAGCACCAAGCAAAGGCAAATTCTTCATAGCAAATGTCAAAGGCAAATATTCTTTCCGAAAGGTTGGAGGATAGTGCAAGAAACATTTCCATGTGGAATCCCTAAAGACCACCTTGACCGTCTCTACACGAGAGTAGAGGCAGCAATAAAAGGGTCGATGACTGTGCTCTCAGACGAAGAAAAGAGAGCAATTATCAAGGAAGAAATGCTTGCTGATAGACTTCGTGAGCAGACACATCCGAATGTCTATAACTATCTAGTCTCAGAACTTCTGGACAGGACTTAAGAAAGGAGTGTTACTATGAGGTGAGTTTAGATGAAATCCTCAGTGAAGTTGAGGAGTCTAGCACAGGGCTTAGGTTGACACCTAAAATCTTCTCTCAGATAGAGCCTCTGTGGCCAAAAGGTAAAAATGGAAAACCAGTAGTGTCTGATGCTGTAAGATTTTCCATAGTAAGAAATGACCTTTTAGAGAAGATTGACCCTATTGGCTACGTCAATGTTGCCCCTGGCATTGGTAGCATATACTCTTCATGTCCAGGTTACTGGATTGTCTTATCTATGGACGGCCAATATTGGCGTCTAAAGATGGGAATGTCACGAGAAGAGTTCGAGCGAAACAGAAAAAGGATACCAGGATGGGATGGAATTAGACAACTTTTCCTATAATTCTGGTAAACTTATGTTTGTTTACGAACTATCTGGTGATAGACTTAAGCAGCGTATATAGCTTTGAAGCCATAGGGTGGGTCCCAGAGAATGGGACTTGCTGGAGATTAGGTTGTAGTTTCTCCGATAAACAAACTACCAAACATGTGCCTAAAAGGCACGGCTTCGAGAAAAACACACAAGGAGACACAGAACAATGCAAGTAAGAATCGAAAACAACGAAGGGAACGAACTGTACAATGCTGGCTACGATCTTGTAGCAATGGCAACTGCGGTCGGCGTAACCGTCGATAAGAATGAGAACGTAACAAGTTCTCTCGCAGTTACTGTCGAGCCAAGAGAAGGAGAATCTGTCGCTGCGGCAAAACTGATCAACTATGGTCACGTTGCCCTCGGCAAGCAGGGAGTTACCTGCGACATCGACTTCGCAGACTTCCGAAAGCAGCTCAATGAGAAGCCAGGAGAGGTAAAAGGGCCGTGGATGTTCATCTTCCCCGACACCGACTCCGCTCTGTTCTTCATCTCGGTGATCCACCACACAGACCTGCTCAAGCAGCCGAAATGGCAGAATTGGGCTGTCGAGGGTGAGGCTGCCGAAGGTGTCGAGACGCACGACGCTGATCAGTTCACTCGACACTACTTCAACAAGATCGCTCGGAACTACCTTGCCCAACTGACAGGGACAAGCCCGGACAGCGAGGCATGCAAGATTCTCGAAGGAATCCGTCAGAGAGTCGGAAAGAACCTTGATATCATCAAGGCGTCCAGAACCCGCATTTCTGACGAGACAAAGCGAGAGCGCATGCTGTCGAAGGTCAAGGAAGAGGACAAGACTGCAGTGCCAGAGGCATATGCGAAACTTGAATCTGGAGAGATCGACCTCAAGGAGTTCCGCAACGCAGTCAAGGCCAAGAAGAAGGAGACTGCTGCTCAGGAACGAGCTGCCCGAAAGGCCGCAACTGGAAAGTCCTCAAAGGGCGCATCTGCTAAGCCAATGACAGAGGCTGATGCGGCTAAGGTCGCCAATGCTCAGGCAGAGATCGCAGCCAAGAAAGCGAAGGCCCAGGGAGAAGCTGCTCCTGCTGCTCCGGCCAGCGAGGAATAGGCAAGCTCTAAAGCCTATCGGTAGTTTATAAAGCCCTGCAGTCGGTGAATTCACGCGAATGCAGGGCTTTCATACGTTCGGACTAGTAAGAATACCTCTACTTAGGAAGAAGCTAGAAACAGGATAGCAAAATGGGGAAGCGTGCAGTATTTGTTGATAAACGAGATATGCCAAAGAAACTCTACCCACATCAATTCAAGGTAAAAGGCTCATTAACACGAGCATCTGATGCTGGTATTGTTCCAATGGATGTATTTGTGGAATTAACAAAAGCTGAAATAACCCTGGCTAATGCCGAAGCTAGATATGTTTCTCTGCTTCTTGCTAGCACAAGATCGGACGTATTGAATGAAATAACTGCCCACCTCAAATACACAAAAGAAATGGAAGAAAAGTCTGGTGCTATTATCAGACAACTAACCAAGTAACGAATACTCAGAAAGGAGCATTCAGAAATGCAAGTTGAAGACATTATCCAGCGAATGCAGCGGGATAAGAGAAACTTCAGAAACCATGTCGTCAACTTCGCTGGTATAGAGTTCCGAAGAAGCAGCGGAGTTCCGCGAATCGAGTTCACTGAAAGGTTAGATGAGGAGGATATTAAAACAGCATATCTCCTCTCACCTGAAGCGTATGCAGGAATATGTGCTTACGCCAATGAGGAGCTTAAAGCAGGACTAGTTTCTGCTATAGATGAGGATAGTATATCCGAACTCCTCGTCAACTCATTCTTAACTGGAGCAGAAGGTCAAATCCAGATTATAACTGGAACCGACCCTGGCTCTGGTGGTCAGGTTATAACTTCTCTGGTAAGTCCAGATGTTGCAGTTATTCCTGACCTCGACGTTTACGACTCACTTGTGAGCATAAGTGAGATAACAGGAGTTCGGCTCGATGATATGATCGAAGTATCAAATGGTCATATCATGAGATTCGTAACTGACAGCCAGGTTGATGTTCGACCAAGTGTTGGAGATGTAATCCAGTCAGGATTTGAGGTCTTCAACTCTCCTCGTGGACTATCACCTGGATATGTTGCGAGTTACATCAAGAGGTTGGCCTGTACAAATGGCATGACCAGGACTGAGACGAAGATCACAGCTAGGATGGTAACGAAAGATAGGAACACCATCCTTAATGCTCTTCGTGACGGAGCCATGGTAGCAGTAGGAAAGTTCGATGAGGATATTGTAAGAATAAATAATCTCATCGGACAGGAAGTTCCGAACCCAGAGGCCATGATACATAGTCTTGGTCAGGAGTTTGGGATACCTCAAAGAGATGTAACCGGAGCAATCGGCGCTCTCAACGAGGAGCCAGACATCAGAGAGTCAATGTGGGGAGTGCTAAATGCATTCACACGTTGGGCAAACAACTCGGAGCTTCCATGGGATTCCAGATACAAGCTCCAAAGAACAGCGTTCGATATTGTGGAAAGAGACTACGAAAGATGTGACAACTGTGGTTCTCTTCACCCTCGTGACGCTGCTCACTCTCACTAGATTTCTGGGCTCATAGAATCATCTGTGGGCCCAGAAAGTTAACATAAATACCATACAAAAAGGAGAATGAATATGTGGTTATTGATTCTAGGGATTATCGCTCTGATCATATCTGTCATACTTTCAAATTATCCAGAAGGTGAAGACAGATATGAGAAAGCAACTTCCGCTTCAGCAAGAAGAGCTGCCAAAATCATCAAAGGTTTTTCAATTGCTGCTATTGTAATTGGCATAATTATTATGTCAGTAATTATAATACCAGCTGGTAACAGAGGAGTCCTTTTGAGATTTAGCGCTGTTCAAGGAACTATGACTGAGGGTATACACTTTGTTGTGCCATATGTTAATAGAGTTGTTGTTATGGAAGTAAGGACTCAGAAAGAATCAGCAAAAGCATCTGCTGCATCAAAAGATATGCAGATTGTATCTACTTCTGTAGCTCTAAACTTCCATGTTGATCCTTCAGCAGTTCAAAAGTTATACAGAGAAGTTGGCACAGAATACAAAGACAGAGTTATCGACCCTGCTGTACAAGAGTCAATGAAAATGGTAACTGCACAGTTCACAGCAGAGGAGTTGATAAAGCAAAGAGCAGCTGTTAAGACTGCCGTTGAAAACGATATCACAAAGCGTCTCAGAGCCTATCATCTCGTAGTTGAACCAGCAGGTCTGTCGATAACAGACTTTAACTTCTCTAATGAGTTCAACACTGCGATAGAATCAAAGCAAGTCGCACAGCAGGAGTCTGAGAAACAGAGGTATGTGCTATCAAAGGCAGAACTTGAAAGACAGACTGCAATAACAAAAGCAAGAGGAGCATCAGAGGCAGCTCGACTTAATGCCCAGGCTCTACAAGCAAATGGAGGCTCCAAAGTTCTTGCAAGGGAATGGATAGAGAAATGGGATGGTCACCTCCCGCAAGTCGCAGGAAGTGGTAACTATATCATTGACTTAAAGTCAGTGATGAAAGACGAATAACCAGAGATACCTGTAAACTTAGCCCAGTTAGGTCTGTCTAACTGGGCTTACATCATGCTTGAAAGGAGAACAATGTGAAGTGCCCATTTTGTAAAGGTCACGATATGGATTATGTTGAAAAACATAAATGGCACCAGTGTGACTATTGTAAGACAATAGTTATGAATGACGGAATAATATACATTATGCCAGATGATTCGCAATTATCACTACGTGAAATCATAGGTAGACTACAGAATCTAATACAAGAATGTGGCATAAGGGTGACAGAAGAAGGAATAATAGTCAATATTCCATAAGGATGATAAATGAAAAAAGATAATCCAACATGCGAAGATTGTGGGAGATTAGACTGTGAAGGTCTAACAGCAGAAGATCCATCCCCTATGTGTGTAGATTGGGTTCCAATAAATACAGAAAGAAAGGAGAAGAAATGTCAACAGGAACAGAAGATGTAGAATTTGGTCAATGGATGAAGAAAGTAGATGATGTACTAGAGACAGAAATTGGTCTTTCTCATTCAGATCTTCCTGACATAAACTATCGAATAATGTTTGAGTGTGGAGACAGCCCTTCACAAGCAGCTAGAGAAGCACTCGATGAAGCAGGATTCTAATGGTCAAAGTCAGAGATAGAACTCAAGATAGAAAATCATACTCTGGATCAGAGGCAGATGCCAAAGACAGAGAGTGCCCGTGTAGATCGTGTTTTAGAATCCATGACTACGGAAGCACAGATTATTCTGGTAAATGGGTAACAAACTATAGATGCTGGAGAAGAGAGCAAGATGGTTGCCCAGATAATATACCAGAACCAGAACATATCTTTGTATCAGATAGAGCATATGTCTGTAAAAGATGTGGATACAGGAGAAAGAAACAATGAGAATATTTTCAAAACTTTTCCCTTTCCGTAAACAAAAGAAAAAGGAGGTGGTGAAAGAACCAGTAGAAGAAATTTGTCTAAACTGCCACTGGTGGAGAGATAGAAATGACACATCTAAATATCCACCAATAGGAATTGGAATTGGCAGATGTTTCAAAGAGCATGGGTGCCCACTTGATGGATACAAAGCGCATTTTGCGCACTCTTGCTTTGATGACTGGAAAGAAAAGAAGGTGGCAAATGCTTAAGCCAGATGTTAAAGTATTTGAACTAAGAGATAGGATGACTACAATATCTATCATGTGTATTAGGATAGATTTGTCAGAAGTAACAGAACCAGATAGATTTATCATCAGAAGAGCAGGTTGGGGTTCTAATGCCAAGGCTATTTATATGATAAATCTATCGACTTGCCAATGTATATTCGAGCCTGGAAGATGGAACTCACATACATATGATACAGCACATCAATATGTAGAGGAGCACTGGGACGAATTACAAGGAGGGGAGGTGATTGATGCAGAATATATTCGTGGCGAATCAGAAAAGCCAAAAGAAAGTGAAAGACATTTAGAAGGAAAGTAATCAACTTGAAAGGACTCTCATATGAGATTACATATAGAAGAAACTGATTCGCCAATGCTAACTGATGATGCTCTAGCAAATGCTTCAAGACCTCTAAATCAATATAATCCTCCATCTGGAGATGAAATACTGAGAACATGGGAACAGGAAGATATGCCTCTGCCATTTAGAGATGAGGACAATCTTCCATATATGTGCTTCATCAAAGATAAGATGCACGCAATAATACACAGACCTCTTGATGGTATAGAATATCATTGTGCGGTAGTGTATCACGAAGAAAAAGGCTGTATCTATATCTGTAACTGCTATAACGACATAGATGCAAATAGAATATACATCATATTCGGAATGGCAGCCTTTTGGCATCTTATCCTTCCCGAAGAAGGAATAACCGCTAATTAGAGCGTGAATTCACGCGAATGCAGTCGGTTTGCAGCTTCCCTCGACTTCTAACCCGTCTAATATCTAGGAGGAATAGATGAAAGACTTCAACGCCTATTCAGTTGGTCCACTATCAGCTTCTGTGTGTAGTTCTCTTGGACCAGAAGAGACTGTTAAAAGAATGAATGAAGAACATCCAACTGGAATAGATTCACCTTGGTCAATCTCCAAAGAAACACACTTCAGAACTGGCCAGCCAAATCCTTGCTTCTGTGAAGAGAGTCCTACAACTCACATGCACTATTTGCTTATAACATTGCCAGATCTCGAAGACACTCTAACACAGATAGCAAAGACAATAGAGGAAAAGTTATGAGAGAACACAAAGATATTGAAATGACTCCAGAACTACATTTGAAATCTCTCAAACTCATAAGAGAGATAATTGCAAATAGTTCCAAGATAATGTATTATGATGATACTACTCCTGGAAATAAGCACACAGAATGTAGCTGGGGACTTTGTACAGATGCAAAAGAAGCATGGCCAGATAGTGAAATGCATCTGTGGCCAGATCAGTTTGAAGAAAAAGGAAGAGTTGCTCCAAAATATCACAAGAAAGATCAAGTGTGTCCTCTTGATACTAGATCAATAGAAGCAGATCATTCAAACGGATGTTTCTATACATGCCAAGCTTTCAAAAGAAAGAAAAGAAAGCAGCCTCTGACTAAAGAATATGTTCTTCAACTCTTTGATACAGAGATACAGAGATACGAAGGACTATTAGCAAATGACAAAGTCATACGATAAGTATGCCCTGGCAAAAGGGCTAGACTAGCGTATTATAGAAAGGGTAAAGAGAAAGCATGGAAATGTTACAAACAGCAGATGGACTAGACCTTATAATACCTATGAAGGCAGTCGGAACAACAAAAGACAAACTCAAAGAGATCATAGCGTCCCCGCTGTGGACATGTGACTTTAAGCTAGATGGTCACTTCTTTGTAGCTTATATCAACTACGACAATATTCAAGATACCCCAATAAGATTCTTCAGCAGAAATATATCAGTAGAAACTGGAGTTTTCTCTGAACGTACAGACCACCTAAAAGACCTAGCAATATCAAAATGTCTTCAATTCAGAGATTATGGCAAGATGATAATAACTGGAGAATTATGCCATTATCTTGGTAAAGATACAGTCACAAGTGTCTGTGGTGGTTACGCCATTAGTGCTTGGAAAAGACAGGAAGAACTTGGTAGGCCAGTTTTCTGCCCATTTGACCTAATAGCTTATGATGGTGAGTGGTTAGGAAATTGTCCTCTTAAAGATAGAAAAGCACTTCTAGCTGCTATATGTGATGAAGTAGATATAGGAGTTATCATAGACAAAGAAAATCTAAAAGACCCTGTAGACAAAGACCTTTGGATGATAACACCTACTCTTGATCTAATACAGCAAAAGATAGGTGATGAAAGATTCGGAAAAGATGAAATGTGGAACTACGCTCTTGAACATGGTTTTGAAGGGCTTGTACACAAACGTCTTTCATCTGTATATAATCCTGGATATATATCAAATGATATAGTCAGGATACGAGGATCAAAAGACTGGATCAAACAGAAAAAGAAAAGAGAGTTTGATGTAATAATTCTTAGATTCACAGATGCCAAGGAAGGAAAGACAGGACAATTTCTTGGTATGGTTGGAGCAGTTGTCTTTGGACAATACAAAGATGGAGAGCTTGTAGAGATAGGTCAAGCCTCTGGATTTGATGTTGCCACTAGACAAGACATGACTGACCACCCAGATAGATATATCGGCAAAGTCGCAGTAGTTGAAGCTCAGGAACGAAGTTCAGCAAGAGATAGATTGAGGCACGCACAATTCAAAGGACTTCGTGATGACAAAAATCCTGCGGAGTGTATATATGACGAAACAGAAGCTTGATGCTGATGCAGAAGCAGAAGCAGAAGCAAAAGATATAATTGGAGATGCATACATATCTCAAAATGGATGGCCTTTCAGTATCTCTATACCAATAGAGATAATAGAAAGAGTAGCAGATAGAATCAAAAGAGCTGGAGAATCTGCTGTAGCAGAAGGTCCACTTGAGATTATAGTAATGCTATATTTCAAACATAGAAAGCAAGCCCTAGCACCTCTTGATATACCAGATAGTATAGATGTTTCTATTCACGAAGAACGCCAAGATATTATTGGCGGTTGTTTAGAACTTGGACTACCAATCTGGAGTTCGCCGAGACAAATGGTTTCTATTGAAACTAATCAAGAGACAATAGTCCTTGATATAGAAAGACTTGAACCATTAAGATTGTCTCCGTCAGACTATATAATTCGGGAGGTTCAATGTGTCAGTACTACTTGATGACGTTGGTAAGGTATTATGTGAACAAGGAGAAAATCTTGAATGTCTACACCCAAAGACAATAAAGTACATCGAGCTGTGTGATGAAACAGCAAGAGTAAACTACCACAGGAGCAATCCTGAATACAGTAGGCAAGTCAAAGCTATGGTTGTGGCATCTGCTAGAACATTTGATCTTATAGTCAAAGAACTTGATCAAATAAAAAGCGAAGTCCACAGCATAAGAGACTCGACAAGAAAGGAGCCAGAAAATGGCACAGAAAGAACTAACAACTGATCAGATCCAAAAGATTGAGCAGTTCATGGAAGGAAGAACAACTCTAGTTGAAGCAGAAGTTACTGAGTTTATAACAAGCAATTCTCTTCCATGGGAATCTGCCGCAGCCTTCAGAATGTGGGTGAAAGCGAATGGATACTGGAACTCTGAAGGCACTACTATCAAGGCATCTACCAAAGGACCATCTGTAAAGGGAATACAGAGCTTTGGAGAGAACACAGATGCAATGTCTACTGCAGATATTCTTCTACAAGACCCAGAGAAAGCAATCTCTGGAGCAATTTCTCAACTTGAAGAAGAGATCGGTAAGATTCAGCTAGAAGCTGAGCAACAGATCTCAATAATCAAGTCTGCAGCAGAAGAGAAAGTTGCTGCTAGGAAAGACAAGATAGAGCAGCTAAGAAAGGTTATTCAGAATAGATGATAACCAAGGCCCTTGATCTGGAGAATCTTTCTCCAGAAATAAAAGACAAGATACGAACACTCTGTAACCAAAACCCAACCGATGACAAGCTCGAATCTCTAGCATCTGAACTGGAGATAGGCCATCTATTTCCAGAAGGGAAGATCGCAGATGGGTTTAGAATCTGGCTAAAGGTTCTAGGTTATATCAAGCCAAAAGACTCACAGTCTGGCGAGATACCAATTGTAGCATGGATAGATATGCAGGCAGAAAGCTATCTTGAAGACAACCCAAACCAAGCTGGAAAGGGTGAAGAGATAGCAAACACACTTGAGCTTAGACTATCAATTGTGTCTGATGTCTTTCTAAAGTCTAACGATCTTCTTAAAAGAGTGAAAGAGAAAATAGAGAGTGAGAAAACTTCAGATTGATGGAATAACTCTCACTCTTGAAGGGGTAGAGGCTTGTGAAGTTGTACAGAGCCTCTACCCTGAACTAGATGATGAGGGATTGCTTGGAATCCTGTTCAGCCTAGTAAAAGCTGATCCATCCCTAGATTATATAAGACTATCAAAGGGAGGGCCACAAGCCTTTGTTACCTGTTTATGTAAAGAGTGTAACAATGATACAATTATGTCTCTAGGCTGGAAAGGTCATATTGGTTGGATAGAGACTGGTCTATGTGCTCTGTGTAGAATGAAGAGGGATTTCAGATGCAAGTCTACGGATACCAATGCACAAAATGCTTTATGCAATCAGGATATGGATTCAGCAAAAGAGACATAGACAAAACTCCTGATCCGCCAACTTGCTGCCATGGTGAACCGATGGAAGCATTTAGAATAATAGAACATGGAGACAAAGTAAGTGACAATAGTTCTAGCACTTAGTATAATTGCTCTTTTTGTTTCAATATTGCTGAATATAAGAGCAATATTCTTGCTTAAGAGAACAAGAAAATGTATAAATGGCATCATCGCAGTGCAGATAGAGATGGCTACACTAATACCAAAAACAATAGCATCATCACTATCAATACTTTTATCTGAAGATGAAGATGCAAAGTCTGCACTAAAGGAGATGATAAGTAAATGATTAGGTTTGATCTAGCAGCAACTGGAGTTGGATCACTAGAGGTAAAAGGAAGACACTTCTATCGTGTCCAAAGAGAACTTGGCTGTAAGATAACCTATTATGGAGCATTCTTTGGAGAGAAAAGCCAGAAGTGGTTCTTCTCATTTCATAACTACAGAAGAATAAGAGACTATGTATCTGGACTCGACGATCAGGAAAAAGTTATGAGTCAAGAGTTCAGCACAGTAATAATTCCTTATCTACAAAATCAAGATGTAATCAGAAGAATAAAAGACGGAGAGCCAACTCCAGAAATAATGTGCCAGAATCTTAACTATGAGTTAAGACCCTATCAAGTGATTGGATCAGCATTTCTCCGATTAGTTGAGAGAGCCTTACTTGCTGATGATATGGGATTAGGCAAAACTCCTCAGACAATATCAGCAGCACTTTCTTTGGTAGAATCAAACTCAATACAAAGAGTTCTTATTGTTTGTCCTTCATCTCTAAAATGGCAATGGGAATCAGAAATAAGAAAGTTTGCACCAGAGCCATATAGCAATGAGTCTGTTGTAATAGAAGGACAAGCTGTATCACGACGACAATTGTATGGAAGCAAATTATTCTCTATTGCCAATTATGAGCTTATAAGAAATGACCTAGAGAGATTATTGGAAATTGACTGGGACTTGATAGTTCTTGATGAGGCACAGAGAATAAAGTCACGAGGAAGATATAAGACAGATACAAAGACAGGAACAAGAGTTGCTACAGGATGTAAGACTACAGCTGCAATAAAAGAACTTAGTTCAAGATATAGATGGGCAATAACAGGAACTCCTATTGAGAATAGCATAATTGATATGTTCTCTATTCTTGAGTTCTTAGACCCGATGATATTTGGTTCTATTGCAGCATTCAAAAAGAGATATATGAAACAGACTCCATGGGGTTCCCAAACTGGAACCTCACAGAGTGAAGAACTGAAGCGGAAACTTGCGCCCATAGTTCTAAGACGTGAAAAGGCACTTGTCCTTCCATGGCTTCCACCATGTACAGAAAATGAAGAACCTTGCGAACTTGTTGGAGATCAAAGGCGTCTATATCAGGAATTTGAAGATGAGACACTAGAAGCTCTAAATGCTATATCAAATAAGCAAGGGAAAGAAAGACAGCAGGCTCAGTTTGAAATAGTAGCAAAGATGGTTTATCTCAGAGAGATTTGTGATTCACCAGAGCTAATAGATCCAAACATAAAAGAATCAGGAAAACTATCTTCACTACTTGCAATACTAGAAGATTTGCCAATAGGCAAAGTATTGATATTCTCTCAATTTGAGAGAATGACAGCAATTATTGAAAGAGAGATTGAAGCAAGATTTGGAATGGCTCTACAGCCATTTAGAATACATGGTGGAGTAGATTCACACACAAGAAATAACATAAAAGACATATTCAATCTAATTGATAGACCTGTTGCTCTAGTAACTACAGACTGTTCAAAATATGGAGTTAATATGCAGGCAGCAAGGTGGGTATTTAATTATGATCTCCCTTATAATCCTGCTATAATCTCACAGAGAATAGGCCGTGCACACAGAGATGGTATGGATGAAGTAGAAAGGCTTGGTGATGATAACAATGTAACAGTAATAAACCTAACTGTAGCAAACACAATTGAAGATAGAGTCAAAAAGATAATTAACACAAAAAGACTAATCTTCAATGATATAATGACTGACAACCAGATACTTCACAAGTTCTCTCTTGATGAACTAAGATACATTCTAACGGGGCGCGAAGTCGCCGCGTAAGACGGAATCGAGGGTTTGCGACCTACTTTTAAGCGTGAATTCACGCGAATGCACCGCCTCTCGGATACTAGACGGGTTTTAATACTCGTTTCCTAAGTAAAGAGGGTGCAATGACATAATAACAGGAGAAGATAATGGTAGTGGACAGTAAACAATATGCCGTTGGTTTAACTAGGATATATTTCTATTGTTTCGAGTGTGGACCAGATATAGATGATCCTAGTGCACCAGGCAAGAAAAAGAAAGACACTCCTGGCCAGAGAGTTATGAAAGCTGAATGGAGAAAAGATTCCAGAGTATATTGTCCACGCTGTAAAAGACTTATGATCTTTGATGGTGATGCATTATATGACAATGTAACAGGAAATGCTCATTTTTGGATAGAGAGACCAGATGGACTCATAGTCCCAAGAGGTCACCTATTCAGATACGACCTAAAAGGTGAAGGATATGTTTCACCAAGATACATTTCACCAAAACCAGGAGATGGTGTAAACATAGACTTTGTAAAAGAATATGATAGGCTGAATGGAGGAAACAGTGCAGTGCAACAGATGCCCTAATACTTTCCCAAAAGATGCAGTCCACGATCTTCATCTTGATATAGAAGAAGGAGTCATGATACATGTTTCCTTCCCTATAAATCAAGTTGATGGAGAAGTAATTTCTCTGTGTAAAGATTGTCTACAGTCAACTTTCCAAGAGTTCATGGACAATCTTAATCCAGCACAAAAGCAATTCATGAGAGACCAAGCAAGAAAACAAGCGATTGATGTATCAATATTATCGCTTGTAGCAGATATGGAAGAATAAAAGGGTGGGTAGGGTCAACTGACCATCGAGCGGATATTTGTCCCTCTAGGTTTATCAGTCAAGACCCTACCCACATATACCACCGACCACACAAGGAGCAAATAAATGTCTTTTGTAGAAGTCCCAATACTAAGAGGTTTCACAGAAGTTGAACCTCTATTCAACCTTTCTTCTAACATAGCATACATTTGTGGAGGCTATGCTAGATATTGCTGTTCTCAAAACAAGAAAGTAACTCCTGCCCAAGATTGTGATGTTTTCCCAACAACTGAAACCTCATATGAAACTCTCAAAGCTGCTCTTGTAGAAAAGATAGGCTTTGAGGTATCTTATGAAAATGGAGTCTGTCTCACTTTAAGAGTTCCAAAGAAAGTTCCTGACTCCATGAGCCTCAGATGGAAACACTGCCCACAAATACAGCTTATCAAACCTGTTGTAGAAGGCAGGGTTGTCACAGTCGGTTCTATAGAAGATATACTAGGGAACTTTGACTTCACGATAACAAGGGCTGCAATCATTCGACCTGACGCTTGTCTAGTAGATGAAAACTTCATTAAAGATGAAAGTAATCACCTTCTTAGACTTGAAACAATCCACTGTCCGATCTCATCTTTGCTTAGGTGTATAAAGTATGGTAGAAAAGGTTATTGGATGAGACCTTCAGAAGCTCTCAATTTATTCCTTGATTGGGATAATAGAGGTCAGAAGTATAAAGATGAAATCATAGAGTTGTTCAAAACATCTATGATGAAAGACGATCAAGGAAAACAAATAAAGATGGAGCAGCAAGAAATTGATCGTCTTGAAACTATGCTTAGGAGAGACTAATGAATCACGAAGATCAAGGATCAGGATATGATCCTAAAGCATGTGGTTACGAACTTCAAGGAAGAAAATCCAAACCTAATTTTCAGATTAGACATTCTGAACTTGGTATCTTTCAAGGTCAATGTATGGGAATGGGATTCTGGCACCCAACCTCTGATATGCCTGAGCAGGGTCTTGCTAGATACTTAACAATAGAAGATGCTCAAAGAGATATAGACTTCATGTGTTCAGATGCTTGTTCTGACCCGGGCACATATAGAGGTAAGCTATCAATAGAACCATATGATGAGTGCCTCAACGACCTATGTGCAGAGCATATGAAAAAGCTAAAAGAAGCTGGACTTACAGAATGCGAGGTTATCAATGAAACTCACTAAAAAAATAGAAGCACACACTTGGAGAGAGATTCTAGCAGCAGCAGATATAGGAGATTCAGAAATAATCTGCGACAAATGCCACGAACCAATTCTCTGTGAGAAAGGTGAATTTCCTGGCGTCATTATACTAGGGAATATTTATGCTGCAAATAAAGATTTTGCTCATAATTTATGTGGGATAATTGGCAACAACTTCCCACACTGGTCTGATGATGGGCAGCCAGAAGTGACTGTTGAAACACTTGGCACTGAATTTAAGTTATCTTGGCTAGAAGTAAAAGCCAATGCTTATCATGTCACATGTCTAACAGAACTTCTTATGGAACCATTCAATGAAGAATATCCACCTTGTCCACAAAATTGTGGAGGAAGAATGATAATGTCTGGTGACCATATTCATCACCACTGCAATAAGTGTGGATATGACAAAAGAATGGAGGATTAACATGGGAGTAACATTTAACTTTAGCACAGCATTCAAAAATTTTGATTTCAAGAAGTGTATAGAAATGTATGGACTCAAAATACGAGTTGCTGTGCCAATAATGAATCCAGGTCTAATGGAAGTCCTTAGCCGTTCACATCTAACACAACTAGATGTTATAGATATATTTCACGAGAACCATCCTAAACTTGGTCCAAACATGGGATTTATATTCCCAGAAAGATTCCTTACTCCGCCACAGAGAAGAAGATTCATACAAGCTATTGTTTCTCACCCACAGACAAAAATAGGTAATCTAAAATCAGTCGATATAATAACTCACGACGATTTTATTCTTGTAGATTGTATACCTCAAATAGTTAGAATAATAAGATTCACAGAAGATGGATTCTACAAGAATGCTGAGAGGATGCCTATATCACCTTTTGCAGCAAATAGAGATCAAATATATAGTGCTATATGGCAATCGTGACTGAGAGTCAGCGGTTCTTTCGTCTGCTCTCGTGTGACATCTTCCTTTTTGCTTTGTCCTTGCTATAGTTCCTTTGTTTCTTTGATCCTGTGTGCTTTGTTCCACGAGAAAAGATATTGAACATTCCAGCCATTATTTGCTCCTTTGTTCTGTTGAATCTGCGTTAATGTGTCTCAGTCGCCTCCCTCGATTACACACTACGTGTGTAATTCGCGCGCGCGAATGTGACGGCCCTAAGATACAATCAAGGAAATATGTAAAGAGGAATAAGATAGGATTTACTATAGGGAACACCCCAGCACCTCACCCCCTACCCCCTATCCTCTCCCCTTTATACTCGATTCGATACCGTGCAGACGGTCGGAAAGGATGGATCATTATGGAAAAGAGTTATCTGATTACTCTCAGCATATGTGCGCTCTTTATTATAGCATTATCAATTGTGATTGCTATATCAAGGAACCGTATGCTATTTAGACGAGAAGTTGATATATACTTCAATTACATATATGACCTATGGAGCAATGGTGTTCCACAATCTCAGTGGAGAAAACCTCTGCCAACTTGCTTAGGTCTTGGATATGGAGAAAAGCAAATAAGAGAAGCTGCAATCAAAAGATTGAGAGAGGTGACAAATGAGAACATTAGATGACACTAAAGATGAGACTATAAACGGAGTTGAAGTCTCAGTATCACTTATCCCAGTCAAAGGGAATAGAACAGAAGTGAGGCTATCAGGATATAAGTTTGGCGAACATAGAGGATACATCTGCCGAAAGATTATGAAAGAAGAATCAATTGGCTCTATACTTGCTGGCTTCAAAAAGAAGTTGGAAGTTGATGTTCAGACTTGTCAGGCTATGATAGAATATATTGAGAGGAAAGAGAAAGATGGATAAGAGACTGCTTGCAAAACAATTGTTTCAAAAAGCAAGAGAGATTCACTATCTAAATACAGATATATCTAACATGCTTGATGAAGTGGTAACACCAGGATCAGAGCTTCACCTACTTTTGATAGAGGTAGCTCAGCATAAGATCGGAGATTCACAAAAGATAAAGACAGCTGGTATGAATAACCTACCAGATGATGATGATACTAGCATGACTCTTCTTAAGAAACTGGAAGAGTTTGGCTTTGTAGTAGAGTTCTACGATGATGGAGACCACCGTATAGACCTTCTCAGATTTAGGATTCCAGAGAAGGAAGAAGCTACAACTCTATGCCAATTAGAACTGGAGAATATGTAATGGGATTCACAACTACATTTAGAGATCAGAGAGAAAGCAAGTCTGTCATCCTAGATATTCGTGATAACGGAATACTTGTAAAAACTGCATTTGGTGATAGCAGAGAAATTGCTCTTGCCAGAGCGATTGGAGAACTAGAAGAACAAGTCGAGCGTGGAAAGAAAGCAGCAGAAACAGTTAGGTTTCTTAAAACTGTAGATCCAAACTCTGATAAGTAAATAGACATAGCAACCAAGCAATCCTCCTTACCCCGTTTGCCAGAGTAGCCGGAAGGCGTATAGATAAGCGGGAACGACGTTCGGAAGTGATTTTGGTTTCAAGTATCCTGCCTGAAAGTGCTCTCCGCTGCCATCAACTTCGGACGCTTTCCCAGCTTTCAGGCAGGATTTTCTTTATCTTGGAGACAACCATGACTGCGCACTCATTTGAAGAAGATATTTTTGGAGAAGGATATGTCTCTCCAAGGACTCAGCAAAAGAAGCCAAAAAATGATCTTATAAATACATGGAAACATATCTACCTTAAAGTTTATGAGGTAGAGTTTGATAGGATGAGCGACCCTAGCCTTTTTGTTGCCTGCACCGACCTAGCCCGCTTCTGTAAAACACACAACCTCGATATAGAAGAATACGTAACTTGGGCAATGTCATCATTTGACGTATTCAGTCCCCGAAGAATAACAACTGAGAAGTTCCTCTCTGCGTTCCTGAGCAGCCGAGTCCCTGTTGATGCATCAGGAGGCTACTTCATCATAGAAACAGGAGAAGTAGTCCCTATGGTTTTCCAGGAAAACGGTCAAGTAGCTCTTGAACTACCTTCAGACGGCCAGGTCTTTGTAGATGGTAAGCTTGTCCATGCCAAAAGGGTGTGACGAGCATGGGAAGTCTTGAATACGATTTAGTAGAAGAACTAAAGGCCAAAAACGCTCCTCCAAGGGATAGAGCTTACGCAGCTGCTAACATCCCTCAAGAGTTTTGGGATATAACCCGAAACGATATAGAAGTAACTCAAAAGAACAAACCTGTATATGATTTTGTCACAAGCTATGTTGACAACTTGCATACCAGGATTAAAGAGGGAAAAGGTTTAACACTAATTGACGTAGCAAAGTCTGGAAAGACATTATTTGGCTGCGCAATAATAAAGTCAGCTGCTATAGACCCAGCAACTCTGAGACGCGAATATAGAATACATAGAGTCAACTATGATACTATCATAGAAGATTTCTCTCATATTCGCAATGAGCAAGATACTTATATGCAATTGAGGAATAGTTTAGCCAGAGATGATATTCTATTTATAGATAGTATATCATACACTAGCCCTCCAGGTATTTTGCTATCAATAGCAAGAACAAGAAGAGACTTTAGAAAGTCAACAATACTGGCTACTTCTCTTGCTCCAATTCAATTAGAGCAAGCAAGATCAAGAGAGTTGATAGATATATTCAAAGATGTAAATGATCAATATTCGGTGAGCAGGAAGTGATCGAACTATCAGATGTTCAGCTTGAGAGACAATTAGTTAGTTCTATGTTCCATGATGAACGAGTTCTAACTGATCTCATAGTGCCTTGGGAATCTAAAAGAGGGAAAGACTGGTTCACTCAGACAGAGCTTAGATGGATAGCTGTAAAGGTAATGAGAAATTACAGGACTTACGGTTGTATTCCATCTAAACAACTGCTGCTATCAGCTTTGCGAGATGAGACTGCTAAAGCAGGAAGAGAAGAAGAAGCAAGAGAAGCTATACATGAACAATATGACATTCTTATAGATAGACTTATTCAAGGAGAATCGTCATCAAGAGAAGTATGTTCAGCAATCTCTGATCGTCTCATAAAGCTGCTAACAAATAGAGAAATTGCAAACTCTGGAGAAAAGTTTGCATCTTTGCTTGAATCAGGAGATATTGAAGCAGGATATAATGATCTAAAATCTCACATTCTAGCTATTGATGAACTTAAAGCTCCAAGCTCTATAATAACTGGAGATATATTCGATCTTGAAGAAGAGATTGAATATATCAGAAGGCGACGAGAAAATCCTGAATTATTCAAGGGTATACCAACTGGCATTTCAGTTTTTGATAATGAAACTCAAGGTATACACAATGGAGAAACAGGATTTATTGTTGGACCATCTGGTAGAGGAAAGACAACTCTCGCATGCGAGATAGGATATAATGGACTTAGAGCAGGTTTTAATGTATTACAGTTTACAATAGAATCTGCTCTTCAGCTAATAAAGTTCAAATACTATGCTCGCATATCACAGATACCATATAACTATTTCAAATTTGCAGCACCTGGAGAACCAGACAATGATTGGATGGAAGAATGGCTTGCATCCATGGGTCGTCTTGGAGAAAAGATTGATTCAAGACTAAAGATTGTTGATATACCAGAAGGCTGCACTCCTTCTCTCATAGAAGATATATGTATGCACAGATTCGGGAGTTGGAGACCTGATTTAGTTATAATAGATCATCAAGGTTTGCTTAATCCCGATGCTGGTCAGATGGGGAAAGGCAAATTAGGATGGGATACACAGGGAGAGATTTCTCAAACACTTATGGGCAAAGCCCGTATGATGAGAAACTCAAAAGGTGAAAGAGGAATTGGATTATGGGTTCTTGCCCAAGGTCATCCTTCTCTGCTGAAACGCAAAGCTGAAGACATATCAGTAGCAGATGTTGGACTTAGTTATCTAATTGCTCAACCTGCTCATTATATTATACATATAATACGTGATGATATAATGGCTGCAAATGACGAGGCAATTTTGAAACTAACAAAAGTTAGAGATGGTAGAGATGGTCTAATAGCTTATGTCAAGACTAACTTTGCTACTTCTACATTTATAGCACGAGAAGAAGCATCAGGAACTATGGCAGAAGTCCAAGAAAGTAGAGTTCTGTTCTAGGAGATAGCAATGAACTTTAATTTTACACCAAATAACACAATGGATGTTGTTAGATACCTTATGTCTGAATATGATGTAACAGAAGCTGAAGGCGCTAGACTTGTTGAGACATATAACTACATCTATTCAGAAGGTGTTGATTGCGGTAGTTTTGTATACTACATAGGTGATGAGATAGCAAAGGCAGATATGATCAAGAAAAAGTCGTAGTGAGGTGATAATGTGGAGCACTCATTTGAGGATTTTAACATAATAACTCCTGATCCTCATCTCTTGCTCCATAGTAATATACCAAAGCCATTACACGAGGTAAATCCAAGAACTATTAAAGGAAGGAATTGGTGGGACGAGCAGAGAAGGAGAATATATAGCGAGCAGGGTGACCGTTGTGCAGCTTGTGGAGTTCATAAGAGTCAAGCCAAAGGCAAGAAGAAATGGCTTGAGTGCCATGAAATCTATGAGATAGATTGGAAACGTGGAACAGCAAAGTTCATAAAGTTAATTGCTCTGTGTCCATATTGTCATATGTTTATTCACAATGGCAGAATGCAGGCACTTTATGATCAAGGAGAAATAAGCACTAGACAAACTTTGCTGTTATCAAACATGGAACAGAACTTCTCGATAAAGCTGGTATTAGAAGTCAGTGGGAGCATAGGCATGATGCTTGTAATTATTCTCCAAATTGGAATAAATGGAGACTAATATTTGAAGGAAAGAAATATAAACCAAAGTTCAAATCATATGATGAATGGCTTAAACACTTTGGATATAAAATAGATATGACACCAAAGGCAAGTCCATTCTTCAATAATGCAAGAATATCTGATGTTCTTGATGAATATGATACATACGAAGAACTTTTTGGAAACTAGGAGATAAGATGCCGATATACGAGTTCTATTGTGTAAATTCAGGATGTCCTGGATTCAATTCTATTATAGAAGAAACCCAGAGAATGAATGATGAGCACAAAGCACAATGCCAATTCTGTGGTGGAGATATGAAAAGGAAGTTTGGGAACTTCATAGATCAATATAAAGGTGAAGGATTTACCAGATCAGCAGATGCGAAAGAGGAAGTTGATGTGTGGAAATCAAAAGGAGAATGAGTGCGAACAAGAAGTTTGTGAGTTCTGTCTTTATTATACTATTGAAGAAAAGAAATGTGATAATAGAGATGAGTCACCAATAGACCCTGATGACAGCTGTGAGATGATCATCAGTATGAGATGTACAACATGTAAACAGAAACGTGGCGAGCCTAGAATAGACAATGGTATAAAAGCAGGAGTTCATTGTGATGAGTGTTGGAATAAAATGTTAATAGACTGTAGAAAGAGAAGCTGGTAATGGCAAGAATAAAGGTTAAAGATCAGCATATTGATATTGATCTTATGCAGTTGATGACTGATTATGGCATCAAAGGCAAGAAGATCGGTAATGAGTATGTTGCTTTTTGCCCTTTCCATGATGATAATTCTCCAAGTTGGTCTCTAAAGCTCGAAGGAGATAGAGCTGGTCTATGGCATTGTATGTCCTCTAGTTGTGAGTTAAAAGGAAATATAATAACACTCATAACTATGATGGAAAATTGCGGTTATAAAGAAGCAATTGCATCACTAACTGCTATAGAATCAGAAATAAATGTATACCAAAAAGATTTAGATTCACTAGTTAATAGACTGCTATCAATAGGAATAGACACTAGGCAGTCTAGCCTCAGATACAAAGTTCCACCAGACTGTAGTAAATCATACGTTCAAACCTTCTTCACAAATCCAAAAGAAAAAGGAGGTAGAGGATATTCAAAAGAAGAGTTTGAACAATTGATTGTTGATGATGTAGTATATTGTGAATCAGGTTTCTTCAGGAATAAGATCATAGTTCCAATCTACAATGAATCGGGCGAGCAAATCTCGTTTGTAGCAAGAACTCTTGATCCAAATGTCATGGAGAAATACAGATACCCAAAGGGCTGGATGAAGAATCTCTTTGTTTACAGAATGGAAGCTAATCCATCTGAGCCTCCGGTTATATGTGAAGGAATATTTGATGGCAAGCATATACAAGGTATCTGGAATAGAACTGCATTAGTAGTCTTTGGCAGTTCTCTTACTACAGCGCAAATAGCGTGGATAGCAAAAAGATACGACAAAGTAACATTTAGCCTTGACGGAGATAAGGCAGGAAGGAAGGGAACCTATCACGGTATAAAAAGCATGCAACAATTTGGAACTGATATCACTGTTATGGAGCTACCCGATGGCTTCGACCCTCCTGGAGTTTCAAGGACGGAAATGACTAATCTAGTATTGATGGCAGCAAAGGACTATGGAGAGAAATGGGAGAGAAGTCATATGTTGAGCAGATTCTCGATGACTGGCATCCGAGGATCAAAATGATGATTGCCCGCTGCGGCTTTGGCGCAGAGGACAAAGAATTGTTAGAGAATGAGCTACTTGAGAAAGTAGTAACGTGTATCGAAGAATACGACACATCATACGATGCAAAGTTCGATACATTCACCAATAGATGTTTAATGAATCATATTCAGGTTCATCTAAGAGGTGAGAAAAGAAAGAAGCACTCATTTATATCGAACTCAATGTCCTTGGATTACACAATTGATGAGGGAGATACAATCTCAGAACTTATCGCTGATCCAAAGGCAATATCTGCAGATACCATTATTTTCAACATAACTTTGAGTGAAATAATGAATCTGCTTCCTGATGTTTGCAAAGAGATAGTAAGCCTTCTTTGCGCAGGTTTGAGTGAGTCAGAAATAGCAAGAATTATTGGAGAAGAATCTCGACTAGTAAGAGGATATATCGAGGAATGTATACAGCCTTTAGTGGTAGAACTACTTCTTTGTGAGGAAAGAAATGACGGATAAGCAGGAAACCAAAATTGTACCAGAGAAGCCATGCAAAATGGATTATCCAGCAAAGGAAGAGTTCGTAGCTCTTGGTATCAAAGAAGTTGCAGCAATAATTGCAGCAGCTCTTGAAATAAAAGCAGGAAATAGCATAGCTATAATTGAAGGTGCAAAGTTTGATTCTCTGAGACCCAAGCAGGCGATCTTTGTTCCAGGAAAACATGTTCCTGCAGTTCCTTGTGTTGTCCTCAAACTTAAATGGGAAGAGGAGAAGAAAAATGAGATTACAGTATCCTAATAATGTTTGTGACTGCGCTCTCTGTGAAACTAGAAGTGTAGCAAAGCAGGTAGTTCCTGGATTTGGAAATCCTAATGCAGATATAATGATAATTGGACAGAATCCAGGTAGAGAAGAAGATGCTCAAGGAAAGCCATTTGTTGGTAAATCAGGAGATTGGCTTGATAGAATCCTCAAGTCAATCTGTCACAAAAGAGAAGAGGTATTTATCACAAATACTGTTAAATGCCTAACTCCTAACAATAGACTTCCAGAGCCACAAGAAATAGAGAAGTGTGCTTATTGGTTGATACAGGATGTTAAAGCTGTAAACCCGTCACTAATAATCCCTCTCGGAGCTTGTGCTCTTCAAGCAGTTACCTGTGCTCCTCCTGATACTAGGATAACAGAGTATGCAGGAAGGACTATCAATAGTCCTGTGGAAGTTTTCAAGGACAAACTGATCTTTCCATTGATGCATCCTGCAACATTAGCATACAATTTCAGTAGGAATTATCCTCCATATTGTACACATGTTGCAAATCTTTTTGCTCTTCTCATAGAGCTTGGTATATTAGAGCCGAGTTCAGAAAACTGGAGAGATGACTTCAAGTTTTAAGTGCTGATAACTATAAGAAGTCGTATAAAGAACTATACGACTACTAGAAAAGGCGTATGTATGGAGCATAGTTTTGATGATGAGTTAGAGGAACATGGAGGAAGTGTTGTTGGAACATTAGAATCCAACAATTTTCCTATTGGACCAGAAGAACTCTTACAGATAGAAGTAGTTTTGCCTAACCTTGGTAAAAAGGTAAAGCACGACATATTCAATACTCTTCATAATAAAGCTCTTGAAGACCCTTGGAGCTTATCAGAAGAAATGGATAAAGCTCCTGTCTGGTATGCATACTATGGAAACCTAAGCGCCGAAGCTGATGCTGCAGTCTCTGAAGCTGAGCAGGAGTATGATGAATGGTATGCTCTTGCGTATGAGGTAGCAAAAGACTATCTTGATGGCAAATATGACAAAGTTACAGAGACTATGATTAAGACAACAATACCAGGGATGTTTAGAGAACCTGGTAATTGGAAAATCGCTACTGGTGAATTTGACGGTAAAGAGTATCTCAGTGAAGAGGTTCACTTAATGTCATTTTCAGAAATACGTAGCAAAAAGAGGGAGGCAGAGAAGAAAGCAAATCTAATGAGGGTATATGCTAATTCTTTGAGATATAAGATACAGCTTCTACCATCTCAGATGAGTCTTGCACGCTCGTTACTTGAGAATCCAGAAATGCGAAGTCTCAAACGGACAAACACAGGAGTGATAAGCTCCAGCGAATCAAAACTAAGTAAGGAGACAGCGGAAAAATGACAGACAAAGATTCAGACACCATCGTAAAAGGAGAGGAAGTTGACGAATCTCAAGGCATAGGCTTTGATGATGAGTATGAAGACTTTCAATCTGAGTGGGAACGCGACCACCAATCTATCGGGCGTGCAGGTAATATTCTGCGCCAGCAGGATTTGAAGCTCGGCGAAACAAGAGTCAGAATCGTTGACCCTTGTAAGTATTTCTCGTGTTTTGTCCACAGTATGCAAGACACACATGGTAAATGGAAGAGACTCGTTTGCCATGGAGAGAAAGAGATCATGCTCGACAAGAGCAGAAAACCTCCGATGGACCCTGAACACTGCCCAATATGCGAGCACATACTCGCAAACAACTTGAAGCAGGGATTCCCAAAAAGGAACTTCTACTTCAGAGTTATAAGCAGACAGAGGCAAGCTGAATGCACAGAGCAGGGAATCCCAAATGAGATTCTCATTCTTCAATGTGGTCCGCAGCTGTTCGATTCGATGTATGATATTGCGACAACTGCAGACTACAAGGAGGATCTGTTTGAGGATGATGGAACAACTCCAAAGATGGATCCAAGAAAGCCAGGAGTGCAGGCATCGAGAATCAATCTAACCCTCTTTGACTTCATCATAAAGAAGGAAAAGACAGGCAATGCTGATGTCGATGTTCAATATTCTGCCCAGGCTGCATGGAAAGGTAGAGGCCCTCTTACTGATGAGGAAGCGAAGCTCATTGCGGAAGGACTACCATCTGTCGACAATCTGATCAAGCCTTCTTCTGAAGAGAAGATCAAGGCTGTTCTCTTTGGAGAAAGTGATGGTAGCGAATCAGAGCCAGATGAGCCTCGTGGTAGAAGGACAGCAAAATCTCCTAGTTCTGATTCTGGCGATGTTCCTTTCGATAAAGAATGACAGTCGGTCTAGCCGTCGTATAGATAGTTAGCCGAACGGTTCGAGAGAACCGTGTAGTTTGGTTAGCAGGAGAAGGAGTAAGCGAACTGCCGAAGGCCAAGGTTCTGGTTGCTAGGATGCCAGACTCCTGCGGGGAATGCTTGTAGGAAAGATCAAAGGCTTGACCAGAGATCGTAAGCACAGAGGCCCATGATAACCTTGTGTTATGTAGACTGGAGTTGTGCCCAGAGCGGTATTCCCTAGAGCCTAAGTTGTTGAAGTAAAAGCAGTAAGCAGCTTAGGTAGAAGGGGATTCTTTGGAAGCAAGGAATCCCCTTCATTGTTCTTTGATATTTTAATATGGGGCCGAAATGGTTTCGACAGAGGGCAGACGAAGCATACTGCGAGCCGAGATGACTGTAGGACTCGTGAATCAGTCAAACAATAAAAGCGAATACAGACACACTCTCTTCCATCGCTGGCAGAAATGCCGACATGGAAGTAATGGCTGCCTAGCGTAGCCTGTCTCTCATTCTGACTCCGATATGATGAGAGGCTCAAATTATCGGACTGGCAAGCTGAACCACAATATGACGATAGTGGGAGGGGTCACCTCCAGCTCTAATCGTGGAAGAAAAGATGGTGACTACGCTCGTAGACGTTTGTTAGAAAACCTTTTGGACAGGGGTTCGATTCCCCTCGGCTCCACCATTAGGCTGTTAGGTAGCGGTTCCGTGAGTTCACCGCCATCCTAGGTATCAGCGAGAAATATCAATATCGGTTCATAATGCTTCTAACAGCCTAACCTTTTCAACAATTTAGCAATCGAACACTACATGCTGCACTTCGGTCGGGAGAGCATTGTTCCTGTAAGGCCCAGGTAATACTGATTGTAAAGGAACTGTCGTAGAAGATTGCTATTCTATGGCTTTTAATAGTCATAGAAAACCAGGGACATTGGGTTACCCTGTGGGACGCCACAAGGGGCCTGGGGCCATAAGCAAACTTCTCATTGGCAATGTTCCTGGTTATTTCACAAAGAAGGAAATGAAGTGATTATTAGTCAAACTCCTCTAAGAATCAGTTTTGCTGGAGGTGGAACTGATTTCAAGAGATACTATACAATTGGTGGCGGTAAAGTTGTATCTACTGCTATTGATAAGTTTGTCAAAGTTATTATACAAGAACGCTTTGATGATCTTATTGTTGTATCATACTCTAAGACAGAAGTAGTACACTCTGTAGAAGATATAAAGCATGATCTTGTAAGAGAAGCTCTTTTGATGACAGGAATCAAAAAGGGAATCGAAATCAAGACAATGTCTGATGTGTCTTCTGAAGGTTCTGGTCTTGGATCATCAAGTGCAATAACAGTTGGTCTACTAAATGCCTTCTTCACCTATCAGAACAAGAATGTCTCTTCAGATGATCTAGCAAGATTAGCTTGTATCATTGAGATAGACTATCTTGAAAACCCAATTGGGAAGCAAGATCAATATATAGCTGCTCATGGTGGAATAGCTGCAATTGATTTTGCTAGAAGTGGAGAAGTTTCTGTAGAGCAGATTCCTCTATCTGAATCAGACAGGTCTCTTCTTTCTGAGAACCTAATGCTGTTTTATACAGGTATGACCAGAAAGTCATCAGAGGTTCTATCTGACCAGTCGGCAAAGATAGTTGATAATATAGATGTGCTAAATCAGATGAAAGATCAAGCACAACTTCTTCACAGTAGTCTCAACAATGGAAATATAAATGCTGTTGGAGAGGCTTTACGAGACGGATGGGAACTCAAGAAGAAATTATCTGATAAAATATCAGTGAATATACTAGAAAGTCTAATTGGCGAAGCTATGAATGGCGGAGCTACAGGCGCTAAAATAGCAGGCGCTGGAGGTGGAGGTTTTCTACTTTTATATGTTCCACCAGAGAACAGAAGATCAGTTAGGGAAGCTCTAAAAGAATTGAAAGAACTTCCAATAACAATTGGTCAAGATGGAAGCAAGATAATTTTCAACTCTAGGAGAAGATGATGACAAAAGTAAAACTTACTTACTTCAAAGAAAGTGGTAAGTATTATAGTGATGGAGAATATGAAACTGACCTCCAGGAATGGCATGATGTTATAAAGGACATCAAGATAAAGCAAGAAGAAGGAAATCTACCAGGACTTGTTGAAGGTGGCGGTCAGGAGTTTATGATTCTGGTAAATACAGAGGGAATCGGGACTGCAGATGTTCCTCATATTATACACCCTATTCCTCCCGAAAACCGGAGATACTAAACCCCGTCTAACGATTGGAAGGCCCTGCAATCGCGTGAATTCACTCGCCTTTTCCGCCCCGAAACGACCGAAACGACCGAAGGAGGAAAGGAATGTGAAACTATCTATAATAGTAGTGCTATCACTAGTATTAGCATCAGATTGCTATGGGGAGAAGTTCAGAGTAACAAACTATGATGGCCCAACAACAAAAACTGCTAGTGGGCACAGAGCCAGATATGGAATCTGTGCAGCAGATTGGAAGCATCATCCTCCAGGGACAATAATCAAGTTAGATACTGGAGAAAGACTTGTAGTAGCAGATGTAGGCCCTGCAGTAAAAGGAAGACATCATATAGATAGATTCAACCCTTCTCACAAAATATTCCCAACAGTATCAAGGGGATATGTAGTGAGTAGAGGTGGACCTCACAGGAATAGAAAAGAGATTTATCAGTCTGTTCTTAAAGGTCTTGAGAAGAAAAAGCAATTAGACAAAGAGGCAAAGAAGAGATATTATGAACAGCTCAGAGAAAAAAGTTGTGATTCTCGGAGGGGGAATAGCAGGATTACTAGCTGCCCTAGAAATGAGCGAAAGGATAAACCCAAGCCAAATAACAGTATTAGCAGCAAAGATAATGCTAGAAAAGCAGGGTCTACATTATCTACACGAAACACAAGAAACAAAAAGCCTAATTGAAAGATTGGGAATAAACTATAACAAGATAAAAGTAAAAGGAGCATTAGTAGACAGTGTTGGTATAATTAGGCCATTCTCAGAGAATAGTCTTTCCATACAAGAACTCATAGATGCTGTCAAATCACACAATCTGAAGACAACTGGCATCCCTTGGTCTGGATCAGCAAGGTCTATGAATAGTATCATAGATATAAACTTCAGCAAGAAGCAGCAGTATATGCTAGATCATAGCATTGAAGAAATAACAGAAGAACTCCTAAAAGTCATAGAAGCAAATGGAGTTAAAGTAATAATTGGGATGTCAGAGTTAATTCTACCAGGTAATAAGCGCATTCAATATGAGGCAAAGAGCCTATTAGAGTCTCTACCTTATGATTATTTAATAAGCACTATTCCTCTTATAAAGCTGGTAGAACAAATTGTGTGGTCAAGTGAAGAACTCCCGTGTGTAGATCGTGGTTATTCAAATCTAAAGTCAGCTCCGATCTATACTAGACTTGTTGAGGGTGATAAAGTTCAGCCTGATCTACTAGAATATGACTTTGTATATAACCCATATGGATCAGGCTGGTATAGAGCATCAAGAATAACTATGAACAAAAGTAGATATGTTCAATTTGAATTCTCTAGTAAATTATATGCTAATGATTTCAGAAGGATACCTGCTGAGTCAGAATTCAATTCATATGGACATATATACGCTCCAGACCCTAAGCCCGTTCTTACTATATTAGATCAGCTTGAGCGAAAGAGTATATATTGTATTGGAAGAGCGGGTAGATGGAATACTGGAGCTTTGGTGCAGCAAACATCAAAAGAAGCAAAAAGGACAGCAGAATGTATAGCGAATCAAATCAAGGATGAATAAGAATTGGATCAAGATAGACTAGATGAAATCTTTACTAGACAATCAGAGAACCAAGAATTATTCTCTGACTTTGATACACTTTCGGAAACAGAGAAGCAACTTTTAACAGAGAGACTTCTTCACCACCTATATTCCGAAGGTTATTCTCTGCTTGAAAACCTTAATTGGAAACTCAACGTCTTAAAGAGGAAACCCCCTATTCTTTCTAATGTCCACATAGAGATAATAGACATGGCTAAATACATCATAGCTTTGGCTATTCTATGGGGATTAACCCCTGAAGAGTTCTTTGAGCAATTTATGCTCAAATCCGATGTTGTAGAAGAGAGATTCGAGAATGAGAAAACAAGACTCAAAGGAGAACTTATCCTCGCAGTCGACATTGATGGAGTCATCGCAGATTGGTTTGGAGGACTTCTTCTCTACGCAGAACAGCACTTTGAGAGAGAGTTTCATAGAGAGATGCTTGACAATCACCACATATCCGCTGTCAAGGCTTTTGACCTCACAAAAGCAGATGAAGAAGAACTTAAATCAGGATTTATTGAATCTGGAGGATATAGAAGTTTATTGTCCCTTGGAGGGCAAGAATCATTATGTAAGGCCAAAAGTCACGGTTACAAAATACTTCTTCTTACTTCCAGACCTGAGCGCCGACACAGAAGAATCCACGGAGACACAATAGATTGGCTACATTCTAGTGGATACCAATATGATTTAATTTTCTTTGGTTTCAATAAGACAGATGTTATAGCAGAAGAAATTGAACCAGGGAAAATAACATACCTTGTTGAAGATAGAATTGATAATGCTATCGCAGTTGCTAAGCATTATCCAGAAACCACCGTTCTTCTCATAAATCGCCCATACAATACTAACGTAACAGGTGATGAAAGATACACCAATATCAAAAGAGTCGATAATTGGGAAGACATCGATCACATTATATTGGAGGAACACAAATGCTAATAAGTGGTAACGATGGTAGAGAAGAAGTTGTTCTAACTCCTAAACAAGAGAAGCTTGTTGTTTACATTCGTCGCTTATATGACACACTTGGTGCACAAGCTACAGATGCAATCTTTAGCAGATGTGGAATAAGAGCTTTGCTAAAGGAGAAGTCTCAGGTTGATACGCACGAAGAGAAAATGAAAAAAAGAAGAGAAAGGAAGAAAGCAAAAGAAGATGATGATCCAATAGCTGCTCTACTTGGAAGATTAACAGAAAGTGATCAAGAAGATGAATGCAGCTGTATAGGGTGCAGAGCAAGGAGAAGTAGCACACACAATTATCTTTGGGTAACAGATTCTATCCAAGATTCGATAAGGCACGATATGGGAGATCTGTTTCTAAAGACTCCTCCTGCTCTTGGAAGAGAAGTCCTAGTTGGCATATTTACAAAGGCAATGGCACTTGGATATGTTCTAGGTAGAGATGAAAAGAAGATAACATCTGGAAAGTATGATGCAGAACTTGACCAGATAGATCGTCTGAATGCAGTAAATAACCTAGACAAAATGCTTGAGTCAACTGAAGGGATGATGAATATAGAAGGAGACTCTCCAATAGCACAAATGGTGTCGATGGCTTCTGAAGAGGCAAGAGAAGTCATAAAGATAATGAAGAAGTTTATCTTGAATGCAATAATACCTCCTGGTGAGGTTCACCACATAGCTTCTTCTATCCAGCAAGACCATATGGCTAGTAAACTTCCCTCATTCTTAGGTGGAACAGGAGAACCATTCAGCATCACTGAGAGACTCGAAGAGTGCCTATCAGAAAGAGAGCAAAGCATAAAGCGTCTAAGGGATGCATTGGAGCAAAAACAATAATGGAGAACTTCGTCCACCTTCACGCTCACACAGAGTTTTCTGTTCTTGATGGGTTTGGTCTATTGACTAAGATTGTACAAGCAGCAAAGGAAAAGGGATTCCCTGCTCAGGCAATAACAGATCATGGAACAGCATCAGGAGTATTACAATTTCACAATCTATGTAGAAAGGCAGATATAAAACCTATTCTTGGTTGTGAGATGTATTTTGTTGATGACTGTAAAGTAAAACCAAGAACAAAAGATGAGATACAAGCCCTAACTTTGCCTTATGACAAAGAAACACAAAAAGTTATAAAGGCAAAGATCAAAGAAGAAGACAAGATAAAGAAAAAGAGAGACCATATAACAGTTCTTGTTAAGAATGAAATTGGATATAAGAACTTGATGAGTTTAGTCTCAGACTCTTTTTTGATAGGTTCAATAGAAGGTGGATTTGGAAGAATGATAGGCAGGGCAGATTGGAGCCTTCTGGATAAATATAGAGAAGGTCTTATACTAATGACTGCCTGCACAAGTGGAATACTCGCTAGACCTCTTATTGATGTAAAAGAGGAAAATAGTAAAGAGTTCAAAGAAGCATGCTGTAGAGCAATGAGACTCAAAGATATGTTTGGCGATGACTTATACATAGAGATAATGCCATTAGATATGCCAGACCAAAAGAAGGCAAATGTTGGTCTTGTAGGCATAGCAGATCAGATGGGCATAAAAATGGTAGCAACAAATGATTGCCATTATATCTCTAAAGAAGATTATGGTTCTCACGATGTTCTTCTGTGTATACAGCAAAATAAAGCTCTTGATGATCCAGATAGATGGTCTTTTGATGTTAAAGACTTATATATGAAAACAAGAGAAGAAATGCGGAAGTCTTTCTTAGAGAGGCATCAAGATATACCAGAAAGAACTATTGAGATAAGTCTCGACACAACTCTTGAAGTTGCAGAAAAATGCGATTTCACTTTTCCGCGATGCGAACCAAGACTACCAAACATAGAGATAAGTGAATATCAAGATTATCCAGAGTTTAGAAATTGGCAGAATGATGGTGGAGTTCTAGGTCTAAAGGATAATCTGGATGAATTTGCTAGGAAAGTTATAGAGGAGAAGGAGCTTGAGAAGGTAGAAGAACTGTCCAAAACATCGAAAGGGGTATAATTATGACAAAACAGAATTTGGGAATTGTCGGTGTGCTTCTTCTCGTAGCAGTAACAGGAACATATCTTGTTACTACAGGAATAACAAGAGCTTCTGCAGCACCAATCCAGCTTATGGAAGGGCTTACTGCTGAATGGCAAGACGGTGGCTGGAAAATAGTAAGCACCCTCATTGATCCTGGAACAAAAGAAGGAACACAGATAACTCTAACTGCAGAAGCAGTGTACTATCGTGATGGAAGCGAAGTCCCAGAGTTATCAGTATCAGAGCCAGTTATTCTTACTGTTGGCAAAAGCGAATATAAGAAAGTATGGATGACAAAAGAAGCCATACCATCAACACTAAAAATAGCTGCTGAAACAGAAGGCTCTGGTGGTGCAGAAATAACAACTGACGGTAAACTCAAATGGTGGGTTACAACTAACAATGATGGAACAGAAAGAAGTTTCACATTTAAGTTAGTTTTGAAATAGGAGAAACAAATGGGATTGATAATCTTCTGCCTTCTCGCTTCTGCATCAATGGGTCTTATGGCCAAGCAGAGAGACACAATCCTTTGTGGAGACCTTCGTGATGCATTCCACAAACAAGGTGAATTAGTAGCAGATATGAGATCAATACTAATTCAGCTTCAAGCTGCGAAAAACGAAAAATCAGAACTTGTCAGGAAACTCAAAGTTATAGCAGCATTCGATGAACTAGAAAAGTTTTCAAAGAAACATCCAGAAGAGGTAATCCTTTGGCCAGAACAGATGTCTACGACAACAAAAGAGTTGACGCAAGAGTAACAAAAGAACAGTTAGCTGGAACTGAACGACTAAGTGTCAAACTTGGAGATGACCATTTAATTGGCGCTGGTAACTTTCTGGCAGAATTACCAGAAGATCAGAAAATAGCATATGATGACATGTTTGAATTTATGCTTTTTCATATAGAAAAAGGATGGTTCAGAAAACTAGAAGGGAGAGTCCCAGAGGATAGGCGAGAAGATTATATGAAAAGGCTCAAATTTGAGAGCTTTGAAATATATCGCCTTGGTTTCGTTAAATATGTTCTAATAGTCTGGGACATATGCCAATATGCCAGGAAAATGGAAATACCGTTCAATGCTAGAGGATCAGCTAACGCATCTCTAGCATTATATTGTCTTGATATCATTAGCTTGGACCCTATGGTATCTGGTCCAGGTGGTGAGTCTCTTATATTCACGAGGTTTATATCTCCAGATAGGATTGACTATCCTGATATTGATCTTGACTTTGCAGATATCAGGAGGCCAGAAATCAAGGAATACTTGAATATCAAGTATGGAGAAGAATGTGTAGCAGAGATAGGAACTTTCATAACAATGAAGGGTAAGCAATGTCTACAAGATATTGCTAGAGTAAGGAAGATTTCAAAAAGAGAAACATCTCAGGTTTCAGCACTTATTGTACAAAGATCAGGTGGAGATGCAAGAGCGGACTTTACAATTATGGATGCTTTTACAGCATTCCCTGCCTGTATATCATACCGAGAACGATACCCAGAAGCAATAGAGGATGCTGTTAAATTAGAAGGACAGATACGAGGGCAGGGAGTTCACGCTTCAGGAGTTGTTGTAAGCAATAGACCATTAAGAGAAGATATACCACTTGGTGTAAAGAAAGATGGAACAAAGGTAGCAGGATTCGAGATGAAAGACACAGACTCTATGGGTCTGTTAAAACTCGATATTCTTGGCCTGAGAACACTAAGGGTTATAGCAGAAACAGTTAAGTTAGTCAAGAATAGACACGACTTCACAATTTGTACATGCCAAGGGTGCAAAAAGGTAAATGAGATAGCAGAAAAGAAGAAACTTAGGATACAGAGTTTGCTTTCTCATATGTCTACTACAGATCCAATGCGAGCATATTGGGAAGAAGAACTCAAAAATGTCAAGCCTAATCTCGATGTCTGGTTTGAGGATATAGACTACGATGATCAGGAAGTATTCAAACTCTTCCAGGAAGGATATACTCTTGGGATATTCCAATTTGAATCTAAAGGTTTCCAAAAGCTCTCAAGACGAGCTAAACCGAGGTCGGTCATTGACCTCGCAGACCTTAATGCGCTCCATCGCCCTGGCCCAATTCGGTCAGGAATTATGCATGAGTGGTTACTTAGACGATCAGGGAAAAGCGATAATGTCCCAGTACATCCCTTCTACGATAAAGCCACCTTGGGAACCCAAGGTCTTATGCTCTACCAAGAACAAATAATGGGAATTGTCCACGATGTAGGTGGATTTGTCTGGTCAAAGACAGATATTATGCGCAAAGCTATATCAAAGTCTGTTGGCGAAGAGTTCATGAGAAGATTCAAAGTAGACTTTGTAGCAGGTGCTGTAGAGAGAGGTATGGCAGAAGCAGACGCTGGTAAAGTATTTGACCAGATAATATCATTTGGATCATACTCATTCAACATGGCCCACGCTTCAGCTTATGCATACTTAGCATATCGCTGTGCTTTCCTAAAAACGTATTATACAACAGAGTTTCTACTTTGCGAAATCAATTCCCTTGGCTCCACTGATGACAAGATTCACAATCTAATACAGGAAGCAAGGCGTGTTGGAGTTCCTGTACATCTTCCTGATATAAATAGAAGCAATGTTACATACTCTCTTGGGCAAAAAAGCATGAGAGCAGGATTCAGCTCTATAAAAGGAGTTGGACCAAAAGCAGCACAAAATCTTATAGACAATCAGCCATACAAAGACTGGAATGACTTCAGAGAAAGAATAAACAGAAGACAAGTAAATAGCGGAACAATTTCAGCTTTAGTATCTTCTGGAGCATTCAAGAGTATGTATCCAAATACAAGAGTCCTTCTTGAGAACCTCCCTGTTCTACTTGGAGGAAAGCAAGAGATGATAGATTCAATACTTGAGATAGCTCAGCACACTGATCTTGAAGCATATCCACCTTACACTGAAAGGGAAGAAACAGAACTTCAAATGGGAGTTCTTACTCTTCCAACAGAAGTAAATCCTCTTGACTTCTATAAAGATGTCTACGAAGCTATTGATGACAGCCTTACTATAACTCCAATATCAGAATTGGATACAGAAACAAAAGGCTCTGTAATTCTGAAGGCAGTTATGAACAGTGTTAGTTATGGCTATCGGCAAGCAGGCAAAAAGGGAGATAATGAGGATGATGTTGATGAAGAATATAAAGGTGGCGCCTATGTAAATCTTGATGATGGAACAGACTTCATAATGGGAGTATTCAATCCTGCTGTTTATGAGAGATACAAAGTATTTCTTGAAACAGCAGAAGGGTCGGCAGTTCTTGTAAAAGCTCGGAAAGGAAAGAATTCAGACAAAATAGACATAGATGATGTAACTGTCCTTTCAGAGTTTCAAGAGAATTTGAAAGCAGGAAAGCACTCGAAGTTTGAACAATACTTATTGAATCCTCCTCTAAAGAAATACAAAGACTTAATTGAGTCTATGAAACTTTCTTCTATTGGAGATGTTGTAGACTCTCTTCCAAATGCTAAGAAAAGTGAACAAATGCGATTTGTCGGAGTCATCTCAAATCTTAGAGAACATAGAACTAAACATGGCGGACTAATGGCATTTGTTGCACTTGATGACAATCAAGATAGTGTTGAGCTTCTCGTTTGGCCAGAGGGATATGCAAAGTTCAAAAAGCACATAGTTCTAGGAGAACCCGTAGCAATAAAAGCTCACAAACTCGATCCAATGCCAGGAGGAAAAGACTACAAGCTGCAACTATCTGCAGACCAAGAAGATAAGGTGTATTCTTTATCTGCTATACAAGAATACAATGAGAGAAAGGCAAGTGGACAATAATGAGTTCAGAGACTCCTAAACCAAGAGAGTTTCCATTACCAAATGGTTGTACTTTATTTGTTGTAGATAACAAAGAAGTTGGAGGTAGACAATATATCTCTGATGAGATTGGAGGAGGAGTCCCTGTCTGGAATACAGCACTTGTAGATTCATCCACTTTGATAGCTGCACTAAACGTAGAGAACACAATTGAAATAGAGGAGTTACATGAAAAAAGAAAAAATGAAGCTAGAACCGACCCTAGCTAATATGATGTGCCATGAAGTTCCATCTGGAGAGACTTGGGACAATAAAGTCAGAATAGATGTTGGCTGTGGACTCAAAAAAAGACCTGGATATATAGGTCTTGATAAGGATGAAATCTGCAAACCAGATATAATTCATAATATCGAATATGGAGCAATTCCAATAGAAGATAGTGTTGTAGATATTATATATACTTCGCACACTCTTGAACATCTTGAACCAGCAGGATATATCAATGCTATGAATCAGTTCTGGAGAATACTTAGAACTGGTGGAACAATAGAGATCGTTGTACCATATTTCAGGACAAAAGTTGCAGTTCAAGACCCTGGACACAGAATGCAATTCTGTGAGGATTCATTCAAATATCTCGATCTAACCTCAAATCCACATCAGCATTATACTATTGAAGGATTTAAGTGCAACTTTGGCATAGTAGAAAATGAAATAAGAGGCAAAGATTTTGAACATCTTATGCTACATGTAACTCTTGTAAAGAAAGAGATGCCACTTACAGAAGTTGATGGATTTGGAATGCACACAGATAAAGATCATACAAGAGGACATTTCCATGTAGGAGAACAAGAAGAATTCATGAATACTTCTCTTGGAATACAACACGAGTTTATTGAACTTATAGAGAAATATCCTGAGTTATTCAATGTTGCAGCTGAATGTGCACAGCTAAGGGATGTACATGCAAAAGTAGCATTTAATGTCTTAGGAGAAGATGGCTTCATACAAGAAGTCCTTAATGTTCAACGAAAGATGATACGAGTATATGGTATGGCTCTCAGTGGAGAAGGAACTGTTGAAATATGGAAACTAAGAAAGAACATGTTCGACCTTGTGAACTATTCTATTGCAGCTCTTGAGACTCTTGATAAAGAGATAGAGAAAGGAAAGGTAGCTTTGACAAATATGGTTCCTGTAAATGGGAATCTAAACCATATGATAGAAGCTGCTATAAGGGACTCAGGAGGGTATCCCGAAGGCACTGTCATCAACCCCAAACTACTTTCGACTAGATGATAAATAACGAGGGTAGTATAAATATCTAGTCGAAAGAGAATCTTCCCCTAAAATGGAAATACTCAGTTTCACACATTGGGCATCAGAATATATATCTGAGAAGGGATGGCGTGTCCCAGTGCTGATCTGCCAAGGTGGGTATATCAGGATTGGTATAGAAGTTTCATCCTTTTCAAGAATGAAGACATATGATGATTACCCTGTGGATTCTATAATAAAAGCTGATACGCCAGAGAAAGAGGCTAAACTCAAGATGCTAGTAAAAGTAAATCTTGATAGATTATACACTAGTCTCAAAGCTCTACATAGGCAAGAAGAAATGAAAGACGAGGTAAGAAAACAGCTTGGATACTGATACTCCTAAAGTTCACCTAATTTCTGCAACTCCTAATCCCCGATCAATTCTTTCATTTTGTTGGTCGATAATCAATGAACCAGGATTCCCAATAAATACTGATATCATTGATATGACAGAACTTGGAGAAGCAATAACATTTATTGACCCTGTTTCTGGTGCTGCTGGAGAGAATATAGAGACCATAGTTAGAGAGTTTCTCAAATCTGGTCTTGGCGGTCCACTAGAGATGATCAACTTTGTCTTTGGCTTTGAGGGAGTAACAAGAGCTTTTACTCACCAAATGGTAAGAACAAGACTTGCAAGTTATATGCAGCAAAGCCAGAGATTCACAGACTTCGACGGAAATCTACCTGTTAAAATGCCTGATTCCATCAAGAGTGATAACTGTGACGACAGTAGAGCTGAAGTTCTCTGGGAATCTGCTATAGGTAAAATAGAGTTTGTTTGCAAGGAGCTAAAGGCTCTTGGAATACCAACACAAGATATTCGTGGATTATATCCTACAAATATAAAAACGAATATCATACAATGTATTGATTACAACGCTCTGAGACGGATGATGTCTCATAGACTTTGTACACAAGCCCAGCAAGGTGAGTGGGCACCTGTAGCAGCACAGATAAAGCAAATAGTTACAAATTATGATCCTATTCTTGGGGAAGGTCTTGTAGCTGCGTGTCAGCTAACTGGCAAATGCGCATTTGATACTGTGCTAGATAGGGAATGCCCAAATAGAGAAGCCCTCAAAAAGTAAAGTTTCCCTTGGCTGCCTCTGTGGCCGGAAGGTAGTCAAGGGAAATAACGCAGTAAATATATTGAAAGGTGGAAAACAGATGAAGTTTGCAAACAGACTCGTTCTTGTGTTAGCACTAATTTTGTGCTGCACAGTGGCATTCTCTGCCACTTACTATGTGAAATGGGATTCTCCCATTAATGGTCCTGGTAATGATCTTGACCATGCATACCATACTATTGCTGCTGCAATAACTGCTTCAAGCAACGGGGATACAATATATGTATATGGTCCTCACTCATATGCAGAATCCCTAGACTTGAATAAGCAACTGACGGTTACAGGAGTAAATGGGCCGACTATAGATGCTTCTTCCACTGGTTACGGAATTATAATCAGTGCGGCATCTAACTTACAATACTTCACTGTTCTTGGAGGACATTTTAATGCAATAAGCATAAAGAATGCTGCAACAGGAACAATGGTAAAAGGCTGTACAGTAAATGTATACCAGTATGGTAAAGGTATCTATATTGGATATGACAGTGCATCAGCATCAGCATCTGCTAGAATTGACAATAACATAATCTCCGGTGGTTCCTGGAAATCAGAGGGAATATTTGGCTGTATAATTTCTTGGGGAGGTAACTCGATTATAACAAGTAACCTCATCAAGAATGGTGCTCTTGGAATATTCTTATATGGAAGTGGATCACCGTCTATTTACAATAACACAATTGTTGGATGCAACAATGTAGCAACTGGTTCAAATCCTCCTGCAACAAAAGGTGGAGGAATATACATAACTCACTATAGTTGGCCACTTATTGAAAATAACATAATTGCCAACAATAACGCTGATTATGGTGGAGCCTATTACATAGACCTAACAGGTGGTGGCTCTGTTCAGGATATGGGGTGGAACACATTCTATGGAAATACTTCAAATATTTCTGGATATGTTTACTACCCAACACAAGCCAATTTTGGAACAATTGGTGTAGATGGAAATAACGAAGATAATCCAGTATTTGTTGGAAGTTCTGATTACAGACTACAATATAACTCAACATGTATAGGAACTGGAAACAATAACTATGCTGGCGGAGAATGCTGCTGGAAAGATATAACAGGACTTCCTCGTGTATTGCCAGCAGCGGGAACTGTTGACAGAGGATGTTATGAAGGTGCATCTGTACTAACAAATACAAGAACTGTGGGCGACTGGGTAGAGCTAAGATCAAAACCTGTAACTGGTAACTTTACAGATATGTTCTATGTTGAAGAGCCAAGTAGAGTTAATGGAGTAAAGATACTATCTACAAGTTCTGCAGTTGCTGGAGATTTAGCAACAATAGATGGACAGTATGTTACAAATGAAAATGAGTTATCTATTCAGCCAACAAGTGTTTCTATAACTTCTGGAAGCTCTTCAAATATACCAGGGACTCTTGGAATGCCAAACCGATCTCTTGGAGGAATAAACATAGGACTCCTTGTTAGAGTTTGGGGAAAGATAACTTCAGCAGCAGCTGGCGTATACCTAATAGATGATGGTTCTGGTATAAACAGCACTGTTCTCTGGTATGGAACTCCCTACAACGTTAATGACTACATAGCTGTAACAGGGGTAAGTTGTTATGGTTGTGTAAGAGCAACTTCTGTTGACTATATAACAACAATAGAAGGTCAGCAGATGATGTCTATGGGAATGTCCTCAAGTTCTCTATCTATTGATAAGAGTTCATCTAAATATGAATCCATTCTCAGATGGCAGCAGTTCTTACAGGACAACTTAGATGAGCTTGCAAAGCACGAGAAATTAACCGCTTCACAGATAAGCTGGAAGAATCTTATTGAGATACTTATGAAGCAGGCCCAAGAGCAACTATCCAGCTATAAGTAAAGCGTATATACGATAGCGGAGGAGTTCCGATAGCGTTTTAAGCGTGAATTCACGCGAATGCAATCGGTTCACGCGGTTAGACGGGTAAAAGAGTCGATACCGCTTTATTCCGAATATATACAGGGAGGAGGTGATAACAGAATGTCTGGTGATGAAGAGAAGAAGGTAGAGACCACTGAGGAGGAGCCTGAGACTGAAGAGACTGAAGAGGTTGAGGAAGCAGAGGAAACCGAAGAAGTCGAAGAGTCTGAGGAAACCGAGGAGGGGTCGGAAACTGAAGAGGATGATCATGAAGAGGAACCTGAAGAGTAGTTGACGACCACCTGTATGAAGTTCTGGGAGGGATACTCTCCCTCCCAGTTTATAATATGATAATAATTAGTGAATCAATATTTCAATATAAAGGAAGAAAGACATTTCATTTAAGCTCTACAGAGAGTTTAGATGAGCTGTTTGAATTTGCTAATAAGATAGGTCTGAGGCGCGAATGGTTTCAGGACAAAAGATTTCCTCACTTTGATATTTTTGGAAACAAGATTGACATTGCAAGAGTATCAGGAGCAAAGGAAATATCTTCAAAGGAATTCATTGAAACAGCAATAAACAAAGGGAGAATACAATGACTGTAACAAGAGAAGAAATACTTTCTATCCTTACTCCAGGAGATATGGTTGGTCTGTTAAGAAATTACAGACCAAAGATCAAATGGGTCCCTGTACACCCAGATGCTGTAGAGCCTAAGTATGCGCACATAAACGACTCTGGAGCAGACCTGATCTCAGTTATGGAAGGAGATGTATTTCCTGGAGAGACAGTCCTTTTCGACACAGGGCTTGTCATAGCTCTCGAAGAAGGATGGGAACTACAAGTAAGATCAAAAGGAGGTCTTGCTGCTAAGTCTATCTGGATAGCAAATAGTCCTGGAACTGTAGATGAGGGCTATCGGGGAAGAATCTTCGCAGAAGTTCACAACGGTAAAACTTCTGAAACCATACACATAAGCAAAGGACAGAAAGTAGCTCAAGCTGTAGTAGCTATGTTCTGGCAAGCTGACTATGAGATGGAAACAGATTATCAACTTCTGACTGAAGGTATATCGGAAGGTGATAATCTTGAAGAGGTAGTGATGAATAGAGCAATTGATATCCTACCAAAGTCCAGATCAAGTAGAGGAGTTGGTGCTCTTGGAAGTACAGGAGTGTAAAGTAGCTGCTGAATATAAGTTTGTCTGTAGTTCTTGTAACAGAGTAATTGAAGTCTGGTTGCAATATAGCAAAAGTAAGCCAGGGACATTTGACAAATACGTCAAATGTAAAGAATGCGGACAAACTTATATGATACGATTTGAGCCAAATCGCTTCGGATGGGCTGCGTTCAAATCTGAGAATATAGAAGGCTCATATCTCTGTATAGATAACACTGAAAGTGGAGAAGAGATTCTAGTAAGACATATGCTAACTACAGAGAAAAGAGCTACACCAAAATACCCTAATGAGGATGATTGGTGGGAGATAGCATGAAGTGCCCATACTGTAACAGAGTAATAAGAGATATGCCAGATCATTTAAGAGCAAGCTCGAAGTGTTCAGAGAAACACAAAGCAAAGCTACGCAATGATATGAGAATCTCAAAAGAAATGTCACAGAGAGGTCTAAGCGGATATAGAGGTCAATAGCTAGATGTCAAAACTACGAGTAGCATTGTGTAATGGACTATATATTTTGGGAGGACCAATTTCTTACACAAGATGTGTAAACGAGACTCTAAAGGATTCAGAGATTATATCTCCAGATATGTTCGTTTGGAAATCAAAATACAAACTGATCAATGGGGCAAATAATATAGCAAAGCTGAATCCAAGAGAGATTGCTGACTTTCTAAACTCTAGTTATGACTTAGTGTGGTTTACCTTCGCTAGTCAAGAGAAAAGACATACATTCAAGAGTGAACCTCCTCCTGTAATGCAAGTAATGTCCCTCCTCGACATACCATTCATTATGACTATCCATAGAGATGATGAGATAACAAATCTCAAAAACCGTGGATGGAGTCCATGGGAATGGCAGCAGGCAGGATTAAAGAATCTATCAGGAATAATAGTAATAAGTCAGCAACTTGAAAGGAAAGTGAAAGACCTTCATATAGTTGATGATAATAAGGTATTCAGGACTCCTCTTGTTTACCCAGACCCTATACGAACTTCTGATCACAGATCAAAAAGAATAACTTCACTTTCAAGACTGGCATCAGACAAAAGGCAGGAAAAAGTCGCTGAATTAGCAGACTATATTTCCAAGGATATAGAAGTGTATATACATGGTAGGACTAATCTGTTCAATCATAGCTTCTATCAGCCTTGGATTGATAAGGGTAGAACTGTCTGGCCCGGAGAGTTCTACCCTTCAGATGTTTGGAATATTCTATCAGATACAGAGATAGGAGCTGATTTTGATGCTCAAGAGATAGGAGATAAACTTCAAGGCGTAACTCTTGAGTTTATGCTTTCTGGAGCAGTTCCTTTGCTTATAGAAACTACTGGAATAAGCGAATTGAGATGGCCAACTCTTATACACGAAAAGAACTGTATTAAGATTTGGGAAGATGAGCTTGTATCAGAAGTAGGTCTAAAAAGGGCAGCAGGAAGAGTCGATGGATTTTTTGAAAATCCAGATAGACTAGAAGAGATTAGACAAAATAACTACAAACTTGTCGAACAGTTTAGACCTCCTGTGGTTCGACCAATTCTTGAAGATGTGCTAATGAGGATAGTCAATGGAAATAACAGATAAATCTAAACAGTTGCTTAAAGCAATTGGAGCCAAAGAGATAACATTTTCTGGATTACAAAAGAAAATGGGAGAGGATACTCAAATTGGTGCCAATGTAAGCCTATTAACTCAAATTGGAGCAATAGAAGATGTAGATGGCTATCTTAGTCTAACTGACTTTGGTTTACAAATAGCAGTTCTCGAAGGTTCGGAGATACCAGAAGAACTTGAAACTGCGCTTTCAGAAGCTAACAAAATTGCTTCAGAAATAAAGATAGACAAAAAAGGAGAAGCTGCTAGAGCCTTCAACAAAGGAAAAGGGAAAACAGACAAACCTCTGTCTATAGCCAAAGAGAAATATCAACAAGGACTTAGCCGAAGGTCTGAAACTGCTAAGTCTAAGCAACCTATTGCTAATCATGGCGAAGAAGATGAAACTGTTCTTGAGGGTGCCGAGGAAGGAAAAGAACCAGAAGATACTGGAATCATAGAAGTGAAGTCAGCTGGTAGCAATCATTGCCCAGTTTTTGGTAACTGTAGTCTCAATTTCTGTATAACTATGTGCGCAGGATGGGATAATGGTTGCAGCATTACAGATAAAATGGCAGAGAGGCTTAGACCATAATGTTCTATCTTTCGCTCTCAAAGATAAGACCATTTGCTATGTGCTCAAAGGGGCCAGAGATAATCAGATACTTTGAGGCAAGATTTGACGAAGAAGCAGTTCTACCATTGCAAATAGTCCTTGATGTTTGGGGAGAGACTCACGCAGTATTTTGCCTTAGAGCTGTAGAAGGAGGCCCTGAATTTGCTCTAACCTATGCTACAGACTGTGTAGATAGAGTTAGAGATATATTCAATACAGAGTTTGTAGATAATCCTCTATTTGATGAGTGTCTACAAACTGTTCTTGAAAGAGAATCTGGTAGTTCTATGAAGGAAGCAGGACATAATATAGAATCGTTCTGCTTATCAAATACCAGCGCTGAAAGGGATAAAGCAATAAAGGCAGGATTATCTGCCTCAAAGCTATCCTATGCAGCATATACTCTAAGCCAGCCTCACGCTTCAGTAGATTTTTCACTAGGAGCAGTAGAAGATGCTTGCCAAGCAGCTAAGAATCCAGTATTAGAAAACTGTTGGCAAGAGATTCATTTCAAGGAACTTCTATTATCACACAGAGATGAATAGAAAACTAATAATTCCAGTAAAGAAAACTGAAAATGGAATGAGATGCTTAAAGCTAATCATGTCAAAAGAAGATTATGATGTAGCAGTAGCATGCGACCTAGACTGGCTGCATAGAGCAGCAGTAAGCAATACTGATGAGAATGCAAATGTTAACCTAGTTTGGGATAACAGATTGCAGACATACAAGCTCAGACTAATCTTAAAAGAACTCATAGAGGAGACACTAGATGGTATCAACGGATGCAAAAAGGAAGGCGATAGATGCCGCAGTAAAAAACCTAAACAATAGGTTTGGTGCTAATACTGTAATACATCTAAACGATAAGATGCCAGTAAGGGGAGAGGTCATCCCAAGTAGTGTAATGCTATTCAATGTTGCCCTTGGCATCGGAGGAATACCAAGAAAGAGAATAACAGAGATATATGGACCAGAATCAGGAGGGAAAACAACACTAGCTCTTGATTTTGTTGCAAATTGTCAAAGACTCGGAGGAGTTGCTGCATTTGTAGATGCTGAACACGCACTAGACAAAGAATACTCTGCAAATCTTGGAGTTAATATAGAAGATCTGTTGTTGTCACAGCCAGACACTGCTGAAGATTGCCTAGAGGTTGTCGAAGCATTAGTCAGGGCTGGGACTGATCTTGTAGTTCTTGACTCTGTTGCAGGAATGGTTCCTAAAGCAGAAATTGAAGGAGATATGGGAGCTTCTCACATGGGTCTAATGGCGAGACTTATGTCACAAGGACTCCGAAAGATTGGCGGTGCTGTAGACACAAGCAATTCCTGTGTTATCTTCATAAATCAGATTCGAGAGAAAATTGGAATTGCTTTTGGTAATCCAGAGACAACACCTGGAGGTCGAGCACTAAAGTTCTGGTCGTCAGTTAGAATAGAAGTAAGATCAAGCACTCTTGATTCTGGAGCATATGCAAAGAATGGCTCCAGACAAAAGATAACTATCAAGAAGAATAAAGTTGCACCGCCATTCAGAAAAGCAGAAGCAGATTTGATATGGGGAGAAGGATATGATTCCTTCGCAAACCTTATGGAAGCAGGAGTTCTATATGGACTAATAACAAAGGGTGGTGGAGGATACTATAACTTTGGAGAGACAAAGTTCAGAAGAGATACTTTTGATTCTGATATGGAAGAAGTCATAGCCCCTCTTATCCTTGATATAATAAATAACGACATAGGAGTTACAGTAGCAGCTGGAGCAGATGTTGATACAGACAAAGAATCTGCTGGTGAAAGTTTTGATCCTGAGGAGCACGTATGATACAATATGTAGTTTGTCTACCATTCAACGAATCTAAAAGCCACGTAGTTCTAATTGAGAAAACACATCCTAAGTGGCAAGCAGGGAAGTGGAATGGTCCAGGAGGTCACATAGAACCTGGAGAGGAAATAAATCAAGCTGCTCAGAGAGAATGTGCTGAAGAGGTAGGACTAACTACATCGCCTGAAGACTGGAGACATTTCCTAACTTTATTCAACTTCAAAAATGATTGGGAAGTGTACTTTCTTTCTACTTTTATGGATATAGAAGTAGCAAAGACACTAACAGATGAGAGAGCTGTGATAACCCCTGTCAGAGCTTTATGGTTTAAGCCAATAATACCAAATCTACGCTGGATAATACCATTAGCTCTTGATGAAACAGGACTTTCACTTCCTATAGAGATTGAAGATAGAGGAGAGATATAATGTCAGACTCAATAGAAGTTTACACTGATGGCAGTGCACACAATCTAGGAGATGGAGAATATGCCAAAGCTGCATCTGCTATACATTCTATTGATCTTGGTATAACCAAAGGTTACTACCTTGGTGATGGAGTATCAAGCAATATGGCAGAGTATGAAGCCATAATTGCAGCTATGAAAATAGCAATAAATAAAGATGTCAAGAATCTAACTATTGTAAGCGATTCAGAACTTTGTGTTAGACAAATCCTAAAGAATTGCTTAGGTAGACCTGGATATGCCTGTTCAGATCATAAGCTAATTCCAAGATTAGCTATAGTCAAAGAACTCATTGGATACTTTGCTTTCTTTGACATAGTACATAAGAAAAGAGAATTCAACTCTGAAGCTGATAAGGCCGCAGAGATAGCTGTAAAGGGTAGAAATATTGTTCCTTTGCCTAGCACCTGGTCACAGGATGATGTTTCTACTAAGATAGAGAAGGAATAACTACAATGATTATGAACTTCCTGCACACAGCAGATTTCCATTTTGGAGGTATTCCTGCTATCGGTAGAATAACTCCAATGGGAATCCGAGAAAGAGAATATGATCTAATTCGCTCTCTTGAAAATATCAAAGAAATAGCCAGAAGCGAAACGACTGATGTGCTATTTGTTGCAGGAGATATATTTGACATAAGCAATCCTGACTCGACAACAAGAGTGTGCTGGTCACAATTCCTCATATCTCTAATAAAGGGAGATGTCCCATCTCTCAAAAAAGTGTACATTGTTCTCGGAAACCATGATAAGCCAAATAACGATATAAAGGCAGTATCTCTAGGGGTTGATGGAGAATATATAGCAGGACTAAACTCTACACACGTTGATATAAAGATATCATCAGAAATAGAGTTTGAAATGTATAATGGCCACGGAATAATACTTGTTCCTTACAAAGATGATCCAGATCTTGTAAGGAGTTGTGTATCAGAGATATATAAAGAACATGAAAATGAATGCAACAACTTTGTTCTTGTTGGACATATAGAGATAAAGGAAGCTGAACTTGGAGCAAATGATAGAAAACTCAAGTGTGGATTCTCATATAAAGATGAGATATTCTCCCTTCCAAAGCTAAAATATGCTGCCTTAGGTCATATACATAAGCCACAGTCCTTCATAAATCCAAATAGTAATGCAATCATAGCTTACTCTGGTTCTCCAATAAGCAAAGATTTCAATGAAGCCTCAGATTGGAGAAGAGTAATAATTGGTTCAATAAGTGACTTAGGAGAACTTCAATATGATGAAGTTCAGGTACAAGATCGAGACTTCATAACAATAGAAAATGGGAAAGGTCTTGATGATTTAACTTCAGATGTTGTAAATGGAAGTATAATAAAACTGAAGTTCAAAGGAACTCTTGAGTATCTACAGACCTTTAATACAACAGCAATAATAAGTAGACTCGAAGGAATGGGAGCTTTACAAGTAAAGGTAGATAGAGTCATCATAAAAGAAATCAAGACTGACGAGCGTAATGATTTCAGAGAATCTACAAGTATAAGAACTGCATGTAGAACCTACATAGAAAGATTTGCGCCAAAGAGTCTTGATAAAGAGCTTCTCCTTACAATGGCAGATGCTAGAGTGAAAGGAATTAACTAATGCAATTAATGAAACTCAGCATAGAAGGTCTATTCTCTTATCAAGAGAAGAGTTCATTATGGCTAGATAAGCCAGGGCTTATCCTAGTAGATGGAGAAGTAGATAATGATAATGATAGCTCCAATGGAGCCGGAAAGACATCTATTATAGATGCAATATGCCTATGCTTATTCAAATGTACAACAAGAGGGACTGAGAATGACGATGTTGTCAATGATGAAATGGATTCTGGCTGGGCAGCATTGACATTCATAGCTGGTCAGGAATCTTATCAAGCTCAATATGAGAGAGATAAGAAACTAAGAAAGACAATATGGAAAATATATCACAATCAAGAAGGAAGGCTTATTGATATAAGTGGTAGAGGCCAGGCTGAAACGCGAGAGATAATTCAATCAATAATAGGTGTTGATTATAATACATTCTCTAACAGCGTTCTATTCGGCCAGGGCCTTGTTAGCCTATTCCTTGCTAAAGGAGAAGGTGACGCATCAAGGAAAAGATTGTTCACACAGATACTTGATCTCGATGTTCTTGATGGAGCCTTACAAGAAACAAGAGACTCGATTAAGGAAATTGAGAAAAGGCAAACTGCACTAGAGCAGGAAAGAAAGACACTAGAAGACAAAATAGGTCTTGAGCCTGCTATAAAAATGGAGCATGGAGTTATTCAGGCTCAGATTGGAAGCATCAATAAACAGATAGCTTCTATAAATGAAAATATAAAAGCTCTTGAGAAAGTAGCAGCTCTATTAGAAAAACAGACTTCTATAGCAGATAAAGTAGTAGCAGCAGAAGAAGCTGTAAAAGATATAGAAGAAAGAGAATCAGCAGAAGAAACTTCAAGGAGTCAAAGGCAGGCTAACTGTGATCAGGAAATAAAAACTGCAGAATGCCAGCTAGAAGAAATTGAGAAGGGAAGTGCTGATCTTGAAGGAGTGGAAGAACTTCTTAACAAGGTTGAAGAAGGTGAGAAGGCAAAAATCACCTTTGAAGCCAAATCCAGGGAACTTAACCATACGGTGGCAGTTGCGAAATCGGAGATCAAACAGAAAAGAAAAACAATAGCTGATATTAAAGAAATGGAGTCTCAGCTTGATAATTGTGACGGTAAAGACAATTGCCCTTATTGTGGTCAGAGTCTTGATGATGATAGCAGAAAAAGAGTCCATCAGAAAGTAGAAATGGAAGTTGCAGAGATAGAAGGGCAAATCGATGATCTTAACTTTGAAGTTGAGACAGCAGAAAAGAGTCTTGAAGACTTACATAAAGAGTATGCCTACTTGTCTGATCTTCTACAAAATGGCAAAGCCAGAGTCGATCTAACAAATAGACAGCAGAAGATAAAGACAGCTATAGAAAGTAGAGGAGTATGGGAAGAGCAGATAAAGAGACTAAAGAAATCAAAAGAATCAATAGATGCTGAATGTAAAGCAAATATTGATTCTTTAGAAACGAAGAAAAAATCTGCACAAGAAGAACTAGACAAGTCAAATAAAGAACTTGAGTCTATTAACATAGAACTAAAGGGTGCATACATTCCTGAGAGTTCTAAGGAGCAACTTGAATCAGATCTCAGATCTTGTACAAAAGAGAGAGATAGGCAGAATATTGCTCTTGGAATGAAGACACAAGTCCTTGGTGAAATAGAGAATGCTAAAATGGCAAGGGTAGAAGTAGTCAAATCTCTTGGGGAGATAGATCATTCTCTAAAACATGAAAGATTCATAGAAGAGATGTTCGGAGCAGATGGAATCAAGTCTCTAATAATAATGTCTGTAACTCCTCGATTAACAGATTTGGCTAATCGCTATCTAGCAGAACTTTCTGATAGGCCAATATCTGTAGACTTTGTTACAAGTTATGAAGGCAAGACAAAGACAATTGAGGACTTCAAGATTCTTGTTACAAGAGGATTGAAGACATCTGATATTAAATCTTTCTCTGGCGGAGAAAGAAAGACAATAGAGTTCGCTGTTCACTTTGCAATAAGTGATATAGTAAGAGAAAAGTCTGGCTGTAATATAAGCACACTATTCCTAGACGAGCCATTCGATTCTCTTGATGAGAGTAAGATAAATAGATGTGTTAGACTCTTGCGAAGTCTAAATGAACAATTCCCTACGATCTTTGCTATGTGCCATATAGCCTATGCAAAGGAACAATTTGATAGGGTTATAACAGTAAAAAATGTAGGTGGGTGTTCCACAATAATTAACGGAGAGTGATGATGGATAGAATAGAAGTCTTTGAAAAAGAACTAAACTTAATATCAGAACCAAAGATCAGAGAACTCACAGAGTTTGCTCTCAAATCTACAGAAGCTAAGTTCTTCGTTGCTCCAGCATCAAGTAGTGGAAAGTATCACACTGTTGATTCAAGAACTGTTGGATCAATGGAAGGACTTAATAATATCATAGTTCCTGGTGGACTAGTAAATCACACAAAGGATGTTGTCAAACTCGCATACGAAGGAATAGCCAAGCTATTCTGTGTAGATGATCTAATGATAGCAGAGAAGGATGCAATAATCTGTGCATCAATTCTACATGATATAACCAAATATGGTATACCGTGTAGACTACACACAATAGCAGAACATGGAGAACTTGCTGCTAAATGGCTAGAGAAGATAGCAGGAGATAAACTATCTTCTCTTGGAGAACATTGGGCAAATGTTCCAAATATAATACTTGAAGGAATAGCTCTCCATATGGGTAGATGGGCACCAAGCAAGAATAAGCCTATCTTCGAGACAACAGGACTCATACACGAAGCAGACTATTGGGCTAGTAGAAAGTTCATAAAGATTGATCGGAATAACGATGGAAGATAAGTCATTAGAATCTATTATTGATACTGTGAATTCTGGTAGATTCGACACAGCAACTGATGCTGTAAAGTTTCTTCTTCTTGATGAGAACCCTGCAAAGATAAGAGACATAGAATATAAATATGTTATAGCAGGAAGTCATCAGCAATTTGAATATTGGAGAAATCATTGGAAGATACCTCGTGATAAAATAAAATACATAGGTGATACTTATCATATACGAGGAATAAACTTATTTAAGTCATATATCTTCTTTTGGGGATTGTGGTATGAAAGCCCTGTGCTAGAGCATGAAAGAGAATATCTTGAGTTCGCATGTTCTATGATAGCTCATTATTCTCTTGGAGCTAGTGTCAAACTTGATTATGAGTTTCTCACATTCTGTGCTAGATATAACATACAAGTCTCTGAAGAGAGTGTGGTTTGTTACTTTGCTAGACATTCAAATCCAAATGAGGAATTGACAAATGTCAAAGACTACAAATAACTTCACATGTCCATTCTATATGACTTGTGATGAGATATGTGACGTAGTATCAGATGATTTCCTATCATCATCTAAATTACTTGATGAGTATCAAGTAGCACTTATGAATGGAGAGAATCCTGATAGGCAATCATTTATAGATCGCTGTCCTGAAAGTGAGAGGCAAGACTTTGATGAGCTTCTTAAAGTTTCTGACTCTCTACATGTCTATTATAGCACACAAGTGAGCCAAGAAACTGTAGACAAAGCAATTGCAAGAATAAAAGAGATCAGAGACGCTAATAAGGTTAATTCAGTAGAATCGGTAGGAAAACGAGAGTGAATTCACGCGATTGCAAGGGGTTTGCAATAAGACGAATAGTTTTACTCGTAAACGAGGGTAAAATCGTCTTTCACGCTTGCAAGCAGATGGAACGCGAATTAGCGGTTTATAGGCGTAAAAGAATAGTAGAAACTCGTGAAAGGAGACGATATGCAGACTTTTCTTCCATATCCTGACTTTAAGAAGTCAGCAGATGTGCTAGACTATCGCCGACTTGGAAAGCAACGAGTAGAAGCTAAAGAGATTCTTGATATCCTCAGAGGTAAAGACAGCTCTTGGAAGAATCACCCAGCTGTTAAAATGTGGATTGGATATGAAGATGCACTAATCCTCTATATGAACACTATGATAGAGGAATGGAAAGCGAGAGGCTATAACAACACAATGGAGATTCTTGATTGCAAAGAAGATCCAGAAATGCCTTTGTGGATTGGCAAAGATGAGTTCCATATCTCTCACCAATCTAATCTTGTAAGAAAGTATCCAGAATATTATGAAGTTTTCTTTCCGGGTGTAAGCCCAGATATTCCATACTATTGGCCATCTCACCATGTTTGATGATAAAGATATTGATCTTTATATAAGAGCTATACAAGGAGATCAAGAAGCTAAAGATGAGCTTAGATTTCAGATCGAGAAAAGCATACTTAGATCTGATGAGCTTGCAGAAGCTCACAATGAACAAATAAGAATTGATCTCATTGCTATGCAGGCATTCGGCCTTTATACTGGAGATCAGGAAGTTTTCGACCTATGACAGATATAACAGATTCAATAGTTATTGAGAAACACACAGCAGTTGGAAAGAGCGAATTGCTGCTTAATCAAGGTGTATTCTGGCATATGTCAACAAACTGGAACACTGGCAAAAGCATGTTATATGTCAAGGATAGAGAAGACAATATAATGTTATTCTCAACACCTTGGTTTATAGAACAAGATCTTCAGTTCTATACAGAAATTACACGACGTGTAATAAATATGTTCAACGCTGCTTTGCGTAAGGAGACACTAGATGTCCAAATACAAACTTCCAGGCCACCTGGCCAAAAAGAAGTTACTCAACAAGTCATATAGAAAAAAGGTATATGAAAGTGTTGAAAAACTTCTAAGAGATTTAATTCTTGATCCAGAGTTTCCTCTTGTTGAAGTAGAAGGCTGTGTAGAGCAGGGAATTACAAAATCATTTGATACATTTCCTGCTACTGACTCTAGCATATCCCCGAACGGAACATTCACTCTAACATTGAAGATCAATGGAGGAGCACAGAACATAGAAGAAAATGAATCAATAATATTAGTAAAGCCGAAAGGGTTATTCAATGGACATAAGAAATGTTGAAATAATAAGTTATACTCCTAATCCAGAGGAGCTGATTGAAAGGGCTGGAAGAATATGCCACCAATCAGATATAAACAGTGACACAAGAGAAAAGTTCATCAAAAATGTTCTGATAAAACGTGAGCACTTTAGTGTTCTTGAACACGCATCAGTAACATTTCAATTGACAAATATGTCAAGGGCATGCAGCCACCAACTAGTCAGGCACAGGATTGCATCTTATTCTCAGAGAAGTCAAAGGTATACAAAAATTGTAAAGCCAGAAGATTTTGTTATACCTGATAGTATAACTGATCCTGCTATAAGAAATGAATTTACATATATGTATGGAGAATCCCTTGGTATGTATCATAGACTTCTTGGAAAAGGAGTCAAGCCTGAAGACGCAAGATACATACTACCAGCAGGAACTATAACAAGCATCATAATGACAATGAACTTTTCATCTCTAAGGCACTTCTTCAAGATGAGACTAGCAAAGAAAGCCCAGCAAGAGATAAGAAGTTATGCCGAAGAAATGCTTAGACAAGTGTTAGAAATAGCTCCTGCAGTGTTCACAGACATTGATGAAGGATACAAAAATGATAAGAAATGGTGGTAGGAGACAATAGGAGATAGCATGGAAGTTCCGAGTAGCTGGATGGAACGAGTAGGGTTCCGTCAATATGGAGTTGATTCAATAGTAGCATCAGAGGTTGTTTTCCCGCCAAAGTTGCTATTAGTTATGCAAGAATGGAGGGACTCATATAGAAGTGTATTTGAAACACTAATGTTGATAACAAATTGTGGTCAATATGGAATACTAATAACTGGACCAGAACTTCATAAAGTAGCAAAGGTATCTGTTCCAGCAGTATTCATAGCTACAAAGTTCCTGGAAGAACAGCAATGGGTTATAAAAGAGAAGAACAATGCTCCTGGTAACCCAAATATATACTTCGTTAACACAGACAAGATAAAAGAGTATGCTGGAGATGCAAAAGTATGATAGATGAAGAAAAACCGATGCTCTTTGCTGGGTGTGATCCTGGAGTATATAGCACAACAGTTGCAATTATAGATAGCTGCTGCAATCTTATAGAATGGCTTCAGATATACGAATCTGAAGCTGACTATCCAAGGACTGCAAAGGCAAATAGAAAGAAGGGTCAAAGATTCTTTGATCCAATTCCCGAAAAGATAGCAGATGATCACTACAAATTCATGATAGGAATATTCTCAAAATATGACCTACAAGGAATAGCAACTGAGAAGATGGAGTGGTCTGCTAGTCATTCAGATACACAAGGCTGGGTTCATCACAATAGAGGAATAATGCACGCTTATTGTATTTCTCAAGAATGTCCTTTCCATATGATAAACCCACAGCAGATAAAGAAGACAGTAACAGGAAAGGGGAATGCAAGCAAAGATGAAGTTGTATACTCGATATACAAAAGATATGAAGATAGATTCCCCTCCTATAAGTTCTTGTCAGACAACAACCACATTGCTGACTCAATTGGTGCAGCAATACACCTAGTAAGACAGCAGTTAGGATATTTGGAGGAATAAATGCTAGAACTTAGAAGTTCACTTAGAGACTACAACAAGGCTTTGACACATGCCATAGACTCGATAGACTGCGTTCTACTTGAGGATGTAATAGAACTACTTCGAGAGAATATTGTCTGTGAGAGCATATTTATCATAGGCAATGGTGGAAATGCTTCTACAGCATCTCACATTGCCTGTGATTTACAGAAGGGACTGTGGCAAAATATTGAAACATCTTGGTCGAATGTTTCTTCACTATCAGACAATATTGCCTTATTCACAGCATGGGCAAATGACTATGATTTTGAGAGTGTATATAGCAGACAACTAGAACAAATAGCAACTGAAGGCGACATACTTATTGCTCTAAGTGCTAGTGGAAACTCTCACAATATAGTCCACGCCGTTGGCCAAGCCATTCTTATGAATATTGATACAATAGGAATATCTGGATTCAATAGCACTCCTTTATCTAGGAAAGTGAAATATCCAATAATCATAGAATCAGAAGATATGCAGATAATTGAAGATGCTACTTTGATTATTGGACATTTTATATTCAAGGAGTTGTCAAGAAGAATTGCACAATGATGAATAGAAAATGAAAATAGCGTCTATTCCTCTTAAACCTAGAAAACGTATAAATAGGCGGCCTAACCGATAGAAGGGGTGCAATCGCGTGAATTCACGCGTTAAAAGTGTATCCAAACGAGCTTAGAGGTAAGCGGGAGAGATCGGGAAACGAGAAAACCCTGGAGGGCATAATCTCCAGGGTTTTCTTGTCCAGGTAGGCAGGTCAGAGCTTATTAGATCGCAGAAGAGCAGTTGTTTGCTGTTGCAATCCTAGTGCGTCTTTTGTAGCAGCCCAAGCTACTAAAAGAAGTGGGCCAATAGCAATTGCTTGCCCTGCTATCTTTGCAGCTATAAGCGTAGTTGCCAATGCACATATATGTACTACAACTACAGTAGTAAAGCCCGACAAGACTTTCTTCGGATAGACATACTGTGCAAATCCCTTAACCAAAGGGACCAAGATAAGTTTCAGAAACGTTCCTAGTCCAGCAACAGTCAAAAGGACTTGCACATTTGGATCTGCTATGAACTTTAGAAACGCTTCCCACCAATTAGCATCCACTGGTGATCACCTCCTGTCACAAAATAGGGACTATCCGCCTCCACCTTTCTTTTTCTTACAGCCCATCTGGATCACCTCCTTAGAGCTTCATTGCAACAACAACTGGCAGAAGATCGAGAACAGCATCAATCAATAGAGCAATCTGATGCTGTGCCTCCTCTCCCTGGGCCTCAAGCTGTACAATAAATGGAGCAAGCTCTGAATACCTTGGATCATTTTCGAGCTTGTCGAAGAATCCATCGAGATCAAGTTTGGCCTCAATGTCTTCAGGAGTTACATCGGTTGCAATTTGCGAGAGTTTTGCAACAATCACAGGCTTGAGAATAGCGAGCATAACATCCTTAATAGAAGATGCCATTTGGCTTAACCTCCTTTCTGTATTCGTTCTAGCTCTTTAACACGAACTTCAAGTTTTTCTCTTTCTGACTCAAGGAAAGTGTTCTGTTTAGTGAGTCTGTTTATCTCTCTAGCTTGCTCCTCATTTTTACCTCGTAGCCTAGTAACATCTTCCTCAAGATCAAGTTTCTCTTTTCTGAGACGGTCCACATCGTTGCGAAGATCAGCAACTTCTTGGCGAAGGTCTTTTATTGTATCGTGCAGTTCAGCTCTAAAGTTAGATGTAGCATCATTAAACTCCTTCTGCCAATCTAGTTCTAACTTCTTCTCATCAGTATCAGACTGCCTAGACGCTTTATATCTAACTATTGCAAAATTGAGGACTTGCGAGACGATTCCTCCGACAACTCCTCCAACAGCAACCAATTCAGCAGCAGTCATAAACGGTCTCCAAAAATAAGCTATTATTATATACTACAAAACAGCACACCAGCAATTACGTATTGCGAGGGAGTATTTGACCAGTTAGAGGTCTTGCTGCACCACTAGTTACTCTAACACCAATATCAACTGTGCGTACTGTTTGTATCAAAAATGCATAGTTTAACTCTGCGCCAATCTTTCCTCTTGTGTATTTTGGTGTCTTATTTGCAGAATCATTACCGTCGCATTTATATGCCACTATTCACACCTCACCATCATATTACAGTTTGTAACTGCATTAACTGCAGTTCCTAAAGATTCAACAATAATATAAACATGGTTAGACCCATATAGACTTATTGTTATAAAAGTTCCTACACCAACCATCTCTGTAGTAACATATACAAGTCCACCAAGATCAGGATTTCCTGCATACCCTCTATTTGGATAAACAGGAAAGAATCCTATATTCTCATTATATGTAGATCCAACAGAAGTTAGTGCACATTGAATACGTGTTGGTGCAGAAGGATATTTAACAGCACTAGCTGGTAATGTCTGTGATGCTGATGATTGATATCTTGAAGCAGAATCAAAAGCAGAAACAATATTTACACCCTCAGCATTTGGAGTCCCGTCAGAGTCCTTAAATCTCTCTATCCAAAATACATTTGCATTTGATGACGATCCAAGCCATAATGCTAAATTGATTCTTCCTCCATCACTACTTATATATGAAGGATATTCTGTTGCAGAACCAGCAGAAGAGGCTATATAGAAATATGACGATACATTTCCTGTAAGAGTCCCAGCTCCATCTGATGCGCTACCAACTGTTATTCTTATTCCTGGTCTTTGGTTACTTGTTGAAGATGACCCATACTCCAGTTTTACTATAACAGGATTTGTAGCTTGTAAACCATCTGTAAACTGTCGTATTTCATATCCCATTATTTCATTTGCAGTTGTTGGTGCAAGAACAGTTACCCAATCTATTTGTCCTGTATCTGCAGTTTTTGTAAATCCGAGAGCTTCCATAGCAGCTGTTATTTTACTTCCCCAAAGACGGAAAGCAGCATCAGTTACTTGATACGGTGCAGACATTACAAGTTGATAAGACATTATTCATACCTCAGCGCCAGACTTTTTGCTCCGCCGTTTCCATTAACATTACCAATTGACCCAGCCATAGTCTTAAATGTGTGACTTGCTCCAAGTATTGTAAGTGTAACATCTGTTTCTGCTGCAATATCAGCAGTAAAATATACACAAGCCCCAAGACTTGGATTATCAGCATATCCTCTGTTTACAAATATTGGAAATAATCCAATATCACTACCATATGTTCCAGCACCAGAATATGGACAAGCACAGCAAAGAGCACTAGAAGCTAACACTGCTGGAAATCCTATTCCCTTATTTGGAAAATACTGCTGATAATTTCCAGATGTTCGTATGCCAACAGAATCTATACCATCAGCAGTATCTGCTCCACTTGCATTTTTTGTTCTTTCCACATAGAACATAAATATATATGATGAATTAACAAATAATGCAAAACTAACTCTATTTGATGCACCACTAATATATCCATTATATGCCGTTGTGCTACTTGATGAATTAGTAAGCTCAAATGCAGTAGTAGTTTCTCCAACAAAGTTTCCTGCGCCATCAGTTGCTCTGCCAATCTGTATCTTTAGAGCACAGTTATTTGCTGATCCACTTGCTGATCCAAAGCTAAACTTAACAATGATAGGATTAGTAGATTGCAAAGCATCTGAGAAGGCTCTTATCTCATATCCCTGATACGTGCTAACTGCTGGAGGTTTTGCAACAGTTGCCCAATCTATTTGCCCTGTATCTGCAGTTTTTGTAAATCCAACTGCAGTCATTGCATCAGATAACTTCTTTCCCCAATCACGGAAATAAGCATCAGAACTATTTGATGGAGAGCAACTTATTGATTGGGTTGCCATTATTCATACCTCAAAGCAACACAGATTGTTCCTGTGCCATTACCATTAATTGTTCCTGTTAAAACATGACATATAACATAGTCATGATTAACACCAAATATAGATACAGTTATAATAGACCCAACAGAACCAACAACTGCTGAATCGTATACAATAGCTGCAAGATTTGGATTTGCTATATATCCAATATTTGTATATACTGGAAATAATCCAAGTTTACCAGCGTATGAAATAGTTCCAGAATATGGATAAAGGCAAGGAAGTCCTGCTACTGCAGTTATTGGGAATTGTAGTCCTTTCTGTGGAAAGAAAACTTGATACAACGAAGAACCTGTCTTACAGCACAGATCAATACCATCATCTGTATTAGCTCCTGAATCATCTTTAATCCTTTCTATCCAAAAAGAAAAAGAATAAGTTGATGAATCAGCAAAAAGAGCAGCTTCTATTCTATCTGTAGATCCACTAACAAAGCAAGGTTGTGATGATGTTCCTTGAGAACCTTTATAAGCCTGAATAGCAGAAGTCACTTCACCTACAAAGTTTCCTGCACCATCTGTAGCTCTACCTACAGTTACACGAATACCAGGATATGTAGCTGATCCTGCACCTGAACCGTATTCAATTTTTACTATAACAGGATTTGTAGATTGTAAAGCATCTGAAAACGCTCTTATCTCATATCCTTGGAATGTTGATGCAGTAGCAGGTTTTGCAACAGTTGTCCAATCTATCTGACCTGTGTCTGCTGTTTTTGTAAAACCAACAGCTGTCATTGCATCTGACAGCCCTTTACCCCATAACCGGAAATCAGCATCAGCAGTATTATTTGACGCAGCCCAAAAAATAGATTTAGACATATTATCCCTCAAATCTAACAAACGTAAGAGTAACAATAACAGAGCCAGTTGCAGCATCAAGATTAGTAACTGTTGCACACACAGTATCTAATACTGCATAATCAGCACTAAAGACTAGAGCAGCAGGAGCGAGATTGAGAGATAAGTTATCCGCTGTAGTTATACACTCAAGGAGAACCCCGTGCTCACCTACTGGATCTTCGGTTTGTGCTCTTCCAGCATCTGCTGCCTGTGCTTCAACAGATGAGTAAACTCTTACCCAAGCTGGTTTATTAGTTGCTAGTTTTAGAACTGCACAGCATTTACCACAATCAAATAGTTTTGTAGAATCTGATGTCCCATATGCAAGTGATGACGTTGTTATTGTATCTGTATTTCTAGGAGAACCGATACTACTTGTCCCAGGTGGATCTTGTGCTCTCCATTTACCAGATGCATCATTGTATGTTAGAAGTTGACCATCATCAGGAGTTGGGACTTCAACATCAGAAAGGTCATCAAGCGCTGACACTGGAGCAGCTTGATCTTGTGCAGTCCATTTACCAGATGGTGTATCATATGCAAGAACTTGGTCATTTGTTGGAGATGGAACATTTACATCAGTAAGTTCTGAGAGGGCTGACGCTCCAGATTCTATAAGTGGACCGTTTCCATCTGTTCCATCGTGCGTATGACCAGTTGTACCATCAAATGGTTCATCTTCAATCTGAGTTTTTCTGATTTTAGTTTCTGCCATTATGAACCAACCCAACTAGTTGTATATTCAACTATGAATCTATCTCCTGCTATACCATTAACCATAATAGATGATCCAGATATGGTAAAGTCATATCCTGCACCTTCGTATAATCTAATACCATTTTTCCACACCTTAGCTGATATGATAGGATGAGGGACATCTACCTGAGTTACTGTTGTACCAGGAATATACTGAACTGTATACCAAGGCTTTAGCAGTAGAAGCTGATCTTCTACTGCATCAACTCTTGGTATCAATAGTATCATGAAATCATCAAGATTATCAGATCGTTCTGCACCAGTAGCAAACTCTGTATCCTGAGTTGGAGGACTTGTGCTATAGTCAACTCCAATTTCTGAATCAGCAGAAGATACAGGATTCGTTTCAGGAGATAAATCTGGATTATCAGCAAGCTGTGTAATTACTATTTGACTCTTAGATAGATTGGAAACTTCTTCTTTTACACTAAGTAAACCAGAAGAAATTAGCTTCTTCTCCATCTGAGTATCTATTGAATCATGTAGAGTCTGTCTTGGACGCCCAATTATTCTCATATCTTATGCATCCATATCAACTTCCTGTTAGCTCTCTATATGGAACTAACCGAGCATTGACCTCTCCACCACGTTTATGACTAATTTCCTCTATAACATATAACATACCATTTACCTTATCTGTAGATAGAATTGAGTTTTTATATCTAACAGTGTGTCCTATCTGCGCATAAGGATTTATGTCTCCTACTGCAAGAGGATCATATAGTCTATACACCTCACGAAGAACATTTAGAGCATAAGCCTGAGCTTCATCCAAGTTTGTTAAATATGGATTCTTGTCAGATATGTTAAGTGCTCTTACTCTATATTTATCCATAAGAATCTGATCAGCTGCAGTATTAAATGGAGGAGTAGTCCCAAGAATTGCACTAGCATAAACAGGTTCGGTAGCAGCTATTCCTTCTGCTATTATATTGTAAACTATGCAAGCAACAGAATAAGAATAAGCAGCTGTGTGGCTCCACCTTTTTCTCTCATTTATAGGAGCAGGAACATCAAGATGGAATCGTATATATTTTACACTAGGAAGATTTGGATCAGCATCTTGTGTAAAATCAAAACTCTTTATATCCCTCATATCATTTGTTCCAGAAACCTTGCTCAAAGCACTTACCCAAGGAGAACCAGGAGCTTCTGCTCTAACTGATATGCTATATGTACAAGGATATATTCCATGTCCAGATACTCTTGCTGATATCCTATACAGCTTAATCTCCTGTGGCAAGGTTATAAAGAAAAGATCACGATCTGTTAATGCTGGTGTATTACCATCTCCAGGCATTGGCTTTGTTCTCGTATCTCCACTTGGTCTACCCTTCCCACTTCCAAAGTGCCAGAATCCACAAGAAGTTAGACTCTGATCTATAGCAAAATCAGGATCATATATCCCGCCACAAGTTGCAACCATATCATCTTGATCATATGTGTATCCATTTCCAGGATTATAATCATAGTCTACTTTCAAATCTTCTTCTGGTGATCCAGGATTAACATATCCTGAATGACACAAAGTAGCACCATTCATAGATTTTGCCCAATCAATCAAAGAATCTCTTCCTGTATCCTCAGATAACTTTACATTGACTTGGGTGTATATCTGAGAGTCGTCTCTTTCACGAGAGACACTGAAATCATTTATTATCTCATAAGCAGCAGTGGCTTGCTGTGTAATATATGCAGTATCTACATCTCCATGCTCATTTATCTGTAGATAATAATTTGGAGGAGCAAACTTGCCCAACCACTCATCTATAACTTCAAGGTGATTCTTATTATCCCATATTCTTACAATATTGGTGTCATTGTCTGAAGGCAATACGACCAGTTCCTTACCAGCAAATCTATGAAGCTCTATAGCAGAAGATGGAGCAACTACACATCTAGCTCTCATCCAGAATCCAGCAGGGTCAGTTGTTACTGGAACGTCACCATCAAGAGTGTGTAAATCAACTACAGACCAAGTCTGCAAATCTGCCTCATTGAAAGCAACAATTCCATTTGATTCAAAAGTGGATGCTGAATCATCTTGATCATATGCCCATCTACTATCTTGCCAGCACCTTCTAAGCCAATTATCAAGATATTCTTCCTTCTCTGTCCAAGTAGCAAAAGTATACGCTTCAGACGGAATAGGATTAACAGCAACCCAAGAAGAACCATTGTAAACTTCCCATACAATAGTTCCTCCAACTCCTACTGTTCTAAGATTCATATATAGATGTGTAAATCTATGATTCAGATTTGATAGCATAAAATATAGCATTTCTCCAGGGGCTACCATAACTACCATATCAGGATCATAGCTTTTTGGCGTATCAGTTTCCTGCTGAACTTTTGGATCTCCAATTGTTCCTGTTATATCTACATATTCCATAGGACCACCATAAGTTCGTCCTGTGTATATATAGTTATAAACTCTATCAAAAACAAAGTCTGTCAGAACAGGAAGACAGTTTTTGATATAATTAACAGCAGATGAATCAACATGCTGATATCCTGCATCTTGAAGAACTTCATTTATTACTTGGTGTAGAGCATTGCAATCTTCAGAATCATCAACAGGAGTTTTCCATCTTGTATAAGTAGCATAAATGTGTGCTGGAGATCCAAATCCACCTTCTGCTACAGAGGTATTATATGCTTGTGTGCTCATATACAATGCTCCTTCTCCATAAACAACAAAGAGCACACCATCCTTTAATGTAAATGCAGACTTGTTATTTTGAGCATCATAAGTATATATACCAGGAGGTATGTTTTGGTTCCAGTTATACGAGTATTCTCCATTAGAAAGAAGATGCTTATAAATCCTAAAATCTCCTGTAGATTCAACAAGCGTTAATTCACACTCAGCAACCTCAACAAGTCCTGCTTCCCATTTTCCTGAACACGCAGTAAGTAGACCATACTTAGCACAACTTCTAGCTGTAATTCTCATAGAAGGAATTGAAGATTCTACATCCTCAGGATCAGAGTCAATTACAAAAGTCCCCTTCTTGATAAAGCAGTTTTGAGTTGTAACTCCACTTACTCTTTCATATATTACTATCACATCCATTGGATTCCAATAGTTTGTGTACAGACCAGACTCATCATCTATTACATCAAGAGTTAAAGTATCAGCTAGATCAGATCTACTCTGTTCAATAGCATACTCAACAACAAGATCAGTAACATCTATATAATTCTTGAGTCTCGGTATCCCTGTAGCAAGAGTATAAGAAGGAACTTGTCCACTAGAAGCTAGAGTATAATCTGCCTTGAATACTCTAAACTCTGATGCAAGCGGGTTCTCAGTTAATGGCTGAATGAGTTTAACATAGTTGTCTGTAGTCTGCATAATCAACTGAGGATTGCGACGATCATCATCATCTGTATCATTACATCTAGTTGATCTAAATTGCTGCTCTGTGTCTAATTCTGTTGCGACAAACATAAACCCATAATAAGGTCTTATTCCTGCTATTGCTTCCTTAATAGCAAGTCGTAGCTCACTTATTGATTGTCCAACATAACTTACCCATCCTGCTCCATCAACTGTAAACTCTAATAAAGGATCAACATCTTTATCACCACCAGGAGTTGTCCAAGCAATCCCAGTCTTACGATTATTCCATGTTACTTGATCTTGATCCCAATCAGAAGTAACCCAATACACTGCTATATTTACATTAGTAGCTGCAAGGAGAGAATGGAACTCAAACCAAACATCATCAAGGTCCCACTTAGCGTCATATTTATCGAGAGGGAACATTATGAGGCTTCTCTTCTCAGCGGTTCCAGCAGCATCAAGACTGATTTTAAGCACCTCTGGATCAGAAACACCATAAGCTGTTGTTGGTGCTGAACTTGATATATAGGCACTTTCTAATCTTGGATACGGCTGTGTGAACATTGTTGAAAACCTCTCGTTTTCCAAATCATGCCCGACAAAGTCAACTATCGGACTCTCTATCTGCATCTCAGTATGTAGATCAAGAATATATCTAACATACTCAACTTTATCCTCGTAGTCATATATTGTTCCATATGTGAAATCAGACCACACATCAGAGTCTTCAAGCTGAAGCTCTACATGAATTTGATAAGTGCTACCAGTCTGATATGCCTCAATGACTATCTCTCTAAAAAGCAAATCCCATTCACTAACATCCCATGGGATTTTCATTGGCCTAGATATAAATTGTGTGTCCTGTTCAGTCACAGGTATTGGAAGTTGCGGGAGAGTGTATCCTAACCACTCAGCATCCCCAACAGTTCCTACTGAATCTACCCAAGTATTTGACTGAGGGACTGCCATTACAACCTCGACAAAGTTATTCTAACTGTTAAATCTAGCTGTTTTGTGTCGTCTTTTGCTATTACAGCATTGAAAGTGTGACGAGCCATCAAAACACTATTTGATGAATGGCATACCTCTCCTATATTACCATTTCCCTGATAACTCATAAATGAATAAAGACCATCCCTATAAAAGTCTGGAGGACCAGAGACTCCTGCACTAAACACAACAGATTCACTTGTCCCTAAATTACTTCCTTGGATTGCAGTCTGCGTTGGTGCAGGATCAACATTACTTGTTCCAGCTGTTAAATATCGAGAAGAAGTATTCCACCACTCAGAACCAGTAGCTGTCGATCTTACTGCAGTTTGTAGTCCATCATTTAGAATTATTCCTTTGACGGTCCTTCCATCAAGAGTAACAGAATATGGAGTATCAGATGTTCTCTGTATAGTTGTTTTACATAGTACAGTGAGAATATCTGATGATGTTTTTGTAACAGTTATTGGATTTCCAGCTTCATCCCTGAACAGGTTCCTGCTCCAAAGAACTCCTCCACTAGATGATTCACAAAGAGCAACTTCCTTTAAGTCACCATTACCTTCAGAAGTCCCCCATTGAGCACCAGCAATAAAATACGGAGCAGATGCAGTAGCAAAACTATATGTAGAAAGTGTAGAATTATATATCTTTCTTGAAATTTCAGCTCCCAAAGTTGTATCAGTTGTTGCTGGTGCTGTATTAGATGTTCCTATTGCAATATACTTAAACAATGTTGGAGCACTGTAATACATAAAGTTTGATGAAGACACAAGTCTCCTGTTCAGCCCTGCATCTAATATTGTATTCTTGTGCCATGGGAGATGTAGTTTTACCCTTCCTGTCTTAGCATCAGTCAGAGTAACTTGCCACTCTGACTTAAATCCTATACCGAAGTTAATGACAGGACGGTTATCTGGCAAGTACAGACCAGACCTTCGTCTGGTGAATTCACATTGTTGTTTGAAGTCCATGTTATTGCACTTATCTCCCCTTCTATATATAGAACAGGTTCACTTATTGTATAGACATCTCCACCTGCCCAAGTTATCTGGTTAATTTGCGACATAACTAGTAAAGTGTCAAATGTATCATATTCATTGTTAACTATCCATCCTATCATAGATAAATATAAATCTGTAGTAAGAACTTCATCAATTATATACTCAAGAATAGTTATCCATGATATATTAGAAATAGCATGTGATGGATAAAGAACTTCATTACTTGTTATAGACCTTGGCCAGTTATTGCTACGAACATAGTAAAGTCCATATCTTCCCTTAATTCTCTTTGATATACACAATACTATAGCCGCAGATTCCCATTCTTCAGTTCCACCAACTACAAATGCATCATCAATATATAGCTCACCAGTAAGTCCTGTTATTACTATTGTGTTTTCTGTATCCCATACAGTAGTATAAGGAGGAGCACTTCTTGCTCTCCAGCATAGAACATCATCAGACCTCTTGTAAAATATAAGCAAATCCTGGTCTCTATCTGATAATACTACTGGACACCTTCCATTTGTTACCTTCTGTATGAATGGAGTTACGACAATACCAATTAGTCTTTCATCATAAACCCAAACTTCAGAAGAAAGCTCAGTTGGCCAATATTCATATCCTATACAAATATTACCCTGAGCATCTATTGTTATAAAAGGGTTCCTTATTTTACCAGTGTGACTCTCTGGAACAAGAGAAACAGCCCAAGTAGATTCCCAATCAGAATCATCAGCAAGAGCAATCCCTGCTTTTAGTATACCATTTTCATCAACAAAAGTCCCATATATTCTTCCAGTAACAGGTGATGCTGCCATACGAGGTTGAGTTCTTATTACAGCATCTGTTTTTTCAATGTATCCCTCATTTGTCTGACCAAGACTTTTATTGAAATGATATATCCTCTCATCATCAATAGGATTAGTGAACTTCACATTATACCTCTTTGAGTATGATGACAGGAGTAAATCTAGGCTCAGCAAATCTTTGGCCAGTTACAGGTCTTGGATCACAATTAAGAATTGCTACTTTTGGCCTCCAAACAAAATGCATAGCAACCTTATCGTTGTTATCTAACTCTGTGGTAAATGATATTTTCCCATCTTCATAATCTATTGTAAATCCTGTAGTGACAAGAGCATCATTTACCCACACTTTTGTCAGTGATGCATCATCATTAGACAGATTTCTATAAGGAGTGAAATAATCATAATAAGATGCATCTCCCTTTGGCCAGCATTCAACAGCTCCAGAAGATGATGCCTTTACTGAATCGTATTTTGCATCAAATTGCCAAAGACGCAAGTATATAGTCTGTCCAAAATATCTTGTGAAGGTATTAAGAATATCAACACCTTCTTTTTTCATCTTAGAATAAGCCAGCTGCATCTTATGATAGCGAATAAGTCTTGGATCACCATATTTCTTCCGGTATACAACTTTATCTTCAAAGTTGTTAGTCTTGTATTCTGTATATTCTGGCTGTCCTTCAAGCAGTGTGAACTCAACAGGATTGTTTGATAAGTATTTATCAACTTCTGTAGCAGAATAATATGGATTAGATGAGAATATCCACGATGCTCTTGCCATATCTTACCTACCTTGTTCCTGAGTTTCTAACTGCTACTTTATATGTTGAGAGTTCACCTGGTGGAAGTTTCTTTTTCATCTTGCCACCGATAATAACTCTTGACTTCTGATTTACTATTACTACCTTCTTTTTCACTATATAACCTTCCTTTTAGAAGAAGTAAACTATAATAGACGTATTCCACGTATCTAGGATAAGTGAATCTAATAGGATAGTATCTAATCCTAATAAGAACCCGTCTAGGAATCTACGCTCTGCATTCGCGTGAATTCACTTACCTAGAGCTTGGAGAAGCACTTATCTGACTTGCCAATACCTTTGCCGGCCCTTCAGATACTCCAGCTACAAAATCTGCACCAGCAGATCTTGGATCAGCAGAAACAATTTCTATTCTAGCAAAGTGTACATTAACATTAGAGTTAATATTAGCATTATTTGCTCTTGTCCCAAGGCTAAGTGGAAGTCCTTCTCTGCCACCTTCTGCTGCTCTACGAATATATTTCTTAGTTGACCACTGTATATCTTCAGGTCCTTGCATTTGCTGCAATTCAACTGGCTGAGGAGCGGCAGCTTTCTTTCTTTTGCCTTTACCAAGAAATCCACCGAGAATAGTAGAACCAACACCAATAAGTCCACCAATTGGACCACCAGTAGCAAAACCTGTTATTGCATTCATCGCAATATTGCCACCAGTTGCACCCTGAGAGTAGCCAGACATAAACCCGCCAGCGCCAGTCATTATATTACCAAGACCACTTGCCTTGGCTCCCATTGCACCTTTTAGACCACCTGGACGAGATACAAGCTGTGATAGAGCACCCATCCAAGGGTCTCCAGTTACAACAGAACCTGCTGCTCCTAGACCATATAGAATAGACTCTGTTCCTGTCATTTTATATGGTGCAAGTGCTCCACCAACACCAGTCCCAATTCCCGCTCCACCTGTAGAAACTGCTCCTAGTGGAACTGCAGCATTACCAACACCAGCTGTGGTCCCTGGCATTCTATCTTTGTGTATAGCAGCGCCAACACCTATTGCAACTCCAGCTGCAATAACAGCAGTAGATGCAGACTTACTAGCTGTATCTGGCATTGTAAGACCAGAAGCTAGAGTTGGTATTTGTCCTTCTACACCAGGAAGAGTTGAAAAGCCAGACACTACCTGCCCTAGATTATTAACAGCATTATTGAATACATCGACACCAGATCTAAATGTATCCATTGCTATCTGTTCTAGGTTCTGTATATCTTTCCTATAATTTATCATTGAAAGATCATGGTTCATCTGATCTTGCAATGCTTTCTGTTGAGGTGTCTGGAAAGCAGGTCCGAGAGCTGGCATTATGACTTCATCTGTAAGCCAATTTGCCATAGCATCTTTATAAGCATCTGCTATCTTTATACCAAAGTTCTCAAGAGCATTTCCTTCTCCAAGATCACCAGATATAGCACTCTTAAAGGCATCTGACCACCCAGACTTAACAGTTTCCTGGAAAGTTATCATAGGCTCCATTATGTCTTTAAGGTTCTGCTGTGCCGCTTCTACAACCTCATCACCAAGGAATAGTCCTTTTTCAATAAACTCATTCCTTATCTCTGTGACCTTTTTTCTAGGAAGATCAAGAAGATCCATGTAGAAGTTTATCTTCTGCTTATCTTTCTCTATAGCAGTAGATATATAACCAAGAAGAATTGAAGCCCTTTCTTCAGGACTTTTTCCAGCTTTTGCAAGAAGATCGTCATAAATCTTAGCAAAAGTCATAAGACTCTGTGTTGCCCTTGGAGTTATATCTGTAACACCAGGAAGTGTATCACTTGGCTTCTGTAAGAATGCAGCTCTATTAGAAGCTCCATATAGCTTTTCAGCTAGATTCATTCCAGCTTCTACTTGCTGTAAAGCAGCATCTCTTTGTTCTTGAAGAGATTTTTCAACTATAGACTTTTCTTGAGCAGCAAAGAGTTTTCGCTTATTTATTCTCTGAGTCTCTGTCTGCATCTCGTCGTCTGCAGTTCTCTCATAAGCCTCTCTTTGCGCTTTAAGTTCAGCAAGCTGTATATCTGTTTCTTGCTGTATAAGTGAAATCCTATGACTAAAAGACGCATCAGTTATAGATGACAAGTCTCTATATAACTCAAAGTTTGCAACTCTAAGCTCATTATATCCTGCCATCTCTGCATCGAACGTCTTGTTAGCACTGGCTCTGATTTTCTTATTCTTCTCATCTTCAGCATTGACAAGTTCTTGATTTCTAGTCTTGCTGATTGCATCAAGAGACTTCTGTACATCATCTCCTACAATCTCTTTTTTTGTCATCTTCTGCTGACGATCAAGAAGAGCCTGCTGATACTTCTCTTCTATTGAATCTCTCTTATCAAGATATTCACTCTTGATAATATCAAGTTCTGTTGCAGCAGATGTAGCTGTTATAGTCAGATGCTCTCTCTGAGCTTGCCTATAACTCTGATTTAGAGAGTTGTTATACTTAATTGTATCAAGAGCATCTTGTGCTTTCTGTAAGCTAACCTTCCTCTCTTCTTCACGAGTTATTCTAGCCTTTTCAGCAACTGCTCTAGCATCAATCTCTTTCTCTTGCTGAGCCTCAAGAACCTTTGCTCGTTTTCTTTGTGCAGCAGTATCACCAGTTTGCTTAAGCTCAAGAGCTAACTTCTCTCTAGCATCTGCCTTCTGATTTGCTGCTCTCTCATCTGCTTCTCTTCGATCAGCTTCAGCTGCTTTCCTTATAGACTCAACAGCTGTCGCCTGCTCTGGATTTCTAAGTCCGGCAACTTCAGCAGCAGATCTTTCCTGTCTTATCTGTTTCCTAAGAGTATTGATATAACTATCAAGAGTTCTCTTATTCTTGCTTCCTGCTTCTAAGTCCTCACCAGGAAGAATATCTGCTCCGGGTGCAGCAAATGCTCCTTGCATAATCTTCTGATACGCAGCTTCTGTCTTAACTACATAATATGGTTGCTTGAAACCGCCTGTAAATTGAGTAAGATTTCTACCTGCTCCTCTATATCCAACGGTTCCTTTTTTGCCAGGAGCAGGAGTCTCTATTATCTTTCCAGATGCTCCTACAGTTCCTATATGCCCAGGAGTTATAACCCTACTTCCAGGTGTAGCTTCACCACCTAGAGTTATATCACCAACTGAAGCGGCTAGTGCAGCAGCTGCTCTCTTGAATAGAACTCCACCAGCAGCATCAACACCAGGTAGAGCTGTGCCAGAAACAGCTTGGTCAAGAAGTCTTGTAGCTTTTGAACATTCTCCTGCTACAGTATTAAATACAGCAGGAGTAACTTTTGACTTGAATAATTGCCTAAACTTTCCAGGGTCTGTAGCTGCTATATCAGCTGCAACAGCAAGTTTAGCAGTCGCTCTATCTAATCCTGAACTTACAATATTCTCAACATCTCTTTGATATTGTTCTTGTATCCTTCTTTGCTTTCCAGCAGAGAGCTGTCTAGTATATTCAGCACCCATAGCTTCTCTGCCAAGAGTAACACTAGCTGTGTTACCATAGAATAATACTGCTTGCCTTCTTGTTGCTCTAATCTGTTTATTCAGTTGTTCTACAGTTAGGGTGCTTTCAAGCCCTTTTGCACCTAGAGCTTTCTGTAAATCATTTATTGCAGAAGGACCAGTTCCCATGAACCCAGTCCCTCTCTCCATAGGACTTCCAGCAGGAATAGCCAGAATAAGGTCTCTCCAGACTTTTTTCTGCCCACCTTGTATTTGATTACGAACTTTTACAAGAGCATTAAGCTGATCTTGTAATATCTTTCCTTGCCCTGTTGTATCTTGAAGCTCTGGTGTTGCAGCTCTACTTCCTTTACCGCCAAAGAACAAATAATCTGCCCAAGTCTCAAGTGTTCCTCTTGTCTGTGCCATCTTAGAACTAGCATTGGCAACAGCATCAGAGAACTGGTCAACTGAAATCTTTCC